>Ga0187893_10012323_pt1 | contig 12155 bp, 13 predicted proteins | sample MA1701074metaG_FD_139574 | JGI IMG/M metagenome (GOLD analysis project Ga0187893, IMG submission 139574) | White microbial mat communities from a basaltic lava cave in the Kipuka Kanohina Cave System on the Island of Hawaii, USA - MA170107-4 metaG ... | reverse complement strand
TAATCAGGAGTTAGGCCAACAGCCATGCGTCGCTCCTTGACACGTTTCGCCATTCTGGCTAGAATCTGGCCAGAATGCGTCATGAGATCCTCTTGGCGCCAGAGGCCGCTCGGGACCTCGAGAAACTTGACGCCCATGTTCGAGCCGCGGTCCGTGATGCTATCGAGAAACACCTGCGGCACCAGCCAGCCCGGACGAGCAAGAGCCGGATCAGACGCCTGAGAGGCTTGGCACGACCTCAGTTTCGTCTTCGCGTGGGCACGGTCCGTGTCTTCTACGACGTTGTCGAGACCCGTGTAGAAGTTTTGGCCATCGTTCAGAAGTCTGACGTCAAGGTATGGTTGGAAAGGGCGGGTGAACGGCCATGAAAAGGGTTGCTCTCTCGGAGGTCAAGGATGACCTCTCCAGGATTCTACGCCTGGCCGAAAAGGAGGAGGTGCTCATTACCCGGCACGGCAGGCCCGCAGGGGTCCTAGTTGGCTTTGAGTCGGAAGACGATTGGTTCGACTACCGGCTCGAGCATGATCGCCGGTTTCTTGGTCGAATCGAAGCCGCGAGGCGCAGCTTGCGAGCCGGGCGTGGTGTAAGGCTCGAAGACCTCGACAAGCGACAGGGAGAGGGCGCCTAACTTCAGCCTGCAGCCGACGACGCGCGGCACTTCAGGAGCACTTCAGATAGTCCCGCTCGCGCGCCGCGGCTGACGCCGGGCGTTAGGCGACCTTGACGCGACGTTTTGAGGGCTTGATCACGAACCTTAGGCGGGTGCCAAGACGTGCCAGCATGTCGATGAGAGTGTCCGTGCTGAAGAGGTCAATGCGTCCTCTCATCAGATCGCTGACCCTCGGCTGGGTTACTCCAAGCAGCCTCGCCGCCTCTGCCTGCTTCAGGCGGCGCTTTCCGATCGTCTTCTGCAGCTCGATAAGCAGGTCCGACCGGATCCGCAGATGCTCGGCTTCCTCCACCGAAAAGCCGAGGTCGCGGAACACATTCCCTGTCGAGCGTGTGACCTTGAGTCTCATGACCAAGCTACCTCCATCCCCTCTCCCGCTCCCGAAGAAGCAGCCTCAAACGGTGTCCTGCAATCTCCAACTCCCGCTGAGGCGTTTTCCGCGACTGCTTCTCGAACACATGAAGAACGTACACACCCTCCGTGAACTTGGCGATGTAGAGCACCCTGTGCTCCAGCTCCGTATGAACTCGGATCTCCCGAACGCCAGCACCCACAGTGGGCATCGGTTCCCAGTCGTTGGGGTTCAGCCCCCGTTGGACGCGCCAGAGCTGGAAACCGGCGATCCTACGTGCGTCGGCCGGGAAGGCTCTGACGTCCGCCCGAGAGCTGCCAACCCAGATCAGAGGCTTCGCGGTCATGCCTCAACATACAAGTATCAGCATACAGTGTCAAGGAGCGTCGGGACGAGCCGCCTAACCACGGCCTCCACCCGACGGCGGGCGGGAAGTCCAGGGCAGGTCGAAAGGATCCACTCGACCGCCGCGGGTGAGGTCGGGCGTTAGGCTGCCTCCAGACCCGGAACTCTTAATAGTTAGGCGGCAAACAATGCAGCAGCTTATGAATGCTTACAATCCAATTGACCTTCTCTTCAGCGGTATGGAAAAGCTTGGCCCAGGGGGTAATGCCCATACCCTGCATGTCTTGCGCCTTCTTCCGAAGCAGCAGTTTCATGTCATCGTTGACGTGGGTTGCGGTGCAGGACGTCAGACAATGGTGCTGGCGAAGGAACTCGGCACACTGGTTCACGCAGTTGATTCGTATGAGCCTTTCTTGAATGACCTGATGCGGCGCGCCGCGGAAGCAAGAATCGAGCAGCTTGTACAGACGCATTGCATGGACATGAAGGATATTCCGGGCGTCTTTCAACACATCGACCTGCTCTGGTCGGAGGGTTCAGCATACAACATCGGCTTCTCCAACGCGCTGACCACTTGGGCATCTGCGATAAACCCAGACGGCTTCGCTGTTGTCAGCGAACTGTCGTGGATACGCGAGCAGGTTCCCGATACGGTACGAGAGTTCTTCCTATCCGGCTATCCGGACATGCACCCTGTTCACCACAACATCGTGGTAGCTGAAAACGCGGGGTATAAGGTACTCAATACCTATGCGCTTCCCAAGGAGGCGTGGGTGGAAGGCTACTACGACATCCTTGAGCCGCGTGCGAGAGCCCTTCTTGATCACCAGGACCCCTCAGTCCGAGATTTTTCTGCCGAAACCGTCAGAGAGATCGAAGTTTTTCAGTGTTCCGAAGACAGTTATGGGTATGTGTTCTACGTACTTCAACGCGCCTAACACTTATGAGGCCTCCTCCTGTCAAGAGGTAAAAGAGTCCCTCCAACGGGGCTGAGGGCGCCGCTGAAACGGGTGATCCGAGCCGCGAGATCAACCTGCCGTACCGGTTTCACTGGTTCGGTGCTGGGCGGGACCTGCACCAAACACTTATCGAGGTTCACAGCTCCTCTCGGGTGAAAGGCGGAGGGAGCTGGCAGAGGTGCGCTCCGCGACCTAGAAATTCATCGGTTCCCTCATGCCGGCCCAGTCAAACGTCGGGCTGAACGCACAGCGCTCTCCAGTTAGTCGCCGGGCTCGGGGGAGGAGCAGGTCACGCTTCAGTTGGGCGTCTGTCGTGAGCCGGAGCGAGATGGCCATCCAATCAAAGCGCGCGGGGTGCCAGGAGCTCAGCCGAGGTTGGGCTGGAGTTGACCCGGTTGCATGGACACTCTAATGCTTTGGGGGAGGAAGCCCCGGAGAGGAGTCCACGATGCCACGCACGCGTCCACCGTACCCACCTGAGTTTCGAGCCGAGGCCGTCCGCTAGGTGCGGGAGTCCGGGAAACCCGGCACTCAGATCGCGCAGGACCTGGGGATCTCCTACGAGTCGCTGCGCCACTGGATCAAGCAGGCGGATCTGGACGCCGGTCACCGCACCGATGGCCTGACGACCGCCGAGCGCGAGGAACTCCGCCGCCTGCGCCGTGAGAACCGCGTCCTGCGCGAAGAGCGGGAGATCCTCCGAAAAGCCGCGGCCTTCTTCGCCCGGGAGACCGGCCCGAAGCGCCTGCCGTCTTCGGGTTCGTGACGCGGGAGAAGGCCGCCCATCACGTCGCCATGCTGTGCCGCGTGTTAGGCGTCTCCCCCAGCGGCTATTACGTGTGGCGCACTCGGCCGCCCTCCGCGCGGGCCCAGGCCGATCATGTGTTGCTGGCCCTCTGGATCGCCGACATCACCTACGTCCGAACCTGGAGTGGGTGGCTGTACCTGGCGGTCGTGCTGGAGACATTCAGTCGGCGCGTGGTCGGGTGGTCCATGGCCGACACCTTGGAGAGCGCCCTCGTCGTCGATGCGCTCAACATGGCGCTGTGGAATCGTCGCCCCAAGCCGGGGCGCATTCACCATTCCGACCGCGGCGGCCAGTACACGAGCCTGGCCTTCGGGCGACGGTGCCGCGAGGCGGGGATCTTGCCCTCCATGGGCCGCGTGGGCAACGCCTACGACAACGCGATGGCCGAAGCGTTCTTCGCCACGCTGGAGACGGAGTTGCTGACGCGGCGCGCCTTTCCCCATCGCGGGGCGGCGCGCGCCGCGATCTTCGACTACATCGAGGGATTCTACAACTCCCACCGGCGACACTCAGCGCTGGGCTATCTCTCACCGGCGGCGTACGAAAGGAGGTGGCAGGAGAGGGTCAGAACCGCCTAGCGGTCAACCCTCCACGAAATCGGGGCAGCTCCACAGCATACTCGCCGAGCATGCTGAGGAGGAGGCCTCAATGAGTATCAAGCGGATGCAGCTGGCGAAGCGCGGTCATCTTGTAGGTGGGCCCGCTTCGCGGGCCGTCGTCATTGAGTCGCGCTTCGCCAGCTGCATCCGCGGTGTTAGCCTGTCGTGTTCGGGTGGGGGCCGGGATAGTATGATTGAGGTGGGTTCCTGTACGGTCGAGGAGGATTCCGTGGAGGCCAAGGAAGCGGTCAGGGCGCTGCTCAATCGTCTGCCTGACGACTGCAGCATGGATGATGTTCTGTACCACTTGTACGTCCTACGAGCCATAGAGCGCGGCCAAGCGGACGTGGCCGCCGGACGAACGCTCTCCCATGAGCAGGTCGAAGAAGAGCTCCGTAGCCGGTGGCTCCTCGGGACCGGCGAGTAGTCTGGTCCGCGCAGGCTCGGCGGCAGTTGGACGAGGCGGTCGAGTACATCTCGAAAGATTCCTTTGAGGCTGCACGGCGCGTTCTCCTGGACGCGCTCGCGGCCGCTTCGTCCTTGTCGATGCTGAGCGAGCGGGGTCGTGTCGTTCCCGAATTGGCGCATCCCGCTATTCGCGAGATCTTCGTCCACAAATACCGACTCATCTACGAGGTCAGACCGTCGCAGGTAGAGATCCTTGCGTTCCTTCATGGCGCTCGTGATTTCATCAAGTGGCGCAGCGGGCAGTGAAGACTGAGAGGAACAGGCTAACACTTATGAGGCCTCCTCCCGTCAAGAGGTGAGGAAGTCCGTTCGGCGGGATCGAAGACGCCGGTGAGATGTTTCTTCCGTGCCGTGAGCTCAGCGCTGCCGTCCGGGTTTCACAGTTCAGTGACCAGGCGGTGCCTGCACCAAACACTTATCGAGGTTCACAGCTCCCGCCTTGTGAAAGCCACAGGAAGCTGGCGGAGCCTAGCGGCGCCAGTTAGGCGACGGGCTTGGCCATCCCCTCCGGGCTTAGGCGGCCAGGAACCGCTGCACGTCGAACGCCTCGTCGCGGAGGAGGAGGTAGTAGACGGCTCTGCCCAGCTTGTGGGCCAGGATGGACAGGGCCTTGGGCTTGCCATGCTTGGAAGCCGCCTGCTTGAGCCAGGCCTGCGCGGGAGGATTCTGGCGGAGGAAGAGCACAGCGGCTTCGGAGAAGGCCCACTTGAGGTACGCGTTGCCGATCTTCTTCCCTGAGGTGCCGGTGCGTTTGCCGGCGGACAGGTGGGCACACGTGACCAGCCGGGCGTACGAGGCGAAGTACTGGACGCTTGGGAAGCGGTGGATGTCGTGGATCTCGTAGAGGATGACGAGAGAGAGAATCTTCCCGATGCCGGGGACGGTACGCAGGCGGTAGAGGGTGTTGGGGTCAGGCTGCCGAGCCGTGCGGAGGAGGTAGAGTTCCAACTCTTTGAGCAGGCGGTCATAGTGATCGATGAGGGCCAGGTCGACCTCGATGCTCTTGCGCACGACCGGGTGGGCGAAATGCTCGGGGACGGTAGCGCGATTGGCGTGGTAGGCGAGGTTCTTCTCGAGGGCCGGGAGGTTGTACTGGCTGGCGGTGTTCTGGATGTGGGCGAGGAGTTCGGCCCGCTTGCGCATGAGGTGCATCCGCCGGCGCCGGAGATCGCGGGTGGCGCGCATCCGCGCGGGATAGACGTAGGCCATGGGGATCAAGCCGCCGCGGAGGAGGGCGGCGATCTTGTGGGCGTCGATCCGATCGTGTTTGGCTTTGCCGCCGTGGATGGCCTTCATGTAGAGGGCGTGCCCGAGGACGAAGGGAATCCCCTCCCGCTCACACAGGTCAGCGAGCCAGTACCAGGCGAACATGCACTCGGCGGCCACCACGAGATCCTGGCGGTACGGCGCGATGAGCTGGAGGAATGCTTGCGGGTCGGCTCGGAGGTTCTGATGGACCTGGACGTCTCCCGCCTGGTCGAGGATACAGACGTAGAGGGATCGGGCGTGGAGATCGACGCCGCAGTAGTAAAGGTGCTGCTGGGTATAGAATCTCATCGAGGTCTGCTTTCTTGGCGCTCTCTTCTTGGTTTGAGCTTTGACTCCGTCAAGACCGGTTGGCCTTCCCGGGCATGGAAATCGTCAACTCACCTGGGGGTATCGAGAACAAGCCATCGATAAGTACAACAGCGCCGCCGCCAGCAGAGTCAAAATATCCAGTAAGTCGACTGAAAGGAAGTATGGCCATGCCCGATATCAAAGTTAATGATCAGCAACTTGACGGGCGACTCTCGCAATTGGAACAGGCGCGTCCCTGGAGTCCGCGCGTGATGTCCAAACTTGAAAGATTCATTCGCTCTGCTCCGGATTTTGATTTGCTCCGTGTCAATCCGGTACAGTATGCGGTGGAGCGCAGCATGACCGAAGCCGAGGCGTTGGATCTCCTCTTGCATGCAACCAAAGTTGGGCTGTTTGAGATGGACTGGCATATCGTGTGCCCGCACTGCGGCTATATCATCGACAGCTTGCACAACATGAGCCAGCTCCGCATTCATCACCTGTGCCCGATCTGCGGGGCCGAACGCGACTACGCGCTAGACGACTATATCCAAATCGCCTTCTCGATTTCACCGCAGGTGCGCGACATCCAGTACCATCACCCGGAGTCGCTGAACATAGAAGACCTGTACTTCAATTACCGCCTGAGTAAGGACGTGATCTCTCCTGTGCCGGAACTTCCCTCGTGGCGTGATGCGATCATGCACATCACCAAATACATACGGTATGTGCAGCCCGGCGAGAAAGTGACGGCGGCGTTTGAATTGCCGCCAGGCGTTTTGCGGGCCACCGACGGCCGGGCGTGCCTCCAGCTGTCGGCAACGCATGAGCAGAACGAGCAGGCAAGCGCGATAGGGATCAGGCTGATGAACGGGAAATTCCAGTCGGACAGTCCAGGGATGCAGCCGCGCAGCCTGACCGGTTACACCGCGGAAAATCACCCTGTGCAATTTCGCTTTGATCTGGAGGGGGAACTGCCCAGCGGCAGGTTGGTGATTGAGTTGGAGAATATGCAGGATCGCCGTAGCCCGTTGTGGATTTATCAGCCCGGCGAACTGCCAACGCCTGCACTTGCCTTGAGGCCGAGTTTGAGCGGCAAGAAGCTGCTGACCACGCAAACCTTCCGCGATCTGTTCCGATCGGAGGTCATCAATAGAGGCGAAACGCTGTCGATCAAGGACATCACGTTCTTGTTCACCGATCTCAAAGGCTCGACGGCCATGTACGAGCAGATCGGCGACGCCAAAGCCTATTTTCTGGTGCATCAGCACTTCGATGCGCTGAGTCGCGTGATCCGCGATCGGAATGGCGCGATCGTGAAAACCATCGGTGATGCAGTGATGGCAGTGTTCGACAACCCGGTCGAGGCTACCAGCGCCGCCCTTGAAATGATCGACGCGCTCAACGAGTTTAACCACACGATCTCGCAGGAATTGATTCTGAAGGTGGGCATCCACCGGGGGCACTCCATAGCCGTGACGGTCAATGAGCGCATCGACTATTTCGGGCAGAATGTCAATATCGCGGCGCGGGTGCATGCCCTTGCCGACGCCAATGAAGTGTACGTAACCGCCGATGTGTACAACTCGCCCGGCGTCAGCGACGCCCTCAAGGCGCATCACGTGGTCCCGGATGAGGTGCTGGTCAAGGGCGTCATCGAAAAACTACATGTCTATAAGATCGGCCACCATCACAAAGATTGAGGAAAAACCCTCTGGTCAAATAATCTGTGGGCTGTGTCGGGTGCCCAATTGGGGCGGTCTCAATCCGGTGCCGCCCAACCAGCGGTTGCACGCGACCGCCAGGAGTCGCCGGTTTTTGGAGTTGATTTTGGCACTTTGAGGCCACTTAAGGGTGGACTCTCGTCGGCGGCGCGTGAACCGCGAGGCGTGGCGGCCGGGCAGACGGCGAGGTTATACTTCTGGTATGAGCAAGCGGTGAGCTCGACATCGCGTCGCTGACGCCGGAGGAGCGGCTCCGTCTGCTGGAGGAGCTGTGGGATAGCCTCGCGGCTAAGCCCGAGACGATTGAGCTCACCGATGCCCAGCGCGCAGAACTCGATCGACGCCTGGACGAGCTCGAAGCCGCGGGTCCGGTCGGCATCCCCTGGGACGAGGTCCTGAGCCGAATCCGTAGCCGGGGTCGGTGAAGCGAGTTGTTGTCCAGTCGGCGGCTGCGGCGGATATCGAGGACGCCTATCTATGGTACTCCCCGTGAAAAAGGGCTCGAGTCCCGCGCTCATCGCCGTCGTCAACGGCCCGCATGGCCGGGTTGAGTTGAGGTAACTCGGAGCCCTGCGCTCGCCGAGTCACATCTTCTCGACGACATCCTTCTTCATAGGGCCCAAGAGCCCCAGGAGCTCCTGTTGTTCCTGCTTCGGCACTTTGAACTTGTTCAGCGCTTTGACCAGGTCTTCCACCAGGGCGTCCCAATCCTTGTTGCTAACCCCCATGCCCTTATGCGCGGCCTTCATGCTGCGGCCGGTATACTTGCAGGGTCCCCCCGACGCCTCACAGATCTGGTCGACAAGCATCTGCTTGAGGCGCGGGATGTTCGTCTTGGCGAAGAACTTGTTGATGCGGTTGTCGGCCGCCACGTTGGCTACAAACTCATCGACAACGGCGTTGATCGCGGTCTTGCCACCCAGGCGGTCGTACAAACTGCGCTTGGGCGCCGCGGATGCGATCTGCGCGTTCGGTAAGAGAAGTACAAATGCGAGCAAGCCAAGAAGTGCTGCCGCCTTCCCCATGATGTCGCGCATTATCATCCTCCCTCTTCTCTCTGAATCTAGGCCATCAATGATCTTTACGCTGCTGAGACTCCCAAATTCCTGCACCGCAAGATGGCAAAGGATAAGAGGCCGCTCCATCCGGCGCAGTACCTTAGCGGGCGCGCGTGCGCCGTGGCTTCGTGGGGAGCCGGGTCTGGAGGCCGAGAGCTTGGAGAGCCGTGGAAAAGGACACTCCCTTCAGTTGAAGGCTTACCTTCTGACGGGTACGCGATGCGGGCACCAGTACTTCTCTGGCAAGGAGCCGATCGAACCGAGTGGCGAGTTGCCCAAGAGCGAGCCCCTTGACTGAAATGTCGATCTTGTTCCCAAGGCTCAAGCCCTGTTTGGATCCCCCTCCCTCGACGCCGAAGCATTCGCAGTTGCATGTGTCTGTTTCATACACGTAAACACAGCCACACCCTCCCGTGCACTCAATCTTGCATCTGTTAGCTTTACACGTTGCCATTCGTCACGCTCCTTCCTTGTTTCTAGGCCTTGATCTCAACCTTTACCATTTTGCCGGGGTTCATGAGGTTGTGCGGGTCGAGCGCCTTCTTGATCGCCCTCATGACGTCGAGCGCCTCGCCGTGCTCGGCCGCTAGGAATGGCATCTTGCCGTAGCCGACGCCGTGCTCCCCGGTGCATGTACCGCCCATCGCCAGCGCCCGCCTGACCATGCGGTCGTTCAAGCGCTTGGCTTCCGCCAACTCGCTCGGGTTGTTGGGATCGATCACAAAGACCAGGTGGAAGTTGCCGTCGCCCGCATGCCCGACCAGCGGTGCGATCAGCGTTGACGTCGCCAGATCCTTCTTTGTCTCGCTGATGCACTCAGTCAACCGTGAGATAGGCACGCACACGTCGGTCGTCAGGCCGACCGCGCCGGGGCGCAGAGCCAACGCGGTAAAGTATGCGTCGTGGCGGGCTTTCCAGAGCCGCGCGCGATCCTCGGCGCCGGTGGCCCACTGGAAGTCGCCCCCGCCGTGCTCGGCGGCGATAGCCTTCACCATCTCGGTCTGCTCCTCCACGTTGCTTTCGCTGGGCCCATGAAACTCCATGATGAGCGTCGGCGCCACGGGGTAGGTGAGTCCGGAGTACCGGTTCACCGCGTCCATTTGAACATCGTCCAATAATTCCATCCGCGCCACCGGAATGCCCAGCTGAATCGTGGTGATGACCGTCTGCACGGCGCCCTCGATAGTTGCGAATGAGCACACGGCCGCGGAAACCGCTTCAGGAAGTCCGTGCAGGCGCACCGTCACGTCGGTGATCACGCCCAGCGTCCCTTCGGAGCCGATGAATAAGCGAGTGAGATCATAGCCCGCCGCCGATTTGCGCGCGCGGGTACCGGTACGAATGACGCGCCCGTCCGCCAGCACTACGGTCAGGGCCAAGACATTCTCGCGCATTGTCCCGTAGCGGACCGCGGTCGTGCCTGACGCCCGCGTCGAAGCCATTCCACCAATCGTCGCATCTGCGCCGGGATCGACCGAAAAAAACAGCCCCGTGCCTCGCAGTTGCCGGTTCAACTGGCGGTGCGTGACGCCCGCCTCGACCGAGGCATCCATGTCCTCGGCACTGACCCGCAGGATGCGATTCAACCGGCTCAAGTCGAGGCACACGCCGCCTTCGAGCGCGGCGACATGCCCTTCCAGTGACGTACCCGCGCCGAAGGCCACAATCGGTACGCGAGCGCGGGCGCATGCCCGCACCACCGCGATCACTTCTTCCTTCGACTCCGGGAATGCCACCGCGTCGGGAGGGTGCGCCGGAAGATACGTTTCCCCTCGGCTGTGGTGTTCTCGCACCGCGGCGGCCGTCGTCAACCGCTCGCCGAGCAAGGCGCGGAGGTCGCCGACAAGCGCCTCCAGCTTCTCGCCGGCTCTGCTCGCCATCCCCCTGGTGCCTCCGTTCGGCAGATTACTCGCACAACTATCCAAGATTCCATTCGACCGGCGTTTCAGCGCCCCTCTACCCTCTAGGAACGCGGGCGCCGTAACGCGAATTCTGCTGGCGTGACATCCCCTGATGTCGTGGTCGTGGGAGCAGGAAACGCGGCGCTCACCGCGGCTATCGCGGCGCACGATCTCGGCGCGTCCGTGCTCGTGCTCGAGAAGGCGCCGCACGCGCTGCGCGGGGGTAACACCCGATTTTCCGGCGCGGTGTTCCGGTTCGTGTACGCGGATCGGGACGAAGTGCTGAGCCTTCTGGCCGCGCCCCCGGCGGCCACCATCGAGGTGGAACCCTATCCCGCCGAGCGGTACCAGGTCGACATCGCCCGCGTCACCGGCGGGCGGGCAGATGCGGCGCTCACGCGAATCCTGGTTAATCGATCCCTCGACACGATCAAATGGATGCGCGGGCTGGGGGTCCAGTGGGAGCTCAGCGAGATCTTTGGCGTGCGGGAAGCCGGCCGTCATCGCTTTCCGCCAGGCATGGTGCTGCAGACGCGCGGCGCCGGGTTGGGGTTGAGCGCGGCTCTGTTCCGGGCCGCGGAGGCGCGGCGCATCGAGATCGCCTACCAGACCAAAGCCGTACGGCTGCGGCAGGGGGCGCATGGCGCAATCACCGGCCTCGTCGTCCAGGACGCCGCGGGGCTGCGCGACCTCGATGCGCGCGCCGTCGTTCTGGGATCGGGGGGATTTGAAGCCAATCCCGAGATGCGCGCGCGGTATCTGGGCCCGGGATGGGATACGGTGACCGTCCGCGGCACCGAGTTCAACACCGGCGAGATGCTGACCGCCGCCCTCGAGATCGGCGCGCAGGCGTACGGTCAATGGAGCGGCTGCCACGCAACGCCGGTGGATGCGACCGCTCCGCTGGTGGGCGATCTGCGCCTCACCGACAAGACCAACCGGCTCTCCTACCCATACGGCATCATGGTGAACGTCGAGGGGCGCCGCTTTGTCGACGAAGGGGAGGACTTCTCCCAGTACACGTACGCCAAGATTGGCCGGGCGATTCTGGCCCAGCCGCACAACCGCGCGTGGCAGGTGTTCGACCAGGCAACCGTTCCATTGCTGGAGGAGCGGTACCGCACCGGTACACCTGTGGCGGCCGTGACCATTGACGCGCTCGCGGCCGGCATGAGCGTGCCGGGCGCGGCGCTCGCCGAGACCCTTCGCGCGTTCAACGCCGCGGTCCCTTCAGACACCGGCCCAGCGTTCGACCCGGCGGTTCGCGATGGGCGCGCGGCCCGCGGCCTCGATCCGCGGAAATCGCACTGGGCCGTGCCGCTGGCGCGCCCGCCGTACGTGGCGTATCCTGTCACTTGCGGCATTACGTTTACCTACGGCGGGATCCGCGTGGACGAACGCGCGCGGGTACTGGACACCGAGGGCCGGGTGATCCCGGGGTTGTACGCCACGGGTGAAATCACGGGAGGTTTCTTCTACTTTAACTACCCCGCGGGCGCGGGGCTGATGCGTGGCGCGGTGTTCGGCCGGATCGCGGGCGAGGAGGCCGCACGCGAGGTCGCCGCACGCCCGGGACGCGGTACGGCCGGCGCGCCTTCGGGCACCGACACGTCGCGGCCACGAGAGACACGGTCCGTCAAAGGAGAGCCAGCATGAGCGTACAGCGACCAATTCGCGCGGTGGTAATGCGGGGCGGCACAAGCCGGGCGGTCTT
>Ga0187893_10012321_pt1 | contig 12157 bp, 13 predicted proteins | sample MA1701074metaG_FD_139574 | JGI IMG/M metagenome (GOLD analysis project Ga0187893, IMG submission 139574) | White microbial mat communities from a basaltic lava cave in the Kipuka Kanohina Cave System on the Island of Hawaii, USA - MA170107-4 metaG ... | reverse complement strand
CCAGCTGGCTGAGGGGAACCGTTGCGGTGGTCGGTGGGTAGTGGGTAGTGGATAGTTCGTACGTCGCGAGGCTTCGCCCACTGTTGCGACGAACCACTTACTACCATGCACACCTGGACCGCCCTCCCCGCCGTGGCACTCCGACGCGCCGGTTCAGTGTCGGATGCCCTCGCAGCGGTAGGGATCGGGGACTTCCGCGCTGCGGCGCGCTGGGTGCACGAGCTGCCGTACGGGCGCAACGCCGATCGCGCCGACTATCGGCTCGTGCTCACCGAAAGGCGCGGTACGTGCAGCACCAAGCACGCGTTGCTGGCCAGCCTGGCAAACGAGCAGGCGGTCGATGTCTTCCTCACCCTCGGCGTGTTCGAGATGGACGGCGCCAACACGCCGGGCATAGACGAGGTCCTCCGGCGCTACGGTGTGGTGTGTGTACCGGAAGCGCACTGCTATCTCGTGTACGACGGCCGGCGCGTCGATGTGACACGCGCCGGGACCGCCCCCAGCGCGGCGATCAGGTTTTTACATGAGGAACGCATAGCGCCCGAGCAGATCGGCGACTACAAGGTGGCGAAGCACCGCGCCTTCCTGCGCGACTGGGTCGAGCGCACCGCGCCGCCGCTGCCGTACACGTGGGAGGAGGTGTGGCGAATCCGCGAAGAGTGTATCGCCGCGCTGGAACAATGAAGGTGCTGTGGAGGGCGGCTCGCCGTCGCCGCCGGGATGGGCGGGCGTTGACAGACGGCCGATCGTCGGGTGATTGCTGAACAGCCATGGCTGACTTCAACAAGCCCAGCGACGACGAGTTGCGGGCGCGGCTGACGCCCGAGCAGTATCAGGTCACCCAGCACGAGGGCACCGAGCCGCCGTTTCACAACGAATTCTGGGACAACAAGCAGCCGGGGATCTACGTCGACGTGGTCTCCGGCGAGCCGCTCTTCAGCTCGCTCGACAAGTACGACTCCGGCACCGGTTGGCCGAGCTTCACCAAGCCGTTGGCGGATGAAGCGCTCGTCTGCCGCGAGGATCGCCGGCTGTTCATGGCTCGCACCGAGGTGCGCTCGAAGCAGGCCGATTCGCACCTCGGACACGTCTTCCCCGACGGGCCCGGTCCGGGCGGCCAGCGCTACTGCATGAACTCGGCGGCGCTGCGCTTCATCCCGCTCGAACGCCTCGAGGAAGAAGGCTACGGCCAGTACCGAGCGCTGTTCGAGAAGGTATAGCGCCTCTGCATGGAGGCGCGCCGTCCAAGGGCGGCCCCTACAACACCTTCGGTAGGTTGCCCTATCCGAGTAGGGGCGCGCCTTGGCGCGCCCGTGCCGCGCGGAGCGCGGCCGAAGTCACGGGGCGCAGCGACCGTGCGATCGCTGCGCCCCGATGCGGTGTGATCTACTGCGCTTTGGCTTTGAACTGGACGTCGTCGTCCTTGAGGACGTCCCCGGAGTCGTACACGCCTTCGAAGCACACGTTGCCGTCATCGTTGACCAGCTGCGCGGTGACCGGCAGCACCGTCATTCCAACCATTACCGCGTCAGGTAGACCGGTGCCCTTGCCCTTGACTAAGGCCTTCGCCTTGTCCGCGGCCCCACCCTTGAGGATGACCTTCTGGACACCGTCCTGGCTGCCGCCCGGATCCTTGTACTTGTAGCCCTTGTCGCTGATCGGGCTCCACAGCGAGGCGCTGAAAGGAACCTGTGGGTCGGTGATGACCGCGTTGTTCCCGTCGAACACGCAGAGCGCGTAGTTGGTGGTCCCGGTGGGCACGCCGAAATCGTCCTGATCGGTCTGCTGACCTTTGATCCACTTGAAGATCAGCTTGTCCTTGGTGTCGTTGCTCGTATCGCGCTTGATCAGCAGGACTGACTTGAGCGCGGTGCGGCAGCCGCCGCGCGGCGCCGCCACGCACGCGCCGGCGCCGTCGCACTCCCCGGACCCGCACAGGCCGGCGCCGGCGGTGCAAGCGCTACCCATCGCTTCGTAGTCACAGGTCGAGGAGCAGCAGTCGCCGTTGGCGACGTTGCCGTCGTCGCAGTCCTCCCCGACGTCGACCACGGTGTTGCCGCAGATCTCGTCCAGGCAGGTGGCCGAGCAGCCGTCGCCGCTCATGGTGCCACCGTCGTCACATTCCTCTCCAGGCTCTTCGACCCCGTTGCCGCAAACCTGGATCGTGCAGGTGTCCGTGCAGCCGTCGCCATTGACGAGGTTTCCGTCATCGCACGCTTCGCCGCCATCGAGGATGCCGTCGCCGCAGGTCGGCACGCGCAGGATCTGGCCGCGGATCTCGCCGCCCCCGAACGCCATCGTGTGAATGTTCACGTACGTGAGACCGGCGATGATCATCCCCTCGTCCAGCGGGGGGTAACCCCAGACACCCACCTTCGGCGTTCCCAGCGGTAGCGGGTGGACGATCCCCGCCGGAACGCCGGGACCCGCGTAGCCGTGGATGTGGGCGGCGATCTCAGCGGTGGGCGGCGGTACGGTGATCATGATGGTGTACGCCAGTGTGTCGGTAGTGGTGTCCATCGTGAACGTGCCACTCCCCATCGCCATCGAGGCGTTCGGCGGAGTTTCCTGCACACCGTCGATCGTCGCCGAAAAGGATACGATTGCCCCGCGCGCGTCTGTGGATACGAGCAAGACCAACGATGCGGCAGCAGCAATACGCCACGCAGTCCCTCGCCGCGGGCTCGATACGCCAACCAGTCTGGATGCCGTCATGCTCCCCCTCCTGTTGAGTTTACGGTCTTCCGACTCGACGAACTGTCCGATTCGCGAGTCCACGCTACCCCGGCCGTACGGTTTTGGGAATACCTCGAATTCTGTTCTTGACAGTCCGCCCCCGGCGGGGGTAGCGCATCGAGTGGGGGAATACGGATGAACGAAGGCAACTGGACGGCTGGGGGCCGTGCCCGATGGGGTGCGTGCCGGGTCAGCGGGCTGGCGGGAGAGCGTCCGTCGCGCCGAGCCCGACCGCCGTGGTTTACACTGCTGTTTGGTTTCGTAACGATGGCGGGCCTTTGGTGGCCGACCCCGGCGGCCGCGCTCCGGGAGGTCGATTGCAATACCCCAGCCGACTTCTGCACCGGTGACCCCTGCGTCACCACGGACGAGATCAAGGTGACGGTTCCCGTGTGTACGCTGACCTTCGCGGGCCGGACGCTCGTCCTGAAGCACGTCGTCTTCCTCCCGAGCGGTGGTGCGCTGTCGCTGACCGCCCGAACCATCGAGGTCCGCCGCCGCATCGACGGCACGCACTTCAAATCCGGCGCCGGGGACGGCGCCGATATCACGCTCATCGCCGGCGATAGGATCACCGTGCGCGCCCGGCTCGACGCCGCCGGACGCACGAGCACTGGCAACATCAGGCTCACCGCCGGCGGCAGCGTGGAGTTGCGCGACCAGTTGCGCGCCCGCGCCCACGGGGACACCGCGACCGCCTCCGGCGGCACGGTCACCATCCAGGCCGGGGGTTCCGTGATCTCCACAAAGGAGGGCAAGATGAACCTGCGCGGCCGCTATAACCACACCAGCGGCGGCCAGGTGGTCATCAGCGGGGCCACCGGCGTGAATATCGAAGGGAAGATCAACGTCCGCGGCAGCCAAGGTGGCGCCGTGACGGTGACGGCCACGGCCGGCAGCGTACGGATGGCCGGGACGACCCGCGCTGACGGCGCGCCGAGTGCCGGTGGAAACGTCACGATCAACGCGTCTGGCAGCCTCACCCTCGAGAAGGGCATCAATACCAGCGGCGGAGAGCCCACCGCCGGCTCCATCACCCTCACCGCCGGCGGCGTGATGCGCCTGGCTGCGCTACGTGCCGACGGGCACCTGAATGCCTCCGCCGGCATGATCACGGCACTGGGTCAGAGCGTGATTGCCGACCGCATTCGCGCGCGCGGTGGTGCGGACGGCGGCGTGGTCAATCTCTCCACCAGCGCCGGCGATCTCACCGTCGAGCAGATCGACGTGCGCGGTCGCGACGGCATGGGTGGTTCGGTGACGGTGGTCTCGGCGGGAGACCTGACCAACGAGCAGGGGACGAACGTCAGCGGCGGCGATTTCGCTGCCGGCGAGGCGCACTTCAGCGCCGCCGGAGACATCACGCTGGGGCTCTCCACCGCCATCAGATTTGAGGCCGGGGGATTCCCGGGCGGCGTGATCGAGGCTGACGCCGCGGGCGATCTCACGGTCGAGGGCAAGTTCAAGACCACCGTCGGCGGGTGCATCGGCCTCATGGCCGGCGGCGTGCTCGACACCACCGGGGCGGAGTTCGACCAGCCGGTGATGCCGACCTGTCCGTAAGGCCGGGCCAAACTCTGGAGGGCCGCGCTTCCGCGCGTCGCGGCAGCGGCGCCCTTCATCGGTTGACCAGCCCGCGCCGCGGAACGTAGGGACGCCTCTTTTTAGAGGGCGCCGCGACCGCGCCGCCGCGGTCGCGCGGAGCGCGGCCCTCCAAACGACGCAGGCCGCCGAATGGCAGCGGGCCTCCGCGTTCGTGGAATCATCTTGCGCTGACCGCGCGCGGCCGCGATGAAGGAAACATGGCCGCCCGGCAGTCGTGGGATCCCGAGCGCTACGCCCGCAACGCCCGCTTCGTGTCCGACCTCGGACAGCCGGTGGTCGAACTGCTGGCGCCGCAGGCGGGCGAACGGGTGCTCGACATCGGATGCGGCGACGGCGCCCTCACCGCCGAGCTGGCGGCGCTCGGCTGCCGCGTGATCGGCGTCGATGCCAGCGCCGAGCAGGTCGCCGCGGCGCGGGCGCGCGGCCTCGACGCCCGGGTCGCGGACGGCGAGGCGCTCGGGTTCGACGGCGAGTTCGACGCGGTGTTCAGCAACGCCGCGCTGCATTGGATGAAGCAACGACCCGAGGCGGTCGTCGCCGGCGTCTGGCGCGCACTGGTGCCGGACGGCCGTTTCGTCGCCGAGCTCGGCGGCGCCGGCTGCGTCGCCGCGATCGAGGCCGCGTTGCTCGAGGCGCTGGCACGGCGCGGCATCGACGGTCGCGCGGTCCATCCGTGGTACTTCCCGAACGTGGCCGACTATCGAGCCCGGCTGGAGGCCGTCGGCTTCACGGTGGCGTACATCGCGTTGATTCCGCGGCCGACGCCGCTGCCGGGCGATATCACCGGCTGGCTCGAGACGTTCGCCGAGAGCTTCGCGGCGCCGCTGCCGGTAGCCGAGCGGCCCGCCTTCTTCGTCGAGGTGCGCGAGGCACTGCGCCCGCGTCTCTGCGGGGCGGACGGAAAGTGGACCGCCGACTACGTGCGCCTGCGCTTCAAGGCGTTCAAACCGAGCTGACGCACGGGTGATTCCTGGAGAGCGCCGCTTGCGCGGCGCCATGGCCGCGCGGAAGCGCGGCCAGCCAATCACTTCACCTTCGTGCCCGGTTTGAACCGGCGGCCCGGCGCGACTACGGCGAGACCGTCGTCGTCGCTGGCGGCCAGCAGCATGCCCTGGCTTTCCACACCGCGCAGCGTGGCGGGCTGGAGATTGGCGACCACGACGACCTGCTGTCCGGGCAGCGAGCGGACGTCGTAGGCGGTGCGAATGCCGGCCACCAGCTGCCGCGGCTCGGCCTCGCCGAGATCCACCGTCAGCACCAACAACCGGTCGGCGTTGGGATGCGGCTTGGCGTCGCGGATGGTGCCGACGCGCAGCTCGATGCGGGCGAATTCCTCGATGCTGATCGTGCTGGGCTCCATGTGAAGCGCCCATAGAGGACCGCGCACCAAATCTCCAGCCGACAGAATGCGATCAGCTGCTTTGAGGCGCGGCTCAGGCCCTCAGCGCCGGGCCAGCATGGCGTCGAAGGCGCCGGGCTCCAGGTCCGCGAGCGAGCGCACGGTGCGATCGGCGTCCAAGTGCGGGTGGGTGGTCAACACGCCGAGCGTGCGCATCCCCGCCCGGCGGCCCGCCTCGATTCCGGTGGGCGCGTCCTCCACCACCAGGCAGCGGCGCGCCTCGACGCCGAGGCGAGCGGCGGCGGTGAGAAAGACCTCCGGGTCCGGCTTGCCGTGCACGACGTCCTCGGCGCTCACGATCGCGTCGAACAGCTCGCTCACGCCGAGCGCGGCGGCGATCGTCTGGCCGTTCAGGCGCGGTCCGGAGCTGGCGATGGCCTGGCGCCACCCAGCGGCGCGCAGCCGGATCAGCCACTCCCGCACGCCGGGTAGGGCGGTCACGCCGCGTTCGTGCACCAGCGCCCGGTAGTGCACCTCCTTGCTGTCGCCGATGCGCTGGATGTCCGCGGGGCCGAGGTCAGCGCCCAGTGCACCGCGCAGGATGGTGTCATTGCGCTGCCCGAAGGTGAGGGCGAACTCCGCGCGGCTGAGTGCACGGCCCTGCTCGCGCATGGTGACCCGCCAGGCCTCGTAGTGGAGCTCGGCCGAGTCGACCAGCGTGCCGTCCATGTCCCAGAGCACGGCGCGTGGCTCGGGCGCGGCGTGCGCCATGGCGGCGGTCAGCGCAGCTGTTCGACCCAGGAATCCTCTTCGAACCACTTGTACATGGTGTCGAGAAGGATGCCGGAGTCGTCGAGATCCGCCAGCGCGTTCTCCGTCCAGTTGATCAGCAACGGGTCGTTGGGCGGCAACGCGATGCCGAGCGGTTCGAACGTGAAGGGCGTGTCCAGCGTCTCGAGGTGCTCGTTGCGGTAGCGGTAGACGGTGACCATGCAGAACGGATGATCGGCGAGCAGGGCATCGACCTTGCCCTTGCGCACCAGCGTGACGCCTTCGTCGAGCGTGTTGGTGAGGACGAGCTTCGCCTTGGGCACGTCTTCCTGCGCGAACTTCTCCGCCGTCGACCCGCGCAGCACCGCGAGAGTGACCTTCGGCGTGTCGATCTCCTCGGCGCGACGCAACCGCGCCATGGTCTTCTCCTTGGTGAGGATCGACATGCCGGAAACCAGATACGGACCGACGAATGCGACGTGCAGATTGCGCTGCGGGGTCATGGTCAGGCCCGACAACACCATGTCGACCTCACCGCGCTCGAGCGCCGGGATGAGCTCGGAGAACTGCATGGGGACCAGCATGAGCTTCACCTCCATCGCGTTGGCGATCGCCGCGGCGAGATCGGCATCGAAGCCGATGATGGTGCCGGTCTTGGTGGTGGCGTTGAGCGGGGGCTGGTTGCCCGACGTGCCGACGCGCAACTCACGGCGCTCCAAGATGCGGTCGATGACCGGGGACACCCGCACCGGCGCCGGTGTCGGCGCCGCGGCGGCCGCCGGCCGCGAGCGTTCCATCCAACTGCAGCCCGCGGTGAAAACGAGCAGGCCAGCCAATGCCACCTGGAGCGATCGAGTCATGTGGCGGCCACGTATCCAAGGCAGGTAGTGAACGCAAGCGCGGCCTTAGCGAGGCGCGCCCGTGCCGCGCGCAGCGCGGCTCTACGTCGCCCGGGTCAAATACGGGAGCAACAGCCGAAAGAGGTTCACCCGCGGCCGGTAGCGCATGAGCAGGCCACCGAGCACGGCGAAGACGCGACCGAGTAGCACGAAGTCGCCGGGCACCGCGACGATCGGGTTGTCGCGCGTGAGCGCGAGGATGCGCTCGACCGCGGCGCGTCCATCGATGTTCTGTGCCGAGAAGACGCCGTCGGCGCGAAACGCCTCGAGCAGCAGCACGGCGAAGGCGCGCAATCCCTCGGTGCCGCCATCGCGGCTGCGGAATCCCATTGCCTCGAAACACGTCCCCATGCGCGCGGCGTCGCCCGAGAGCACCGCCAGGCAGAGCTCGGCATAGGCCCGCCGCCGTGCGGGCGCGTAAGCCTGCACGCAACCGAAGTCGAGCAGCGCGAGGCGCGGCCCGTCCGCACCGGGCACGACGAGAAAGTTCCCCGGGTGCGGGTCGGCATGGACGAGACCGTGCTCGAGCACCTGGGCGCAGAAGCTGCCGATCAGGATCTCGAACAGGCGGTCGCGATCGAGCGCCCCCGGCTCGCCGCGCCGTTCGCACGCGTCGAGGTAGTCGAGCAGCCGCTCGCCGGCGATGTGCTCGAGCACGAGCACGCGACGGGTGGAGAGCGCCCGGTACACGCGCGGAACGATGATGCCGGCGTCGGCTGCATGGCAGCGCGCGAAGGCCTCGGCGTGCACGGCCTCGGCGGTGAAGTCGAGCTCGGCGCGCACCGAACGGATGAGCTCGGCCGCGACGGTCTCGATGTCGACGAACGAGAGCAGATCGCGCAGAGCCGGCGCGACCGCGCGCAGCGCGGCGAGATCGGCCTCGACGACGGTCTCGATCTCGGGGACCTGCACTTTGACGGCGACGCGGCTGCCGTCGGCGAGCTCGGCGGCGTGCACCTGCGCGAGCGACGCGGCGGCGATGGGCACGGGATCGAAGCGGCGGAAGAGCCTCTCCGGCGGCGCGCCGAGCTCGGTGGTAATGCGAGCCGCGATCGCCTCGGCTGGCACCGCCGGCACCCGATCCTGCAAGCGCCCCAGCGCGGCGATGTAGGGCGCCGGAAGCAGGTCGACGCGGCTCGAGGCGAACTGGCCGAGCTTGAGCACGCCGCCGCGCATCTCAACGCACAGCGCGTAGAGACGCTCGGCAGAGCGGGTGTGCAGGTCGTCGAGGCCTTCGACGTCGGCCCCGAGCCATTCCATGCGGGCCTGGTCGACGGTGCCGTGCCAGCGGTACGCCGCGATGATGCGCAGCAGCTCGCCGGCGACCCGGACGAAGCGCGGCGCCGCGCGCACCGTGCCGGCGACTTCCGCCGCGCGCCCGGCGGCGATGCCCCAGAGGTCGGTGCATTCGCGCGCCACGCCCGATGCGTCGGCGACGATGTCGTCGACGAGCTCCTCGACGTGCTGCAGCAGGTTGGCGACCAGGGCCGCCGAGGCACCGGCCAGGTCGGCCGCGGCGGTGCCGAGGTCGGCGGCGGACTCACTCGCGCGGGGACTCGTCATCGGGACTCAACTCCTCCAGACAGCGCTGGCAGCGGAACGGGATCGGCCCGGACCCGGCGAGAATGCCGATGCCGGCCCGGGTTCCTTTCTCCAGCACCGCGTTGCAGGTGTCGCACACGGCGTTGACGTTGAGCAGGGCGAGATTCCAGCCGACCACTTGCGCCGACCGTGCTGGCTCCGGCGCCGACCGCGTGCTGAACGCGGCCTTGGCGCTGCGGGCTGAGCGCGCGATCTCGGCACTGTCGTGCACGATGTCGCCGACCAGCCCGAAGGCGTGCTCCAGCACGTTGCGCACCAGGTTGGAGACCGACAGCCCGAGGCCGGTCGCGCGCCGCTTGATCTCGTCGTCGAGCGACTCGGGTACACGGGTATGAATCACCCGCTCCTTCTTCTCGTTTCCCGGCCCGTTCATGGCGCGTGTCCGTTTGTATACGCGCGTATACGTGCACCGTCAACCCAGGGTTCGCGCGGCAATTCTCCCGCGCGTCCAAGAGATGGCCCCGACGCGGTCGCGCGGACGCTCACGAGGGAGGAACACTTCTAGCCCAGTCGGAAAACGGCGCCCTCCTCGGCCGGTGTCACCTGGAACTCGGGGTGGAGCGTGGCGACGGCGGCGTCGACGATGCGGGCGATGTCGTGGTCACTGTGGGCCGGATCGTGGTGGAAGAGGACGAGATGCTTCGCATGCGCCAGCGCCGCAAAGCGCATCGCGTGCTCCACCGAGCTGTGGCCCCAGCCGGTGTGATCGGGGTACTCGTCCGCCGCGTACTGCGCGTCGTGAATCAGCAGATCGACACCGGCGGCCAGGCCATACCCGGAGGTCCACTCCGGCAGACCGGGGAAGTTCGTCACCCCGAGCGCGGGTTCGTGATCGGGAAGATACGCCATCGCCGCCTGCGCGTTCTCGATCCGATACCCGACCGTCGGCCCCGGATGACACACCAGCGCGGCGCTAATGCGGAACGGCCCGATCGAGAAGTCGCCGCACGGAACCTCGTGCAGGTTCAACCGGCAGTCGAGGTCGCGCAGGTGCACGGGGAAGAACGGCGGCGAGAGGTAGCGGCTCAGCCGTTTGCGCAGGTCGAGCGTCGGGCTGGCCGGCGCCCAGATGTGCACCTCCATGCCGTCGTCGTAGAGCGGTTGGAAAAACCCCAGGCCTTGGATGTGATCCATGTGGAGGTGGGTCAAGAGCAGATCGACGCGGCGCACGCCGTTCGGCCACGACGCTCCGAGTCGGCGCACGCCGGTGCCGGCGTCGAGCACGAGGATCGTGTCGTCGGCGCGCACCGCCACACAGGCGGTGTTGCCGCCGAAGCGCGCGGTTTCGGCGCCCGGACTGGCGAGCGAGCCGCGCGTTCCCCAGATCGTGACGTCGATCACCGCGCCACCTCCCAGAAGATCGCCACGGCGCCCAGATGGCGTCCGGCCTGACCGATCAACGGAAAGGCGGTGGTTTCGATGTGACGGCGCACCTGGTCGCGGCCGCGGATCCACAGCACGCCGTGGGCGGGGCGGTGCTCGCGCAGCGCGATCATGAGCGGCAACTGCTCGGCGGGAACCGGCTGGTCGGCCTGGTCGGTCGCCGTGTACACGGTCGCCCACTCCCGCGACGGCATCTCCCCGGTCTCTTCGAAGCGATGCCCGAGAATCGGTTCGGCGGGCTCGTTGTAGAAGATCAGCGTGCCGTCCGGGCCGACGATGAAGATCGGCAGTGTCAGGCAGCTGGCAAGCTGACGGGTCAGGATGACCTCGATCTCGCGCTGCGCCATGCGGCGTCGACCTCGGCTTCTTCTGTACGACCGAACCGCCCGCGAGCACAAGCATCGGACCGGGCCCGCTTGCGCCGGCCAAGCGAGCCGGGGCATCGTGCCGGTTCCCGCCAGCTCGTCCGCGATCGCAGCGCTCGAGCGGGAGCCGTGTCGACCATCGCGCAGAGATCGGAGGAATCGTGAGCACACCGAACACACATCAGCCCGCCGGCGGTCTGCTCGCCGGCGTGCGCGTCATCGAAAGCTCGCTGCTCGGCCCGGCCGCGGCGGCCATGCAGCTCGCCGATCTCGGCGCCGAGGTGATCAAGGTCGAGAACCCGGGCGGCGACTACGTGCGCAAGATGGCCTTCCCGATCATCGATGGCATCTCGCTGCTGCACTGGCACCTGAACCGCGGCAAGAAGAGCATCGTGCTCGACCTGCGCACCTCCGACGGCGTGGCGACCTACCTGGACCTGGTGCGCGGCGCCGATGCCGTCATCGAGGCGATGCGGCCCGGCGCCCTGGCGCGCCGCGGCATCACCTGGGAGAAGATGCAGGAGGTCAATCCGCGCATCGTCTTCTGCCAGATCTCGGGCTACGGGCTGACCGGTCCGTACAAGGACATGCCGAGCCACGGCATTGCCTACGACGCCTGGGCCGGCGTGGCGCGCCCGAGCTTCGACGGCGAGGGCCGTCCGACCATCCCGAGCTACACGACGATCGGCATCAATGCGGGTCCGCTGTACGCCGCGCTCGGGATCTGTGCCGCCGTCATCCGCGCCCGCGCCGGCGGGCGGGGGTGCCGCTTCGAGGTGGCGCAGAGCGACGCCGCGGCGGCGTTCAATTGGAACGGCATCGAAGGCAACAAGGCGTACGAACGGCCCGAGGACGAGGTCACCGGCAACGACGGCGACGGCAAGGGGCCGCGCCGCCCGGTCGGCGACGACAGCATGCGCGAGGCGGTGCGCTATCAGTATTATCGCGCCAGCGACGGCATCGTGCTGTTCATGGCGTCCGAGCGCGAGTTCTGGAAGAACTTCGCCTACGGCATCGGCCGGCCCGAGCTCTACGACGACACCCCCGGGGCGAAGTACGCCGATCACGCGCGCGGCAACGTCGCGTTGCGCCGCCAGCTCACCGAGATCTTCGCCGCCCGCAGCGTGGCCGAGTGGGTGAAGTTCGGCCAAGACGTCAACACGCCGATCTGTCCGGTCAACGACAGCAAGTCGATCACGCGCGACCCGCAGTTCCAGGATCGGCTGCCGTTCCGCGGCCACCGCGACGCCGGCACCGACCTCATGCCGTCGCCGATCAAGCTGCTCGATGCCGAGGTGCCGGTGCCAGCGCGCGCCGCAGTCGAGCCCGGGTGCGACACCGATGCCGTGCTGCGCGAGGTGCTCGGCTACGGCCGCGATCGCATCGCGGCGCTGCGGACCGCTGGCGCGCTGGGGTGATGGGGGCGGTCATGCCGGAGGCGCAGCGCCGCTTGATCT
>Ga0187893_10012319_pt1 | contig 12158 bp, 12 predicted proteins | sample MA1701074metaG_FD_139574 | JGI IMG/M metagenome (GOLD analysis project Ga0187893, IMG submission 139574) | White microbial mat communities from a basaltic lava cave in the Kipuka Kanohina Cave System on the Island of Hawaii, USA - MA170107-4 metaG ... | reverse complement strand
TTCGAGCCCGCGATCCGCTACGGCCGCGAAGGCTTCCTCGTCTCGCCGACCATCGCCGGGCAATGGGCGGCCCAGGCGAAGGAACTCAAAGTGCAGCCCGGTTTCGCCGAAGCCTTCATGCCGGGCGGCCGGCCGCCGGCCGCGGGTGAAGTGTTCAAGTTCACGGAGCACGCTGCGACGCTGGAGAAGATCGCGGCGACCAGGGGCGAAGCGTTCTATCGCGGCGAGCTGGCGCAGAAAATGGAAGCCTTTGCGAAGCAGCACGACGCAGCGATGCGCGCATCGGACCTCGCCGCGCACAAATGCGATTGGGTCGGCACGCTGCAGCAGGACTACCGCGGCTACACGGTCCACGAAATTCCGCCTAACGGTCAGGGCATCGTCGCGCTGGTTGCGCTCGGCATCCTGGAGCATTTCGACCTGCGTTCGCTGCCGGTGGATTCGGCCGACAGCTTCCATCTGCAGATCGAGGCGATAAAACTCGCCTTCGCCGACGCGCAGGCCTATGTCGCGGACATCGATTACATGCCCTTCGCGCCGCAGAAGCTGCTGGACAAGGACTACCTCAAGGCAAGGTCGAAGCTGATCGACCGCAAGAAGGCGCAGCCGTTTGCCGCGGGCAAGCCGCCCAGCGGCGGTACGGTGTACCTCACCGCGGCCGACGCCTCGGGGATGATGGTGTCGATGATCCAGTCGAACTACATGGGCTTCGGCTCCGGCGTGGTGGTGCCGGGCACCGGAATTTCGCTGCAGAACCGCGCTGCGACCTTCGTCATGCAGGAAGGCCACCCCAACCGCGTCGGTCCACGCAAGCGCCCCTACCAGACCATCATTCCGGGCTTCGTGACGAAGGACGGCAAGCCGGTAATGAGCTTTGGCGTCATGGGCGGCACCATGCAGCCGCAAGGGCACACGCAGGTGATGGTGCGCATCGCCGACTACGGCCAGAGCCCGCAGGCGGCCTGCGACGGCCCGCGCTTTCGCTGGGTGCAGGGCATGGACGTGAGCGTGGAAGACCATTTCTCCGCCGCGGTGCTCGAAGACCTGCGCAACCGCGGCCACAGGATGGTTACGGTGGACGACTACAACCAGTTCGGCAGCGGCCAGATGATCTGGCGGCTCGACGGCGGCTACCTCGGCGCGAGCGACCCGCGCCGCGACGGCCAGGCCGCCGGATACTAGGGACAGACCACGTTTCCCGGTTTTCTGGAAAACGTGGTCTGTCCCTGAATTGGGGGCTCGATGCTCAAGATCTGGGGACGGACGAACTCGGTAAACGTGAAAAAGGCGCTCTGGTGCGTGGAAGAGCTGGGGTTGCCTTACGAGCGCGCTGATGCGGGCATGCAGTTCGGCGTGGTCAACACGCCCGAGTACCGCGCCATGAACCCGAACGGCCTGGTGCCGACGATGGATGAGGACGGTTTCATCCTGTGGGAATCGCACTCCATCGTCCGTTACCTGTCCGCCAGGCACGGCAAAGGGCTGCTCTGGCCGGTGGATGAGCGCACGCGCGCGAGCGCCAACCAGTGGATGGACTGGGCATTCAGCTTCCAGTCGGGCGTGCGCGACGCCTTCTGGAACCTGATCCGCACGCCGCCCGAGAAACGCGACGCGCAGGCGATCGAAAAATCGCGCCTGAAATCCGGCGAGACGGCCGCCATCCTCGATGCCGCGCTCGCCGGCCGGGCGTACGTGGCGGGCGACTTCTCGATGGGAGATATTCCGATCGGCGCCGAGGTGCAGCGCTGGATGCGCCTGCCGATGGCGCGGCCCAAGCTGCCGAACCTGGAGGCCTGGTTCGAGCGCTTGTGCACGCGGCCGGCGTTCAGGAAAAACGTGGATATCCCTCTTTCATGAGGAAAATAGCCCTGGTGACCGGCGGCGCGAGCGGCATCGGCCTCGCCTGCGCCGAACGCCTCGCGGCCGACGGCATGAAAGTCGTCATCGCCGACATGAACGAGAAAACCGGCGCTGAGCACGCGCAACGGCTGGCGGGCGACTTCATTGCGGGCGATCTGTCGAAAAGAAGCGGCTGCAGGCAACTGGTCGACGCAACGCTGAACAAGCACGGCACGGTACACGTGCTCATCAACAACGCCGGCTTCCAGCACGTCTCGCCGATCGAGGATTTTCCCGAGGAGCAGTGGGAGCGCATGATCGCGCTCATGCTCACCGCGCCCTTCCTGCTCACGCGTTATTGCTGGCCTGCGATGAAACAGCAGAAATGGGGCCGCATCGTCAACATGGGCTCGATCCACGCGCTGATCGCCTCGCCCTTCAAGGTCGGCTACATCGCCGCCAAGCACGGCCTGGTGGGCCTCACGCGCACGGCGGCGCTCGAGGGCGGCGAGTTCGGCATCACGGTGAACGCGATCTGCCCGGCCTACGTGCGCACCCCGCTGGTCGACAACCAGATCGCCGACCAGGCCAAGGCGAACGACATGTCGAGCGCCGAGGTGATCGAGAAGATCATGCTCGCGCCCGCGGCGGTAAAGCGCCTCATCGAGCCGGCCGAGGTGGCCGCTTTCGTGGCCTATCTGTGCAGCGACGCCGCCGGCGTGATCACCGGCTCGGCGCTGACAATGGACCTCGGTTGGACGGCGCGCTAGCCGCGTAGGCCTTCACCCTGGCGTAGAAGCGCTCGAGGTCGCCGCCCTCCTCGCGCAGCAGGTGCTCGAAGGTCGCCACCAGTTCGGTGTAGGTCGCGTACGAAGCGAGCAGGGCGTTGTTCGGCACCATGTCCCGGTAGCGTTCCTCGCCTGCGAGCCGCGTCCTCAGAGCCTGCAGTTCGGCGCGTTTTCTGTCGCGCATCGCATCGGGCGCAATGCGCTGGCGGTAGAGCTGGCCGAGGCGCGCGCGCGTCTGCTCGATTTCAGCGACGAATTTGCGGTTGCGCTCCTGGGAGGCGAAAAAGTCCTGCAACTCCGCGCCGCGCCCCATCGCGGCGAGCCAGCGCCGCAGGCCTTCGCGCTCGACGACGACCGCGAAAGACTCGTTGAAGGTAGAGTCGTCCTTTGCATAGGCGACCTGGTGCGCGAGCTCATGGAAAATCAATCGCGCGAGCTCCACGTCGGGGTAGCGGATGAAGGTCGAGAGCAGCGGGTCATCGAAGCGGCCCAGCGTCGAATAGGCCGGCACGCCGTACACATAGACGTCGTTGCCCGCCGCGCGCAGCGCCGCGGCGTGGCTTTCGGCGTCGGCCTGCGCGAAGAAGCCGCGATAGGAGACGCAGCCCGCCACCGGAAAGCAGGATTGCAGCGGCTCGAGCGAAAACTCGGGCGCCGCCACCACGTTCCAGACTGCGTAGGGCCGGCCCAGCTCCGCGTAGCCGCGGTAGCTCGCGTTGTCCGGCAGCTTTAGGCCGCTCACCGCATAGTCCCGGATCGAGCGCGCTAGGACAAGCCGCTCGCGCAGCGGCTGCGGCGTCGCCGGATCCGCGATCAGGTCCGCCGCCGGGCGCGTGCGCGCCATCATCGCCATCTGACCGCCGGCCGCCTGCAGGTAGTAGGACAGCGTCTCGCAGCCGGTGAGCGCCGGCACCGCCACGGCGGCAAGAAGCAGCCTAATCAGCCGGCGCACCAAAACTCCCTGCGGCGAGAAACCGGGCCACATTCTGCGCTACGCGCGCCGAAACGATCATCTGGCTGTGGCCGACCGGGAGAGAAATTCTCTCGCTCATGCCTTCGACGGTGGTTTCCTCCACGGTGACCACGCCGTCATTTGGTCCGGCAAGGCTCCCCAACAGCCGTCCCAACCCGATCGGACGCGTGCCCGCGATCACGCCCAGGCGTTCCGGCCGGCTCCAGCGCGTGTCGCGTCCCTCGCGCCAAAGAGGTTCGCTCGCCCCGAGCATCCAGCGCCCGGCAGCGTGGCGGGCAAGGCGCCGTCCGGCGAAATTTCCGTTGGCCGAGGTGCCGAGGAGCACCACGCGGCCGAGCGCGATTTCGGGGTGCCGCACGAGCGTCTCCAGCATCACCAGGCCGCCCATGCTGTGGCCGACGAAGTGCGCCGGCCCGATGCCGCGCGCGTAGCGCGCCAGGCGGTCGGTATGCTCCTCCAGCGAAAGCGCGGTACCACGGAAGGTAAACGTCTGGCAATGAAACCCCGCGCGCTCCAGCCTCGCCGCCAACGGCTTCATCGCAAGTCCGGGCACCCACAGGCCGTGGGTCAGGATCACCTCCCGCATCTATTTCTCCGGGGAAATTTCTGTATCCGCGCCGCGGGGCCTCGCCATCCGGAAATTTGCGCTGATCCGCGCGACGGGATTGCCGTTCGCGAGCAGCTGTCCTGTTGCCGAGGCAGTGCGCGAACCGGGACTCAGCACTGTGACCTCCGAGTGCACCCAGTCGCCAGGCTGCGTGCTGGCGAGATACTGGATCGACAGGTCGACGGTGACGAAATTGCGCTTCCCTCCCTCCGTTTCGCCGGCGAGGGCGCAGGCATAACCAAGCGCCATGTCGGCCAGCGTCGCGAGCATGCCGCCGTGGCAGGTACCGCGCGAATTGCAATGGCGAGGTTCGATGCGCAGGCCGAGAGAGATTTTGTCGCCCTCGCGCCTGGCGTAGAAAGGCCCCACCAGGCCGCCGAAGCTGTGCGGCTGGATGCGCTGGTCGAGTTGAAATCCCTCTGGAACGTCGGCGGGAGCGCTCATGGTTTCGGCATTCTAGCCAGCATCCAGATGCCCACCGCGAGCGCCGGAATCGCGAACACGGCGAAAGCGACCGAATACGCGCCGGCCAGCGCCAGCACCGCGTTGAAGATGGGCGGCGTGATCACGACACCGAGGAAGGTGAAAAACAGGCAGCCGCCGGTCGCATCGCTGGTGCGCCCCGGCGGCGCAATGCGCGCGATCTCCGCAAGAAAGACCCCGTTCCAGCCAACCGCGGTGGCGCCGAACGCCGAAGCGTAGACCAGCAGCAGCCAGGTCGGCCAGCCCGGCCCCGCTGCGAGCGCTGTCAGCGCGGATGCGCCCATGCCGACCCCGAGCAGCCCGAGCATGGTGCGGCGGCTGAGCACGCGGTCGGCCAGTAACCCCCAGAGCACGCGCCCAATCACGCTCGCCACCTGCGTCACCGCCATCACCAGACCCGCCACCACCAGTGTGAGCGCGAAACTCTCCACGAGGAAGGTCACGAGATAGGTCACCAGCGTAATCTGCACGCCGCCGTAGATGAAAGAGGTCACGCACATTTGCCGCAACCCGGGTTCGCGCAATACCATGCCGACCGGCGCAAAAGCCGTGCGCAGGGAGATGGACGCACGCGGATCGAGCCCGTGGTCGTAGCGCTCGCGCACCCCACCGATCGCGCATGCGAGCACGAGGCAGGCAACCCCTATCGCCACCGCCCCCCATTGCCAACCGAAAGCGAGCACCAGTACCGGCACCAGCGCGCCCGCAAGGGCGCCGCCCGCCGGCACCCCCGTCTGCTTGATGGAAAAAACCAGCGAGAACATCGAAGCCGGCGCGCTACGCACCAGGACCACCGAGCTCGCCGGGGTCGTGGGACCGTAGCCCAGGCCAACGATGAATCCGCCCAGCATGACCAGCGGCGGCAACGCGGTCGCGGCGAGCGCCAGACCGCAGAGCGCGAGGACCAGGCCTGCCTGGCTGACGCGAATGGGCCCGAAGCGCGCCACCCACCCACCCGCCGCCGCGGAGCCGATCATGCTGCCGCAGTAGGTCACCGCGATGTAGTAGCCGACCGCCGAGGGCGCGTAGCCGAGCGCAGGCCCGGCCACCGGCGCCATCACCGGCGCGCAATAGACAGCGAGCGCGACCAGCGTCTGCACCGCAAGCGTGACCGCCAGCGGCAGCGCAACGCGCCGGATTTCGCTCACAGACTGGCGCTCGCCCGGCTTCTCATCTCAGGGGCCGGCGCGCTTCCCAGGCCGGGTACGGCTGCAGCTTCGCCGCCGCGAACGCTTCGGGCCAGACGATTTCACGCCTCCCCTTCGTTATCTGCACTAACAGCGGCTTCGCCGCGATCTGGGCGCCGGAGCGCTCCACCTTGTAGCGCCCGAGCGGCGTTTCGGTCTCGAGCGCGGCGAGGACCTCGCGCAATTTTTCCGTTTCGAGGCTGCCGGCCTTGTGCACCGCTTCTTCCAGGACTTTCGCCGCGGCATAGCCCTCCGCGGCGATGTAACCGGGTTCGGCCGACCACTTCCTCGCGTAACCGAGCACGAACTGGGCGTTGCCGCGCGTCGCTGCGCGCCGCTCATAGGTCGAGATTCCCACGCTGAACTCGGCGTCCTGTCCCACGCGCCGGATGAAGTCGGCGTCGGCCGCGCCCTGCGCGACGAAGAGGCGCGGCGCGAAACCGAGCTTGCGGAAGTTCTTCACCATTTCCGCTGCGTCCTGCGGCAGGCCGAACGCGATCCACCCCTCGACGCCGGCGCTCCGCGCGCGCGCCACCTGCGGCGAAAAATCCGTGCTGCCCTGCGCGTAGATTTCGACATCGGCGGCCGCCAGCCCGGCTGCCGGCGCATCCTCCCTGGCGCGCGCCGCCATCTCGCGCGCGTTCGGGTCTTCGCGCGCGAGCAGCACGACGCGCTTCACGCCAAGGCCGCGCGCCAGCTCGAGCGCGCCCGCGCCGTAGGCCGACAGCGGCGTGGCGGTCTGGAACACGTAGCGAAAGCCGGAGCGGTGCACCGAACGCGCCGCGCCGGTGGCATTCATGAGGACGCGGCGGTTGCGCTCCGCGACCGCGGCCGCGCCAAGCGAAGCCGCAGAGCCGAGCGGACCGACAAGCAGATCCGCCTTGTGCTCGAAGATCAGCTGCTCGTAGAGTTTGCCCGCCGCGCCGGAAGCGGACAAATCGTCCAGCAGCACGAGTTCGACGCGCCGGCCGAGCAGGCCGCCGCCCGCATTGACTTCCTCCTGCCAGAGCAGCAGCGCTTTCCTGTAATCGGCCGCGATGTCGGCGAGGATCCCCGATAGCGGCATCGCCGCGCCGACAAGGATGGGTTGCTGCGCGAATGCAGGCGCGGCGGCAAGCAGGAGTGCGAGGAAGAGCTTCTTCATCCGGAATGCAAGTTAAGGTGTGGGAAAATTCAAGTCAAGGCTCATGCACAACAACTTCCTCAAGGCGCTTGCCACGATCGTAGGCGAGAAAAACGTGCTCAGCGCTGCGCAAGACACCGCGCCCTACACCACGGATTGGCGCAAGCAGTACAGCGGCGCGAGCCTGGCCGTGGTGCGCCCCGGCAGCACCGCTGAAGTTTCAGGAGCGGTGCGCCTGTGCGCGGATGCCGGCGTCGCGATCGTGCCGCAGGGCGGCAACACCGGCCTGTGCGGCGGCTCGGTGCCCACCGGCAGGCAGCGCGAGATCGTGCTCTCGCTTGCGCGCATGAACCGCATCCGCGAACTCGATGCGCTCAACGCCACTCTCACCGCGGAGGCGGGCTGCGTGCTCGCGGATCTGCAGCGCACGGCGAGCGAATCCGGCCGCCTCTTCGCGCTTTCGCTCGCCGCCGAGGGCAGCTGCCAGATCGGCGGCAACCTTTCAACCAACGCCGGCGGCGTCAATGTGCTGCGCTATGGCAACGCACGCGATCAGGTACTGGGGATCGAAGCGGTCCTCGCCGACGGGCGCATCTGGGACGGCTTGCGCGGGCTGCGCAAAGACAACACGGGCTACGACCTGAAGCAATTGTTCATCGGCGCCGAGGGCACGCTCGGGATCATCACGGCCGCGGTCCTCAAGCTGCAGCCGAAGCCGAGCGCATCGGCCACGGCCTGGATCGCGGTCGAGAGCCCGCGGCAGGCGGTGGAATTACTGAGTCATCTGAAGGAAATCTGCGGCGACCGCCTGACGGCGTACGAACTGCTTTCGCGCACCTGCGCGGATGCCGTGTTCGCCCATCGCCCGGAGATTCGCGACCCGCTGCCGGGCAGCGTCTGGTGTGTCCTCGTGGAACTGGCCGATGGCGGCGCGAACGAGGTGCTGCACGAGCGGCTGGCGCATGCGCTCGACACCCGCCTGGTGGCGAACGCGGTCGTGGCAAAAAACGATGCGGAATCGAAGGCGCTCTGGCGTATCCGCGAATCGGTGCCGGAGGCGCAGTTCGGCAACGTCAAGCACGACATCTCGGTGGCAGTCTCGAAAGTGCCTGAATTCATCACCCGTGCGCATGCCGCGCTCGACGCCGCGTTCCCGCGGGCCCCGATCTTCTGTTTCGGCCATGTCGGCGACGGCAACCTGCACTACAACATCGGCGATACCGCCTTGCTCGCGCGCCGCGAGGAGGTGAACCGGATCGTCTACGACCTGGTGGCCGCGCTTGGCGGTTCGATCTCGGCCGAGCACGGCCTGGGACAGCTCAAGCGCGAGGAAATCGTGCGCCACAAGGGCGCGCTGGAACTGGAACTGATGCGCGCAGTGAAGCGCGCGCTGGACCCGCAGGGCCTGATGAACCCCGGGAAAGTTATTTAGCCTACTTGTTCCGTACCGCCATATCCTTCGCACGCTCGGCGAGCCCGGCGAGGAGCGCGGCGCCAAATGCCGGGCTGGTTTTCACGAGCTGCAGAAACGCAATGCGGTTGATGGCGAGCAACGCGCAAGGCGTTTCCGCGGTCGCCGTGGCGGCGCGCACCGACTGGTCGACGAGCGCCATTTCACCGAACACGCCGCCCGGTCCGGCGCGTCCGACGATCCCGCCCTTGATGGAGATCGCGACCTTCCCTTCCAGCACGATGTACATGAAGGCGCCGCCCGTGCCTTCCTGCATGATCATTTTTCCCGCGTCGTAGCGCGCCGGCTCCTGGCCGGCCAGCAGCTTGACGAGGCCCGCAAGCAGTTTCTTGTCGAACACCACGGATTCCTTTGCCGCGCCCGCATGCAGCGAGCGGTTCGCGTTGAGCCGCGATATCGTGCTGCGCAGCCGGCTGTTCATGATGCTCATCAGCATCAGCGCGAACTCGGGCTTCTGCTGCAAGGCGACCTGGAATTGCCTGTCATCGAGGCCGATCAGCGTGCAGGCGGTCTTCGCCCTGGCGGTGGCGGTGCGCGCAGCCTGCGCGATGACCGCCATCTCGCCGAAGGTCTCTCCCGCCCTGACGAGGCCGATGACCTTGTTCTGCGCGATCATTTCCACTTCGCCCAGGATGAGCACGTACATCTTGTCGCTCTTGCCAAAAAGGCCGCCGCCCTTGTCGTCCTCCTTGAATATCGTCGCGCCCGGCTCGAAACTCTCGGGCTTGCCGGCGGACTTGAAGAACTCCATCGCCATCGCGGCGTTGTAGACCGGCGGCGGGGGCGGCGCAGCGGGCTGCTGCACGGGTTTCTGCGGTGCAGTATTGGAGAAATCGAGGTCGCTCATGGCTCTGTCGTACGGGCGCGTCTGAACACGGAATCCTACCCTCTACGGAACGTTGGCGCGGGCAATCGTTCAATCATGACATTTACGCACGCAGTCCGCCCTGCCCTGGCCGCGCGCTCCAGCGCAGGGGCGAGCTCGGCAGGGCGCTCGACGTGTTCGCCATGCGCGCCGAAGGCCTCGGCCACCCGGTCGTAGCGCGTCGGCAGCAGGTCCAGCCCATGCGCGCGGGTGGCGCCGTAGCTGCGCAACTGGATCTGGTATTCGGCGTTCCAGCAGGCGTCATTGCCGACCACCGCCACGAAAGCCAGGCCGCAGCGCACCGCGGTGTCGATCTCCGAGGCGTGAAAACCGAAAGTGCCGTCGCCCAGCATCGCCACCACGTTGGAGCCGGGAAGCGCGAGCTTTGCGGCTGCGGCAAAGGGCAGCGCGGCGCCGATCGAGCCTGCCGGCCCGTTGATGACGCGATGCGGCGCGGAGAGCGTCGCCTGCGACCATTGTCCGAACTCACCGCCGTCGGCCACCAGCACTGCCTCCGGCGCATCGAGCAGCGCTCGCACTGCGCGTCCGACTTCCACGGGGTGCAGCGGCCCTTCGGCTTTCGACGCGAGGGTCTTCCATTGCATCGGACGGAAAGCGATCGCCGAGCGAACCTCGTCCCTCCAGCCGCTCATCGGCCAGCCCTTTGTCCTCACCGACCCTGATTCCGGCACGCCTTCGGTCTCGATCACTTTGCAGCCCCCGCCGAAGGCCGCGCCGAATCGCAACGTGAAATCGCGCTGCTTGCCGGCCAGCACCACGACGTCCGCCGCCTCGAGCACTTCCGCGAGCAAACCGAGGCAGGGATCGTTCACGCCGCGCGGGCTCTCCATCACGATCGCAGGTACGCGCGTCGCTTGCTCGAATTGCTCCAGCAGCTTGCGGCCTCGCGCATTGCCAAGAGCCGGACCCGCAATCAGGAGCGGTTTCCTCGCTTTTTCAAGAACCTCCAGAATCTCTTCGTTCACACCGGGCAAGTTCTTTTCAGGGGAAAAATCCGCACTCGCCGGCAACTCCACATCCACTTCCCCTTCCAGCAGGTCGGAGGGCAGGGAAAGGTGCACCGGTCCCGGGCGCCCGGCCTTCGCCAGGCGGATTGCGCGCGCCAGATCCACGCCCAGCGTCGCGGCGGAACGCACGGTCCAGGCGGCCTTGCAGGCCGGGGCAGCCATCTCGGCCTGCGCCATCTCCTGGAACGCGCCTTTGCCCAGTTCGTTCAGCGGCGCGTGTCCGGAGGGCAGCACCACCGGCGACTCGGCGGCGAGCGCCGTGTAGAGCGCCGAGACGGCATTGGCGTGGCCCGGGCCTGCCGTGACCAGCGCGATGCCGACCTCGCCCGTGAGGCGCGCCCAGGCGTCGGCCATGTGGACCGTGGCCGCCTCGTGCCGCACATGGATCAGCGGGAGTTGTGCATCGAGCGCCGCGTCGAATACGGGCATCACATGGTTGCCGGAGAGCGCAAACACATAGCGCGTGCCGGCACGCGCGAGACTTCGCGCGACGACATCTGCACCGCGCAATGCCATGGCTACTGGCGGATGCCGAGATCGCCGATCAGTTTTTCGTACAACTCGTACTGCTCGCGCACGTACTTCTCGGTATCGGCGGCCGAACGAATCGCCGGAATGCCGCCGATCTTGGCGATGCCCGCAAGCCATTCCGGGTCCTTCGCCACGCTGGCAAGCGCCGCGATCCAGCGTTCGACCACGTCCTTCGGCATTCCCGGCGGGCCCATGAGCGCGGTCCAGCCGACGATTTTCTCCATGTCGGGCACGCCTGCTTCGCGCGCGGTCGGCACATCGGGCGCTTCGGCGAGCCGTTCGCGCGTGGTGACGAGGAGCCCGCGCAACGTGCCGGCGCGGATTTGCGAGACCATGGTGGTCGCATTGTTGCACGCGAAATGCACCTGCTCGCCGAGCACCGCCGTGGTTACCTCGCCGCCGCTCTTGTAGTGGATGCCCACCGCATCGGTCGGTTTGAGGCCCGCCAGCGACATCAGGTACTGGGAGGCCATGTTCTGGCTCGTGCCGGGCCCGGCGGTGGAGAAATTCAGCTTGCCCGGATTCTTGCCGATCGCCGCCTGCAGCTGCTGCACGGTCTTCACGGGCGAGTCCGCCCGCACCGCGCAAATGTACGGGTTCAGCTCGAGCAGCGAGAGCATGGTGAACTCGTTCCATTTGTACGGCGCCTTGGACTCGAGCGCCGGAAAGATCGCGTGCGTAGCGATCCTCGCAATAAGCAGCGTATAGCCGTCGGGCGCGGCGTTGCGCACCTGCAGCGTGCCGATGGAGCCCGAAGCGCCCACGCGGTTGAGCGGCACGAAGGTCGCGTTGCCGAGGTACTTCGCTGCATACTGCGCCAGCAGCCTGCCGGAGAGATCGGAATCGCCCCCGGCGCCGAACGGGATCACGAGCGAAATCGGCTTGGACGGATACCCCTGTGCGATGACGGCGCCCGAAACCAGCATCGACACGAGAAGCAAAAAAATAGGTTGCATGCTTTTCCCCGGTTATTCTTCTGCGGATGAGGAAGCCTAGCATGCCCCCCGGCGTGGTCTCGGGGCCGGGCGTCTGGTACGGGCGCGACCTGCAGGGGCGAAGCGACTGGGTCCGCCGATTCGCGGCGGCTGAGCTCGCGGAACTGGACGCTGCGGTGCGCGCCTTCAAGTCTGGCGGCAGGCCGCTAGCCTGACTTTCTCTACTCGAGGCGATTTTCGTTGAATTCCGGCGCTGGGGGCTTGCCAAGGAGTTGAAGCGTAAGCGGCTGGTGATTGCGCAGGCGTCAGGTACAGACCTTGGTTCTGG
>Ga0187893_10012318_pt1 | contig 12160 bp, 5 predicted proteins | sample MA1701074metaG_FD_139574 | JGI IMG/M metagenome (GOLD analysis project Ga0187893, IMG submission 139574) | White microbial mat communities from a basaltic lava cave in the Kipuka Kanohina Cave System on the Island of Hawaii, USA - MA170107-4 metaG ... | reverse complement strand
TGCTGCGCTGGCGGCACTTCCCCAGCCGCATCCGGCCGCCCGAGCCGTGGGCGGGCTACTACCGCGGCGAGGTCCGCACCCCGCCGATCCGCAACGAGTCCTCGCACCGGCTCCGCCTGGCCTCGTGATGCCCTCGCGCCCCCCGCCAGCACGGGGCTGTCCGCCACGACCAACAATCTTCACCGCACAACCTTCGGCTTCCAGGGGCGTTGGCGGGGCGTGGAGGCTGCGATCGTGGCAAACCGCCGCGACCCGCGTCCGCCGCATCTCGAGTGCGCCCGCATGCACGCGTTCTCTTCGACGGTCGAAGAACGTCGCCGCGCGTCAGGGTCCGGCGCGTGTCCGCTCACGCGGACGGTCACGCTCAACAGCGTTCGCATCCACTGAACTCACGCGACGCGACGTTGCGATTTCCATGCTCAGGCCGCGAAAGTGTATTGGAATCCTTACAGTCGCGTGTTTGAATTGCGACGGCTCTCTTCACGCATCGCCCGCCGCCGCCGGTGCGGGCCGACACGACCTGCATGGGGCCCGCGATGCCCCTCTCCGACCCGCGAACGAGGTCCTCCCCATGTCCCTCGCGTCCGCGCTCCACTTCGGCCGCCGCTTGGCCGCGCGCCTCGCCCTCGCGGTGCTCGTGCTCGCCACGAACGTCGCGCCCGCCTCGCTGTCCTCGGCGCAGACCACCGAAGACCGGATCCCGACGTTCGCGAACCCGGGCGGTCTGATCCAGAGTCCGGCGCTGCCCGCCCCGTCCATCGTCGAGGTGCGGATCGCGGCCTCCCTGGACGACGTCGAGCAGCACCCGTCGGGCTCGATGGAGAACAACAGCAGCGACCTCGAGATGACGCTCGAGGCCGACGTGCAGACGGTGGGGCTCCGCTTCCCCGGGCTTCAGATCCCCCAGGGCTCGACGATCACGGCCGCGTGGATCCAGTTCACGGTGGACGAGACGTCGAGCGACCTCACGGCGCTCACGATCCACGGTCAGGCCTCCGACAACGCACCGGCGTTCACCTCGGCGACGAACAATCTCACGTCCCGACTGCTGACCGCGGCCTCGGTGAGCTGGGCGCCCAACCCGTGGCTCACCGTGGGCGCGGCGGGCGCCGACCAGCGCACGCCGGACCTGCGCACGGTGATCCAGGAGATCGTGAGCCGCCCGGGCTGGCAGTGGCAGGGCGCGCTGGCGATCGTGATCTCGGGTTCGGGCAAGCGCACGGCCGAGGCCTTCGACGGGAGTCCGACGCAGGCGCCCCTGCTGCACGTCGAGTTCACGGCCTCCGGTCCGCCGCCGAACATGCCGCCGGTCGCGCAGCTCTCGGTGAGCGTCGCGGCGAGCCCGGCGCTCACGGTGGACGCGAGCGCCGCGGGCTCGACCGACACGGATGCGGACCCGATCGCGACCTACACGTTCTCGTGGGGGGACGGCACGGCGAACACCGTGGTGAACCACCCGACGGTGACCGCGTCGCACACGTATGCGGCGGCGGGGACCTACACCGTGACGCTGACCGCGGCCGACACGGGAGGACTCACGTCCGCACCCGTCACGCGCAGCATCACCCTGTTCCCACCGGGCGTCTCCGGGTTCGAGGCCCGGGTGGCCGCCTCCGCCGACGACGCCGAGGAGAGCTCCACGGGCAGCGTCAACCTGACGGGTACGGGACTCGAGCTGACCCAGGACACGAGCAACCAGACGGTGGGCATGCGCTGGACGGGCATCACGGTCCCGCAGGGGGCGGTGATCACCGCGGCCTGGGTGCAGTTCGGGGCGAGGATCGCGGACACGCAGGCGACGACGCTCGCGTTCTGGGCCGAGGCGTCCAACAACGCGACCGCGTTCACGACCTCCACCGGGAACATCTCGAGCCGGCCGCGCTCCTCGGTCTCGGTGGCGTGGTCGCCCGGCGCCTGGGCCGCCGGCGAGGCGGGCCCGAACCAGCGCACCCCCGATCTCAAGACGATCATCCAGCAGGTCGTGAGCCGGTCCGGGTGGGCGAGCGGGAACGCGCTGGCGATCGTCGTCACCGGCTCGGGCCGCCGGGGCGCGTGGGCCCAGAACGGCAACGCCGCACTGGCCCCGCTCCTGCACATCGAGTACTCGACCTCCGGCGGACCGCTGCCGAACTCGCCGCCCGTCGCGAACCTCGGCCTGACCCAGGACTCCGCCCCCGCGTACACGATCACGGCGAACGGGGCGGGCTCCACGGACACCGACCAGAACCCCATCGCGAGCTATCGCTTCACCTGGGGCGACGGCACGGCCGCGACGGTGACGAACCATCCCACGTCGAGCGCCAAGCACACGTACGCGGCGATCGGCACCTACACCGTGACGCTCCAGGCGACGGACACGGGCGGGCTCACCTCGACCGTCGTGAGCCAGTCCATCACGCTCCAGCCGCCCCCCAATGCGCCACCGACCGCTCAGCTCGCGGTCACGCAGCTCGCGAGCCCCGCGCAGACCGTGCAGGCGAGTGCGGCCGGCTCCACCGACCCCGACACGAACCCGATCGCGAGCTACCGCTTCGACTGGGGTGACGGGACCGCCGCCACGGTCGTGAACCACCCGACCGTGACGGCGACGCACACGTACGCGGCGACGGGGACGTACACGGTGACGCTCACCGCCACCGACACGGGCGGGCTCACGTCCGCGCCGGTCACGCGCGCGATCACCGTGCTGCCGGCGGGAGTCTCCGCCGTCGAAGTACGCATCGCGACCAGCTCCGACGACGCCGAGGAGCCCACGGGCGGGAGCGGCGACCTCTCGAGCAGCGACCTCGAGCTGACGGTGGACGGCAGCACGAACCAGACCGTGGGCATGCGCTTCCCCGGCCTCACGATCCCGGCCGGAGCCACGATCCAGGCGGCGTGGATCCAGTTCACCTCGAAGCAGGGCGACACGCAGGTGACGAACCTCACGTTCCGCGGCCAGGCTGCGGACAACGCGCCCACGTTCGCCACGACCGCGCTCAACCTGTCGTCGCGCCCGGTGACCGGGTCGTCCGTCAACTGGTCGCCCGCCTCCTGGGCCACGGGTGAGGCGGGGGCCAACCAGCGCACGCCCGATCTCAAGACCGTGCTCCAGGAGATCGTGAGCCGTCCGGGCTGGGCGAGCGGCAACGCGCTGGTGCTCCTGGTCACCGGCAGCGGACGCCGGAACGCCTGGTCGTTCAACGGCAACGCCGCGGGCGCACCGCTCCTCCACGTCGAGTACTCGACCGGGCCGCCGCCGCCCAACAACCCACCCATCGCGAGCCTCACGGTCACGCAGGTGACCGAACCCGCGCTCACCGTGAACGCGAGCGGGGCCGGGTCCACCGACACCGACGCGTTCCCCATCGCGAGCTACCGGTTCACGTTCGGGGACGGCAGCGCGCCGGTGATCGTGAACGCGCCGGCCACGGCCACGACGCACACCTACGCCGCGGCCGGCACGTACACCGTGACGCTCACGGCCACCGACGTGGGCGGCCTCACCTCGGCGCCGGTGAGCCTGAACGTGAACGTGCTGCCGCCGCCCAACCAGCCGCCGGTCGCGAACCTCACCGTGACGCAGGCGCAGACGCCGCCGCTCACCGCTACCGCGAGCGCGGCGGGCTCCACGGACACGGATCAGGAACCCATCGCGAGCTACCGCTTCACCTGGGGCGACGGCTCGGCCGCCACGGTGATCAACCATCCGACGCTCGTGGCCTCGCACACGTATGCGGCGGCGGGCACCTACACGGTGACGCTCACGGCCACGGACACGGGCGGCCTGACGTCGGCGCCGGTCACCCGCTCCGTCACCATCAATCCGCCGGTCATCACCACGGTCGAGCAGCGCGTCGCGGCGTCGGCCGACGACGCCGAGCAGGCGCCGAGCGGAAGCGTGAACATCACCAGCAGCGGCCTCGAGCTGACCGTGAACGGCAGCAACAACCAGGTCGTGGGCCTGCGCTGGACGAGCTTCGCGATCCCGCAGGGGGCCACCATCCAGGCGGCGTGGATCCAGTTCACCGCGCGGGTCGCGAACAGCGGCACCTGCAACCTGACGTTCCAGGGCCAGGCGGACGACGCCGCGGCCACGTTCACCACGGGCACGAACAACGTCTCCTCGCGCGCCCGCACCACGGCATCGGCGGGCTGGTCGCCGAACGCCTGGGCCTCGGGGGCGGCGGGCGCGGATCAGCGCACGCCGGACCTCAAGGCCATCGTCCAGGAGATCGTGAACCGGCCGGGCTGGGTGAGCGGCAATCCCCTGGCGATGATCGTCACCGGCACCGGCACGCGCACGGCCCAGTCCTGGAACGGCAGCTCGGCGCAGGCCGCACTCCTGCACGTGGAGTACCTGGGCGGCAGCGGCTCCACGAACCAGCCGCCCGTTGGCCAGCTCGCCGTCGCACCGGCGGCGAGCCCGCCGCTCACCGCCACGGCCAGCGCCGCCGGCTCGAGCGACCCGGACAGCCCGATCGCCAGCTACCGCTTCACCTGGGGCGACGGCACGGCGGCCACGGTCGTCAACCACCCCACGGTGACCGCGAACCACACCTACGCCTCGGCCGGCACCTACACGGTGACGCTCGTCGTGACGGACGCGTTCGGGGCGCAGTCGACGCCCGTGACCCAGCCGGTGACCGTGAGCACCACGCCGTCCCAGCTCGCGGTCTACGTGGGCTACTACGACACGCACCACTCGAGCCTGCTGCGCCCGAAGCCCAACCCGTGGCAGGGTTCCGCCGGCGTGACGTTCGTCGGCACGCCCGACTCGCCGAGCGGGGGCTGGGACACCTCGGCCATCCGGCTCGACAACCTCACCGGCTCGCCGATCAACGTGACCGTGACCGTGGACATGATCTCGCACAACTTCGCGCTCTGGGGCCAGCGCACGATCCCGGCGAACGGCAAGCTGATCCTGGCGCAGACGGGGTTCGAGAACTTCGACGGCTCGGACACGAGCCCCGCGGGCTGTTACGACTGCAACCCGAACGACTGCATCACCAAGGTCGAGAGCACGATCCCCGTGGTGCGCGTCACGATCAACGGGCAGACCACGAACTACTACGACGTGAACCAGGTCATGAACACGAAGGGCGTGGACGGCGCGGGCTGCCCCTACACCGGCACGCGCAACGACGAGTCGAGCAACTGGGTGCAGATCGGCACGAACCCCAGCGCCCTCAACACGGAGGAGGCGGCGCTGATCGCGGCCGAGAACCGTGGGGGTGAACCCGAGGTGCCGGTGCTCGCGCTCGGCGCGCCCTACCCGAACCCGGCCTCGGACGGCGTGGTGCTGCGCTTCTCGGTGGCGCAGCGCGGCCGCACGCAGATCACGCTCTACGACGTCGCGGGCCGGCGCGTGAAGTCGCTGCTCGACTGGGAGCTCGCGCCCGGGCGCTACCAGCAGCCGACGGACCTGTCGTCGCTCAAGGTGGGCGTCTACTTCCTCGAGCTCAAGACGCCGACGGGGCGGCTCAAGACGTCGCTGATCGTCTCCCGCTGATCCGACGCGCCCCGCGCGCGACGCGGGCCGCACCCGAGCCCGTGGCCCCCGTGGCCACGGGCTCGCGCGTCGGCGGCCGGCGCGCGGCCGGCCGGCGCGCGGGCGCCGCCCGTCGCGGCCCGACCTCCGGGTTGGGCGGCGCCCGGCGACTGCGCGTAGAGTCCCGAGGCCCGCCGCCGTCCCGCGGGGAACCCGGAGGGTCGCATGAGCCTGGCCGTCGAACCCGAGTCGTCCGCCGCGCCGGCCGCTGCGGCGCGCCCGTTCGTGCCGTACATCGCCCCGGGCACGGTGCTGCCCGAGTTCACCTGGCGCGCGCTCCTCATGGGCACGCTGCTCGGCGCCATTTTCGGCGCCTCGTCGCTCTACCTCGTGCTCAAGGTGGGGCTCACGGTGAGCGCGTCCATCCCGGTCGCGGTCATCTCGATGACGCTGTTCAAAGTGTTCCGTCTCTTCGGCGCGAGGGACGCGACGATCCTCGAGAACAACATCGCCCAGACCGCGGGCTCGGCGGGCGAGTCCATCGCGTTCGGCGTGGGCGTGACCATGCCCGCCATCATGATCCTCGGCTTCGACCTGGAGTTGATGCGGGTGGCGCTCGTCTCGGTGCTGGGTGCACTGCTCGGCATCCTGATGATGATCCCGCTCCGGCGCGCGCTCATCGTGGCGCAGCACGGGAAGCTCAAGTACCCGGAGGGCACCGCGTGCGCCGAGGTGCTGAAGGCCGGAGCCTCCGAGGAGTCGAAGGCCGCCGCCTCGGACGAGGCCAGGGCCGAGGCCGCGCGGCTCGGCGCGAAGGGGATCTCGGCCCGGACCATCTTCGTGGGATTCGGGCTCGGGCTCTTCTACAAGACGGCGATGACCGCGTTCCGGATGTGGAAGGACATCCCGGAGAAGATCTTCGGCGCGCCGTTCAAGGCCGGCTCGGTCGCGGCGGAGATCTCGCCCGAGCTGCTCGGCGTGGGCTACATCATCGGTCCCTACGTGGCTTCGCTCATGGTGGGCGGCGGCGTGCTCGCCTACCTCGTGCTCATCCCGCTCATCAAGTTCTTCGGCGAGGGCATCCCGGTGGCGCTGCCGCCCGGGACGACGCCGATCTCCGAGATGGGCCCCGGCGCCATCCGTGGCGCGTACGTGCTCTACATCGGCGCGGGCTCGGTGGCTGCGGCGGGCATCATCAGCCTGTTCCGCTCGCTGCCGCTCATCGTGCGCGGGCTCCAGCGGGGCCTGCGCGATGCGCGCGGCGGTGGAGCATTCGGCAGGGCCGGGTCCGGCGGCGCGGCAGCCGGGGCCGCCATCGGAGCGGGCTCGCCGCGCACCGACCGCGACCTCGACGCTCGTTTCGTGTTCGGGGGGCTCGCGCTGCTCGTGCTCGCCATCCTGCTCTCGCCGTCGCTGCACATGAACCTGCTCGGCGCGCTGCTCATCGTGGTGTTCGGATTCCTGTTCGTGACCGTGTCGAGCCGGCTCACCGGCGAGATCGGCTCGACGTCGAACCCTATCTCCGGCATGACCGTGGCCACGCTGCTGCTGACCTGCATCATCTTCCTGATGCTCGGCTGGGTGGGCGCCACCTGGTACGTGACCGCGCTGTCGGTGGGCGGCATCGTGTGCATCGCCGCTTCCAACGGCGGCACCACGTCGCAGGACCTGAAGACCGGCTTCCTCGTGGGCGCCACGCCGCGACACCAGCAGGTGGCCATCCTGGTGGGCTCGCTCGTCTCGGCGCTGCTCCTGGGCCCGATCCTGCTCCGGTTGAACGACACGGCGGTGGTCTACGTGCCCGCGGCCGAGGTCGCGCCCGCGGGCTGGCGCGCCGACCCGGCCGCGCTCGCGAGCGCCAGGCGCGAGCGCATCCGGGGGCCGCAGGCGCGCGCCGACGCCAGCGAGTACCTGGTCGTCCACAAGCTCGACGCCGAAGGCGCGCCCGCCGGCCGCTGGCTCGTGACCGCCGACGGCGAGGCGCGCTGGTTCGTGGATCCCGGCATCAACGGCGTGCACACGAAGCGCCCCGACGGCTCCGAGGTGCGGAAGTTCGACGCGCCCAAGGCCACGCTCATGAGCTACATCATCCGCGGCATCCTCGACCGCGAGCTGCCGTGGGGCCTGGTGCTGTTCGGGGTCATGATCTCGGTGATGCTCGAGCTGGTGGGCATCCCCTCGCTGGCGTTCGCCGTGGGCGTCTACCTGCCCATCTCGTCGTCCACGCCCATCTTCGTGGGCGGGCTCGTGCGCTGGCTCGTGGACCGTGCGCGGAGGCGCGAGCGGGCGCACCTGAAGCTCTCCGACGACCAGCATGCCGCCGAGAGCGACAAGAGCCCCGGCGTGCTGCTGGCGTCCGGCTACATCGCGGGCGGCGCGATCGCCGGCATCCTGATCGCGTTCCTGGCCGGGGTGCTCACCGAGTTCGACACCGCGATCGGGCGATGGGCCGCGGCGAACAACCCGTTCCACACCGGACCGGCCGCGGACCTGCTGGCGCTCATCCCGTTCGCGGCCATCACGGTCCTCCTGTGGTCGGTCGGGCGCGAGAAGGCGCTGGCCGGCCGCCGCGGCGGCTGAAGCAGGGGGGATCAGGGGCGCGTGACGCCGGGCGAGGCCCCGCCGTCGCCTGCGGCGGGTCCCGCCCGGCCGACCCTGCGGGACGCTTCAGTGCGCCTCGTGCCGGTCGTGCTTCGCGACCACCTTGTCGAGCGGGCGGGCGAGCACGAACAGCAGCAATCCGGCCGCCACGGCGATCACCGTCATGAGCTCGAAGAACTGGGACTTCGGCATCTTCTCGTAGAACGTGCCCAGGTAGCCGGTCATGTAGTTCCCGATGAAGTTCGCGAGGAACCACACGCCCATCATCATGGACACGATGCGCGCCGGCGCGACCTTCGTCACGAACGAGAGCCCGATCGGCGAGAGATAGAGCTCTCCGAATGTGAAGATGGCCGTGCTGCTCATGAGCCACAGGATGCTCCGCCGGGTGTCCGCCGAGGCCAGCCCCTGCGCCGCGAAGATCATGATGACGAACCCCAGCCCCAGCATGACGCAGCCCATGGCCATCTTGGTGAGGCTCGTGGGCTCCTGGTTGCGCACCGCCTGCCAGCCCCAGAGTGAAGTCAGGAGGGGTGTGAAGAAGAAGATCATGAACGGGTTGAACGACTGGTACCAGGTGGACGGCATGTCCCAGCCGAGGAACCGCCAGCGCGTGTTCTGGTCGGCCCAGAGCTGGAGCGTGTTGCCCTGCTGCTCGTACACGGCCCAGAACGCGCCCACGATGAAGCAGGCGATGCAGATCGCGAGCACTCGCAGGTACTCGTCGCGCGTGAACTTCTGCTTCGCGACGGTCTGCGCGGCCGCGAGCTCCGCCCGGCGCTGCGCGAGCACGTCCGGCGCCAGGTGCTTCTGGTTCAGGAGATAGAACACGAGCCCCAGCACCATGCCAACGCCCGCGGCGCCGAAGCCATAGTGCCAGCCCACCTTCTGGCCGAGCGTGCCGCACACGAGCGGCGCCAGGAACGCGCCCAGGTTGATGCCGACGTAGAAGATGGAGAACGCGCTGTCCCGGCGCTTGTCGCCGGGCGGGTAGAGCAGGCCCACCTGTGTCGAGATGTTCGGCTTGAAGCAGCCGTTGCCGAGGATCAGGAACATGAGCGCCGGGAAGAACAGCTTCTCGCTCGCCATGAGGAAGTGGCCGATGGCCATGAGCACGCCGCCGATCACCACGGTGCGGCGCTGCCCGAGGATGCGGTCGGCGAGCAGCCCGCCGAAGAACGGCGTGAAGTAGACGAAGCCCGTGTACAGGCCATAGACCCACGAGCCGAGCGGCTGCGCCTCGAAGCTGGTGCGGAAGAGCGACTCGTAGAATCCCCTGACCACCTCGAACCCCAGCACGCGTGCGCCCACGTCGGGCTGGATGAACAGGTGGTTCACCATGTACAGGACCAGCAGCGAGCGCATGCCGTAGTAGGAGAAGCGCTCCCACATCTCGGTCAGGAACAGCACGAACAGACCCTTCGGGTGCCCGAAGAACATGCCCGCGGGCCGGGCGTCCGTGGTGGCGGCGGTGGTCATCGGCGGGGCCTCCGGTGGCGTGACGGGGAAGCGCGAAGCGCGCGGGAGCATAGCGGCGGACGAAGCCGGGAGCTAGACTCCCGGCTCCCAAAGCCCTTCCCACCCATCCCGGAGCCCCCCCGATGCCCGCCACGACGAGCAAGACCTCCGTGCTCGAGCGCTTCCTGCGCTACGTCCGGCTCGACACGACGTCCGACCCGGATTCGACGACGACCCCCAGCACCGCGAAGCAGCTCGTGCTGCTGGATCTGCTGGTCCAGGAGCTGAAGGCACTGGGCCTGAAGGACGCCGCACGCGACGAGCAGGGCATCGTCATGGCGACGCTCCCCGCGACGTCCCCCGGGAAGGACGTGCCGGTCATCGGCTGGCTGGCGCACGTGGACACCTCGCCCGAGATGAGCGGCGCGAACGTGAAGCCCATCGTGCACGCGAACTTCGACGGCCGCGACCTGGTGCTCCCCGACGACCCCGCGGCCGTGCTCTCGCCGCGGGAGGACGCCGACCTGGCCGGCAAGCACGGCGAGGACATCGTGACCGCGTCCGGCACCACGCTGCTCGGCGCCGACGACAAGTCCGGCGTGGCGGTGATCATGGCCGCGCTCGAACACCTGCTGCAGCACCCGGACATCCCGCACGGCCCGATCCGCGTGGCGTTCACGCCCGACGAGGAGATCGGGCGTGGCGTGCGCCGGTTCGACGTCGCACGCTTCGGGGCCGTCTGCGCCTACACGCTGGACGGCGCGGGACTCGGCACGCTCGAGGCCGAGACGTTCAGCGCCGACTCCATGAGCGTCACGTTCCAGGGCCGCAACACGCACCCCGGCTTCGCGCACGGCACGATGGTGAACTCCATCAAGGTCGCCTCCGACTTCGTGAGCCGGCTCCCGCGCAACGCCCTCTCACCCGAGACGACGCGCGAGAAACAGGGATTCGTGCATCCGAACGGCATGGATGCGAGCGTGGACCGCACGAGCGTGCGCTTCATCATCCGCGACTTCGAGACCCCGGGCCTTGCCGAGAAGGAGGCGATGCTCGAGAAGCTCGCGCACGAGACCGTGCGCGACTGGCCGGGCGCGAGCGTCTCGTTCGAGATGAAGGAGTCCTACCGCAACATGCGCGACGCGCTGGCGAAGCACCCGCGCGTGCTGGGGCTGGCGCGCGAGGCCATCCGTCGCGCCGGCATCACGCCCGTGGAGAGCCGCATCCGCGGCGGCACCGACGGCTCGATCCTCACGGAGATGGGGCTGCCCACGCCCAATCTCTCCACGGGCCAGCACCGCTTCCACTCGAGGCTGGAGTGGGTCTCGGTGCAGGACATGGAGCGCTCGGTCCAGGTGCTCGTGAACCTGGCGAAGCTCTGGGCGGAGGGTTGACGGGCTACACCGCGAACTTGAACAGCAGCACGTCGCCGTCCTGGACGACGTAGTCGCGGCCCTCCATGCGGTAGACTCCGGCGGCGCGCGCGGCGGCGATGGAGCCGCAGCGGACCAGGTCGTCGTAGGCGACGGTCTCGGCCTTGATGAAGCCGCGCTCGAAGTCGGTGTGGATGACGCCCGCCGCCCTGGGCGCCGTGTCGCCGGCGTGGATGGTCCAGGCCCGCACCTGCTTCTCGCCCGCGGTGAAGAACGTGCGCAGTCCGAGTAGGTGATACGTGGCGCGGATGAGCGCGCCCACCCCGCTCTCGGCGACCCCCAGCTCGCTCAGGAACTCGGCGGCCTCCTCCGGCGAGAGATCCACCAGATCGCTCTCCAGCTGGGCGCTGATCGCGACGGCCTCGCACCGGAGATGCGTGCCCACGTACGCGTCCACCTGGCGCACGTACGGGTTCCCGGCGGCCGCGGCCAGGCCCTCCTCGCGCACGTTGCAGGCGAATAGCGTCGGCTTGTCCGAGAGCAGGAAGAACGTCGCGGCGATGGCGCGCTCCTCCGGCGTGAGGTCCACGGTGAGCGCCGGCCGGCCGGCGGCGAGCGCGGTTTCGAGCTTCGCCAGCACCGCCTCCTCGGCCGCGGCCGTCTTGTCGCCGCGCTTCACGTCCTTGGAGACCTTCTCCCGCCGTCTCGTCACCGAGTCCAGGTCGGCCAGCATCAGCTCGGTGTTGATGACCTCGATGTCGCGCACCGGATCCACCGTGGCCGAGACGTGGTGGATGTCGGGGTCCTCGAAGCAGCGCACCACCTGGACGATGGCGTCCACCTCGCGGATGTGGCTCAGGAACTTGTTGCCGAGCCCCTCGCCCTGGCTCGCGCCCTTCACGAGTCCGGCGATGTCCACGAACTCGATGGCGGCGGGGATCACCACGTCGGTCTTGGCGATGCGCTGGAGCGGCGCGAGCCGCGCGTCCGGCACCGTCACCATGCCGACGTTGGGGTCGATGGTGCAGAACGGGTAGTTGGCCGCCTCGGCCTTGCGGGTGCGCGTGACGGCGTTGAACAGCGTGGACTTGCCCACGTTGGGCAGCCCGACGATGCCGGCTCGGAGCATGGGGTCCTAGCCTGGACTATTCATGAGCCCGTGGCCTGCAAGTGTCCGCCCCGCGCCATCCGCGGCGTCTCCAGCCCGACCTTTGCCTCGACGTGTTCTCAACACGACTCCGGCAAAGCCCGGGCTGGC
>Ga0187893_10012316_pt1 | contig 12161 bp, 11 predicted proteins | sample MA1701074metaG_FD_139574 | JGI IMG/M metagenome (GOLD analysis project Ga0187893, IMG submission 139574) | White microbial mat communities from a basaltic lava cave in the Kipuka Kanohina Cave System on the Island of Hawaii, USA - MA170107-4 metaG ... | reverse complement strand
TGCCGCCCCCCTTGAGGAGCTGGAACGAGGCGGTGCGAGTCCATGCGTGCAAGCTGCTTTCAAGCTCTTGAATGCGATAGGTATCGCCCCTGTCCCGATGACCCATGAGGAGTGGCTCGCGGCGGGCTCTGCAGATACAATCGAGTCAAAGAAGGGCGAGCAGTCCAATGGTTTCTTTCACCTCCCGACCCCGAATTCTTAGCCGAAGTTCACGAAGTGATTCCACGCAAACCTTCCTTCATTAATCAAGGAGTCTGTAACATAGCTTCTTCAACGAAGGATCGGCGGAACATCCGATGCGAACAATTCTCATCGCGCTCCGGGCACTCGTATTTGCGACCTTGTTCCTCCTGCTCTGGCTTTGGGTGGCCATGCGCCTTCGCTCTCTGGACCGATACTTGGGAACGCCACTGCCTGAGTGGATGGCGTTGCTGGGAATTCTGTTTATGCTCATCGGAGGCAGCCTGGCATTCACTTGTGTCACGCTGTTCATCATTCAAGGTCGTGGAACCCCGGCTCCCTTCGACGCCCCCAGGGGGTTCGTCGCCGTCGGTCCTTACAGGGTCGTCCGCAACCCCATATACATTGGGGGACTGGCACTGCTCTTCGGTTTTGACCTCTATCAACAGTCGAAGGCAATTCTACTGTTCTGTCCTCTGTGGTTTTTTCTTGCCCACGTCTTCGTGATCTTCTATGAAGAGCCCACGCTGATGAACAAGTTTGGCAAGGCTTACCACGGTTGCTGCAAGGCAGTACCCCGCTGCATTCCAGGATGGTAACCGTCAAGTGCTGAGGAAAACCACCATCAAACTTCAGATGTCCAAGAGGATAGCCACCCAAAGACAAAAGGGTTGGAGTTGAGCCCACCATAGGACCCAAACATCAAAACCAGGTGTTAGGGCGATGTCTCCTCGCTTGATAGTCTCTGCAAGAGGAGCTGAATATCTAGATCAGAAGCGCCCTTGCTTTGGTCAAGCGCAAAGGCTTTAACTTCCTTCGCCTCAAATGAGTTTGAGTGCAGCTCTTGCAGCGCCCAGAAAATGGTCGCCATCATACGAAGCCTGCGAAAAGGCTCGCCCCTAGCTTTCTCGATGGCTTGCTGATACAAAGCCCGACCCTCCTGCAATTGGCCTCCTCGATAATAGAGAAGGCCACGAGTAGCCAGCCAAACTACCTCGTTGGAGGGTGAAAGGGCTGCTCGATTGATTTTCGCAAAAGTTTCCTCCGCTTCCTCTAGCTTCCCCATGCTTGCCAGTGAGAAGACCAGATTGTTGAGAAGCAAGAAATCGTGGGGATTAGCTGTGAGGCCCAGGCGTGTGAGCTGCTCGCCCTCTTCGAAATCCGACAGCGCCACCGATGCGACGTAAGAACCATGTATTGCTGGTCGGCTAGAAAATGGCTGATCTTTCAACCAGGCCCATGATTCCTGTAACGACTGTCTCCAACTGCCAGTGTAGAAGGCGTCCAGGGCCCGTGCCTCAAAAGAGTACGGCATCAAAAGATGTTGTGGCGACAACTCTATTCCTAGGCTATGTGTCAATGCCCATTCTACTTGAGCGACGGAGTTCTCCGTCGGCTTTTCCAATGCCTGTCGAAACAGCTTCTTCGCATTGCGCACATTGCCTGCATCCATCTCCGAGGTCGCTAGCGCACTTGCCAGTTCTGTTAGGTGAAATGGTGAATACGATCCAGCGGACAGCATACCCCGTCCCCTCTTGATGAACTTAGAGGGCTGCTTCACCAGCTGCGAGATCGCGATCTCTGCAGCCACTAGCCATGGGTCGGTTGGAGTAGATTCCGCCTTCAACAGCAAATGGTGTGCACGCTCCGGGTCGTCTAAGTGAATGTGCAAACGTGCGGCCGACCGCAAGATAAAGCGATTCTCTGGTGCTAGCTTAGTGCCAATGTCCATCGCGAAGGCTGCCTTGTCGGGCATCGCAAGAATCGCGTATTCCCGTGCCATGTCCACCCAAGCGAGAGAATTTCGCGGTTCGTCGCCCAGACGGGTTCTCAAAAAATGTATGCGTTGCCTGGGGTTGAGAGTAACTAGTTGACTGGTATCGTCGGGAGGAGTTCGACCAAGAACCTTCGTGGCCAAGCTTCGCGCTGCTCGCGTTGCGCCGGAGTCTTTAGTAAGAATGAACTCTGCCGCGTCGCGAACCTCATTCTGGCGACCGAGGACAAACGCCGCGCCTAGAAGATCGGACGCGAAGGAAGCGGTTCGTTGCTTCTGCCAATCTCGTATCTTCGTTTCGAGAAAATCTTCGGGCTTCGATGTCGGTGAAACGGCCTGCTTAGTTGATTGGAGTTCACCCAGAGAGGCGGTAGTCTTGAAGTCCCGCCAGCGAGGAATGATCTTACGGTCTTTTTGATCGAGGAACGCTGGCAATGTCTAGATCTCTTTAAACCAACCGTATTCTGCTTTCTTGGCAAGTAACTCAAAACGGCTGATGTAGCGCTCCAGTGAATACTGGTTTCCTATTCCAGAACGATCTCTAGGGTGGCCACGATGCGTCGGGTCAGGCTCACACAACTCGCGCGTGACTTCCACGAGGCTATTGCGGAGTCCTTCGACTACATGATCTTTGAATCGATCGACAGCTCTGCCAAAAGCGTCCCGAAGATAGGGCATGATTTCACCAAAGCTGCCACTCCAGCTTTGTGGGCAATGGGCCGGATGTAGCTCTGACATCCAAAGAGATGTCATGCTCAGCCCAGTGAAGAAGAAAACCACCATGCTGCCAAGCAAGTAGGCGTCACAACCTAGTCGTCTACGACTCCAATCCGATGAGATGTGATGATACAGAAGCTCCGGAGGAGCATAAGACAGGTCGCCAGCGATTTCCAAACCCTCAAACGGCGAAGGCTTGTTCTTTACCACTGAACGTCCCAAATCGGCTAGCTTTGAGGACTTGTTGTGAAAGACAAGCACATTTGATGGCTTGAGATCCTGGTGAGCAATTCCTTCACCATGGAGCTGCCTGAGCCCAGTCGCTATGTTGTGCAGTGCCCTTAACCGCCAAGCGACGTCGAATCTCGCAACGGCGTCCATTCGAGTTCGGGCATCACCTTCGGCAAGTTCGAAGATCAGGTATTCGACAAGTCCTAGTCCCGCCAAGTCATCCACCTCGATCTTTCCATTCGTGATTGCCGTTACAATTCTCGTAAGACGCCGATCCTTGCAGTGTTCTAGGATGTCTCGTTCAAAATTATAGGCAGTCGTCAGTGCCTGCAAAGCGCGGGCAGGGTCAGGACCTCGCAGGGCCTCAGAATAATCCAGCGCTTTAAGAAATGCCTTCACTCCATCCTTCGATTCTACGAGATAACCTTTGGAGAAACGGCCACCCGTCGAATTCGGGCTAGACGAAAGCAATTCCAAAACTTTCCATCCCCCGGATAAAGTACGGCCTGCTAGGCGCTCGGCGGGACTGGGCACTGCCGCTTGGGATGACACAGAACTGGCGCTCATAGCTATTTTGTTCCTCCAGGCTAAGATGTAAATCCAATCTGCTGAGGGACCTGCGGAAAGGCCTGGTTACGCGGCATGCCGACTGAGGCTCAGAGAATTGGTTGAGGTAATTCTGAGTTCCTAACGGTCTATTGTCAAATGCCAAAACCAGAGATCTCTACAAAATAAAGGATACCAGAGGTCACTAACCGCAACATCTAGTAGCGGAGCAATCACGGATTCGTTAGACAACATGATAGCGACCATAGCAGAAAGCGCACGGGCATCTGGCAGCTCAGAGTGGTTTCTTAAATCCTATGAATTCCGAATGGTGTTCAATTTTCAGCCCACATCAGACGCTTTGCGCTCGCACTTCGCTGTGACGCCTGACTATCGCTGAAGGATGGTAAACGCCTACCAAGGCGTAGAGTCGCTCACGACGAGCCGGCCCGAATGGATGTCAGAACCTAGGCGGTCAAAATGGCTTTTGCGAACCATGAGTCGAGTTTCGCAAACTTCGAACAAGCTCGATATTGTGTCGGCGCGTATGACAGATGCAGTCCCTGCGGCGCTCCTGAGGTAGAAACAGTCCATTGACAGGGCCTCTAAGAACGTCAAGTTGGTAGCGCGGCTCAAGTGGCGAGGGCGTACGAGCAAGAAACTTAACAAGTTCTCCGACCATCATAGCGGCGCTTAAACAAGCAACAAAAGGCACCGAAGGATGGAAAGCAGCTGTCTGTTTTTCCTCCGAGATAACCTGAGCGACGCCCTCCTCAATAACCGAGCAAACTTGACGCCCCAGACGTCGTGTTAGCCATTCACGCTTTTCTGCTGGAGCTAACTGAATGTCATCCTCATTGATGCTAGACGACGGTTGTTTTGAACGATCCAAGGTCAGGCCAGTGGCTCTGCTGGCGATGGCCTCCGCTGGTTCGCTGGAAGGTTCGACGAATAGGCATTTCAAGCAGGCGACATCTTGGCCCCACGGATGTCGGCTAACTTGACATGCGAAATCCCCAATAGCACCGTCGATGATCAGATCGGGCCACAGTTCACTTTGTACTTCGTGCCGTGCATCAATATTGTCCAATGCGGTCAGAACAACACTGGGAGAGGCTTGTCCATTCATTTGTGAGTAAACCTGGCTAAATTCACCTTCGAAACCCGTAGCCGTAAAACCAGGATGATTCAAAGCCTGCGCAGCAAAACGCGCTTTGGAAACACCGATTTCAGAGGAACCCATCATTATGCACGTGCCGAAGTTCTCCGGACCGAAGGTCTGCCCGTCGATGATTGCTGCTTTGCCGCTCGTCGGTAACCGGCTTAACAAGTAGATCACTCCGTTACCGATGGCGCCCGCACCAACCAGCAAAAGATCCAAGGATAGCTCAGCAGGAATCTGTGGTCCTGCCGATGGGTCGTGTTCGGAGAACGAAAACACCGAGAAGGTTAGACCATTGGCAAGGCGTCCCCTGCTTTCTTTAAGCCGAATGAGTCGTTTAAACACTTCAGTCACGCCGAGGCAAGCTGCAACCATTGCGCCGATGGGATTACTCTGACTGCAATCGCGCCCCAGTGGCTTCGTTCCTGATGACACTCTAGCCAGCCACCCATTTGAATTGATTGTCGTCCAAGGCAGATCCGGCTTCACCGAGCCGCCGATGTTGAGTATCGCGTCATAAGATTCCAGTTTGATTGGAGATGGAACAAAGCTGACGACAGAGCCACAGCCTAGTTGGTCAACAAGAGTCTCGCATTCTTCGAGAAGCAAGCCCGCCTCCGAAGGCAAAGTGATTGATACGTTGGCACAAATGCGAGTTACTAGGCGTAGGCTTACGAGAAGGCATTCGCGACCGTTGTCGGTTGCGAGAATCTCACGCTCTCCCGTCAGCAAGACAGTCTTGTGTAGAAAGCGGTGGCAATCTTCTGCGAATGACCGAAGGCGTTCTCCAGCTGCCTTTGGGCGACTGTAATCGAGTCCTCCGATCATGAGCCGTCTCCGACAGTGTGGAGGGGAAGTCTATCTCCGGGAAAAACCAAGATGCGTTGCGAAACCTCAGCCTCGTCCAGCCGACGAAAGCCCGTTCTTGGCTCGAAAATGTGTACCCCACAGTCTGGTAAAAAAATACTGCTTCGCAAACCATAGTCGGGCGCAACGACAGTAAGAAAGTATGGGACTGCCAGGCCAAATGTGCGGTCGGTTTCAGAAAGGTCTGTTGGATAGCCGAAGCCGTGTGAATGGATCTGGCCGATGAGGCACAGTTCCAAGTCAATGGCCAAGTCGGTTACGTCATTCAAAAGCCACGCCTCGATCCGCAGGAAATCAGGAAACTTGATAATCCCCGCTCCTCTCAGCGCGACAAGGTGAGTAACCTCAGCTATGCCATCTCTCCGATGGCCAAGCCATAGAGCCACTCCTTCATTCCCACTGATGCCGTCGATTGCCATCTCTGCCATGGAATCAACAAGGGCCGACTCGGGTATGCGCCAAGTCTCAATCGATGAAAAAAAAGAATTGGTCATGCGTATCGTTTTTCGAAATGTTGGTCGAGTTCATCTTGCAGAATTCTAAGAACCTTCAGCAAGACGTTGCCCCGGGGGTCCCATTGAAAACGAGGATCGGTTTTCCATTCTGGATGAAGATTCAAACCCTCGGTACACCAGTTCACACAAGCGTCGAGGCTCGTTGGTCGAAATCCTCGAACAACAGGCCAAGCCTTGGGGCAATCGAGATTTCCAGTCACGGGATCGCGGATCTTCAACGAGGGAGCCTCTCCGGGATAGACTCTCCACAATAGCCTTGCCTGAAATCGTTCCCCCAGCATTTTCGCCGAAGACATGGTAGCCAACACCTCAAGCGATCTTGGCTTCTCGAGTTTCCAACGCGCAGCGTCAGAGGCCGTTAAAGCCCGATCAAAGTCGTCTTGAAAGTTGAGTTCAGAGAGAACCTCGCTCATACTTCAGCCCTTGTGTGATCTGCTGGGAAAGTTTCAACTGTAGGACGTGCTTGTCCCCAGCCACCTCGCCGAGAGTCTGGTTTGGATTCTCCAAGGGAGTCTTATGTTCGTACAGCGTATACACAGCGATGTTGCCTTCTGGAGTCTGACCTTCTGTCAGTCCGAAGGCTGTGAGTACCCGCGCCTTAAACTGGCCGATGGTTTCAGCCCGATCAACACTTTCATCTTTGAAGGGCTTCTCGGCTCGCGGGAAATGCACAACAACTTGAAGTCGGGAAGTTTCATTCATCTGCTTTGCCTCACTGTTTAGATATTTGCGACAGCGAATGGCGCTGTTCGCTATAGTGTATGTAAGTATAGTATTGCGAACTTCCGAAGTCAAGTTGGCCGAACAACTTTCTTGAATTTATGAACTGGTTGTACTCAAATGATCGAGACAGAGACAAGGAGGAGGCATGGCAACCGCCGGCGATAGGATCCGGGAACTGCGGGACAAGAAGAGGATGACCCAAGATCAACTTGCTGCGGCAGCCGAAATTAGTAAGGGCTTCCTAAGTGATGTCGAAAACAATAACCGCAACGTAAGCTCTCAGGCGCTTTTGAGAATAGCCAACACACTTGGGGCCTCAGTCGACTTTTTGCTAACAGGGGAAACTGAAGAGCCTGCAAACAGAAAACCTGTTGTTATTCCGCCCGCCTTGTCACGCGCCGCCGAAGAGTTGCAGCTGAGTTACACAAAAACCATGGAATTGTTAGATGCCTACAATTCGGTCATAGCTCGAAGAAGCAACAAGTCACAAAGGGATTTTTCTGTAGATGACTGGAAGAAGTTCCATAGTGCCATAAAGAAGGTATTCGGCTAAATGCCTCAAAAGCTCAAAGAATCCTTCCAAGTTCGGCAACTCGTCATTGATCTGGGACTCAAGCCTTCCGGACATGCGATCGCAGATGTATTGCGGTACTGCGACAAGCGCGTGCATGGTTTTCTGCGGGACTATCCAGAGTGCGAGACTCTTACAGACTTGCTCGCGTGGATTGCTGCAAAGGTCAAAACGAAATTCGAAGTTATCTGCAGTGAGCAAGACTTGGACAGGGTTCAGGTTGACTATCTAGTCAAAGGAGAAAAGGCCTTTGTCAGTCTCCGTCAAGATCTCCCTGACGATGTATTCGGCATAACCTATCGAAGGATGTCCCGAGAGCCTTGGGAACCCGACTATATTTCTGTTATTGATTGTCGCGGCGAAAAGGCAGCTCGGGAATACTTCACCAAATGGCATGAGATCGCGCATCTGCTAGTCCTGACCGGCCAGATGCGCATGAGTTTTCGAAGAACTCATTGCCAAGCCACAAAGAAGGACCCGGAAGAGTCTCTGATGGATATCATCGCCGGGAGGTTCGCATTTTACGGCCCTTTCATCAGAAAACATGCCAAAGGGCGGGCTTCGTTTGACTCTATAGAAAAACTCAGAGCGATTCTTTGCCCTACTGCCAGCAAAGAGTCGGCGTTGATCGGCTTTGCCCAATCATGGCCCTCACCTTGCCTGCTGGTATATGCAGATCTGGGTTTGAAGAAAGACGAAGCATCTCGTCTCAGTCAGCAATCTTTCGCCTTCATCACCGCCCCAATGCCGACATTGAGAGCTCTTCACTCGACGCCGAATGAGTCAGCGCGTGAAATGGGTCTCAACATTTTTCCAAACATGCGGATACCAGAGCGATCTGTGATTTACCGAGTTTTCGCTGATGGCACTCCCAGAGATGAAGCCTTCGAAAATCTTGAGTGGTGGGAATCAAGCAATGGACGAAGGCTGCCGAGTCACCGGCTATTCGTTATTGCCAGGCGTTCACCAAAGGGTGGAGTTGACGCACTCATTGTCTCCGCAAGGTGACGCGCGGGCATGGTTCCGAGTCGCTTTTCTAAACCAAACGAGAAGCATCTGAGCGCAAACCTATTTGAACCGCATGAACGGATCTGATAAGTCCCTTGAATCCTGGATTTGGGACGCCGCTTGTTCCATTCGCGGCGCGAAGGATGCTCCCAAATACAAGGAATACATTCTTCCGCTGATCTTCACCAAGCGGCTCTGCGATGTGTTCGATGATGAGCTGAACCGCATCGCCAGCGAGGTTGGCAGCCGCTCCAAGGCTTTCAGGCTGGTAAGCACGACAAGAGACTCGTTCGTTTTTTCCTGCCTCTCCAGCCTGCCGACGCGGATGAGCCGGTCTGGTCCGTCGTCCGTAAGCTTTCGGACAAAATTGGCGAGCAGTTGACCTCCCACCTGCGCGCCATCGCCGGCGAGAACCCGCTGCTCAAGGGGATTATTGACCGAGTCGATTTCAATGCCACCACACACGGTGTACGCGATCTGGGCGACGACCGGCTATCGAATCTGATCGAGCGCGTCAGCGAGAAGCGCCTCGGGCTCGGTGACGTGGAACCCGACATCATCGGACGCAGCTATGAATACCTCATCCGCAAGTTCGCCGAGGGCAGCGTTTCTAGCGCTGGTGAGTTCTATACGCCGAAAGAAGTCGGTCTGATCATGGCGCGTGTCATGGACCCGGAGCCGAGCATGGAAATTTGCGACCCTTGCTGCGGATCGGCTGGTTTGCTCATCAAATGCCAGCTCTTGCTGGAAGAAAAAATGGCCAAAGCGCGCAAGAAGAACTATGCCCCGCTCAAGCTCTACGGCCAGGAATATGTGGCCGAAACGTGGGCCATGGCTAATATGAACATGATCATTCATGACATGGAAGGCCAGATCGAAATCGGCGACAGCTTCAAGAACCCCAAGCTTCGCAAGGGCTCGCGTCTTCGCACCTTCGACCGGGTGGTGGCCAATCCCATGTGGAACCAGGATTGGTGGACCGAGGCTGACTATGAGGCCGACGAGCTGGACCGCTTCCCAAAAGGCGCGGGGTTTCCTGGCCGCAAGGGTGACTGGGGATGGGTGCAGATCATGCTCGCCAGCCTAAACGAGAACGGCCGGGCTGCCGTGGTGCTAGATACAGGCGCGGCTTCCCGCGGGTCTGGCAACGCCAACACAAACAAAGAAAAAGATGTTCGGAAGTGGTTCGTCGAGCGAGATCTCATCGAAGGAGTCATTTACCTGCCGGAGAATCTCTTCTACAACACCACCGCCCCGGGCATTATCCTTTTCCTGAACCAAGCCAAGCCGGTGGGCCGCCGAGCAAAGCTACTCTTGCTCAACGCCAGCCGCGAGTTTGCGAAGGGTGACTCGAAAAACTACATCCCTGACGACGCCATCTTGCGGGTTGCCGAAACCTTTAAGGCGTGGCGCGAGGAGGAGAAGTTCAGCCGCATCGTCACTCGGGAGGAAGTTGCGAAGAACGACTTCAACATTTCTCCTAGCCGCTACATCAATGCAAGCGAAGGCGAGGAGTACCGACCGATCGGCGAGATTGCAGAAGAGCTGGAGGAACTAGAAGTCCAAGCACAAGAAACCAGTAACATCCTTCGTACCCTGCTTAGGAGCGTTCGAAAATAATGGAGCTAAGTCAAGAAACTGAGCTTGGCCGGCTGCCGGGCTCTTGGCAGGTCGCGCCTCTGGGGCAATATCTCAACGAAACACAATACGGGCTGTCCCTAAAAGGTAACAACATCGGGACATGTCCGGTCCTGCGAATGACAAATCAAATCAACGGTCGCATCAGCCCAACCAAGCTGCAATTCGTGGAGGTGACCGAAAAGATCTCGGCCAAGTTTCGAGTGCAGCGGGGCGACATCCTGTTCAACCGAACAAACAGCCTTGATTTGGTTGGCCGGACAGCAATCTTTGACATCGATGGTGAGTTTGTTTTCGCATCTTATCTCATCCGCTTGCGCTGCCAAGATCAACACCTCGACCCGTTCTTCCTCAATCTCTATCTCAACGCAGAGGCCACGCAGCGACGCCTGAAATCGATCGCAACACGCGCAGTCAGTCAAAGCAACATCAGTGCAACCCGTCTCAAAGGCTTTCTCATTCCGATACCTCCTGTTGCCGAGCAGCGGAAGATTGCTGCGATCTTGTGGCTCTTGCAGTGGGCCATCGAGCAGCAGGATCGGCTCATTGCTCTTACTGTCGAGCTGAAAAGCGCGCTCATGGATAAGCTCTTCACCGAAGGGCTCCGCGCTGAACCTCAAAAGCAAACCGAAATCGGTCCGCTACCGGAAAGTTGGACGCTTAAGCCATGCAACGACGTATGCAAGGCTATTACCGTTGGAGTTGTCGTGAGACCAGCAAGCCACTACGCTGATAGTGGCGTTCCGGCTTTCCGGTCCTTTAATGTAAGAGAGGACTGCCTCGAAGCGACCGATCTCGTTTATTTCTCATCTGTTGATAACGATGGCAAACTCGCGAAGTCAAAGCTGCTCCGGGGTGATGTCTTGATTGTGCGAACGGGATATCCGGGAACCTCTTGCGTAGTACCCGCCAAATACGAGGGTGCAAACTGCATTGATCTCGTAATCGCTCGCCCGAAAGACCTTGAGATCAGAAGTGGTTTCCTCAGCAGGTTCTTCAACTCAAATGCCGGCAAGCGACAAACTGTTGCCGCGAAACACGGCCTTGCCCAGCAGCATCTGAACGTAGGAGCGGTTAAGCGAACTCTTGTTCCCATCCCGAAGTTAGACGAACAAGACGACGTCAATTTGGTATTGAGTGCGGTGGATCGCAGAATCCAGATCGCGCGTTCTCGCGAGTCTCTTCTCAAGGACTTGTATCACACCCTATTGCATCAGTTAATGACAGCACAGATTCGAGTGCACGACTTGGATCTGGCGTGCTTGAATTTGGGTACTGATGGCCAGATGGAGGAGGTTGTCGCTCCGTCCGGGTGATGAACTTCGTTCCCTCACGTGAAAGCTAACGTTGAGGGGCACAGCGCTTTTTGGACTCACCACAATGATGGTGGGTTGACAAGCACAAGGCCCCCTACGACGACCACTGCCACCCTTACTTACTCAGAAAGGGAGTTTTTGTGGGACTGGCGACAACTTTGGACGAGCTGTCTTCTATGGCCGCAGAGTATAGCGTCCCCAACTGGGACGGCTTCGGAGCAGTACCTGTGACGCTGAGACGTTCGGCAAGCCTATCGTTTCCTTGAGGCACTTCCGCTCGAAACACGAGCGCATTGGTTAGCGCTGAGCCCGACAGCCACTTGACCCTTGAATGGGACTGTTCGTCTCGCCGCACACTTTCGTTGACAGTGGGCCCGGAGGGGGAGGTCCATTACGCCGCATTACTCGGTGGCAGCAACGAGTGTGGTCCAAGGCCCTCCATCGGCCAAGTCCCATTATTCTGGATCTGATCCAGCGGGTCGCTACCACATGACAGGAAGCGACACTGCCGCCTGTAACATTAACCCCGGTAACATCAATCATCTCGGCTGATCTTGCTCATGCCTTCGCCGACCGAACATAAGACAGTTCAAGTCAGGATTCTGCAGTATGCCCAAGAGATCGGCTGGATCCTTGTCCCTCGCGACGAGGCCGAGCAACGTCGAGGATTCGATGCCGATGCTGGCAGTCTGGAGGAGCGCGCCCGGAACGCGTCTCTGTTCTTTGACGACCGCCTCCATGAGCGAGTTCGCCACTTCAACCCCAAATACAAAGAGGCAGAAGGAGCGCTGGTTGGAGACCTACGTCGCCTGCATGGCGACGTCTACGGCAATCGGGATTTCCTAAATTACTTAAGAAACCAGGGGAAGTTTCATTCTGCCGAAGACAGCCGGGAACTGGACTTAATGCTGGT
>Ga0187893_10012315_pt1 | contig 12162 bp, 12 predicted proteins | sample MA1701074metaG_FD_139574 | JGI IMG/M metagenome (GOLD analysis project Ga0187893, IMG submission 139574) | White microbial mat communities from a basaltic lava cave in the Kipuka Kanohina Cave System on the Island of Hawaii, USA - MA170107-4 metaG ... | reverse complement strand
GCGGGGGGGGGGGGGGTCGGCGGCGCGACGGCGGTGGTGGTGGGCGGGGGGGCGGGGGGGGGGGTCGGCGGCGGCGCGACGGTGGTGGTGGTCGTCGGGGGCGCGGTGGTGGTGGTGGTCGGCGCCACGCTGGTGGTGGTCGTCGGGGGCGCGGTGGTGGTGGTCGTCGGCACCACGCTGGTGGTGGTGGTCGGCGCCACGCTGGTGGTGGTCGTCGGCCCCGTCGTCGTGGTGGGGCTGAGCGGCGGAACGGCAGTGGGTGGGCTCGATGTCCGCGGTCCGCCGCTCGGCGCGCCGCTCCCCGTGTGGACGTCGATCGGTGACCCGCCCGCCATCCACAGACCACCGGCCACCACGATGAGGCCGATCCCACACACCGCGATCGCGGCCATAATACGAGTTCGTTGCATAGGCGTTCCGGTGCATCATCCGGCGGGAACCTCCGGGGAACCTCCCGCCCTTCTCATCTGTATCAACGCCAGATGTGCACCGGGCATTCCGGGGGAGGAACGCGCCTGAGCCCGCGCTGATCGGTGGCAGCGGTCGTCATCTGTCCGTCCCGATACGCGAAGAAGCGGTTTCCCGCTCGCCGGCTATTGGCACCGGAAGGCGGGTGCGCGTTCGGGCCGTCAGGAACGCGGCTGCGACTGAGGGCAGTCGACCCTCTCGACCACGACGTCGACGCTTTCGGCCCCCTCGCGTCGGAGCAGATCCTCCAGCTCGAGTTCGCTGGTCCGGGGGTTGAGGTCCAGGCGGTCGACGGCGGCGTTACAGATGATCAGCCGCAGGTCGACTTCACGCGCCGCGCCGACTGCGGGCCCGATATCAGGCCCGGACGGAGCCTGCAAGAGCAACGCGGCACCGAGTCCAAGGCCCACCAGGAGCACGGTCGACAGCATGAGCCAGGCGGGGACCCGCCTCGTGAGAACGCGGCGCAGCAAACCAGGCGCGGGCGGTTGGGCACCGGCCGGCTTGCCGCCGGCCGAGCCCGATCCCGGCGGCGCGGGCGATGGTTGAGGCGGCGTTGAACCGACGCGTCGGGGAGGTTGGCGGGACGCCATGAAGCCTGTCTTCCCGTCAGTTCCGCTCATCAACCGTCGCATGTGCCCGCGGGTGGCCAGGGAGGGCCCGCCCGGACCGACCGGACGGGTGGGAGGCGGGACGGCCGACGCTCGCGGATCTCGCCGTCGTCGCGGTCCTAGCCGGCTGGCGATGCGTGGGTGTCTGCTGACCCGCGAGCGCCGGTCGCATGGGACGAATTGGCGGGGCGCCCCCCGGGGGTCTCGGCAAAGGCGCGCCACCTCGCATTCTCGTGACATCCACGACGACGGCGAAAGCTTTGCTTCTTTCCGGCAGCGGTCGGAAAGAGGCTGCACATGGCCCTGACCTTCTCCCGGCCGGCAGGGCGGCGCACTCGACCCAACGTCATGGCGGCGCACACACGCAGGGCGGCATGGCCGCCGTCCTGGTTCTGGCATTGGCGGGTGTGGCGTGTGCGACCGAGGAGCCCCCCGGCGGGCGCGACCCGGCCGGCTCAACGACGCCGACGACCTCACGACCCGTGGAGCTCGACCAGGAGTGCTCAGCGCCGGGCGACGGCTACCGGATCCGGTTCCCATCGACGTGGTACGCCCTGACGACGGCCGACGGCCCGCCGTGCCGGTTCTTCAACGCCGAGCCCTTCACCGTGCCCGCCGCGGCCGAAGCGACAGGCGTCGCGGTCACGGTGCAGTTGGTGTCGCTTCCGCTCCTGGAACTCGACCCCGGGCAACGGGACAGTCCGCATCCGATGTCGTCAACCGCCGCGAGGCTCAGCTCTCGAACCGGCAAGCCGTTCGTGTCGAGACCGTCGCCACGGGCAGGGCGTTGCTGCCCCGAGGCGCCCACGCCGTCAACTGGTGCGTCGACTTTCCGGGCGGGTCTCTGGTCGCGAGCACGAACGATCAGGCGAGGGACGGTTCGTTCGCCGCCAACACCCAGGTTCTCGATGCCATGGTGGCATCCGCGAGCCCCGTCGCCGGGCCCACATGCTCGGCCGCCGGCCTGGCGTCGACCCCCATCCGGCAGGAACTTCCCGCGCCGGTTGCGGAAGCGCGGTCGGAGATCGCGGCGCTGGCGACCCGCTGCGACTACGAGGGCCTGGCCCGGCTCGCGGAAGAGGGGCAATCTTCATCTACAGCTTCGGCGACAGCGGGCGACCGGCGGAGTACTGGCGTGAGGCCGAGAGGGCCGGACGACCGGTCCTCCGCCAACTCGTCCTTCTGCTCGGCTTGCCGTTCGGCGCCCGCGACACAGGGGCTTCGGTCCACTACCTGTGGCCCTCCGCGTTCGCCTACGACAGGTGGGACTCCGTCCCGGTCCGCGACCGTGAGGTGCTGGGGGCGCTCTACGGCGAGGATCGCCTCAGGAGCTTCGCGGCGTTCGGCTCGCACACCGGTCTCCGAGTCGGCGTCACTGAGGCCGGCGACTGGATCTTCTTCGTTGCCGGCGACTGATCGCGACGAGCCTCCAGTGGACGCGTACCCCTGATGCGAACACGGCCAGCCGGCTGTGGTGGGGGCTTGGGCTCGCGGCCGCATGATGACCCGTCCGGTCGCTGCCCGACCGCGCCGAAACGACGCTCCACCGTCATCACCGGCCGACGATTCGATCGGCTGGCGAACGTGTTTCAGTCCCGCAACGTTCGGCGGTCAGCTTCGTAGCGTTCGATTAACGCCCTCATTACGGCGCGCCGGTAGCTTGGCCGTAATGATGTCGCGCCTGCGGTACCGACCCCTGAGGACGGCGGTCTGCGCCGTTCTGGCCCTTGCGCTCGCCAGTGCCGCGTGCGGGGACTCCGACGACAATGCGCAGTCCGCCGGGAGCGCCGAGCCAACGGCGGGGGCATGGCGGACCTGGGTGCTGTCGGCGCCGACGGAGATCGAGGTGCCGCCGCCGCCGGCCGCTGGATCCCAGCAGGCGGAGGCCGAAGAGCGGGAGTTGAGGGACTTCGCGGCACGCCGGACCCCGGAGGTCGCCGACATCGTGGGCAAGTGGGAGGGGGACGGTGAGCCGGTGAGCGCGCCGTGGGTGGAGATGGCGCTTGAGTTTGTGTCCGCTCGCGCCAAGGATCCACCTGTCTCCTCGCGGGCGTACGCCCTCGTGTCCGTTGCCGCGTACGACGCCATGGTGGCGGCGTGGCATTACAAGTACCAGTACAACCGCAAGGCGCCGAGGGTCGTCGACTACCTCTCGGCGCCCGGGCCCGACCCGTCGTACCCGTCTGAGCACGCCGCCATCGCGGGGGCCGCCGCCAAAGTGCTCGCCTACCTGTTCCCCGAGCGCCCGGCGCTCCGCCTTGAGGAGGCGGCCGATCAGGCGGCGGAGTCCCGGGTCTTCGCCGGCGCCAACTGGCGCAGCGACGTGGTCGCCGGTCTCGACCTCGGGCGCGCTGTCGCCGACAAGGTGATCGCCTACGCCAAGGCGGACGGAGCGGACAAGCCCTGCAACAAAGGTCGACCGGGCGCAGCCCCACGCTACTGGGCGCCACCTCCAGGATCGGTTGCCAACCCCGTCCAGCCGTGCGCCGGTGAGTGGAAGCCGTGGGTCCTCACATCGGGCGACCAGTTCCGGCCCGGGCCGCCGCCCGCCTTCGGGAGCCCGGAGTTCGCGGCGCAGGCCCGGGAGATCATCGAAGTGAAGAACAACCTCACGCCCGATCAGAAGCGGGCTGCCACGTTCTGGGCCGGTGGGGAGGGGACACCGCTGCCGGCCGGCGTCTGGAACCAGGTCACGCTCGCATACCTGCGGGACCGCAAGCCGACCGAGCCGCAGGCGGAGCGGGCCATGGCGCTGGCGAACGTGGCCATGTCGGACGCCGGGGTCGCGGCGTGGGACACCAAGTACGCCTACTGGGACCCTCGCCCCGAGAACGGCGTTCGGGACCTCAAGCTGGACGCCAGTTGGGAGCCGTACATCGACACTCCCTTCTTCCCGTCCTACATCTCCGGCCACGCCACCTACTCCGGGGCGATCGCCGAGATGCTCTCGTGGATCTTCCCCGAGAGTGAAGCGGACTTCCGGGCCAAGGCGCAGGAAGCGTCTGACGCAAGGTTGTGGGGCGGCATCCACTGGCGGCTCGACAACACAACCGGTCTCGCTGTTGGTCAGCAGGTTGGCAAGGCCGTGATCGAGCGGGCCAAGAGCGACGGTGCGCCGCCGCCCGGAGGCAAGCGCGGCTAGGCCCCGAACCAGGGCCGCTGGTCCCCCGCACCGCGGCGGTCCGCGCCTGCGTCACCGGCGTTCGTTACGTGAGCCATGATGTTGCGCCATGGGTGCGCACATCCTCCTAGTCGAGGACGACCGCAGGATCCGTACGTCCCTCCGCTACGTCCTGGAAGACGAGGGCAACGCCGTGGACGAGGCCGAGAGCGCCGAGGCCGCCCTGGACCTGCTCGAGCGCCGTGCGCCCGACGTCGTGATCGTGGACCTCATGCTCCCCGGGATGAACGGCTTCGACCTCTGCCGCCGGATTCGGGCCACGAGCGACACGTCGATCCTGGTCCTGACTGCTCGCTCGGACAGCCATGACGTCGTTGCCGGGCTCGAGGCAGGGGCGGACGACTACGTGGTCAAGCCGGCAGTTCCCAAGGAGCTTTCAGCGCGAGTTCGGGCCCTCCTTCGCCGGGCGTCGAGAGGCGTCGCCCAGGAGCAAGCGCGCATGGCGTTCGGTGACCTCGAGGTCCTTCCGGACGCAGGGGTCGTTCGTCTCGGCGGTGAGCCGGTATCCCTGACGAAGACCGAGTTCCGTCTCATGTGCGAGCTGGCTCAGGCGCCCGGGCGAGTGCTGACCCGGGAGGTGTTGCTCGACCGGGTCTGGGGCTATGACTACTTCGGCGACGGCCGGATCGTCGATGTGCACGTCAGCCGGTTGCGCACCAAGGTGGAGGCGGACCCGGCGCATCCTCGACACATCGTGACCGTACGCGGGCTGGGTTACAAGCTGGAGCCGTGAGCGTTGAGACGCCTCGGCGCAGGCGGGCAATCCCCCGCCGTCGAGGGCTCGGCATTCGCGCCAAGGTAACGGCCGCGTTCGCCCTTGGGGCGCTCGCGCTCTCCTTCCTCCTGTCCGTGCTGACGTACCAGGTTGCCCGGGCATACCTCCTGCGTCATCGGGAGACGTCGGTGCTGCGCCAGACCTACGCCAACGCCCGGCTGGTGAAGGGGGCGCTCCGCACTCCGGAGCCTGAAGTTCCTCGGCTCCTGGAATCGGTAGAGCTTCCGGCAGGGTCGACCGCCGTGCTGTTCCACGATGGGAACTGGTTCGGGGCGACCGTCACCGCCGGGCCCAACTCCATCCCGCTGGCGCTCCGTGACGCCGCCATGCGCGGCTCGCCGGTCCGTCAGCGGTTCACGCTGGAGGGCGTGCCCCGGCTCGGGGTCGGCGTCCCGCTCCCCGCCGTCAACGGCGCGTACTTCGAGGTCTTCCCGCTCTCCGAGCTCGACCGAACCTTGCGTGTCCTGCGCAACTCGCTGGGGGCCGCCGCGGTGGTGACGGCGGTCGCGGGGGCGACCCTGGGGCGCTGGGGCAGCCGACGGCTGCTCGCGCCCATCAGCGACGTCTCGACGGCCGCCGTTGCGGTGGCCCACGGCCGTCTCGACGTCCGGCTCGCCGCCGCCGCCGACCCGGACCTGGCCAAGATGGCTGCGTCGTTCAACCAGATGACTGACGCCCTCCAGGCCCGCATCGAGCGGGATGCCCGCTTCGCGTCGGACGTCAGCCATGAGCTGCGGTCCCCGCTCACCACGCTCGCGGCCGCGATGGAGGTGGTGTTGGCTCGCAAGGACGACATGCCGCAGCGGGCGAAGGAGGGGGTCGAACTCCTGGACGGGGAGGTGCAACGGTTCGAGCGGCTGGTCGAGGATCTCCTGGAGATCTCACGGATCGACGCCGGCGTCGCCGAAGTCTCGATGACCGACCTCGTACTCGCCGAGTTCGTGCTCCACGCGGTGCGGGGCCGCCGGTCCGAAACCGTCCCGGTCGAGATCCAGGCCGCCGTGGCGAGCGCCGTCGTCCGCGCCGACAAGCGCCGGCTCGAACGGGTCGTCGCCAATCTCCTCGACAACGCTGAAGCCCACGGCGGCGGCATCGAACGAGTGAGCGTCGAGTTGCGGAACGGCCACGCGGTCGTCGCCGTCGAAGATGCTGGTCCGGGGGTCGCGCCGGCGGACCGAGAGCGGATCTTCGAGCGCTTCTCTCGCGGGCGGGCGTCGGGCCGGCGCGACCAGACGGAGGGGACGGGGCTCGGTCTGTCACTCGTGCGGGAGCACATGCGCCTTCTGGGCGGCCGCGTCACGGTGGAGGATCGGTCCGGGCGGGGCGCACGGTTCGTGGTGGAGCTGCCCGTCGTGGCCGAATGACCAGGCGTCGGGCCGCCCTCGTGGTCGTCAGCGCGCTGCTCCTCAGTGGCTGCGGTGTCCCAAACGACGCGGCGCCCCGCGAGATCAGCCGCGATCGGGTGCCCTTCGGGCTCCTCGACCCGGACCAGCCGAGTTCGACCGTACCGGGGCCGTCCACGGCGCGGGCCGAGATCTTCCTGGTCGCAGCCGACAAGCTGGTGCCTGTGACCCGTGAGGTGGCCGCCCCGGCGACCGCGGACAAGGCAGTCGAGGCTCTTCTCAGCGGCCCTACGAACGCGGAGGCGGCCCGCAACCTGCGAACGGCGATCGTGACGACGTCGGGTTTGTCCGCGTCGGCGCCCGTGGCGGGACTGGTCACTGTGGAACTGGGACGGGCGTTCGCGACGTCCGGCGCGTCCAGCCAGGTGCTAGCCGTCGCTCAGCTCGTCTATACCGTCACGTCCCTTCCCGGCGCCTCGCGCGTTTCGTTCACGGTCGCCGGGCGGTCCGTCGCAGTGCCGTTAGGGGACGGCACGCTGACGAATTCGGCGGTGACCCGAGCCGACTTCCCGGTCGTGGCGCCCGCTTGATCGTTACCCAACTGCAACGCCACCGAAGCCGCTCCTATACGGGTCCTGAGCATCATTGGCCTGGGCCGCACGTTCCGTGTGCTGCGAGCCCTTGAGGAGGGTCCGTGTACGCCAGCATCGAAACACCCGGCCCGTCGGTCGCTGTCTGCCATCTGCAGGGATCACTGGACCGCGACTGCTCGGACCACCTACGCGCCGTGATGCTGGCGTGCGCGGCCTTCAGCGAAGTGCAGATCGACCTGGCCGGCGTCGTCTTCGTCGACTTCGAAGCGCTCGGCGTGCTCGTCGGGGGCGTCCGTCGGGCGCGTGAGCGCGCCACCAGGGTCACGGTGTTCGGAGCTTCGAAGGTCATCGCGCGAGCGCTGAAGGCAGCTGGGTTCGATCGCGTCATACCCCTTCACGAGGAGGGCCCAACCATCGTCTGCCAGCCGGCGCTCATCGCAAGCTGACTGTGTCGCAGAGGAGGTCTCCTTGGTATTCGAAATCGAACTCGAGCGGCAACGGTCCGCCGCGCTCTCGACGGTGACGGCGTACGGGGACATCGACGGCCAAAGCGCGGACCATGTGAGCGAGATCCTGCGAATGGCCTCGTCCGCGCCACGAGTGGTCATCGATCTCGCTCGCGTTCGCCGGATGGAAGGCGACGGTCTCGCGGCGCTGGTCAGCGGGATCGAGCGCCTCCGAGAATCCGGTGGCGACGTTCAGGTGGTCGCCACCGCGGCTCTCTCCGAGGTGCTCGCGGACAGCGGAGTCGGCCTGACCGCCTAAAGTCGTTCGGGCAGGCGCCGCGGCCGCGGGCGGTCGGCGATCGGGAACCGGCGCCAATCGCTTCGACGCCTTGCCGAGACAGACGCCAACCGGAGGAGGTATGCGATGCCTCTCGCAGTCCTGCCGATCCTTGCCCAGACTTCCGAAGGCGCCTGCGGGGCGCCCGACGAAGCATCGGCGATCTGCACGGCCCTCTTCCGTGCCACCGGGAACGACCTTGTCGCCAGAGCCGGCGATGCGGTGATCCTTCGCCCCGCAAAGGTTCTGCTGATCGTCGTCGTGGCGCTCATTGTCACCCGGCTCGCCCGGCGTGCTCTGGCCCGGTTCGTCGCGGGCCTTGCCGGCGAGCGTGTGCAGAAACGGTTGGGATCGCTGCGCGAGCACGCTCCGGGCCTGACCGGAGCGCAGGCGGGGACGCCGTCCGCTCGCGCCATTCAGCGGGCAGAGTCGATCGGGGCGCTGCTCCGCAGCGTGATCTCGGTCGTGGTTTGGTCGATCGCGATCCTGATGATCATGGGCGAGCTGGGGCTCGATCTCGGTCCTCTCCTGGCGGGCGCCGGGATCGTCGGTATCGCCTTCGGGTTCGGTGCGCAGAACATGGTTCGCGATTTCCTTTCGGGCATTTTCATGCTGGTGGAGGATCAGTACGGCGTCGGGGACGTGATCAACGTCGGCCCCGCAACAGGGACCGTCGAGAGCATCAGCCTCCGCACGACCAGGCTGCGTGACGTCGAGGGCACCGTTTGGTACGTACCGAACGGCAACATCGCCCACATCGGCAACAAGTCCCAGCAATGGTCTCGCGCCTTGCTGGACATCGAGGTGTCGTACGCGACGGACACCGATCACGCCGAGGCCGTCATCCTGCGGGTCGCCGAGGAGATGTCGAAGGACCCCGAGTGGTCGGCCGAGATCCTCGGAGCCCCCGAGGTCTGGGGGGTGGAGAGCCTCGGCGCCGACGGTGTGGCCATCCGCCTCGTCGTCAAGACCAGGCCCCTTTCCCAGTGGAAGGTGGCGCGCCAACTGCGGGCCCGCATCAAGGCCGCGTTCGGCAAGGAAGGCATCGAGATTCCCTTCCCCCAGCGCGTCGTCTGGCACCGCATGCAGGAGGCGGAGCCCAACGGGGCAGCCGGGCGCGATGCCCTCCCGTCGCCGTGAACTCCGGCTTCTTAACGGGAATGCAGCACTACCGAAGGGCCTTCGCGACGGAGCGTTGTCAAGCTGCCTAGCACGTCCAGAGCCAGTGGAGGCCGCACGTGACCGGACTTGAACTCAAGGAGATGCGGGTCGACGGGACGTGGACCCTTGTCGTCACCGGAGAGGTGGACTCCTCGTCCGCCGCTCAGCTCCGGGACTCCATCCGCCGGGGTGTGGGCTTGGGGCACATCATCATCGACTTGCGGTCGGTGCCCTTCATGGACTCCGCGGGCCTGGGAGCGCTGGTCTGCGGCATCCGCGAGGTGCGGGCGTCTCGCGGGGTGGCTTCGCTGTGCGTGCGCAGGGGCGCGGTCAAGCGGCTGCTCGAGATGACCGGTTTCGACCGCATCGTTCCGACGACGGCATCGCCGGAGGAGGCTTGCGCCCTCTTTGAAGCGACGAGCGAGGCGGCGCTCGCGGCGCGCTGACAATCGCGATGGCGGCTCGGCCGCCCGCCGCGTCGCCGGCCACGTGGACTCCCGCGGTAAGGCCGATCCGGCGCCGAGCCCGGCGAAACGAGTCCTTGGCCACGCGCAGGCGTCGTCGCCAAGGCTCTTGCTCTCCGCAGCAGTTGCCATGAGCGGGCAATGGCGGCGACGCCGCTGCGAAGTGACCGAATCCTAAACTCCCCCACTAGAGCTGTAGAGCATCTAGATGCTCCACAGCCATACTGCGATCGCAGCTAGTCTCACCAGGGATTTCGCCGACGGTAGGGCCTTGCGTCCGCGAACGTTCGTAGATGCCTGGCGCACCTATTGCAGGCCGTGGCCGAATCATCTATAAGTCACCGTCGAGCGGTGGGCCGGATGATTCCGCGCTCGTTTCCGCGCCGCGGGAGCGGGTCCTTGCGAGGGGAGGCGATGAGGACACCGAAGCCGTCGGTTTCGGCGTGCGCACCGGGCCCGCGCGGTGAGCATGTCGGGCACGAGCCGGAACAGCAGGCTGACCATCGCCAGCGCTGGACTGCCGCGAGCTGTTCGGCTGGAGGATCAACGCCGGGCCCAGAAAGCTCTGTTGAAAGGAAGGAAATGCTCAGACACTCCAGGAGCTGCCTCGCCACCGCCGGGATCGCCGTGCTCGCCTGGGCGGGAGCCGGGCCGGCCGTCGCCGTCCAGGATCCGGTGCTGACCAAGCCGGTGCAGGTCACCGCGGGCGACGTCGACCCCGGGCGCACCTACACCACCCCGAGCGTGGCTGTGGACCCCGCCAACCCGCTCACCGTCGTCGCCACTGCCAGCGAGGCACGCACCCGCAAATGCGGGCTCGTGCGCTCCCGCGACGGCGGGCAGACCTGGGACCGCCCCGACGCCGCGCCGTCGCTGCCCTCGCATCCCTATTGCTTCACGGCCAACTTCGCCGCGTCCCAGGCCCTGGTCGCCTTCGGGCGCAACAGCACCCTCTACTACGCCCTGCCGGGGTGGGACGTCCAGGATTCCGGCAACCGCTTCAACGTGAGCCTGCTCTTGGCTCGCTCGACCGACCTCGGCAACAGCTGGAAGACCACCATCGTCCGCAACACTCGGGGCAAGGAGGGCGAGGACCAGGAGAACGCAGGCCGGCCCATCACCAGCCTGGTGGTCGACACCAGAAGCGGCAGCGAGGACATCATCTACGTCACCTGGTCGCGGTCGCTGCCCAACAAGGCGGCGCCCAACGCGGAGCCGGTGCGACCGTTCATGGCCGTGTCCACCGACGGGGGCAAGGCCTTCTCCGACCCCATCGACCTCACCGCTGGGGTTTTCGAGTCCGAGGCGATCCGCGCCGACGGCCTCAAGACCACGACCACCATCGCCGGCAGCGCACCCGCGCCAACGACCACGGCCCCGCCGGCGGGGTCGCGGGTGGCCCAGCCCAACCAGGCGGCCAACTTCGGCGGGCGGGACGCGTCCCTGACGGTGGACCGCAAGGGCACGATCTACGTGGCGTGGCGGGCTCAGACCGCGAACATCACGCCGGCGGTCCAGAACGCCATCTTCTTGTCCAAGTCGACCGACCGCGGCAAGACATTCACCGTGACGCGGGTTGGGTCCCACTCCAGCCGGCTGCGCCAGCCCATTCTGCGTTGGAGCCCCAAGGGAGGCGGGGACGGGACGCTGCACCTGGTGTACGAGGGAGCGACGCGACCCGAGGTCAACGGCGACTCAGACATCTTCTACCGCCGCTCGGCCGACGGCGCCAAGACCTGGACCGATCACAGGGTCCTCAACGACGACGACCCTGCGAAGCTCTTCGCCCAGGGCATACCGAACATGGCCGTCGCCCCGAACGGCCGGCTCGACGTCGCCTGGTGGGACCTGCGCAACGACCCGGGAATCAGCTTCGGCAACGATGTCTACTACGCCTCCTCGACCGACAACGGCGACACGTGGTCCAAGAACATCCGAGTCACCGACCAGCTCGTCGACCGGCGCATCGGCGTGTTTGGCAACAATTTCGACGTCAGCGGGCCCCCCGCCCTGGCCACGTCGAACGCGTTCGCCGTGTTCGGATGGGATGACACCCGCAACGCGAAGCCCGGCGAGCTGGGGGCCGGCACCCAGGACCTCTTCACTGCTGCCGCCCAGTACAAGGCAGTGGGCGGCGGGACATCGGCGGCCGTGAAGGTCGGGCTGGCCGCAATGGCGGGGCTCCTTCTCGTGGGGCTGGTGCTGCTCATCGCCGCTCGGTTGGCCCGGGGCCGGATCGGGCTCGGGACGCCCGAGAGGGCCAAGGCGCCGGGGGGCGCCGAAGCGACGGCGCGGTGACGGCGGCGGCCTTCGACGCTGCGCGCTACCGGTACCAGCGTCGACGCACTCGGGACGTCTGCCCAGGATCGTTCGGGGGTGGGGCGGTGCGTCACCGGCGCAAGCCCGCGGCAGGCCTGGCTGCAAGGAGAATCCTCGCCGAACCAGAGGTTCGGCTCGGAGCTGATCGTGCCGGCCTTCGGCCGGCGCTCAGGCCGCCGACACGGCCTGCTCTGGAGGTACTCCACCGTCTTGGGGGCGATCCCGAGGCCGTGCGCGGTCTGTTTGACGGCTTCCACCCGCGCGATCGACGCCAGGATCTCTCCTTCCCGCTTGCTCAGGGAGACAGCGGGGCGGGCGGCGGCACGGGCCACGTCGGCCACCGCTCGCACGAGCGCAGCCTCGAGAACGGTGCCGCCCCGACCGACCTCCTCGAGAACAGCCACGACTTGCGCCGGTGCAGTGTCCCCGTGCAGCACCGCCTCGGCGCCAGCCAGAACCGCGGC
>Ga0187893_10012313_pt1 | contig 12163 bp, 8 predicted proteins | sample MA1701074metaG_FD_139574 | JGI IMG/M metagenome (GOLD analysis project Ga0187893, IMG submission 139574) | White microbial mat communities from a basaltic lava cave in the Kipuka Kanohina Cave System on the Island of Hawaii, USA - MA170107-4 metaG ... | reverse complement strand
GACGCCCAACTTTCAACCGGAAAGAGGACTCGCAACGCGGCGTGCTGACGTCTCAGTTCGTCAATGTAGGGCGCACGATCGTGAAAAAACGCCCAGCCGTGAATGGCATAGTACGTTCCGATCACCAGTCCGATCGACGAACCGAATGGCCAGCGCCGGAGAACTTGGGCCACAAGCAGCACCGAACCGAAGAGCGGGGGATAGAACGACACGGCGGCATAAGTCGTCATGATCATGCTGGGGAGCCAGAGCACGACGATCCAGCTCCAGCACCACACGGCGGAGGGACCGCTGCAAGCTGTCCAACAGCGCCAAGTCATCAAGCCCAGCAGCGCCACGCTGCACAGCAACGGAAAGAATTCGACTCCATACCAGCGCTCACAGGCCGGAACCATCGACCAGCCGGCAAAACCCGCCAACGTGCTGCCCCGTTCGATGATGTGCCCCACCCAATCCGTCGTCGAGTCGATCTCCGCCAGGCCATACCCCCCAAAACGGCCAATAATCACCCATCGCCATCCCCACGCCACAGCGCAGACCACGGTATGAGCCGCAAGCCAACCCCTACGCCGCCAAACCTCTCGTGCGGACCAGCGCGCCCCAGGCTGCGAGACGCCGATCACCAGAACTGCGGCGGCAGGCAGAGTGAAATAGGCTTCCTTGGAAAAATAGGCGGCGACGGCGGTGAACAGTGAGAGCAATCCTCCCCACAGATTCCCACGTCGGCAAGCGCTGGAGAGCAGAAGTAACGAAGACAGGTAAAAGGCCAGGCCGAGCGTGTCGAAATTGTAATGGTAGTAGTTCGAAACCGGTGCGACGAAAATCGGGTTCAGCGCGAATAGCACGAAGATGACGCGGCCAACTCCGCGGCCGGCGATTTGCAGTCCGAGCCACGACGCGAGTCCGGCATTCAGGAAATGGACCGCGAGAAACGCGAGCTGGTACGCCCTCACGCGGTCGCCGGCGAACGCATGCACCGCGAGCCACCAGTATTCACCTACCGGCCGGAAGAACTGACCGGCCAGTGTGTTCCGAAACAACAAATCCTGAGGCGTCTCGTAGAACTTCGCGAAGCACAGCCAGACAAAGCAGTCCTGTGAAAAGTATGTCCCCGCCCAGTAGGCCCCGTAGCACAGCCCAACCAGCAGCGTCACCGCCAGGCCGTAAAGGCAGCTGCCGGCGAGTCGACGGAAATGCAGGAATTCAGCGGCTGTCATGGCCGATAAATTTGCGATTGGACCAGGCTGCCTTTCTCCGGAGTATATCGGGTGGCGACAGTCTCAGACTTGCCCCCTGCCCACCATGCCAAGGTTGTCCGACGGATTGTGAAGAGGATCCGCTCAGCGCAGCCGAACTGGATGTCGGTCGCTCTGGTTGCACGCGACCTTGCGGGCCTGGCGAATTCTCGTGATTCTTACGCTTTCTTTAGCGCGATGCTTGACAAAATGCACGCAGCCTCGGTATTTAGGGACGGTGGGTTAATTTATTTTTCAATTCCGTGAGGCCGATTGACTGCAACTTCACCTTTCTCTCAGTTTGAGGGGGAGGTTCGGTGTATTCCTGGCGTTCATTTTTGACCCCTTTTCTCAGGAGGGCATCGTCGTGAACCAGAATTCTTGGCTTCGGTGGCATCGACGGGCGTTCACGCTCATTGAACTGTTGGTGGTCATTGCGATCATTGCCATCTTGATCGCGCTGCTTCTCCCAGCCGTGCAGCAGGCCCGTGAGGCAGCCCGACGGACACAGTGCAAAAACAATCTGCACAACATCGGGATCGCTTATCACAACTACCACGACTCGCACACGATGTTCCCGCCCATCATCGGCTGGGGACACATGTCCGGTTTGGGCCAGGGTTTTCAGGGCGCGTTTTCCGACAAGGTGCTGCTGCTGCCGTACGTCGACCGCGGGCCCGAATACAATCAGACGAATTTCAACGACGAGCCGTATTATGAGTGGAATCGAGGGACGTCGAATGTCCGCACGCAGAGCGTCCGGCTCCCGATCTTCAACTGCCCGTCTCAGGCCAATATTCCGCCGGGTGGACCGGGTGGGATGCACACTTATTCGGCGAACGAAGGAACCTCGCATTATCCGCCGCATAAACTCAACGGCGCCACTCCGACGCAGACCAATCACACGAGAAACATCACGAACGGCATGACGTATTATGTCGGCGGGCCCGGTCGAGACGCGAGCGGCAATTTGTTCTGGTACCAGCCGGAGGCGAATATCCGCATGGCGAACGTCAGTGACGGCAGCAGCCAGACCGCGCTGTACTCAGAATTTGTCGTCGCCAAGCAAGGCTCCACGCCTGCCGATCGCAGGACGCAGTTGATCGCCAACTCCTGGACGACGGGAAACAGCACCGAGACGACCCGCAATTCCTGCCTCACTCTGTTTGCGAACGGAACCGCAGCCGTCACCAAGGCATCCATGGATCGATCAAACATGCGGGGTGCAGGTTGGGCCAGTCCGCTCCCGTACGTCGGTGCCACATATAACCACACCATGATGCCCGGTGAGCCCATCTGCTGGTCGTACGCCGGTGACTGGCACGGCGAGTACCTTGGAAGCGCCTCCAGCGATCACACCGGAGGTGTGCATGTGCTGTTTGTCGACGGCCATGTGCAGTTCGTCACGGCGCAAATCGACAGCAACATCTGGTGGGGAATCGGCACACGCAACGGATCAGAGACCGTCGGCGAGTTCTGATACCGTGGGCAGGTTGTGAACTCGCTCGTTCAATCCGCTCGGACCGTCGTCTATCGATGGTTCCTTGGAGTTGCAGCATCGCTCGGCTTAGTGTGCCTGTTCGTCGGTTGTGGCGATGAACAGGCACAAGCCGTTCCGGTGCGTAGTAAAGCCACGCGCGAGACTGGCTCCAATCTCCCCTCGCCCTCAGCGACGGGGCCTCTTCAGTCGTCCAGTCCAAAGAAGGATGCCGCGGCGGTCTCGGAATCAGCATCCATTCTCGATGTGATCCCTCAGTTTTCTGAGGTCGCCTCAGAAGTAGGGATTCGTTTTGTTTACTTCAACGACGAGGTGCCTGATCGTTTCTTCCTCCCCGAAGTGATGGGCGGCGGCGTCGCTTGGTTTGACTATGATCGGGACGGTCGCCTCGATCTCTATTGCACGAATGGCGCCCGGATTAAGGATCCCGATCCGAACCAGACGGAGCATCTGAACCGACTTTTTCGGCAGGTTCAACGGGGGACCTTTGCCGACATCACAACCGACGGACGGGCGCACGAAGCAGGTTACGGCCAGGGCTGCGCCGTCGGCGATTTTGACGCGGACGGATTTCCGGACTTGTATTTGACCAACTACGGCCGCGACGCGCTCTTGGCAAATAACGGCGATGGTACGTTCACCGATGTGACGAACGAGTCGGGGACTGGCGATCCGCTCTGGGGCAGCAGCAGCGTTTGGTTCGACGCGGATGGCGACGGCTACCTTGACTTGTACGTTGTCAACTACCTTGACGTGACCCTGGAGAACTCCCAGATCTGCAAGTATCACGGGAAATGGGGCTATTGCGGCCCGGGAACATATAAGGGTGTGCCGGACCGTCTGTATCTCAGCCGGGGTGACGGCACGTTTGAGGATGCCACAGACCGTCTCGGCTTCCACGGGGAGAACGGCAACGGTCTGGCCGTGATTGTCGTCGACTTTGATCAGGACCTCCAGGCGGAAGTCTACGTCGCCAACGACATGACTCCCAAATTCCTGTTCACTCGCAGCCGCATCGCCGGAACGACGGCCGGAGCTTTGTATTCCGAGATCGGGATGGACTCGGGCAGCGCCGTGTCGGGCAACGGCGAGAGCGAAGCGAGCATGGGCATCGCTTGCTCAGACTTCGATGGCGATGGGCTTGTCGATATTTTCCTGACCCATTTCTATGGGGCCAAGAACACGTTTTATCGCAATCTCGGCGGACTCATGTTCGACGATGACAGCTATCGGTCCCGTAGCGCAGCCACAGCGTTCAACACGCTGGGCTTTGGAGTCATTGGACTCGACTATGACCGGAATGGATCGACTGACCTGTTTATCACGAATGGCCACGTGCTCGGCCGCAACTATGAAGTCAACGAATTGCGACCGCAGCTACTCATGAATCTTAGCGGGGTCTTTTGGGAGATCTCCGAGTCCGCCGGCCCGTATTTCCACGGAAAATACCTGGGAAGGGGCGCAGCGGGTGCGGACTATGATGACGATGGGGATCTCGATCTCGCAGTGACGCACCTCGAGCGGCCGTTGGCGCTGTTGCGGAACGACACGGAAACCCGCCGACATTACCTGGGGTTGTCGCTCCATTGTCCCAATCGGGTCCCCCCAGTCGGCGGTCGGATCGTCGTCACGTCCAGCGGCGGACAGAGTCAGACGGTACCGATCACCGCGGGAGGCAGCTACCTGTGCTCGTCGGACGCGCGGATCATCGTCGGGTTGGGTGAACAGTCGGATCCGGCTGAAGTCGAGATCTTCTGGCCGTCAGGACGCGTTGACCGGTACGGCGATCTGCAGGTCGACCGTTACTGGAGCTTGCTCGAAGGGAGACCGCCGGAACCGGTTCCAAACGACTGATGAACCTCAAAGTTTGCACTCGATTGATCCTTGGGGCCGCCGTGGCGATCCTCGTCGTGGCGCTGGGTGTCGTGGTCTGGGCCTATCAGGCGCGGTCGCAGGGAGTGCGGCAATCGAGTCTGGGCCGGTGGGACGAATGTCGCCGCTCGCTTGAGCATTATCTGTGGCTGCGGCCGAACGATGACGCGGCCAATCTGCTGGTGGCCGAAGCCTATGTGCGCGATGAGGACCTGCTGATCGGAGATGCGGTTTCGAAGGCGGCTCGGTGTCTTCAACGCATACCCGATCATTCCCGTTTGGGAAGCGAGGCGCGGGCCAAGGAGGCCCGAGTCCGATTTCTCCTGCTTCATCAACCGTATCAGGCGGAAAAGCTCTTTCGTCGCGCCTTGGAGCTCGAACCGGAATCGGAGGAGAATTGGTACCTGCTGTGGAGGATCCTGGAATTGACCGGCCGGTTCGACCAGTCATCCCCGGTCTTCTGGAAGCTGTATGAGGCGACCCCCAATGAACACAAGGCGATCCGTCTTCGGGGCTGGTACATGTGCCAGTTCTTCCCGATGATCGCCGCTTCCGATTTCGATCGAACATTGGGCATTCTCAAGGAGGGCGAAACACCGCTGCCGCTGACCGAGCACAAGCGGCTGCTCGAGTTTCGTCGACGCGAGCCTGCATCCGCCACGGGCCTTGCTGCCGTCGCCCGCTGGTTCCTCTTTGAGGGGGATCCGCAGTTCGCCCTCCGGCTGCTGGAAGATCGAGACTCTCTCGAAGCACCGTTCGACGATCCGTTCTATGTTTCCTCTCTGGTGAACGTCCTGTTCCAGTTGGGACAGCTTGATCGCGCGGCGGATTTATTCGAACGTTGGCCCGGAACCCGCGATGGTGCGCAGTATTGGAAACTTCGCGGAATGTTGTATGACGAATACTATGGCGACGATGCGGAGGCGGTACACTCCTATGAAATGGCCTTGTCCGACTGGCCGGGACCGGTCGATTGGCGCACGCGGTCCCGGATGGCTCATTGCCTGGCCCGCCTCAAAAAACCCGATGACGCGCGCGTCGTCCGCAACTCGGCGAAAGACATTCAAGACCTCCTCGATGAGAAGGTGCACGAGCGCGTCCGGCTCGCCCTTGACGATCTCGGAAACGCCGAACAACTGCAGGGATTGATCAAGTTCTATGAGGATTTGCACTGTCCCCGGGAGGCCCAGGCCTGGTCAGAACATGTCGCGCGCCTCCGATCGGAACGCCCGGCGTCGAAAGACGCAAGAAGATTGACACTGGAGAACTCGGCATTGCCAGATGTTCCGTTCCGGGACAACGGCGGCCCTGAGCAACGAAAACCGGAATGACACGGTGCATCGGCGTCACCCGATGGACCATTTGGCTCGATTGACGTTTTTCTTGGCACTCACGACTGCTTTGAAAGGACACGTCCGATGCATGGGAATCGCACTTGGAGAATCGTCAAGAGTTCAGTGCTCTGTCTCGCCCTGGTTGGATGCGGCGGCGTCAGCGAAACCGCTCCGCTCGAACCGCAGGAAACCAGCCCGGAAGCGTTGAAGGCGAAGGAGGAAGGAATGAAGAAATCCGCGGAAATGGCGAAGGAATTCGCCAAGAAGAACAGAAAGAAGTAACCAGCGCCGGCCGACTCTGCCGGCGGCTGGAAAGCACTGGCTGACCGGTCAGAGTGGTCGAATGAGTTACTTGGTCTCCTGCGAATCGGGACTCGTAGGTGGCTCGGGTCGGGCATTGCCGCGCGGCGGCCCCGGCGGGCCTCCTGGGGGACGGCGCTCTACGTTCGGACGTTGCTGCCCTTGCTGCCCTTGCTCACCGCTTTGGATTCGGCCGAGGGCGCGTTGAGCCTCCTCCGTCAGTTCCCCTTCAAGCTTAAACTCGAAGTGGTTCTGCTCGGGGGAGCTCGTGACGTCAATCGTCAGGTCGGTGTCCGCGAGCGTGAAATATTTCTCCGGAACGAGCGGAATGATTCCCATCATTCGCGGTCGCCCGGAGCTGACCGCCAGCTTATGTCGACCGACATACGCGCCGTCGACGAAGTGGCCTCCGATGTCGGTTTGCAACGTAAATCGGCCGTCCTCCCCGATGGCTGCAAGCGTCCCCGCCGGCTGTCCATCCAGCGGAACAGTCAAAATCACGCCGTTTGAAACAGGCTTTCCTTCAAAGAACACCTGACCGGTTGTGTGCACGAGCTCTGGTTCAAACCATGCCGCCAAAGGCGCCGGCAATCCGTACGCCGCAATGGCAGCTCCCGCCAAGGCGATCGCGACAATCGGAAAGAGCACCAGGAACACACGTTTCGAACTGAATCCCGACGCTGTTTGCGGCGCAGATCCGGACGAAGCACTAATCTGCGATTCGGGAGACGAGCCTTCAGGACGGTTCATGGGTTTTCCCCGCGGTTTCGAACGCCGACAATAAAGCAGAACACGGGCTACCGGCCGGGCGTCATCGCCGACATCCGGGCCTCCGTCAGCGTCTGACATGTCCGCTGACCACGCAGAGGTTCAATTATGATGAACCGCCCTGGACCGGGCAACTCCGCGAGAGTGGGTTCGTCGCGGCCCGGCCAGCGAATACGGAGGGTGATCGCCGGTTCCGTCGCAATTCCTTCCGTCCCGATCAGAAGCGTGCGCTCCGAAGCACTGAGGTAGCTTCCCCCTCCCATGACCTGCGCTGCAAGGGGTGTTGCCTCTTTAGTTGCAATGGTCACCGTTGTACCCACGCCCTCACGATTGCAATCGAGCCCAATGAGCGTCAATTGAATGCCGGCTGGGTCCGCAGTTCCCTGCACGCGGCTGTTACAGAGTAACTCCGGGTGCTCGTCCTGGTGACCGCACACCACGTCCCAGTCGCCGTCGTTGTCGAGGTCGGCGATCGCCAGCCCCCGCGCCGGATGGGCGCCCGCGAAATACTCCCCTGCCGATGCGCCCTGAGATTCGAACTTGCCGCGGTTGTTCCGCCACACGAACGCCGGCTGGGCATACTCTCCTTCCCGGCCGAACTCACGGAGGTTGTCGTCCACGTGCCCGTTCACCACGATCAGGTCGAACCAGCCGTCCAGATCGAAATCAGCGAAGCTGGTCCCCCATCCGATCCATGGCAGGCTGTCGGCGGCGAGGCCCACCAAGTGAGAGACGTCTTCATAGAATCCTGCCTCGTCGTGCTGATAGAAGGCATTATGCTCGAGCTCAAAGTTCGTGACGAAGAGGTCGAAGACGCCGCGGTTGCGGGTGTCCGCCGCCGCCAGCCCCATCCCGGCATGGACCTTGCCCAGCCGGTCATAGGCGACGCCGACCAGTTCCGCCTCCTCGTGGAATGTCCCGTCTTTCTGATTGATGAACAGAAAGTTCGGATTCAGATCGTTCGCGACATAGAGGTCGGTCCAGCCGTCTTGGTTCAGGTCCCCCGCCAGGATACCTTGCGCGCGTCCTGCTTTCGCACGGATTCCCGACGCAGCGGAAGCGTCTGTGAATGCGCCGTCCCCTTCGTTGTGTAATAAAACGTGGTCTTCCGGGGGCACCATCGTGGGCCCGCAGAACATTCTGCGACCGTGCTGTCGATCGCCGCAGTAGGGATTCGTCTCCGGCGTCCACCGGGCGTAATTACCGACATAAAGATCAAGCAATCCATCATTGTCGTAATCGAGGAAGGCGGCGCTCGTTCCCCAGCGGTCGTCGTCCGTTCCGGAGGCGATAGACACGTCGGCGAATGTCCCGTCCCCCTGGTTCCGATAAAAGACATCGCTCCCGTAACACGCCACATACACGTCCGGAAACCCGTCGGCGTCATAATCGCCGACCGCCAATCCGGCGCTGTAGCCGCGATGCCCCAACCCCGTCTCCGCGGTGCGGTCGCGAAAGCGCCAGCTTCCTAGACTCTGATAAACCTTGTTGGCCATGGCACCTGGCCCGTTCAAGGGAAAGCTGTTTCCCGTGGCGAAATACAGGTCGCAGAGTCCATCAAGGTCGTAGTCGAATGTGGCGACGCCGCTGCCGTTCGCCGCCGGGAACGGCTTCTCGGCGGAATTGCCGCTGACGTGGACGAAGTCCACTCCCGATCCGTCGATCCGCGAAGTGAAATGGATCGTCCCGCCGTCGAGCCTAGGCGCCGACGTGGGCGACGAGTTCTTCGGAGTTTCGTCCGGTTTCGGCCATTCGGAATCAACTGCACTGCGAGTTGCTGGGGCGGAGGTTGCACTGCCACAACCGGCGATGAAAGTCTCGGCGACGATCGCCATCACGCACAGATTGACGATAAAGGCTCGCGAGTTCGGCATTAGTCTTTTGACTCTCTCCCGAGGGGCTCGGCAGCCCGTCCCGAGTCGGCCGGATTCGCCGTGGTCGCTTCCTCTCGCAAGTCAACTTCGGGCCGGACGGCGATCAGATGATCGCGTAGTAATGGAAGCAGCAAATCGCCCGGCCCTCGCGCGGCTACTTCGACGTCGCGCCGCGACGGCATGTGGCATTCTACGCACCTCTGATCAATCGCGGAACCATGGCGTTTCCGCGTCGGGCAGTCCTCAACGGCATGACACTTCTGGCAACGTTGTGAGAAGACCGACGTCTGGCCCCGTTCATGACGGTGCGGATCATGGCACGTGATGCAGGTGAGCGTGGGGCTTTCCTGATAGCAACGGCTTCGCATCAGTCGCCCAAGCTGGTTAGCGCTGTGCGGATCCTCATTCTGCTGCCCCTCTCCCGTCAGGTCGATGTCCAGGTAGTCTTTCAATCGTTCGCCCGGTCGGTAAGTAAAGGCGGTCCGCAACAGATCACCGGGTCCCGAATGGCACTGCGCGCACACCTCGTTCGCGGCTTCGCGCTCCAGGCGGCTGGGATTCGCGATGAACTGCGGCTCCGCCTCTTCTCGATGGCTGCGGTGGTGCTCGACGTGTTCACCGGTCGGCCCGTGACAGCGCACGCATGTGACCCCCAGGATCCAATTTGACCGGTCATAGCGGTTGATCGAGCCTGCCACGTGCCTGAACCCTGTCGCATGGCAATCAAGACACCGTGTGCTGACAGGCCTGGCGAAATCGCCTGTGCCGTCGAGATAACTTCCTGGACTGTTTGTCCAGCGGTCGAACTCGGTGAAGTAGCTCACGTGCATCGCACATAGTTGGTCGCCGCTCCAATGCAGAAACCCCTGCCCGTGATTGCCGCTGCCAATCACAAACGCGATGGGGAAACTGAGGACCAAAGGCGCCAATGGACGTTCCATATGGACTTCCTGCAGGAATTGCCCGTCCTTTTCCGTCATCTGGAAGGAGAACCCAGGAAGCGAAGTTTCGAGGCGGTTCGCCGTCGGGCGGAACGAGCCAAGGATCGACTCGAGGGACGGCAATGCCATGGTCCGAGCATGCGCCGTCTTCCCGAACTCCTCGACAAGATCAGCATGGCACTCGCGGCAGGACTCGGGTCGGTAATTGACGGTTCGTGATGAATCGAAGGCCGCCGGATACGCGCCTTCGCTGGAAGGCGGCACGGCGACCCAGCCCCTGTTCGTGGGAGGGTGGACAACCGCAAAGTCGAGCCATTCCTCAGGCGGAATGTGTCGGATCACCGGCTCCGCCGTCGAATCTGCACGCTCAGGGATGATCCGATGGAGGATCACCGACACGAGGAAGACGGCCGCAAGAAACGCCGTCAACCACGCGAACTGCACCGAAAATCGGCGTATTGACACCATGCCTCAATCGTCAGAACTGTTTGACTGGTAGACCGTCCAATGAAGGGATAGGACCGCGCGTCCTCACTGCCTCAATCAGGGATTGGATAAAAGGCTGATCCCTGGTTGCAGATGCAAGCGGCTTCAGAATGTGCTCGGCCTCCTCCCAATTGCCGGATTCAGCGAACCGATAGGCACGGATCACGCGGGCCCAATCAGACTCCGGGGAATTCTGCAGGATCTGATTCGCCGCCTCCTGCACGCGCTCGAGGCCGCGCAATTCGTCGGCCTTGTTCCGCCAGCGCTCCGCTGCATCCCGATCCGACAGGCGGGCGTAAGTCCTCTGAAAGAGGAACGCCGTCTGGCTAGTCATACTGTTGGATGATTCGAGCGGTGCGAGCCAGTCGAGCGCGCGGGCCGCGTCGCCCTGCGAAAGGGCTAACTGGGCCAACCCGGTCCGTGCATCGACCTGTCCAGGCTCGAGTTCGAGGGCGCGGCGGTACGCATCCTCGGCTTCTTTCGCGCGGCCTCGCTGCGACCATGCATCCCCCAGCACAATGAGCGCTTCGGCATTGATCTCGAGTTCAAGGCTGCGCTGAATCAGGTCCACCGCACGCTCCGATTCCCCCAGCGCCGTCAACACGCTTCCATACTCGAGGAAGAAATCAGCAGGCGCGACTTGAAGATTCTTCGCCTCGGAGTCATGCTTCAGAACCTCGTCCCACGCTGTGGCGGCCCGCTGAAAGTTGCCTCGTTCCCGGTGGATCGTCCCGACGAGCAGATTGCCTCGTGCCTCGAACCCGGGCTCCCGAGAAAACTGCTCGGCCACGGAGAGAGCGCCTGTGTAATCGCCCAGCTTGGCGCGGCACGCCGCCAGTTCGTGCAGCACATCAGCGCGGTCGACTCCCTCTTCGAGGACGTGTTCCAGCAGTGGTGCCGCGGTGCTCCACTGTTGTTGTTGTAACAGCGCCTTGGCCCAGGCATGAAATTCTCGGGCATTTTCTGCCCCAACGCGTTCGAACAACCGAATGGCGGCGCCGGAGTCACCCATCTCCACCAGGGCGCACGCCTTGAGAGCGTACGCCCGACCGTGGTCACGGTGCTCACGCAGGAATCGATTAATGATGGCGATCGCGCCGCGTGCATCCCCCGTACGCAACAAGGCCTCGGCCTTGCCCAGCGGACGTTCCTGCCACCACGCGCTGCCTACCAACGCCCCCCCGACGATCAACACCACAAGCAGCACCCAGGTCAGCGCACGTCGCACGGGGTATCGCTGCTGGTACGTTGCCGTGTGCCGCGGTGAGTCGCCCTTGACCGCCATAAAAAATCACAGGTCCTGGGAGATGCACCTGGAGACGACGAAGCACAATTCGTCGCGCGAGTCGGTGACATGTCCTCCGCGTCACGTCGATCGGTCCGGCATCCGGATCGATCACGCAAGGGGTTCATGTTGATTCATTCAGTCTAGATGATTGAACCCGCTCCGCAAGGATCGGAATCGGATGGCGGTCAACAGGCGACAAGCGGCTTCAGTCAAGCCGCGGCATGGACGACTGCCGACATAAGGTGGTGCATGATGCGGCGAGAGCGCCCTTATCGATCGGTGCGTCCGCGCACAATCATTGTGAAATCGCACGAGTTCTTCGTTTCATACGAACTTCCTCCTCAAGCGCACGACATGACCTGTCGGGTCGCGAGTCGACGGTCGTCGTGAGTCGTTCGGGTCGAGCGTACAGCGGTTTGCTGCTGTAGCTGCGGCCATCGCCGTCTAACAGCCCGTTGATTTATGCCCTTTCCGACGTCAGCCGGCCAGGGCCGGCGCGGCGGGGACTCGCGAAATCCCACCGCTGTTTGTTCGTCGCGCGGCGGTGACGTAACCGGCGATCGACTG
>Ga0187893_10012312_pt1 | contig 12163 bp, 10 predicted proteins | sample MA1701074metaG_FD_139574 | JGI IMG/M metagenome (GOLD analysis project Ga0187893, IMG submission 139574) | White microbial mat communities from a basaltic lava cave in the Kipuka Kanohina Cave System on the Island of Hawaii, USA - MA170107-4 metaG ... | reverse complement strand
GTGCCTCGTCGCCCCCCCCACCCTCCTGCCCCCGAGCCTGCAGGGGTGGCCGGTGCGGGTGTCCCACGACCTCGACGCCGAGCTGGGCGACGCCGACGTCGTCTACCTCCTGCGCCTCCAGCGCGAGCGCCAGGTCGGGGCCCTGCTCCCCTCGGTGCGGGAGTACACCCGGGGCTTCGGCCTCACCCGGGACCGGGCCCGGCGCCTGGGCCCCGATGCCCTCGTCCTGCACCCCGGGCCCATGAACCGGGGGGTGGAGATCGCCGCCGAGGTGGCCGAGGGACCGGCGTCGGTCATCACCGAGCAGGTGGCCAACGGGGTGGCGGTGCGCATGGCCGTGCTCTTCCTGCTCCTGGGGGCGGCGGGGTGAGGGGCCCGACCGGCGTGCTCGTGCGGGGCGGCACCGTGCTCGACGCCACCGGGTCGAGGCGGGCCGACGTGGCCGTGGCCGGCACCCGGGTGGTGGGGGTGGGGCCCGACCTCGCCGCCCCCGCCGGCTGGGTCGTGCTCGACGCCGGGGGCTGCGTGGTGGCGCCCGGCCTCGTGGACCTCCACACCCACCTCCGCCAGCCCGGTCGGGAGGAGGCCGAGACGGTCGAGACCGGGGCCCGGGCCGCCGCCCTCGGCGGCTTCACGGCGGTGGTGGCCATGCCCAACACCGAGCCCGCCATCGACGGGGCCGAGGTGGTGCGCGAGGTCCAGGAGCTGGCCCGGGGCGCCTGCTGCCACGTGGCCGTGGCGGGGGCCATCACCCGGGGGCGGGACGGGGAGGCCCTGGCCCCCATGGCCGAGATGGCCGAGCTCGGCGTGCGGCTCTTCACCGACGACGGGCGGGGGGTGCAGGACCCCGGCCTCATGCGCCGGGCCCTGGAGTACTCCTCGGCCCTGGGCGTCGGCCTGGCCCAGCACTGCGAGGACGAGGCCCTTGCCGCCGGGGGGGCCATGCACGAGGGGGCGTGGTCGGCCCGCCTCGGGGTGCCGGGCGTGCCGGCCGAGGCCGAGGAGGTGATGGTGCGCCGGGACCTGGCCCTCGCCCGCCGGACCGCGCCCCTGGGCGCCCGCCTCCACCTCCAGCACCTCTCCACCGCCGGCGCCCTGGCCGCCCTCCGCCAGGCCCGGGCCGAGGGGCTGGCCGTCACCGCCGAGGCCACCCCCCACCACCTGGCCCTCACCGACGCCGAGCTCGCCGGCTACGACCCCGTCTACAAGGTGAACCCGCCCCTGCGCCCCGAGGCCGACCGCCAGGCGCTCGTGGCCGCCGTGGCCGACGGGACGGTCGACGCCATCGCCACCGACCACGCCCCCCACCCGCCCGAGGCCAAGGAGCTGGCCCTCGACGAGGCCCCGCCCGGGGTGGTGGGCCTCGAGACGGCCCTGCCCGTGGCCCTCCAGGCGCTGGGGGCCGACATCGGCGCCATCCTCGCCCTCATGTCGTGGCGGCCCGCCCGCATCGCCGGGCTCGAGGCCACCCAGGGGGGCCCGGTGGCCGAGGGCCGGCCCGCCAACCTCTGCGTCGTCGACCTCGCCGCCCCCTGGGTCCTCGACCCCGCCCGCCTGGCTAGCCGGAGCCGGAACACGCCCTTCGCCGGACGTCGGTTCGAGGCCCGGGTCCGCCACACGCTCGTGGCCGGCGAGCCCGTGGTCGTCGACGCCGAGGCCCGTCGGTGAGGGCCGAGGACCGGCCCCCGGCCCACCTCGTCCTCGCCGACGGCACCACCTTCGCCGGCGAGGCGGTTGGGGCCCTGCCGCCGGGAGGGGTGGCCACCGGCGAGGTGGTGTTCAACACCGTGCTGAGCGGCTACCAGGAGGTGCTCACCGACCCCTCCTACGCGGGCCAGATCGTCACCTTCACCTACCCCCACATCGGCAACTACGGGGTGACGGCGGCCGACGCCGAGAGCCGGCGAGCGTTCTGCCGGGGGGTGGTGGTGCGCGACCTCGCCCCCCGGCCCTCGAGCTGGCGGGCGGAGGGCTCGCTCGAGGGCTGGCTCGTGGCCCAGGGGGTGGCCGGGATCGCCGGGGTCGACACCCGCCGCCTCACCCGCCACCTCCGGGAGGCGGGGGCCATGCCCGCCGCCCTCGGCACCGCCGAGGTGGCCACCCTGGCGGCGGCGGCGGCGGCCGAGCCCGGCACCGACGGCCTCGACCTCGTCGCCGGCGTCACCACCCCCGAGCCCTACACCGTGGGCCGGGGGCCCCGGCGGGTCGTGGCCTACGACTTCGGCATCAAGCGGTCGATCCTCGGGCTCCTGTCCCGCACGGCCACGGTCGAGGTGGTGCCGGCCGCCACCCCGGCGGCCGAGGTCCTGGCCCGGGCGCCCCACGGGGTCTTCCTCTCGAACGGCCCCGGCGACCCCGGCCCCCTCACCGCGGCGGTGGCCAACATCCGCGAGCTCCTGGGGGTCGTACCCGTGTTCGGCATCTGCCTCGGCCACCAGCTCCTGGGCGCGGCCCTCGGGGGCAGCACCTACAAGCTCCCCTTCGGCCACCACGGGGGCAACCACCCCGTGCAGCGGCTGGGTCCGGGGACGGTGGAGATCACGAGCCAGAACCACAACTACGCGGTGGACGACGCCTCGGTGTGCCGGGCCGAGGTGAGCCACCGCAACCTCAACGACGGGGTCGTGGAGGGGTTCCGCTGCCGGGGGCTGGCCGCCTTCAGCGTGCAGTACCACCCCGAGGCCGGTCCCGGTCCCCACGACGCCCGCTACCTCTTCGAGGAGTTCGAGGCCCTCATGGCCGCCGCCGCGCCGAAGGGAGCCACCTGAGGTGGGCCGCCGCCACGACCTCGAGACCATCCTCGTCATCGGCTCCGGCCCCATCGTCATCGGCCAGGCCTGCGAGTTCGACTACTCCGGCACCCAGGCGTGCCGGGTGCTGGCCGCCGAGGGCTACCGGGTCGTGCTCGTGAACTCCAACCCGGCGACGATCATGACCGACCCCGAGTTCGCCCACCGCACCTACGTCGAGCCCCTCGCCGCCGACGTCGTGGCCGCCATCATCGAGCGGGAGCGGCCCGACGCCGTCCTGCCCACCCTCGGCGGCCAGACCGCCCTCAACCTCGCCGTGGACCTCGCCGCCTCCGGGGTCCTCGAGGCCCACGGGGTGGAGCTCGTGGGGGCCTCGATCGAGGCCATCCGCACCGCCGAGGACCGGGAGCGGTTCAAGGCGGCCATGGGGGAGATTGGCCTCGCCGTCCCCGCCTCGGGCTTCGCCTACGCCCTCGAGGAGGCCATGGCCGTGGCCGAGGAGGTCGGCTACCCGGTCATCGTCCGGCCCTCCTTCGTCATGGGCGGCGGCGGCACCGGCATCGCCGGCGACGCCGAGGAGCTGGCCATCATGGCCAAGGCGGGCCTGGCCGCCAGCCCCATCACCGAGATCCTCGTCGAGCGGTCCATCGCCGGCTGGAAGGAGTACGAGCTCGAGGTCATGCGGGACCGAGCCGACAACTGCGTCGTCGTGTGCTCCATCGAGAACCTCGACCCCATGGGCGTCCACACCGGCGACTCCATCACCGTGGCTCCGGCCCAGACGCTCTCCGACGTCGAGTACCAGGCCATGCGCGACGCCGGCTTCGCCTGCATCCGCCGCATCGGGGTGGAGACCGGGGGATCGAACATCCAGTTCGCCGTCGACCCCGCCACCGGGGAGATGGTCGTCATCGAGATGAACCCCCGGGTGAGCCGGTCGAGCGCCCTGGCCTCCAAGGCCACGGGGTTCCCCATCGCCAAGATCGCCGCCCGCCTGGCCGTGGGCTACACCCTCGACGAGATCCCCAACGACATCACCCGCAAGACCCCGGCCTCCTTCGAGCCCACCATCGACTACGTGGTGACGAAGGTGCCCCGGTGGGCCTTCGAGAAGTTCCCCGGCACCCCGGGGGTGCTCGGCACCCGGATGCAGTCGGTGGGGGAGGCCATGGCCATCGGCCGGACCTTCCCCGAGTCGCTCCAGAAGGGCCTGCGGTCCCTCGAGCTCGGCCGGGCCGGGCTCAACGCCGACCCCGCCGAGGCCGCCACCGACCGCCTCGACGACGACGAGCTCGTCCGCCGGGCGGCGGTGGCCACCCCCGACCGGCCCTTCCAGCTCGAGGCCGCCCTGCGGCGGGGGATCCCGGTGGAGCGGCTCCACGCCGCCACCCGCGTGGATCCCTGGTTCCTCGACCAGATCGCCGCCATCACCGCCCAGCGTCGCCGGCTCGAGGGGCGGGGCCGGGAGGCGATGACGGCGGCCGAGTGGCGCCGCACGAAGCGCCTCGGCTTCTCCGACGCCCAGCTCGCCTACCTGTGGTCGATCCCCGAGGGCGAGGTCCGGGCCGCCCGCCTGGCCGCCGGGGTGGCGGTGACGTTCAAGACCGTCGACACCTGCGCGGCGGAGTTCGAGGCCCACACCCCGTACCACTACTCCACCTACGAGGACACCGACGAGGCCACCGGGGGGGAGCGGGCCACCGTCGTCATCCTCGGCTCGGGACCGAACCGCATCGGCCAGGGGATCGAGTTCGACTACTGCTGCGTCCACGCCTGCTTCGCCCTCGACGGGGCCGGCTACGACACGGTGATGGTGAACTGCAACCCCGAGACGGTGTCCACCGACTACGACACGAGCACCCGGCTCTACTTCGAGCCCCTCACCCTCGAGGACGTGCTCGCCGTGCTCGCCGTGGAGCGCCCGGTGGGCGTGATCGTGAGCCTGGGGGGCCAGACCCCGCTGAAGCTGGCCGAGGGCATCGAGGGCGCCGGCTACCCCATCCTCGGCACGAGCCCGGCCTCCATCGACGCCGCCGAGGACCGGGGCTCCTGGAGCGACGTGTGCGCCCGGCTCGGTATCCCCCAGCCCGAGGGCGGCGTGGCCGCCAGCCTCGGCGAGGCGGTGGCCGTGACCCGCCGCATCGGCTACCCGGCCCTGCTGCGCCCCTCCTACGTCCTCGGGGGCCGGGCCATGGAGATCGTCTACGACGACGACGACCTGGCCCGGGCCATGGAGGCCCTGGGGGCCTTCGGCAGCCTGGGCCGGGAGGGGGGCCTGTCGGCCGACCGGCCCGTGCTCATCGACCGCTTCCTCGAGGACGCCGTGGAGGTCGACGTCGATGCCGTGCGGGACCGGGCCGGCGAGGTCCTCGTCGGCGGGGTCATGGAGCACGTGGAGGAGGCCGGGGTCCACTCCGGGGACAGCGCCTGCGTGCTGCCCCCGCCCACCCTGGGCGCCGAGGTCGTCGGGTGCCTGGAGCGCCACACCGCCGCCATCGCCGAGGAGCTGGCGGTGGTCGGGCCCCTCAACGTGCAGTACGCCGTGCAGCGCCCGCCCGGTCCCGGGGGCTCGGGCCCGGCCCAGGTCTTCGTCATCGAGGCCAACCCCCGGGCCAGCCGTACGGTGCCCTTCGTCGCCAAGGCCACGGGGGTGGCCCTGGCCAAGGTGGCGGCCCGGGTGATGGTGGGGGCCACGCTGGCCGAGCTGCGCCGCGAGGGGCTCCTGGGACCACCGGCCACCGGCGGCTACGTGGCCGTGAAGGAGGCGGTGCTGCCCTTCAACCGCTTCCCCGAGGTCGACACCCTCCTCGGGCCCGAGATGCGGGCCACCGGCGAGGTCATGGGCATCGACGCCACCTTCGGCCTCGCCTTCGCCAAGAGCCAGGGGGCGGCCGGCGACCGGCTGCCGGAGGGCGGCACGGTGTTCTTCTCCCTGGCCGACCGGGACAAGGAGGCGGGGGCGGCGGTGGCCCGGCGGTTCGTGGAGCTCGGGTTCGCCGTGGCCGCCACCGAGGGCACGGCCGAGCTCCTGGCCCGACGCCAGGTCCCCGTGGCCCGGGTGGTGGCGAAGGTGGGCGTGGAGGGATCGTCGGAGCCGACGGCCGTCGACCTCCTGGCCGAGGGGGCCATCGACCTCGTGGTGAACACCCCCCGGGGGCGGGGCGCCCGGGCCGACGGGGCCTCGATCCGCCTCGCCGCCAACGTCCACGAGGTCCCCTGCGTCACCACCGTGGCCGCCGCCCGGGCCGCGGCCGCCGGCATCGCCGACCGGGCCCGCCACCCCCTCACCGTGCGGAGCCTCCAGGAGTACCACGGCGCCGACCAGCTCCGGCTGTCGCTGTGAGCGAACCAGCGCGGCTGTCGCCGTGGGACCTCCCCGGGGTGAGCGTCCCGGGCGGCGGGGGCCGGTGAGGGGGGAGGGCCCCGGGGGAGGGCCTCGGGTGAGGGCGGGGGGCCGGAGGGCGCCGGGGGCCGGCCGGGCCGTCGACCTCACCGCCACCGTGGGCTCGGTGGTGCTGCCCAACCCGGTGATGACGGCGTCGGGGACCGCCGGCCTGGGCACCGAGCTCGCCCCCTACCTCGACCTCGCCGCCCTGGGAGCGGTGGTCGTGAAGTCGCTCTCGGCCGAGCCGTGGGAGGGGAACCCGCCCCCCCGGGTGACCGAGACCGACGGCGGCATGCTCAACAGCGTGGGCCTGGCCAACCCGGGCACGAGGGCCTGGCAGGAGCGCCACCTCCCGGCCCTGGTGGCCGCCGGCGCCCGGGTGGTGGTCAGCGTGTGGGGGCGGACGGCGGGCGGCTACGAGGCAGCCGTGCCCCGGGGCCTGCCCGGCGCCGTGGTGGCGCTGGAGGTCAACCTCAGCTGCCCCAACCTCGGGGGCGACCACCGCCTCTTCGCCCACGACCCGGCGGCGGCGGGCGAGGTGGTGGCCGCCGTCGCCGGGGTGGCCGACGTGCCGGTGTGGGCCAAGCTCAGCCCCAACACCCACCTCCTCGTCGAGGTCGCCGGGGCCTGCCTCGAGGCCGGCGCCGAGGGCCTGACCCTCCTCAACACCCTGGCGGGCCTGGCCCTCGACCCCGACACCCGCCGGCCCCGGCTGGGGGCGGGCAGCGGTGGGCTCTCGGGCCCGGCCCTGCGGCCGGTGGCGGTGCGGGCGGTGCACGAGTGCCGGGGGGCGTTCCCGGGGGCGGCCATCGTGGGCGTGGGCGGGGTGAGCCGGGGGGTCCACGCCGCCGAGCTCCTCGTGGCCGGGGCCGACGCCGTGGCCGTGGGCTCGGCCACCTTCGCCGACCCCGCCGCCCCCGGGCGGGTCCTGGCCGAGCTCGGCGACTGGTGTGCCCGCCGGGGCGTGGCCGCCGTCGCCGATCTGGTAGGCAGTGCCCGGTGAGCACCGACCTCGTGGCCGGCGACCTCCGGCGTCGCATGGTCCTCGCCCTCGACGTCGACGACCTCGTGGTCGCCGAGCGACTGGCCAAGGCCCTGGCCCCGTGGTTCGCCACGGTGAAGGTAGGCCTCGAGCTGTGGGCCGCCGCCGGGCCCGACGCCGTGGCCGCCCTGCGGGCCCGGGGCTTCGAGGTCATGGCCGACCTCAAGCTCCACGACATCCCCACCACCGTGGGCCGCACCGCCCGGGTGGTGGGGGCGCTGGGGGTGCGCTACCTCACCCTCCACGCCTTCGGGGGGGCGGTGATGCTCCAGGAGGGAACCCGGGGACTGGCCCATGGTGCCGAGGAGGCCGGCCTCCCCCCGCCCACCGCCCTGGCCGTCACCGTGCTCACCAGCGACGCCGACGCCCCGGCCCACGTCCTGCCCCGCCGGGTGGAGACGGCCATGGAGGCGGGCTGCGGCGGGGTGGTGTGCGCGGCGGCCGACGTCGCCTCGGTCAAGCGCCTGGCCCCCCGGTTCGTGGCCGTCGTCCCCGGCATCCGGGCGCCCCGGGGCGAGCGCCACGACCAGGCCCGGGCCGCCACCCCGGCGGCGGCGCTGGCCGCCGGCGCCGACCTCCTCGTGGTGGGCCGGGCGGTCACCGCCCACCCCGATCCCCCGGCTGCGGCCCGGGCCCTCGTGGCCGGCTTGGAGCCCGTGGCGGGCGGGGGTTGAGGCCGGGTCCGCACCCCGGCGGCGCCCGGCCGACGCGCTAGGGTGCCGGGATGCCGCTGCCTCCCAAGCTCTCAGAATCCCAGCGCCAGGCGGCGCTGGAGAAGGCTGCTGCCGTTCGCCGCTTGCGCGCCGAGCTCAAGGAGAAGCTCAAGATGGGTTCGCTCAACCTCGCCGAGCTCTTCGACCTCGCCGAGCGCGACGAGACGGTCGGGAAGATGAAGGTCGTGGCCGTGCTCGAGTCGCTCCCCGGGGTGGGCAAGGTGCGGGCCCGTCGCATCATGGAAGAGGTCGACATCAGCGAGACCCGGCGGGTGCGGGGCCTCGGCAACCAGCAGCGCGAGGCCCTGCTCCGGCTCTTCCCCAACTCCGCCTGACCGCCCGGCCCGATCGGGCTCCGGCCCCGTCGCCGTGATCTACGTCCTCGTCGGTCCGTCGGGTGCGGGGAAGGGCACCATCGCCGCCGCCGTGGTGGCGCGGGTGCCGGGCCTGCGCCTCAGCCGGTCCTGGACCACGCGCCCCCCCCGGCCCGGGGAGGCCCCCGACGCCTACGTGTTCGTCGACGAGGCCGCCTTCCGGCACCGGGCGGCCGAGGGCGGGTTCCTCGAGTGGGCCGAGGTGTTCGGCCACCTCTACGGCACCCCCTGGCCCCCCGAGGGGGCCGGGGCCGGCGACGTCCTCCTGGAGATCGACGTCCAGGGTGCCCGCCAGGTCCGCCATCGCCACCCGGAGGCCGTGGTCGTCCTCGTCGACGTGCCCTCGGCCGAGGCCCAGCGCGGCCGGCTCCTGGCCCGGGGCGACGACCCGGGCCTGCTCGGCGAGCGCCTCGCCGCCGCCCCCGAGGAGCGGCGTCGGGGCCGGGACCTCGCCGACCACGTGGTGGTGAACGAGGACCTCGGCCGGGCGGTGGAGGAGGTGGCTGGTATCGTGGGAACCCCGCCGTCCGCGACGCCCCCGGCGGGGGAGGGGACCCCGGCATGAACGACCACACCGGCCACGACCGCAGCGTCGACCGCAGCACGATGATCCACCCGCCCATCGAGGACCTCCTCGACCGGGTGGACTCGAAGTTCACCCTCGTGAGCCTGGCCGCCACCCGGGGCCGCCAGATCAACTCGTACTTCAGCCAGCTCGGCGAGGGCCTGGGCGCCATCGTCCCCCCCCAGGTGGCCTCGGTGGCCCGCAAGCCGCTGTCCATCGCCCTCGAGGAGATCGCGGCCGACAAGATCGCCTACGTCCGCCCCGCCCCCGACGCCGAGGGTGAGGCCGCGGCCGAGGGCGAGGGTCCCGCCGGGCCCGCCCTCGAGGCCGTCCCCGATGCCGCCGCCGCCGATGCCGCCGCCGATGCCGCCGGGGGCGATGCCGCCGCGGGCGATGCCGATGCCGATGCCGCCGGGGGCGATGCCGCCGGGGGCGAGGCTGCGACCGGCGAGGGCACCGGGAGCGGGGACGAGCCCGGAACAACCGACGCCTGAGCCCTCACCCGGCCTGGCCCCGGTAGCTCTGGCCGGGCGCCGCGTCGTGCTCGGCGTGTGCGGCAGCATCGCCGCCTACAAGGCGGTGGGCCTCTGCCGGGCCCTCGTGGCCGCCGGGGCCGAGGTCACCCCGCTGCTCACCGAGGACGCCCGGCGCTTCGTGGGCCCCATCACCTTCTCGGCGCTGGCCACCCACCCCGTCCCCGACGGGCTCTGGTCCGCCGCCGACCCCGTGCCCCACGTCGACCTCGGCCGATGGGCCGACGTGATCGTCGTGGCCCCGGCCACCGCCCACCTCCTCGCCTCCTATCGGGCCGGCCTGGCCCCGGAGCTGCTCACCGCCACCCTCCTGGCCACCACCGCCCCCGTGGTGGTGGCCCCGGCCATGCACACCGAGATGTGGCAGCACCCGGCCACGGTGGAGAACCTCGAGGTCCTCGCCCGGCGGGGCGTGCAGGTGGTGGGGCCGGCGACGGGGGTCCTGGCCGGCGGCGACGAGGGCCCCGGGCGCCTGGCCGGCACCGAGGCCATCCTCGAGGCGGTGGGCGCCGCCCTCGGCGGGACGCCCCTGGCCGGCACCCGGGTCCTCGTGACCGCGGGCGGCACCCGCGAGCCCCTCGACGCCGTGCGGGCCCTCACGAACCGGTCCTCGGGCCGCCAGGGCCACGCCCTGGCCGCCGAGGCCGCCCGCCAAGGGGCAGCCGTCACCCTCGTCACCGCCGCCGAGCACCTCGACCTCCCCGGCCTCGACCCCGGGCCCGGGGTCGAGGTGGTGGCGGTGACCACGGCGGCGGAGATGGCCGAGGCCGTGGCCGACCGGGCCCCGGCGGTCGACGTGGTGGTGATGGCGGCGGCGGTGGCCGACCTCCGGCCCCGGCGGGTCCACGACGGCAAGCTCTCCCGGGCCGGTGGCCCCCTCACCGTGGAGCTCGAGCCCACCCCCGACATCCTCGCCGGGCTGGCCCGGACCGCCGGCCGGCGGCCCGTGCTCGTGGGCTTCGCCGCCGAGCTCGGCGATCCCGGCCCCGGGGCCGCGGCCAAGCTCACGGCCAAGGGCGTCGACCTCGTGGTGGGCAACGACGTCACCGCGCCCGGCTCCGGCTTCGCCTCGGCGACGAACGCCGTGACCATGGTGCGCGCCGACGGCAGCTCCCGACGGGTGGCCCTGGCACCCAAGGGCGAGGTGGCCCGGGCCGTGCTCGCCGAGGTCGCCCGCCTCCTGGCCAACCACTAGGGTCCGGCCATGGGCTCGTTCACCTTCACCTCCGAGTCGGTCACCGAGGGTCACCCCGACAAGGTGGCCGACCAGGTCTCCGATGCCGTCCTCGACGCCGTCCTGACCGAGGACCCCATGGGCCGGGTGGCGTGCGAGACCCTCGTGACCACCGGCCTCGTCGTCGTGGCCGGGGAGATCACCACCCGGGCCTACGTCGACATCCCCCGGATCGTGCGCCAGACGGTGTGCGGCATCGGCTACGACAACCACGACGCCGGCTTCGACGGCAACGTCTGCGGGGTCATTGCCTCCATCGACGAGCAGTCCCCCGACATCAGCCAGGGCGTCGACACCGCCTACGAGGTGCGGGAGGGCAAGGCGGCCGACGGCGACGAGCTCGACGGCCAGGGGGCCGGCGACCAGGGGATGATGTTCGGCTACGCCTGCGACGAGACCGAGGACCTCCTGCCCCTGCCCATCTGGCTGGCCCACCGCCTGGCCGAGCGCCTGGCGGCCGTGCGCCGGTCCGAGGCGCTGCCCTACCTCCGCCCCGACGGCAAGACCCAGGTGAGCGTGGACTACGAGGACGGGCGACCGGTACGGCTGCGCACCGTGCTCGTGTCGTCCCAGCACCGGCCCGGCCTCGACGTCGAGGGCCAGTTCAAGCCCGACCTGCGCGAGCACGTCATCGCCCCGGTGGTGCCCGAGCAGTTCGCCGGCGACGCCTACGACCTCCTCGCCAACCCCACGGGCAGCTTCGAGCTCGGTGGCCCCCAGGCCGACTGCGGCCTCACCGGCCGCAAGATCATCGTCGACACCTACGGGGGCGTGGCCCGCCACGGGGGCGGGGCCTTCAGCGGGAAGGACCCCTCGAAGGTCGACCGCTCGGCCGCCTACGCCGCCCGGTGGGTGGCCAAGCACGTCGTGGCCGCCGGGGCCGCCGCCCGCTGCGAGATCCAGCTCGCCTACGCCATCGGCGTGGCCCACCCGGTGTCGATCATGGTCGAGACGTTCGGCACCCACGCCGTCGACCCGGACCGCATCGCCGCCGCCGTGCCCGAGGTCTTCGACCTGCGGCCGGCGGCCATCATCCGCGACCTCGACCTCCGCCGGCCCATCTACCGGCGCACGGCCGCCTACGGCCACTTCGGCCGCTCCGACAAGGAGCTGAGCTGGGAGCAGACGTCGCGCCTCGACGACGTCCGCGCCGCCCTCGACCTCTAGCCCCCTGGCTGCCCCCGGCCTCGTTGCCGGGGTCCTCCCCGACGCCCGGGGCCCCGACAAGGTCTTCGACTACCTCGTCCCCGAGGCCATGGCCGCCGAGGTGACGGTGGGCACCCGGGTGCGAGTCCGCCTCGCCAACCGCCGGGTGGGGGGCTGGGTCGTCCGCCTGGGCCCGGCGACCACCGATCGGTCCCTCGCCCCCCTCGCCGCCCTCTCGGGCCGGGGCCCGGGGGCCGATGTCGTCGAGCTGGCGTGGTGGGCGGCCTGGCGGTGGGCCGGCCGCCCCGCCCACTTCCTCGCCACCGCCTCGCCCGAGCGGGTGGTGCGGGCCCTCCCCCCGCCGGCCCGTCCGGGACCACCGGGGGAGCGCCCCCCCGGGACCGAGCCCCCCGGGACCGAG
>Ga0187893_10012311_pt1 | contig 12164 bp, 14 predicted proteins | sample MA1701074metaG_FD_139574 | JGI IMG/M metagenome (GOLD analysis project Ga0187893, IMG submission 139574) | White microbial mat communities from a basaltic lava cave in the Kipuka Kanohina Cave System on the Island of Hawaii, USA - MA170107-4 metaG ... | reverse complement strand
TCTCGTCCATGGAAGGCAGCAACAACCGCAGCTTGCGACGCAGGGCGGCAATGTCAGTCACAACCGAAGAGATCGGCTGTTCGCGTCGCGGCCTGCATACGTTATTGCGTTACGAGCCCTTAGGATGGCGAGCACTGTAGGAGTGGGTACACGGTTTGAGGTGCTCGTGCCCTTGACGGTCCTATGAGCAGAAAAAGCGCGCCCCGCCACAAAAAGCAGTGCGTGCTGTCGAGAGTGGCGGGGCGCAACCGGGCGGACTTTCAGCGGTGACGCCTATTCGAGCTGAAGTTCTCCGACGAAGCCACCGACACTGACGCTCGCCAGCAAATCCCCCATCGGCCCGCGAAGGTCGAGGCGGTTGTTGGAGTGCATCGACGGGAAGAGGTTGGTGGCGCGGCCGGTGATGGGATTGACGGGGCAGACGCTGACGACGAGGTCGCCGCCACCGAGGTTCATCACGGCCTGGACGTAGCTGCCGGGGGGGGCGTCGGTCGACGAAGACAGCACCTCGATGCCGTCGTTCGTGGGGGTGACGCTGAGGACCTCGATGCCCGAGGCCGCAAGGGCAGCGGCGCATGCCAAGGCCATCAGGGCGAGGGCGGAATTCCGAACTTGTTTCATCTCTTCTCTCCTTGCTTCATTCCGGGGGCGGCCAAGGAGAACGGAGATCCACCCATCGGGGCGGGTCTGGTTGTCGTCTCGCCGACCGCTTTCACGTTGGATCCATGTTGCAGGGTGATGTGCACCAGAACAAGACAGGTTGTCCACAATCATTAGTCATGATCATGTTTGGAGCGTGCGCCGTAATACGTGTAATAGCATTGTGTTATGGCTGCTAAGTCGTAGATGCGTGAGCATGCACATAAATGTCCACAAGATATTTCCGGCGCGAGTGGACTAATGCGACCAAATGGTCTCAAGATGAGACTAAAGAGAGACCAAAGATGACGCCAATGGGCGCGTCGGTCTGCGATTGGAGGCTCTAGGAGCCCCCGGGTAGCCAAGTTGCCGCCTGCGCCTACGGTCTCGTGGCCAGAGGTGGCGCGTGTGGACGCCGACATGTGTGCGCGTAACGCATTTATCCGTAATAAGTAACGTCGCCCGTGGCGCGGAGTTGCCGTGTCGTGGCACCATCTGGTGCCACGGCTGGATGTGCGCTTGGGGCGATTCCTGTCTTGGCGACCGCTTCCTAGCGCGTGCGGTGGAAACCCGGTAATCTGGGGCCCTGGCGCGTATCAACCTTCAGATGATCGAACGGCCGGAACTCGAAAGCAGGGAGGGCGGGGAACCGCGCGTGCTCCCGTCGGCGTCCGAGGCAGACCCGCGGCTCGTGGCCGCCGCGGGCGATGCGCCCTCTCCGCCCGAGCGCAACGATCCGCACCTCGACATCGTCCGCCTGGCACAGCGCCGTTCGACGAGGTCCGCTGCGATGGGAGTGCTCTACGAGCGCTTCCGCGACCGCGTGTTCAACGTCGCGTACCGCATCGTCGGCCACCGCGACGAGGCGTCGGACGTGCTGCAAGACGTCTTCGTCCTGCTCTTCCGCAAGATCCACCGCTTCCGCGCCAACTCCAACTTCGCCTCTTGGGTCTATCGCATCACGGTGAACGTCGCGCTCGACCACCTGCGCCGGCGTCGGCGCGCTCCCGCGGCCACGGCGGCCCACGCCATCCTCGACGGCGCCCCCGCCCTGCACCCGCAGGAGATGACGATTCCGGAGCACGCCCTCGCGGCGCGCGAACTCGAGGCCCATGTGCGCGCGGCGCTCGGGGCGCTCTCCCCGCGCCTCCGCATCGTCGTCGTCCTTCGCTACATGGAGGGTTTCGCCTACGCCGAGGTCGCCGAGATCCTCGACTGTTCGATCGGCACCGTGAAGTCCCGCCTCAACCGCGCGCACAGCGCGCTGAAGCGCGAGCTCGCCGCGCGATACGACGTCGGCGGCCGGGGGGCGCTTCCGGCGTAGCGCGACCCGTGAGAGCCCCGCTACTCGCCCGCCGCCCCCCCGCGCCCCCCCCCGATCCGCTGCGCCACCTGCTGCTCGCGGCGCTGCTGCTTCTGCCCGCGCGCGCGGTCGCGGCATCGGAGCCCGACATCGCGAGGCTGTTGCCGCTCGCTCTCGACGCCGACGCGGACGCGCGCCTGCGTGCGCGCCACGAACTGAAGCGCCTCGTCCTCGCACACTACCACCGCCTCGCCCCGGAGGGCATGCGCCTCATCCCGGGGCGCGTCGTCTTCGGGCCCTCCCGCGTCGCGATGGAGGGCGGCTTCTACCTCGCCCTCCGCGAGGTGACCGAGGCCGACTTCGCCCGCGTCCTCTCCGAGGGCGTCGGCATGCAGGGGGCGCGGGGGCGCGCGGTGACGCGGGTGACGCTCGAAGCGGCGCGCACCTACGCCGCGCTTCACCATGCGCGGATCCCCACGGCGGACGAACTCGCGCGGGCCGCGCGCGGCGATGCGCGATTCCGCTATCCGTGGGGCGACCGCTTCGACGCCCGCTGCGTGAATTCGCGCGAGGCGGGGCGCGGCGCGCTGCTGGAGCCCGGAGCGCCCGCCGCCGGGGCGAGCCCGTGGGGGATCGAGGATCTCTTCGGGAACGCCGCCGAGTGGACCGAGAGCACGAACGGCAAGGAGGGCGAGCGGCGCCGCTACCTCGTCGTCGGCGGCTCGTTCCGGAGCCACGTGCGCCGCTCCGGCTTCGTCACCTATCGTCTCCGGGCCGACGAGTGCCAGCCCGACGTGGGTTTCCGCCTCGCGCGCGACCTGCCGCCGCTGCCACTCGCCGCCGGCGGGGAGCGCGGCGCTTGACTCCGGCCGCCCGTTGCAGCCTAATTCGGCGGGAGGTTCGCCTTGGCTGAAGCGAAAGAGGGCGTCTGGATGCGCATCGTGACGTCGGGCAACGCCGAGATCACCGGGTTCGTGCCAGGCGCGGAGTCCCCCAACGACTTCTGGATCACCTTCAAGACCCACATGGTGAGGGTCGAGAACGCGACGGAGATCCTGCAGAGCGGAAAGAAGGTCGGCCACCAGGTGCTGCACGTGAATCGCGACGCGATCGCGTTCGCCTCCGTGCTTCCGCGCGAGCCGTAGGGCGCTACCGCGGCGGCCGGGGTGCCGGGTTCATGCCGAGCGGCACCGTCACGATCCCGCCACCCGCTTCGACGTCCATCGTCCTCATCTGGTAGGGCGGCGCCCACACCTGGATGGTCAGGGGGCCCGGGGGCAGCCCCCGGATGTCGAAACTCCCGTCGGGATCGACGTTCGCGCCCGAAAGCCACTGTTCGCCGCGGCGAGCGCTCACCGACCACTGCTGGCCCGCGGGCGGGCGCGCCGCGTCGCCGGAGGCCGCGTCCACGAGACGGCCCTTCAGGCTCGCGGGCGCGAGCAGGACGATCGTCTGCGGCCCGGCGCCGGTGGCCAGCGTGACATCGGGCATCACCGCGTCCGACCGGTAGACCATCGGCCGGTAGGTGCCGCGCGGCAGGCCGCGGATCGCGAAGCGCCCCTCCCCGTCGGTGCTCGTGCTCGTGGCGCGCCAGGTCCCCACGGAGTTCATCGTCTGGCCGCCGCGGGTCTGCCAGTCGCTCGCCTTCTCCTGCGTCGCCTTCTCCAGCGGTTGCAGGTTGATCCACTGGCTCGCGACCGGACTTCGGTCGGGGAGGAGCAGTCGGCCTTCGATCGTCTCGCCGCTCGACAACTCGATCTTGAGGCGGTCGGGACCGGGCCGCGCCATGCGCGTGGCCGGCTCGTAGCCGGTGGCGATCACGAGCAGTTCGACCTCCTCCGCGTCGAGGCCCTTCAGGCGGAACTCGCCATTCGAGTCGGCGCGCACATGGGGCCGACGCGCCGATTGCGCCTGCTGCCTCTCCCGCGGGGATAGGGGTCGCGCGGCGGGCAACGCGATGACGTCGGCCCCCGCGACCCCCCCGCCATCCGGCCCCGTGATACGGCCCTGGATCGTGAGGCCGGGCCCGACCCGGATCACGAGATCGTTGGTGCCCGTGGCGACGGGCGGCGAGCGCGTGACCTCGAACCGCGGCTCGCCGGGCTGCGTGCCGGGCGAGACTTCCACGGCGTAGGAGCCGGGCTCGAGATAGGCGATGCGGAAGCGGCCTCCTCCGGAGGCGCCGCCGCCGTGGCGCATCTCACCCGAGGGCGTAGGCACGAGGGCGCTGATCTGGAACTGGGGGACCGGCTTGCCGGTGTCGTCCACGACGATGCCCTCGATGCAGGCCTTCTCGACGAGCACGAGCTTGACGCTTTTCGCGCCCGCCTCGACCTTCACGTTCTCCGCGCGCGCGACGGCGTGGAAGGCGGTAGCGATGTAGACGCCCTCCTCGAGCCCCTCGACCTCGAACCGCCCGTCGAAGTCGGTGTACGCATTGAGTGCGGAGCGGGTTTCGGGGGCGGCGTCCTTCTCGGTCTGCGGCGTCACGTTGACGTAGATGCCCGGCGCACCTCCGCCGCCCGCGAACTCCACGCGGCCGCTGACCGTACCACCCTTCGACAGTTCGACCCGGATCTCGTGACTCAGATCCCCATCCGGCAACGCGAGGTCGGAGACGATCCCGTTCCTGTAGCCGCGCATCGTCGCGAACAGCGTCCATGGCTGCTTGCCCGAGTTCTGGCGCTGCCACTCGGGCGGATCGAGCGTGAACCGGCCCTCGGCGTCGGTGACGGCGCCGCCCCACGCCGGGTTGCTCGCGGCATTGCGGATCTCCTGCGCGAGGTTGTTCTGCACGAGCGCCCGCACGCGCACGCCGGAGAGCGGGTTGCCCTCCCCGTCGACGACGATGCCGGCGAAGCCGCGGCGCGCGCGCGTGTCGAGGTCGACGCGCACCGTCTCGCCGGCCCGCACTGCGAAGGGGTCCGACTTGGCCTGCGGGTTCCAGGACTGCAGGAAGAGGCCCGCGGCCTCGGGAACGCCGTCGAACTCGAAGCGCGCGGCGTCGTCGAGCGTCGCGTTCGTGGCATTCTGCCCGCCCTGGATCTGCACGCCGGCCCGCTGGATCTCCTCCTGCGCGATGCCAAGGACCTGTCCCGTCACGCGGCCCGCGGCGACCATCGACACGCGCGTCTCCGGGGGGGGATCCGGCCCGACCTGCACGTCGGGGACGAGCGGTCCCTGCCCTGTCGCGCTGCGCGGAACGATGCGCGCGAGGGCCTGCGCCTTCGCGTCGAAGGAGTAGCCCCCCGCGGGCACCTCTGCGAACTCGAAACGGCCGTCGGGCCCGGAGCGCGTCGCCGAGATCTCGAAGAGCGAGCGGTACTGCTCGTTCCAGCGCAGCAGCGTGACCGTCGCCTCCGGGACGCCGCCCCCGGTGGCCTGCGAGACCGCGACGCCGCGCAGCGCGACCCCGCGCTCGATCGCGATCTCGTAGCGGAACTCCGCCCCGGCCTGGATGCGCTCCACAGGGAGCGCGATCTGCTCCTGCGCCGAGCTGCGCACCAGCGACGGCGGCGCGCGCACGACCGCCGCCATCACCCAGCCCGGCATCGCCGCGGCGATGCGGTAGTTGCCCGCGGCGTCGCAGGTCGCCTCCGACCAGCCGGCGAGCCCGCGCGAGCTGTCGCCGCTGTGGATGCGCACGAGGGCGCCCGCGACGCCTGCGCCCGCCTGATCGCGCACGATGCCGACGATCGCGCCGCCCTTCGGCAGCCGCACGAGCATCTCCTTCTGCAGCGGCAGGTTGACCCACAGGTCCGACGGCGGCCACCCCTTCGCCTCCGTGCGAAGCAGGTAGCTGCCCGCCGCGAGATCGGGGAAGCCGAAGCGCCCGTCGCCGTCGCTCGTCGCCGTCTCGACGGAGCCGGGGTTCCGCCACGACGAGGTCCCGAGCGTGATCGCCGCCCCGGCGACCGGTTCGCCCGCTTCCGTGACGACGCGTCCCGCGAGAGCGCAGGGCGGCCCGAGGTCGAGCACGATCGGCTCGGGGTCGCCCTCGGCCGGCATGAAGAGCATCTTGCGCGCGGCGCCGTGCCCCTTCGCCCGAGCCTCGACGACGAGCCGCGACCGCCGCGCGATCACGACCGTGAACGCGCCCTGGTCGTCCGCCACGGTCGATCCGATCAGCGCCGCCGAAGCGACGACCCGCCCCGACTCGCCGGTGACCCACGACGGCACCCCTCCCGCCACGGGAAAGGCGCGGATCACCGCGACGGCCGCGCCCGGAACGCGCTTGCCATCCCGCACGACGACCCCGCGCAGCAGCAGGTCCGCCCCGGCGATGCGGTTGGGGTCGTCGTCCCGGGCGGCTCGCGTGCCGCCGCCGCCGACTATGGCCGCCGCCGAAAGCCCCTCCTCATCCTCCGCCCCCGCGCCCCCCGTCGACCCCTCCCGCTCGGCGTCGCGCGAGAGCGCCGCGGCCCTCCCGCCGGTGCGCCCCTCGTCCGCGGCGAGGTAGAGCAGGCCGACCAGCAGCGCGCTGAGCGCGAGAGCCCCGAGCAGCACGAGTCGCTTCATCGTCGTCCTCCGGCGGGGCCATTCTATCGGGCGGCCCCGCTTGACCAATGTATCAGACAATGATACTCTACGCCCATGCTCGAGATCGACCCCCGGTCCGCCGTGCCCTTGGGCGAGCAGGTGCGTCTCGGGCTGCGCCGCGCCATCGCGGAGGGCGAACTCGCCGTCGGCGACCCGCTGCCGCCGGTGCGGCAGCTCGCGGGCGACCTCGGCGTCAACCTCAACACCGTCGCGCGCGCCTACCGCGAGCTCGAGCGCGAGGGGCTCGTCAAGGCGGCCCGCGGGCGTGGCACCGTCGTCGCCGCGCTGCGCGCGACGGCCGCCCCCGCGCGGGACGCGCTGCGCGAGCGGTTCCGGGACCTGCTCGCCGACTGCAAGCTCGGCGGCTACCGCAAGGAGGACGTCAAGCGCCTCTTCGCCTCCGAGATCGAAAGGAGCTACGAATGAACACCTTCGCGATCCTCTATCCGGCGCTGATGATCGCCGCGCCGGCGCTCTTCGTGGGGCTCTGGTGCCTCTGGACCGGCGTGCGCGCGATGCGGCGCATCCTGCTTGCAACTCTTGGCATGCTGATCGCCTTCGCGCTGTCGGCCTGGCTGCTCGGCCCCGAGCGGACGCGCCATCCGCTGCACTTCCAGTTGTGGGGGCTCGGGGGCCTGATGCTGCTTGTCTGGGGCTTCGCCGTTTCCGACATCCGGCGCGCCTTCGCGGCGCTGCCGGCAGCGCCGCGGGGCGCGAGCCTCCGCCCGCGGCAGCCCGACCTCTTCCCGGGCGCGTTCGCCTGGCCCGGCTTCGCGTGGATCTCGCTCGTCGTGTGGCTGGCGATGCGGGGGGGGATGACGCTCCTGCTCTGGATCGGTCCCGCGCTCGGCGGGGCGACGCTTGTCGCGACGCGCCTCCTGTTGCGACTGGCCGCGATCGAGCCCGAGCCGCTCGGGGGCCGGGACGCGGAGAGCCTCGCGCGGCGCTACGGGGAGTTCCGCCGGCGCCGCGTGCGCGGCCTCTACTGGATGAGCGTCTCGCTCGCGCTGCTCGTCACAGCGGGCCCTCTCCTCCCGTCGATGGGCTCCGCGATCGCCGGCACCGCGCTCGGCGTGCTCGGCGCGCTCTTCGGCACCTGGGCCGACGCGCAGCGCTACCTGATCCGCCGCCAGCTCTCCGGTGCCGAGCCGCCCCGGTAGGACTCCACGGTAGAATCCGCGCATGAACCCCGTAGAGATCACCGTCTCCGACCACGGGCCGCTGCGCGTCACCGGCGAGAAGATCGTGCTGAAGGACGCGCAGGGGCGCGCCTTCAACCTCGCGGGAAGGCCCGCGGTGTCGCTCTGCCGCTGCGGCCACTCGGCGAACAAGCCCTTCTGCGACGGCTCCCACAAGGCGAAGGGGTTTACGTCCCAGTGCGCGGCCTCCTAGTCCTCTGCCTCGCCGCGCTGGCCCAGGGAGGCGAGCCGAAGTGGCTCGACTACCTCGTCGCGCCGCAGCGGGAGCGCGACTGGGAGGAGATCGGGTGGCGGCCGACCCTCGCGCAGGCGATGAGCGACGCCCATGAGGCGAAGCGCCCGATCCTGCTCTGGGCGATGAACGGCCACCCGCTCGGCTGCACGTGAAACAACGGCGTCCGGGGCCGACGGTCCGTCTGGTCCGACCCGAAAGTCAAGAGGCTCGCGGAGAAGTTCATCCCCTGCGCCGACGAGGTGTGGTACCTGCAACACCGCCCGGGGCCCGAGTGCGACTTCTTCCGCCTCTTCTGCGAGCAGGGCCACTACGGCGGCCGCACCGTCCCGACCGACACGCGGCAGGGCATCTACTGCGTCGCGCCGTCGGGCCGGTTCCTCGCGTCGATCAACACGACCGACCCGCGCGCGATGGCGAAGATGCTCGAACTGGCGCTCGAACGGTGGGAGCACCTCCCGCGCGCCGAGCGCCTCCCCGCCGCGCCCCCCCCCGCCCCCCCGGAATCGGTCAAGCTGAGGGGGGAGGCCCGCTACCCGGAAGGCGGCCTTGCCCTCGCCGTGCACTCGCGGAACCTGCCGCGCGAGAAGGGCCCCACCGACTGGCGCGCCGAGGCGCGCAACCGCGACTACGCGTGGTTCACGGCGGAGGAGGCGCGGTCGATGGCGAAGGGCGGCGCGGTGCCCGCGGCGCTCGTGAAGAGGCTCGCGCGCTGCAACTTCGTCGACAACGTCTACGGGCAGACGCACGGCTACCACGAGCGCGAGATCGAGAAGGCCGAGCTGACCGCGACCGTCGCGAAGGTCGCGGGGCAGAAGACGCACCTGCTCTTCCGCGGCGCGACGCGCGCGGTATCGGAGGGCCGGGGGGTCGAGCTCAAGCTCGACGGGCGCGCGGTCTTCGACGGCGAGACGGGGCGCTTTGTCGAGTTCGAGATGGTCGCGACCGGCGAGCGGTGGGGCGGCACGCAGTACAACTGCCGCGACGACGACCCGGGGCCGTCGGGCATCGGCTTCGCGCTCGTGCTCGCGGGCGCGAACGAGCGCGTCGCGCCGGCGCTGGTCTGGAACTACTAGAGAACCTTGGACAGGAACGCCTTCGTGCGCTCGTGGTGCGGGGCGCCGAAGAGGGCCGCCGGCGGGCCCTGCTCGAGGATCCGGCCCTTGTCGAGGAAGAGCACGCGGTGGCTCACCTCGCGCGCGAAGCCCATCTCGTGGGTCGCGACGAGCATCGTGCGCCCGCCGGTCGCGAGCGCGCGCATGACCGCGAGCACCTCGCCGACCATCTCGGGGTCGAGCGCGCTCGTCGGCTCGTCGAAGAGCAGCGCCTTGGGCTCCATCGCGAGCGCGCGGGCGATCGCGACGCGCTGCTTCTGGCCGCCGCTCAGCATGTCGGGGTGGACATGCGCCTTGTCGCCGACGCCGACCTGCTCAAGCAGGTCCCGTGCGAGCGCCTCCGCGCGCGCGCGCGGGAGGCCCTTCACCTGCATCGGCGCGAGCGTGACGTTGTCGAGGGCCGTCAGGTGCGGGAAGAGGTGGAAGAGCTGGAAGACCATGCCCACCTCCGCGCGTACGGCGTCGATCCCCTTCGCGTGGGCGTCGACGCGCCGGCCGTCGACGAGCACCTCGCCCGAGTCGGGGATCTCGAGGCCGTTGACGCAGCGGAGCAGCGTGCTCTTGCCCGAGCCGCTCGGGCCGATGCAGACGACGACCTCGCCCTTGCGGATCACGAGGTCGATGCCGTCGAGCGCGACGACCCTGCCGTAGCGCTTGCGGACGCCCTGGAACTCGATCACAGGTGCTCCGGCAGCGGGGCCGCCTGCCCGAGGCGGCGCTCGAGGCGGCGGGCGAGCAGCGACAGCGGGAAGGTGACGCAGAGGTAGAAGAGCGCGACGACCAGGTAGGCCTCGAAGGTCGCGTAGGTGCGGATGCCCGTCTGCCGCGAGACCGACATCAGCTCGACGACGCCGATGTAGAAGAGCAGCGAGCTCTCCTTCGTCAGCGCGATCAGTTCGCCGGTGAGCGGCGGGATCATGCGCTTGGTCGCCTGCGGCAGGATCACGAAGCGGAGCGCGCTCTTCCGCGTGAGGCCGAGGGAGCGCGCCGCTTCGACCTGCCCGCGCTCGACCGACTCGATGCCCGCGCGGAAGATCTCCGCGATGTACGCGGCGGCGAAGAGGCCCAGCGCGGCGATGCCGACGACGTACTTGTTGTCGAGGCCGACCAGCGGCGCGAACCCCCAGTAGGCGATCGTGAGCTGGACGATGAACGGCATCCCGCGGATCAGCTCGACGTAGAGGTCGCCGAGGTGGCGCACCGGCAGCGAGCGGGAGAGCCGCGCGAGCGCGACGGCGATGCCGGCCGCGAGGCCGATCAGGAAGCCGCCCGCGGTGACGCCGAGCGTCATCAGCAGCCCCTCGAGGAAGAGCGCCCTCGACTGCCACGCGGGCGCGAAGTCCCACCGGTAGCGCGAGAGCGCGAGCGCGCCCGCGACGAGCAGCACGACCGCGCCGGTGATCGCGGCGCGGACGCCGAACGCCCTATCTCGACCCATCGGGCAGGTCGCGCAGGTAGCGCTCCCGCAGCGCCGCGTAGCGCCCGTCGGCGCGGATCCTCGCGAGGAAGGCGTTCACCTGGTCGAGCAGCTCGCGGTTGCCCTTCCTCACCGCCATCGCGTAGGGCTCGTGGGTGAGCGGCTTGAGCAGCGCGCGCGTCGTGTCGGGGTTTTTCCTGTGGTGCTGCACGACCGAGAGCTGGTCGTAGAGGAAGGCGTCCGCGCGGCCGTTCACGACCTCGAGCGCGCAGGCCCCCTCGGTCTCGAAGGTCGTGATCGTCGCGTTCGGGAAGCGCTTCGGCGCGTCCGCGGCCCCGGTCGTGCCGAGCTTCACGACGATCCGCTTGCCGTCCGCGTCCGCCTCCGTCTCGATTCCCGACTTCGCGCCGACGAGCAGGCAGAGGCCCGTCTCGAAGTAGGTGTCGGTGAAGTCGAGCTTCTGCGCGCGCTCCGGCGTGTTCGTCATGCCCGACGCGATCAGGTCGATCTGGCCGTTGTTCAGCGCCGTCGGCAGCGAATCGAAGGCCATCTCCTCGATGCGCAGCGTGCGGCCGAGGTCCTTCGCCAGCATGCGCACCATGTCCATGTCGAAGCCGACGAACTCCCCCTTCTCGTTCTTCGACTCGAAGGGCGGGAACTCCGGCTCGGTGCCGACGACCAGGTCGCCGCCGCCGCAGCCGGCCAGCAGGAGCGCGAGGGCAAGCAGTTGGCGCACCATCGGGGCATGACTATACGGTATATGTGGGCCTCCGATGGCAGAGTTCCTCTACGGCACGTCGAGCTGGTCCGAGAAGAGCTGGGTCGGCCCCTTCTACCCGGAGGGGACGGCCCCGGGCGACTACCTATCCCACTACGCGACGCGGTTCCGCGCCGTCGAGGCGGACGTCACCTACTACAGGATCCCCGACGCGCGCATGGTGGACGGCTGGGCGCGCAAGACGCCTGAAGGGTTCGAACTCTGCGCGAAGTTCCCGCGGACGATCGTGCACGGCGGCGAGGAGGCGCGCCCCGACCCCGAGTGCGTGCTCGTGCCGGAGCGCGTCGGCGAGGATGTCCTGCGCTTCACGAAGGTGATGGCGCGCCTCGGGGAGAAGTGCGGGCCGCTGGTCTTGCAGTTCCCCTACTTCAACAAGACGGTCTTTGGGGGGCCCGGGGACTTTCTGGCGAGGCTCGACCCCTTCCTCGCGGCGCTGCCGAAGGGGCACCGCTACGCCGTCGAGGTTCGCAACGGCGCGTGGATCAAGCCGCCGCTGCTCGAGGTCCTTCGCCGCCACAAGGTTGCGCTCGTGCTCGTGGAACTCTCCTACCTGCCGCACCCCGCCGACCTCGCGCAAAAGCTCGACCTCGTGACGGCCGATTTCGTCTACTGCCGCCTGATCGGCGACCGGAAGGCGATCGACGAGAAGACCGACACCTTCGACAGGATCGTCCTCGACATGTCGAAGCAGCTCGACAGGTGGGCAAGCCTGCTGCGCACGCTGCGCGAACGCGTGCCGAAGACCTACGCCTTCGCGAACAACCACTACGCGGGCCACGGCCCGGCGACGATCCGCGATCTCGCCTCCCTCGTCGAAGGCGGTAAGGGCTCGTAACAGAACAACCTAGTCGCATTTGCCAGTCCTTCGCGTCTTTCGCGGCCAGATCGTGTAGTTCCAATCGCCGTGGAAGTCGCTGCGCTCCAGTCGGACCGAGGCCATCT
>Ga0187893_10012310_pt1 | contig 12164 bp, 12 predicted proteins | sample MA1701074metaG_FD_139574 | JGI IMG/M metagenome (GOLD analysis project Ga0187893, IMG submission 139574) | White microbial mat communities from a basaltic lava cave in the Kipuka Kanohina Cave System on the Island of Hawaii, USA - MA170107-4 metaG ... | reverse complement strand
CAACGTCTCACTCGACGGAGTCATCCAGGACCCGGCCGGCGACGAGGGCTTCGAGCGCGGCGGCTGGGTCGGCCTGATCAAGGACCGTCCAGGGGTCAACAAGCTTGCGCTCTACGATGTCCTGGGGGCCGAGGCCCTGCTGCTGGGCCGGCGGAGCTACGAGTGGTTCGCCGGGCGGTGGCCATCCCGTAGCGGCGAGTTGGCCGACAGGTTGAACAGCATGCCCAAGTACGTCGTGTCCTCGACCCTCCATGAGCCCGACTGGAACAATTCGACGTTACTCAAGGGCGACGCGGCGGGCGACGTCTCGACGCTGAAGCAGGAGCTGGACGGGGACATCCTCGTTCCCGCCAGCTTCCAGCTCGTGCGCACGCTGATGGAGAACGACCTCGTCGACGAGCTGCGGCTGAAGATCTACCCGGTCGTGCTCGGGGATGGTGAACGCCTCTTCGGCGAGACCAGCGAGAGGAAAGCCCTTCGCCTCGTCGACACCGAGACCATCGATGGCGACGTCGCCTACCTCACCTACGAGGCCGTCCGAGACGCGTAACGAGCGGCGAAGAGGGAATGAGCATGAACTACTACGACACGTTGATCGAGGTCGCCGAAGACTGTCCGGCTAAGGAAGCTCAAGTGCCGCAAGCAAGAGGTGCCAAAAAGACGAAGGCAGTGGTCGAGTACGAGCTACTCGCCAAGCATCCGTACAAGTACACCGAAGAAGACATTGCCTTTGAGATCTACGCCGTTCTCCATGATATCCCGAAGGCGATCTGGCCCACAGAACGCAAGAAGTTCTTGAGCAGGGGCCACCCGCATCTTCGGGTGTCGGCGCTCGCGAAGCGCTATGGCTGGGGCATCCATAACGACGCCCGCGGCGAGCGCCCGGACCACGGCGACGACGACAACGCGGCAAGGCCAGGAACGTGCACGGGATGCGAAGAGTCGATTGCCTACCACAGGAGCTCAGTCGACCTGACCCCAATCCCGGGCGCTCACCCATACACCTTGACCTGCAGCGTTGTGGTTCTTATACCGTTCCCTTCGCCTCCGCGTGGAGTGAATGGGGAGTGGTGGGGGAGCGAATAGAACTCCCCAACCACTCTTCATTCGCTCCCCTCGCACGATCCGCCTTGAACATCTCGCCGGCGTGATGGACGCTACGCGCGTGATCTGCCCGTCCTGTGGCCGCGAGAACCCGGACGACTCCCGCTTCTGCTCCGCCTGCGGGTCACCGCTGGAAGTGGGGCCGGCGTCCGGCGTGCGCAAGACGGTGACGGTCGTGTTCTGCGACCTCGTCGGCTCGACGGCCCTCGGCGAGCGCTCCGATCCGGAGGTCCTACGCGACCTCATGTCCCGCTACCACGCGGAACTTCGCAAGATCCTCGAGCGGCACGGCGGCACGGTCGAGAAGTTCGTGGGCGACGCGGTGATGGCGGTCTTCGGCCTCCCGCAAGTCCACGAGGACGACGCGCTTCGCGCGGTGCGTGCCGCGATCGAGATGCGAGATGCCGTCCCTAGGCTCGGTCTGCTGGTACGTATCGGGGTGAACACCGGCGAGGTGGTCGCCGGGACCGGCGAGACCCTCGTCATCGGCGATGCCGTCAACGTCGCCGCACGGCTGGAGCAGGCGGCCGGTACCGGCGAGGTCCTGATCGGCGCGGCGACCGAGCGGCTCGTGCGTTCGACCGTCCGTGCGGAGGCAACGGAGCCGCTCGCGCTGAAGGGCAAGCGCGAGCCGTCCCAGCATTCCGCGTGCTCGCGCTCCTCGACGACGTTCCGGCGTTCACCCGTCCGATCTCGGCGCCCTTCGTGGGCCGGCGGGAGGACCTCGACCGGCTCGAGCAGGCGCTCGAGGCAGCCGTGCAGACCCGGGCGCCGCAATTGGCGACGATCGTCGGGCCTCCCGGGATCGGCAAGTCGCGTCTGGCGCGCGAACTGATCGGGCGCGCACAGGCTCGGGTCCTCGTCGGTCGCTGCCTGTCCTATGGCGAGGGGATCACGTACTGGCCGCTCCAGGAGATGGTGTCGCAGATCGGGGACGTGCGGGCGATCCTGGGGAACGCCCCCGACGGAGACCTCGCAGCGGTTCGGATGGCGGCCGCCATCGGCGACTCGGACACGCCTTCCACGCCCGAGGAGATCGCGTGGGGTGCACGCAAGCTCTTCGAGGCGATGGCGGCGGCGGGCCCGCTGGTCGTCGTGTTCGACGACATCCATTGGGCCGAGCCCACCTTCCTGGATCTGATCGAGTACGTCGCAGCCTTCGCGCGGGGGGTCCCGCTCCTGGTCCTGTGCACGGCTCGGGCCGACCTGTTCGACCAGCGTCCGACGTGGACGGCACCTCGCCCCAACGCCACCGTGCTCACGCTCGAGCCGCTGTCCGCGGCCGAATGCGCCGTGCTCGTGACCGACCTCGGCGAGGCGGTGTCCGACACGGTCCAGCGGATCGTGGAGACCGCCGAGGGCAACCCCTTGTTCGTCGAACAGCTCGTCGCGACGCTGGCCGAGGGCGGGGGCGGTCTGGAGGTCCCTCCAACGCTGCAGGCGCTGCTCACGGCCCGCATCGATCGCCTCGCGGAGCCCGAGCGGGCGGTCATCGAGCGCGGTTCGGTCGAGGGACGCTTGTTCCATCGTGGAGCCGTCGCCGCGTTGCTGCCCGAGCCTGATCGTGCGGCGATTGGCGGGCACCTGCTGACGCTCGTGCGCAAGGAGCTGATCCGGCCCGATCACGCCCTCGTGCCTGGCGACGACGGATTCCGGTTCGGTCACGCCCTGATCCGCGACGCCGCGTACGACGAGATCCCGAAGCGGCAGCGCGCCGTGCTGCACGAGAGCTACGCGGAGTGGCTCGCATCGAGGCTCGGCGACGACGCGCCCGAGGAGATCGTCGTGTACCACCTGGAACAGGCCTATCGGTACGGCGCGGAGCTGGGTGCGGCCGACCCCGCCGTCGGTGAGCGGGCCGCCGAGAGGCTCGCCGCGGCGGGACAGACGGCCCGTGCCAGGGGGGACGTGCGGGCGGCGGCGAACCTCCTCGGACGCGCTTCGGACCTGGTCCCCGGCACCCTCAAACGGACCGCACTTCTCGTGGGGCTCGGCGAGGCACTGAACACGGCCGGGGAGTTCGAGCGGGCGCGTTCGGTGCTCGAAGAGGCGACGTCCCTCGCGACCGCGGCTGGGGACGACCACGTGGAGTGGCTCGCGCGGATCGAGCTCGCCGCGACCCGGCTCGAGCTCGAGACCGAGTCCGGGGGCCCGGAGGTGGCGCTGGGCGAGGCGAAGGCGGCCCTTGCCGCCCGCGGGTCGGTCGACGATCACGCGGTCCAGGCTCGGGCCTGGGACCTCACCGCCACGGCGCACCAGTGGCGCGGCGAGGTGGCCGAGTGGCAACGCGCCTCGGAGCGGGCGATGACGCACGCGCGGGAGACGGGCGACCTCGCGTTTGAGGTGCAGATCGTTGCGCACTCGGCGGGCCCGATCGTCTACGGGTCGGTCACCGTCGAGGAGGGCCTGCGGTACGCGGACGACCTGCTCGTCCGGCTCGGCCACGTCCCCGAGGTCCAGGGGTTGACCGCTCATGTCCGGGCACACATGCGGGCTCGTCTCGGGGAGTTCGATGGGGCGTTCGAGGGCGTCAACGCGTGGCGGCGTCACATCCGCGAGCTGGGCCAGGGAGGCGATGTACGCCCGCACGGGGGTTTGCGCCTGGGACGTTTGCCTCTGGGCCCAGGACTGGGTAGGCGGCGAGGAGGTGCTGCGCGAGAGCTACGAGATGCTCGATCGGATGGGCATGAAGCTCCACCTCTCGACCGTTGCAGCCCATCTGGGGGAGGCCGTGTTCTGCCAGGGACGCCTCGACGAGGCGGAGCGTTGCAGCGTCGAGAGCGAGAATCTCGGTGCGGGCGACGACCTGTACAACGAGATGATGTGGAGGAGGCTCCGTGCCAAGGTGCTCGGGGCGCGCGGAGATCTCGCGGGCGCTGGGGCGCTCGCCCGGCAGGCGGTCGATTCGGCCGCGGGTGTCGGGTTCCTGGACGATACGGCCCTGACCTTGCTCGACCTGTCCCGGATCCTCGGCGCCGCGGGCGACCCGGAGGCTCGATCCGCCGCCACCGAGGCGCTCCGCGTGTTCGAGCGGAAGGGGAACCTCGTCGGCGCGGGTTGGGCACGGGAAGCCCTCGGCGACGCGGGCCCGATGCATAGCGACCTCCCATGAACCGCAGAACTCCTCTGCACCGCATGCGCCTCAATCGTGGGTGCTCACTCATAGGCCCTGACCTGCGGCGTTCGGGTTCTAACAGTGTTCCCTTCGCCTCCGCCGCTTCCTTCGATTGGTTCGAAGAGGCCTCGATCCCAGAGTCGAGGTAGGAGACTCGTCGCCCCGAGCCTGGCTCACCCTGGCCGGCCGACTACGCTTCGGCTGATCCTCGCGACTTGCCGGGTCAGGGGAGCGGCAATGCGAGTTCGAACACGTCAGCTCGCGCGACTGCTCGGGATCGCGGGCGCCATCATCGCCTGGCTGGCATGGTTCGAGATCGCCCCCGCTCTCGGGTTCCCGACCATCGGGCCGGCCGCCATGTTGAACCGCGTGTTCCTGCCCCGGTCCGACCCGGGTGTGTGGTTGGGATGGGTCCTCATGGCGCTCGGCCTGATCACGGTGACGGCGCTGTACTTGCTGGCCACGGCGCGCGGTTGGATCCGGCCGGGGTCGTGTCGGGGTTGCTGTTCGCACTGGCCGCCTGGGCTATCGCGGGGATGATCCTGATGGTGATCATCGGTCGCATCTCGCCGCCGCCGCCCGCACCGCCCGCGCCTCCGGGCCCGCCCCTGCCGACGACGCCGGATCCCATGCACGCAACGTTCCTGATGCTGCACCTGGGAGCCCTCGCACCCGTGGCAGCCCTCGTGGCGTGGCTGTTGTTCGGTGCCGTCGTCGGGGCGACCTCCGTCAACGTCGAGAAGGCGAGAGCTCCGGGCGGCGCTCGATCTCATCGCGGCACGCAGACCGTCGCTGCGGGTGGCGTCGTGGCCCCTGGTCGTCGCGCTCGTCGCGGGTGTGTGGATCGCCGGCGCGTGGACCGCGAGCGCGCCCGGTCGCCCGACGGCCGGTGTCGAGAGTCGCATCCTCGCCACCGGGCGCGCGCAGGCGCTCCCCGAAGGACCTGTGTTCGTGAGCGTCATCGAGCTGCGCCAGACGCCCGGCGCGACCTTCGGACCGCACGCCCACGTGCCCGGGTTCGCCTACGTACTTGAGGGTCTGGAGACCATCTCGTTCGCGGGCGAACCAACGATGGAGCTGGATGCCGGACAGGGCGGGTTCATGGGCGCGTTGGCGATCCACTCGCACGAGAACCAGGGGAGAGTGCCGGCAGCCGTGCTCGCTGCCGGTCTGCTCGCTATCGGCGTGGCCCTGTCGATCGTTTCCCTCACGAGGATCGCCGCGCGACAAGCGGTGATGGCGGTGCTCGCCGGTGTATTCATCGCGGCCGGTGCGGTGGCATTGTGGGACCCGTGGGCCAACAACTGGTTCTTCATCGGGGTGCGGCCGGAAGCTGCACGGGGTGGCGTGATGCCGCTCCCGAACGCGTCTCGCACCTTCGAGTCTTCGAACTTGGAGAGCCTCCCGACCGGCCCGTACACGGAGACGCTGCGACTGGTCACGGTCCCGCCCGGCGGGCAGGCGACCGTGGAGCGGGAGCCGGGCCCCGAGGCGTTCCTGGTCCTGAGCGGGCAGGGAGCGATCCGGGTGGACGACAACGCGTCGAAGTCATTGGAGACGACCCAGGCGGCGTTGGCACAGCTGGGAGCGTCGGTGCAGATCTCGAACCCGGGCGAAGACGCTCTGTCCTTGTTGAGCTTCAGCGTGGTCGCTTCCGGCGAAGGCGGATGAGCACAGCCTCGTGCTAGCCGGGTGATCAACGTGGACCCCTCGCCCCAGGCCGCCTCCCCCACCCTTCCGATGAATCCGCGCTGGCGTGCGATCCTGCGCGGCGAGACCCCGAGGGCGCTCGCGCCTCGTCTGGGTCGCCGCCTCTACGGGCTGATGCCCAGCCCGTGGCGCTGCAAGTTCTGCAACGCACCTTTCCGAGGGCCCGCCGCGGGAGCGTTCCGATGGATCGGCTACTCGCCCTCGCGCAAGAACCCAAACATCTGCGCCCGGTGCATCGAGAGGGCTCCGGAGGGAGGCGCCCTCGTTCCGCTCAGCGTCTTCTTCGCCGACGTCCGCGGATACACGAAGATCGCCGAACGACTCTCGAGCGTCGAGGCGACGGTGCTGCTGAACCGGTTCTACGAGGCCGCCTCCAAGGCGCTCCTCCCGCACGAAGCGGTCCTCGGGCAGATCGCGGGAGACGAGGTCATGGCGCTGTTCGTCCCAGGACTAGTGGGTGACGCGTATCCCTCCAAAGCGGTGGAAGCGGCCCTCGCCCTGCTGCACGCTATCGGATACGCGCGGCCCCAGGGGAACTGGCTCGACGTCGGCGTGGGCATCTGCTCCGGCGAGGAGTTCGTTGGAAACGTGGGGGGCGGAGGTTTCAAGGACTTCACAGCCCTGGGGGACGTCACGAATACGGCGGCACGGCTCCAGGCCGCGGCCAACGGAGGCGAGATCCTCATGTGCGCCTCGACATATCAGGTAGTGCGTGAACGGTACCCAGAGGCGGAGCAGCTGCACCTGCAGCTCAAAGGAAAGCAGGCACCAGTAGAGGGATTCCGCCTTCGAGTCGCAAGGTAACTGGGGCGCAGGCACCCTTGATGCTCGGACGACCAGACCCAGCCGCGAGCGATTACCCACGCGCTCTTACCTGCGGCGACGTGGTTCTTACCGTGCTCCCTCCGCCCCCGCGTGGAGAGATCGGGGAGCGAGTTTGGGGTACCGACAGGAGTCGGCACTCCCTACCTCGCGTCTCGGGCCGACGGGCGCGACGGCCGGGTTGCTCCGGACTTTTCTTCTCGGGCTAGGAGGCGAACGACGGATCGACGGGCAGCGAGGGCGGCGGGAAGAGCCACTCGTCAGCCGTGGGCTGCACGCCGGGTGCATCGACGACCGCCGAGTCAAGAGCGATCCAGGCGGGGGGGTTGTCCCCGTAGACCGACGTCCATGCCATCAGCTGTCGCGTCGTCGGATCGAAGTACGTCGACCACGTGATCGGATCCTGCTCGCTCGTGAAGCTGAGCACCGTCGCGCTCCGCCCGCCCGGATCCTCGACGTGGTCGGTCCGGCGAACGCCCTCAAGCCCGGCCGCCACCTCGAAGAGCGCTGCACGAAGGTCGGGCGTCACGTTCGGGTAGTCGAGCAGGAGGATCGTGATCACACGCCACGTCCGTTCCGGCTCGGGATACCCGTGAGGATGTCCGCGTACAGGCTCTCGGTCTGCAACTGCGTCGCGAGCTTTTCGGGATCGGTCGATAGCCGCGATACGTCCTTGCCCGCGAAGAGCTCCGTCGGGAACACGCCGGCGTCGTACACGCCCGTCGAGGGGTCCGGGTACTTGTCCTGCCGCGTGCTGTTGTTGCGGACCTCGCCCGAGCCGTCGAGCGTCCACCATGTCTCTTGATCCTGGATGTGCCCATCCTCTGCCTCGGAGCTGCGAATCCGGAGGTAGAAGTACTCGCCCGGGTCAAGAACCAGGCGTGGGTCGACCTGTCCCGTCCCGTCGCTTCCGGGCTCTACGTGTTCGCGCAAGAGCCCGGAGAGCACCGCCAACGCGCCCCCAATCACGGCGAAGGCGACGACGAGCGCGACCGTCGCGGCTGCGACCCGCCCGTGCCGCCGTTTCCGAGCCTCCCGCTCGAGGAGGCGCTCGAACGCTCGATTTGGAGGGGTCAGGCGCTCACTCGCACGGCGAAGTCGCTCCCGAACGTCACTCATCGCGATCACCCATCTCCTTAGCCAGCGTTGCTCTCCCGCGAGCGGCCAATACCCGAACCGTCGCCAGGCTGATCCGCAGCATCTCGCCCGCGCGCTCCGAGGAGAGGTCGAGGACATCCATCAAGACGACGGCGGCCCGTTGCCGTGGAGGGAGAGGCCGGAGAGCGCGCACGACTGCGTCCCGCTGTTCCACCGCCGCCATCTCGTCGTCTGGCGGGATATGATGGACCGCCTTCCGGACCGCCACCGCCGCGCGTCGCAAGCGGCTCCTCCAGAGGTTCATCGCTGTCCTGTAGAGGTAGCCGACGACATCCGGACCCGTAGCCAAGCTCTCCCACTTCGGCCACAGCGCCAGGAAGGCGTCCTGCATGACCTCCTCCGCCTCGTGGCGGTTGCGCGTGAGGAGCCACAACGCCCGGAACAGCGCGTCGTGGTTGTCGGCGAAGAACGCCTCGAAGTCGGCAGATCCGCCGGACCCCTCGGCGTGCCCATCCCTCCGTTGGGACAAAGTCGCGACCTCGTCCATCGGTGCCATATACGCGCAGGATGCCGGGTTCCGTTTACGCGCGGGAGCGGAAAACCGTCCTGGAGTGAGGCGGGGCTCCGATCAGCCTCCCGGTAGGCGGCGTGGAAAGGGGGCGTGCCTCCACGATTCCTCCCTGGCAGTAGGTCCAAAGTCGGCTGCGGCCGCAGGCGAGGTGTGTGAGCGACGGAACCCACCGTGTCTCATCGAAGCTTACGCGACGCGACCCCACGTACGGGCCCCACCCACACGCGCTGACCTAGTGCGTTGTGGTTCTTGCAGTGGTTCCCTCCGCCTCCGCGTCGAGAGAACGGGGAGGGAGCGTGGAGCTGCGAGCGCCCTCCCCGTTCCCTCCTTCGCTTCACTGGGGCGCCTACGGTAGGCAGAGGACCCCAAGCCTAGGCTTACAGACCTGCGAGGATAAGGAGCCACGCGCGTGCCCTACGCAACGAACCCGATCGACCAGGTCCGCACCTTCTTCGAAGACTCAGGCGGCGGCGAACAGCCGGTTCTCGTCTACCCGGGGTTCACGGATCCGCTCGAATTCGCGAAGACCTCTCCCCTTGCGCAAGCGCTGGCAGACGACTTCCGCCTCGTCTTTGCCGACCACCGCGGCCAGGGGCGCAGCGATAAGCCACACGACATCAGCTCCTACGCACTGCCAACGCGCGTCGCAGATGCCATCGCGATCCTGGATGCACTACAGGTCGAGCAGACTCACTACATCGGCTTCTCGTGGGGTGCCCGTCTCGGATTCGCGATCGGGGAGCATGCCCCCGAGCGCGTTCTCTCTCTTGTTCTCTGTGGTAACCAGCCGTACGAATGGCCGCTCGACAGCCCGATGGTGCGAGCTGTCTCCGACGCGGTGGCTGCCGGACGAGAACGTGGGATGGTCGCCTTCGTGGAAACGTGGGAGTCGTCGATCGGCGAGCGGTTCCCCGAACCACCACGGACCTGGATGCTCGCGAACGACCCTCTGGCGCTCGACGCCGAGTTCCGATCCGCCTTCGTCGAAGGGCCTATCTCGAGGGATCTCACGACGTGGAACGTCCCATGCCTCATCTCTGCAGGCGAGGAAGACGAGATGCACGAGAACGCGGCACGGGCAGCGGCGGAGATTCCGGGCGCCACCTTCGTCTCCCTCCCCGGCCACACGCACTTCTCGGCGGAGCGCGTGGCAGAACAGCTCCTTCCGCGGGTCCTTGAGCTGTTCCGCTCGGTCGCACCTCGGTCTCGCTGAGTGCGTCCAGCGGCCGGAAGTGAGGCGACGGGAACCCAGCCGTGCACATCCACCGTCACGGCCTGGCCCGGCGTGTTCGGGTTCTTACGGTCCCTTCGCCTCCGCAACGCTGTGACCTGCGGAAACGCGCGAGCGAAGGGAACCCCCGTAAGAACCCGCATTGCGTGATGCCTAGCCCAGAGACGCCGACGAGACACGGTGGACAGCGCCGCCGACTCCGGGAGACGAATCGACCACGGCTATTCTTGCCGAGGGGTGTCCTCTCGAGCCGATCCCATTCGTAGGCGGGGTGAGCGCGGGAACGACCCGCACCGACGGGAGGAGCACACATGGGTGAGTACCTGTTGTCCACCTTCGCGGTCGAGGGCGAGGTGCCCGGGGCGCCGAGCACCCCGGAAGAGATGAAGGCGTTCATGGAGCGGGTGGTCGCCCTCGAGGGCGAGATGGAAGCGACCGGGACGTTCGTCTTCGGTGGCGCCCTGCACGACCCCGACGCCTCGACCGTCCTGCGCGCGGGCGAGGGCGACGTGGTCATGACGACCGGACCCTTCGTTGAGGCGAAGGAGCACATCGCCGGGTTCTACATCATCAACGCGGACGACCTCGACACGGCGCTGGCTTGGGGACGCAAGGTCGTCGATGCGATCCGGCATCCGATCGAGGTCCGCCCGTTCCGAGCTACCGGACGCGTTCAGGCGTGACCCGCACGCACGACGTTCGCTCGGACGCGATCGCCGTCGAGCGGGTGTTCCGCGAGGCGTACGGCCAGGCGGTGGCGACCCTGATCCGCCTTTTCGGCGACATCACGCTTGCCGAGGACGCCGTCCAGGACGCGTTCGTCGCCGCGAGCGACCGGTGGCGGCGCGCCGGCATCCCACCGAACCCGGCGGGGTGGATCGTCACGGCGGCACGGAACCGTGCGATCGATGACCGTCGCCGTTCGCGGAGGGGCCGAGAGCTCCATGAGCAACTCGGTGCGGTCGCGGTGAGGTCGCACGACCCAGCGCCCGACGAGCAAGGACACGGTGGAGCCGTGATCGACGACCGACTGCGACTGATCTTCACTTGTTGCCATCCGGCGATGCGAATGGAGCACCGCGTTGCATTGACCCTTCGACTGCTCGGCGGCCTGAGCGTGGAAGAGGTGGCGCGCTCGTTCATGGTGAGCGAGTCGGCCATGATGAAACGGCTCGTCCGAGCGAAGTACAAGATCAAGGCCGCCAAGATCCCCTATCGGGTGCCGGAGGCGGCCGACCTCCCCGAGCGGCTCCGGTCGGTCCTGTCGGTCCTGTACCTCATCTACAACACCGGGCTCGACGATCCGGAGCGGGCCGCGCTGCGGACCGAGGCGATCCGCCTCGCTCGCGCGCTGGTCGGGCTGATGCCCGATGAGCCCGAAGCGGCGGGGCTGCTCGCGCTGATGCTCCTGAGCGAGTCGCGGGTGCCGGCCCGTACGGCGAGGGGTGAGCTCATCCTCCTGCGCGATCAGGATCGGTCCAGGTGGAATCGCGCGATGATCGAGGAGGGACAAGCGATCGTCCGCGCCTGCATCCGTCGTGGCCAGCCGGGCCCCTACCAGCTCCAAGCCGCGATCCAGGCAGTGCACTGCGACGCCGCGTCACTCGAAACGACCGATTGGCCACAGATCGTCGCCCTCTACGATCACCTGTTCTCGGTCATGCCCACGCCCGTGGTGGCGCTCAATCGGGCCATCGCCATCGGCGAGATCGAAGGTCCCAACGCCGCGCTCGCGACGCTCGACACGATCGCACGCGAACTCGACAACTATCACTTGGTGCACGCGGCCCGAGGCACGATGTTGCGTCGTCTGGGACAACGAGACGCCGCCCGCCTTGCGTTCGAACGCGCCGCCCTCCTCGCGTCGACGGAAGCAGACCGGCGGTTCCTCCAGCGACAGATCCAAGATCTGGCCGACTAACGTGCCCGGCGGGGAAACAGATCTTCACCCTAGACCGAGGCTCAGGAGATGCGACCCCAGCTACGAGCGTCGACCCATACATCCTGACCTGCGGCGCTCGGGTTCTTACAGTGTCCCCTTCGCCTCCGCGAAGGGAACGGTAGAAGAACCCCGGGCAGGAATTTGTAGGGCCTGATGTGGTCTCCCTCCACGACGATCTTGTCGACCACGCAGGCCAGCAGCTGCTCGAGCTTCTCCAGTGCCCGCTCCGCCGAGGCGCGGAGGAGGGCCGCCCTCAGCTCTGCGAGGAGGTCGTCGGTCGCGGGGGACGGGGCGGCGAGGCAGCTTCGGGTCTTGACCTGGGCACCACCTCAGACGGCGAGGCCAGCGGCGACGGCGGGGAGCTCACCGATGATGGAGAAGTGGCCGTGTTGCGGGAGCATGCGCAAACTTGCTCCCGGCAAGACGTCAGCCGTGTGCTGCGCGTGTTTCGTGGGAAGCAGCGTGTCACCCTCCCCGTGGAGGATCAGGGCTGGTGCCCTGATCTGCTCCGGATCGAACGGCCATGGGCGGCCCTGGATGAACACGTCCTGCGCGTAGCCGCCGACCCCCT
>Ga0187893_10012309_pt1 | contig 12164 bp, 13 predicted proteins | sample MA1701074metaG_FD_139574 | JGI IMG/M metagenome (GOLD analysis project Ga0187893, IMG submission 139574) | White microbial mat communities from a basaltic lava cave in the Kipuka Kanohina Cave System on the Island of Hawaii, USA - MA170107-4 metaG ... | reverse complement strand
GATCCTCCTGCTCAAGTGGTTTGAGTGACATCTCCACTTTGGCACAGCGATGCCGTGGCAGTGAGGATCCACTCATTCCACTAACCGCCTCCGCGGCGCAGGCGTGGCGTCCATACCATCTGAAGAACCGGTCATGAGGACGCGCGAAGGCAACGGATATGTATCGAGAGTGCGGAACGCGCGACGTTGCCTCGTCTATTGGACGTTCTTGGCTTCGATACCCGGCGTCTCGCGATTTCCACCGACACGTCTCCTACGTTCGGAGCAATTCTCGTCTGACCATGTACAGATTGGTGAGCGCCGCGGTGACTTGCAGCCGGTGCAGGTTCTTCGCCAGGCCCCGATAGCGGGTCTTGCGGAAGCCGAAGATGTTCTTGATCACGCCGAACACGTGCTCAACCTTGGCGCGTACCCGCGACTTGTTGCGGTTCTTCGCCTTCTCAATCTCGTTGGTCTTGCCGTGGTAGCGGTAGCGCCTGTTCGTAAAGTCCTTGGCCCGCGGCGCACGCTGGTGAATGACGTCCGACTGGCCCTGGTAGCCCTGATCCCCCCAAACCCGAGTCTCCTTGCCATGCAGCAGGTGAGGCAGCGCCTCGCGGTCATGCACGTTGGCCGCCGACACCAGCACCGTGTGGATAAGCTTGCTATGGCTGTCGACACCGACATGCGCCTTCATGCCGAAGTACCACTGCTGGCCCTTGGCCGTCTGGTGCATCTCCGGGTCGCGCTGGCCGTCCTGGTTCTTGGTCGAGCTCGGTGCACCGATGATGGTGGCATCCACGATCGTGCTCTTGGCGATCTTGATACCGCTGCGATGCAGATGCTCGTTCACCGCCGTCAGCAACACTTTGCCCAGCTTGTTGCGCTCCAGCAGGTGCCGGAACTTGCATACCGTCGTCTCGTCGGGGGCACCTTCAAGGCCAAGATCGATCCCGACAAAGCTGCGCATCGCCACCGAGTCGTACAGCGCTTCCTCCACCGCCGGGTCCGACAGGTTGAACCAGAGCTGCAGGAAGTAGATGCGCAACATCCGCTCAAGCGGGATCGGCGGTCGGCCGCCGCTCTCGCTCACCTTCGGGTAGGCCGTCTGCACCGCCGCCGCCAGCTCCGGCCACGGAATGATCTTCTCCATGTCGGACAGAAACTGCGCTCGGCGCGTCGTCTTGCCGTACTTCTCAAAGCCCGTCAATGTCGGCTGCTTCATCGTCACGCTCGCATGACCTCGAATGCTCAATTACGACACTGCCGGTAAATCAGAGTTTCCTTAGTGGTGCGGCTGACGCAGACGCGCCTCGATAGCCTCTCTTCGCTCTGGATCATTTATCCCAGAACGAGGATGATGCGCGCTGCGACATCCCGCCATGAACGAGAGGCCGCTGATCTGGATGGGATCGTCCAAGCGCGACCTGCTGACATTTCCCGAGCCGATCGTCAGAGAAATCGGGTTTGCATTGAGTTGGGCACAGTTTGGCCGGAAGCATTCAGCTGCGAAGCAACGGAAAGGCGTCGGAGCGCGCGTCTTGGAGATCGTCGAGGATTTCGATGGGAATGCGTATCGAGCGGTCTACACGGTGTTCGAACGCGCGGTGTACGTACTGCATTGCTTTCAGAAGAAGTCGCCGACAGGTATCAAGACGGCACGACCTGACGTTGAAATGGTGCGAAAACGGCTGGCAGCCGCCGAAGCGGACTACGAGGAACGTCATGGCCAAGCGTGAATCCCTGGGAGTCGAAGTCGAGGTGGGCTCCGGCAACGTATTTGCGGACCTCGGCTTTCCGGATGCCGAGGAGCGAAAGACCAAAGTCTTGCTGGCTATCCAGATACAGCAGATTCTGGAAGAGCGTCGCCTGACTCAGGCAGGCGCGGCCAGGATCCTGGGTGTCAATCAGCCCAAGGTGTCTGCGCTGGTCAACGGTCGTCTCGAAGGCTTTTCCGTGGAAAGACTGATGACGTTCCTTACGGCTCTCGGGCGCGACGTGCAGATCACGGTCGGCCCCAGACGTTCTGCGCAGGCAGCGGGGCGCATTAGCGTGGCGCTGACGAGAAACCGCAACTGGCAGCCAGGACCTCGACGGGGGGTGGCCTGATCCGCTGCCGGCTCTGACAAACCTGTAACGCGTTACGCGCAAAATGCTCGAAAGGACTGTTCGGTCCCGACCTCCTCTCCCTATCGCAACCAGACTTGTATGATTCCCTTGGTACGCGCCAGCCGTGAGCGTAGGAGAGGAGGGAGCGATGGACGATACGCTGTGGAGAAACCGCGAGTTTGTGGCCTTCCGCCAGGAAACGGAGAGCCGCCTCCGCCAACTCGATGCGGAGATCTCTCGCCTGAAGTGGCAACGGACGATTGAGGCCACCGAGCGCAGCACCAGCTTCTGGTTCGGCCTGGTGTTCTTTACCGGAGTTCTGCTCGTGGTCGTCTTTGCAAAAGACTGGACCTGAATGGGCGATCCTGCGGCCTCTTCTCCTTACCGCACCGCCTGCCGCGTGATCACCCGGCCGATCCGGTTCGCGTCCGTCCCGAACCACATCGCGTCCGTTGTCTCGTCGTACATCATGTGCCGGATGACATCGCTCACGTCCTCCGCGGCGACGAAGCGCTCGGTCTTCGGGTCGAAGGCGACCAGCTTCTTGTCGGGCCCGGTCTGCGACACCCAGAGCCGGCCGTCGCCGTCCTGGGTGAGCGCGTAGGGCTTCGAGCCCGCGCCGCCGGGCAGGGCGTACTCCTTCACCGCGCCGGTCGCCGGGTCGATGCGACCTAGGAAGCCGCGCGGCTCGTCGCCGTACCACACCGAGCCGTCGGACGTGACCTCGATACGCCGCGAACGCGAGTCGGGCGTCGCCTTGTTGAAGTGCGTGACCGCGAAGGTCTCCGGATCCACGCGCACGACGCGATTCGTGTTGAGCAGCGAGACCCATGGAAAGCCCTTCGCATCGATCACGATGCCGTACGGCCGCCCGGGCGAGTCGTGCGGCGTGACGAAGCGGACTTCGCCGGTCTTCATGTCGAGGCGGCCGACGCGGTTCGCCGCCTGCGACGTGAACCAGATGTAGCCGCGGCCGTCGAACACCATCGTGTGCGGGTCGCGCGCCTCGCCGGTCGGGAAGATCTTCACCGCGCCGGTCGCAGGGTCGAGCCTGCCGATGCGGGCATTGAGGTTGCCCGCGTACCAGACGGCGTCGTCGCCGTCGACGATCAGGCTGTGCGGATGGGTGCCGTCCTCGATCGCGTAGCGGCGGAACGCCGCGGTGCGCGGGTCGAAGCTCGCGATGTAGTTACCGGCCTGGCCGACGAACCACACCTTGCCGTCGGGGCCGACGTAGGGGTCGCGCGGGCGGCCGCCGAAGTCGACCGCCCACTCCTGCACGACGGGCACGTCAGCAGCGGGCGGGGTGGCGGCAGCGGCAACGGCAGCCAGGAAGGTGAGCGGGAGGAGGGCGAGGGCGGTGGTGGACACGGGGCATTCTAGCTTGCGGCTCACCCCCGCCTTGCATACCCTCCGTCTTCTTTGCCGAGGCGGGGTCCCATGCAGCACTCCATCCTGATCGCACTCCTGTCTCTGGCGCTCGCAAGCAGCCCGGCCTTCGCCGCCGACGAACCGCAGACCCCGGCCGCCGTCGAAAAGGCCGAAGCTGCCGCCCCGCCGCCGGAACGCCTTACGCAACGCACCCAGCACCAGATCCGGCTCAACGGCCGTCCGCTCAAGTACACCGCTACGGTCGGCTGGCTGATCCTCAACGACAAGGAGACTGACAAGCCGATTGCGCGCTTCGGTTACACGGCCTACACGCTGGACGGTGTCACCGACGCCAGGCGCCGCCCCATCACCTTTGCCTTCAACGGAGGCCCGGGCTCGGCCTCGATCTGGTTGCACCTCGGTGCGCTCGGCCCGCGACGCGTCGTCGTCAACGACGGCGGCTTCACGCCGCCGCCGCCGGTGCAGCTGGTGGACAACGAGTTCACGATCCTCGACGCCACCGACCTCGTGATGATCGACCCGGTCGGCACCGGCTTCAGCAAGCCGGTCGGCGTGGCGAAGGGCGAGCAGTTCTGGGGCGTGGACCAGGACATCGAGTCGGTCGGCGACTTCATCCGCCGCTATGTCACCGAGAACGGCCGCTGGGGCTCGCCGAAGTACGTGCTGGGCGAGAGCTACGGCGGCGTGCGCGGCGCGGGGCTTGCGGACCACCTGCAGTCGAAGTTCGGGATGAACCTGAACGGACTCATCCTGGTGTCGCCGTACTTCGGCCAGATGACCGGCAACGACGGCATGGCGATCGACCTGCCGCATGTGCTCTATATCTCGACGTTTGCCGCGACCGCCTGGTACTACGACGCGATCCCAAACAAACCTGCCTCAGTCGGCGATTACGCACTCGAGGTCGAGCGCTTCGCGATCGAGGAGTACGCGCCGGCGCTCCTGAAGGGCCATGCGATCTCGGCCGAGGAGAAGCAGGCGATCGCAGCAAAGCTCGGCCGCTACACGGGCACGAGCACGCAGTTCTGGCTGCGCGCAGACCTGCGGGTCGCCCACGAGCAATTCCTTCAGGAACTGCTGCGCGACCGTGGCCTCATCGCGGGACGCATCGACTCGCGCTTCTCCGGCCCGTCGCTTAATCCGCTGAACGACAAAATGGACTACGACCCGTTCTTCCCCGCGGTCGGTCCGGCGTACACGGCGGCCTTCCGCGACTACCTTCATGCGGAACTCGAGTTTGACGTTCCGGACGAGTACGTGGTCTCAGGCGGGCTCTATAAGAAGTGGGACTGGCGCCACGCGCAGCCCGGTGCCGAGGGCGACGAGAACGACCAAGTGCCGGTGACGAACCTGATCCCGGCGCTCGCGAATGCGATGACGATGAACCCCGGCCTGCACCTGCTGGTGGAGCAGGGTTTCTACGACCTCGCAACGCCGACGCACGCGCTCAAGTACAACCTGGGCCAGCTGCGCCTGACGCCGGAGGCGCGCGCGCGGATCCGCGTCAACATGCATGGGGCGGGGCACATGATGTACCTGAACGAGCCGTCGGGCCGGCAGTTCCGGGAGAACGTGGTTGCGTTTATCCGGGAGACGGACCGACTCTAGGCTGATGTCAAGGCACGGCGCCCGGCAGGGGCAGCTCGGCGACGGACTTCACGCCCGTCACGAAGTGGCCAGTATCCCCGAAGCAGGAAAACGGGATCCACTTGTGCTCGTCGTAACTCAGCACGACGCGTGACCCGACGGTCTTGTTGATGTCGTCCGCCACCGCGTCATCCCGCACTGTGAAGAAGAATTTCTCCGCGACCGTCCCCGGCATGGTCACCATCGCCATCTCGCCTTCCCAGGTCTTGCAGATCCAGCCCTTCTTCGAGAACTTCTGCACGTAGCCCGCACGCTCGCCGGCGGAGTACGCCCAGGTGAGCGTGAACAGCGTCCAGAGCGCGACGAGCGCGACGACGATCCCGATGAAGATCCAGAGCTTCTTGAGCATGGCGAACTCCCCGTCAAGTGGCTTGATTATGCCTTTCCCGGGGGCAAGGCGATAATGCCGCGATGGTGCTGCTTGCCGTCATTGCCACCGTCTTCCTGCTCGAATGGGCGCAAGCCGTGTTCATCCCGCTGGTGCTTGCTCTCCTCATCAGCTACGCGCTGGCGCCTTTGGTGGACCTGCTCGAGAAAGCCGCCATTCCGCGCGCGCTGTCCGCCGCCGTGCTGCTGCTCGCAATCGTCGGCGGAACGGGATTTGCCGCCTGGTCATTGCGGGACGAAGCGGTCAACGTCCTCGACACGCTGCCGGAGGCGGTCCAGAAGTTCCAGGATGCCGCACGCAAGGAGTTTTCCGGGTCCGGCAAGACGATCGAGCGGGTCCAGCGGGCGGCGGACCGGCTCGAGCGTGCGACCGTCGACGACACGGCGGCGAAACTCCCGCCCGGCGTCACACGCGTGCAGATCGAGCGTCCGAGGCTCAACATCCGTCAGTACCTGGTCACGAGCCTTGCGAGCGGGACTGCGACGATCGGTGCCGCCCTCATCGTGCTGTTCCTCGCCTATTTCCTGCTGTCCGCAGGCGACGCGTTCCGGCGCAAGTGGGTCATGCTGTACGGTCGCACGCTCGCGAGCCGCCGGATTACCGCTAAAGTCCTGGACGAAATTCGCAACCAGATCCAGCGCTACCTCGGCGTGCAGGTATTGACGAGTGTCATCGTCGGCGTCGCGAGCGGCCTCGCGTTCTGGGCGATCGACCTCGAGAACCCGGCGGCCTGGGGCGTGGCGGCGGGCGTACTCAACCTCGTACCGTACCTGGGTGCAATCGTGACGACGGCAGGCACGGCGCTGGTCGCGTTCTTCCAGTTCGGCACTGTCGGTATGACGGTTGTGGTCGCCGCCATCTCGTTCGTGATCAACATGCTCGAGGGTTATTGGCTGACGCCCTGGCTGTCGGGCCGCGCGAGCAATATGAACAATGTGGTCGTCTTCGGCGGCCTGTTGTTCTGGGGCTGGCTCTGGGGCGGATGGGGGCTGATCCTCGGCCTGCCGATCATGATGGTCATCAAGGCGATCTGCGACCACGTCGAGGACCTGAAGCCAATCGGCGAGTTCATGGGGGAGTGAGCGTGAAACACCAGGTAGTGGCAATCGGGCTGATTGCGGCATTCGCCGCGCTGACCGCGCAGGCGTCGGAGCGGGCCCAGCCGGATGCGGTCAACCGCATCATGGACGAGGGCTTTAGCCGCAGCGAGCTGCCGCAGACCGCGGGCTACATCACCGACCGCATCGGCGGGCGCATGACGAACTCCCCGCAGATGCGTCAGGCGGAGCAGTGGACACAGGAACAATACCGCGCCTGGGGCCTCGAGAACATTCACCTCGAGGGCTTCGAGTTCGGCCGCGGCTGGTCAATCGAGAACGCAAGCGTGCGCATGGTGTCGCCGCGCGTGAAAGTGCTGCGCTCGATACCCATCGCCTGGACGCCGGCGACGGAAGGTGCGCTGACGGCGCCCGTCGTGCTGGCGCCGATGGAGCGCGAGCGGGATTTCGCGAAGTGGAAGGGGCAACTGCGCGGCAAGATCGTGCTGGTCAGCAAGCCGTGGCCGGGCTCGGAGCCGGAGAAGCCGGCGTTCGAGCGGCTGACGGACGAGGAGCTCGGCGAGTTGAGCGAATTCGAACAGCCCCGGCACTCCGAGGCGGACGTCGCCCGGGCGCTCAAGGAAGCAAAATTCGACGCCAGGCTCGACGCGTTCCTGGTGGAGGAAGGCGCGCTCGCCTGGGTGCGCATGTCGTACCGGGATGCGGGGCTAGTGACGGGCGAGGGTTACCTGCATCGCGTCGGCGAAACGCCGAAGCTGCCCGGCGTCGAGCTGGCCGCCGAGGACTATCGCCAGCTCGCACGCCTCACGAAGACCGACGCGGCGCCGACGATCGAGATCGTGAGCAACGTCCGGTTTCACGACGCGGACACGAAGGCCTACAACATCATCGCCGAAATCCCCGGCCGCGATCCGAAGGCCGGCTACGTCATGGCTGGCGCGCACCTCGATAGCTGGGTCGCGGCCGACGGCGCGCAGGACAATGCCGCGGGCAGTGCGGTGGTCATGGAGGCCGCGCGCATCCTGTCCAAGCTCGACATCCAGCCGAAGCGCACGATCCGCTTTGCGCTGTGGTCGGGCGAAGAGCAGGTCCTCGGCGGCTCGCTGGCCTATATCGAGCGACACCTGGCGACGCGCGCGCCTTCGACGGATCCCGCCGCCGCCGAGCTGCATCCTTACTATGGCTGGCAGAACCGCTGGCCGATCATCCCGAGCTCGGGCTATGACGACCTGTCGGCGTATTTCAACGTAGACAACGGGTCGGGCAAGATCCGCGGCATTTACGCCGAGGGCAATCCGGCGGTGGTGCCGATCTTTCGCGAATGGTTCGAACCCTTCGAGAGCATGGGCGCGGCGACGATCTCGGCCCAGCGCACGGGTTCCACGGACCATGAGCTGATGTCGGATGTCGGCATTCCGGCGTTCCAGTTCATTCAGGATCCGCTCGATTACAGCGCGCGCATCCATCACTCCAGCATCGACAGCTACGATCACCTGCAGATGGAAGATCTCAAGCAGGCGGCCGTGATCCTGGCGACGTTCTTGCTCAAGGCCGCCGATCGCGACGAGCCGCTGCCGCGCATGCCGCTGCCGACCAAGCCGTCGGTCACGGATCCCTTCGGCTACGAGGATCCGGACGAAGAGGACGAGTCGGGGAACTAACAGCGGCGGTCGCCTCCGCGTACTCCTGAATCCATCTGAACGGCGTTGATTCTCGCGGACTGGCGAAGAGCGCGATTTGCGATGCTCGTTGTGCATGGCAAAGCGGGTCAAAAGACACCGGCCGGTCGAGGTTTCTCAGCGAATCCTGGTGATCCGCGGCCAGCGAGTGTTGCTTGATACTGATCTGGCGGCGCTATACGGCGTAGCCGTGAAAAGGCTTAACGAGCAGGTCGCTCGCAATCAGGCCAAGTTCCCGGCCGATTTCATGTTTCGCTTGGAATTCAGTGAGTTAGGCATCTTGAGGTCGCAAGTTGCGACCTCAAGTTGGGGTGGTCGGCGATATCGACAGATCGCCTTTACGGAACATGGCGCAATCATGGCCGCCACGGTTCTGAACAGCCCGCGAGCAGTCCACATGACCGTGTACGTCGTAAGGGCATTCGTCAAACTTCGCGAGGCACTTGCATCAAATGTCGAACTTGCGCGCAAGCTCGCAGCCCTCGAGAAGTCGGTGGCCAACCTCGATTCGAGAACTCGGAGGCAGTTCGAACACGTCTATGCAGCAATTCGCTTGCTCATGGCTCGCCCCGACCCCCCATCGAGACCGATAGGGTTCACGGCAAACTTCACCCGGGAATGATTCGCGTTCGGACCACCGCTCCCATTCGCCGTGCGGCGCAGGCGCGAGGACTATAGTCTGCAGCTTCTCCATCCCCCAGGAGCCGCCCATGAAAATCGACGTCCAGGCCGTCGCCGCCACCCTCAACAAGATCATGGAATACGAACTGGCGGGCACGGTGCGCTACACGCACTACTCGCTGATGACCTACGGCTACAACCGCATCCCGATCGTCGGCTGGCTGCGCGGCCAGGCAACCGAGGCGCTGGCGCACGCGACGGCAGCCGGCGAGCTGATCACGCAGCTCGGCGAGCATCCGTCACTCGCGATCGGCCCGCTGCTCGAGACGCACAAGCATGACATCGGCGACATCCTGAAGGAGTCGCTGCAGCACGAGCACGAGGCGCTCGAGCTGTACTACAAGCTGCTCGAGCAGGTGAAGGACAAGTCCGTGCAGATCGAGGAGTACGCGCGCGAAATGATCCTGCAGGAAGAGGCGCACCTCGGCGAAGTGGACAAGATGCTGCGCAAGCCGGGAGACATCGGCAAGGCGCGCTAGCGATTGCCCGACCCGGAGTAGACGCTCGACGGCGAAATCGTGGGCGACGAAGAAGGCGACCGCGGCCGGCCGTAGCTTGCGGACGAGCGCGTGGCGGACGAGGATCCCGTCGCCGAGGAAGAACCCATCGACGAAGCGCCGGATGACGACTGCGGCGATCCGCTCGAGCCGAGGCCGTAGCTGCGCACGATCGGCTCGCTCCGTGGGTACGTAACTGCTGGCTGGCTCGCGACCCGCGTTGACCGCCCGAACGGATGCGTCTCGCGCGTGGGGTACGGCAGCGGGACGGGCCGCTCCGGCACCCAGCACCAGCGTCCCGGGCCGCTCAGGAAGATCCAGTGGCCGGAGCTGAAGCCGAAGAAGAATGACGACGACGAGTGGGTGAATCTCGTTTCGGATTGCCAGACGCTGCCGTAAGTCGCGTTGTCGACCCAGCCGCCGCCATCGAACGCCACGCCGCTCACGTACTCGTCCGGTCCGGCGGGCAGGTTCCGATCCGCGAGCAGCACTTCGCGATCGAGGACCCAGTCGTCGAAGGCGTCGGAGGGTACTGGCGGCACGAGCGTTGCGCGGGAGATGGCTCCCTCGAGCATCACGCGCTGGCCGCCCGTGACACGAACGGTGCCGCCGGAGGTCGCGACGTCGGCCGCGCCGGCATGGACCGTCAGCACCGCCATGTCCGACGTTCGGACTTCGAGGCGATACTCGCCGGGCTCGCGCGGCGCGAGCGTTACATTCGCCGTGGTGAACTCGAGTTGTTCGCCGACGAGCAAGCCGCGCAGGTGCAGGTTGATGACGCCGCGTTCGAGGCCGAGCTGGACGTGCGCGGCCGTGAGGCGGAGAACGCGAAGTTCGGTCTGTTCGGCGAGGCGGATCGCGGAAGCATCGAGCAGCAGTTCCGCACGCCCGCCGTCGTGGGTCGCAACGCGGTCGCCGCGTGCCAGCAGCCGGTCGGTCGACCGGAGCCCGACGTCGCCTTCGAAGTAGTTCAGGCGCAGGATCCGCTCGGGTTGTTCCGCGGCCTGACCCCAGGCAAGGGTGGACGCCAGGAGGACCAGCACGGACGCGGTGGGACGCAGCCACATATCGTTCGATGATACGCCCCGCCGATGGGCTGACGACGAACTGGACTTATTTCGTGCGATAGTCGCCCGGGGAGGTGCGCCATGGGGGATAAGCCGCGCAATCAGCCGCTAGGCGGCGACGTGATGCCGCGCTTCGCCGGGCCGGCGACGATGTTCAGGCTGCCCGAGCAGCGCGACCGGGCTGGCGTGGATCTCGGCATCATCGGCGTGCCGCTCGACATCGGCACCAGCAACCGTTCCGGCACCCGCTTCGGCCCGCGCTCCATCCGCGCCGAGTCCTGCCTGGTCCGGCCCTACGGCATGGCGACGCGCGCCGCCCCCTTCGACAGTTTCCAGGTCGCCGATCTCGGCGACGTCGCGATCAACACGTTCAGCCTGGCGAAGTCGATCGATCTCATCGAGGCGTTCTATCGTGAGGTGCTGGGCGATGGCATCAAGCCGGTTTCGCTCGGCGGCGATCACACCATCACGCTGCCGATCCTGCGCACGCTGGCGAATGCGCACGGGAAGCTCGCGCTGGTGCACGTGGATGCGCACTCCGATACGAACGACACGATGTTCGGCGAGAAGATCGCGCACGGCACCATGTTCCGCCGCGCGCTGGAAGAGGGGCTGGTCGACGGCCGGCGCATGTTCCAGATCGGACTGCGCGCGACCGGCTATCACGCGGATGATTTCGACTGGACGCGCGGACACGGGGCGACGGTCGTGCTGGCGGACGAGTGCTGGAACAAGTCGCTGGCGTCATTGATGGCCGACGTCCGTGCGCGCATCGGGTCGGAAGCGCCGGTCTATCTCACGTTCGACATCGACGGACTCGACCCATCGGTCGCGCCGGGCACCGGCACGCCGGAGCCGGCCGGACTCACCGCGGCGCAGGGTTACGAAATCATCCGCGGCGTGTTCGGGCTCAATCTGGTCGGCTGCGACGTCGTGGAAGTGTCGCCGCCCTACGACCCGAGCGGCAATACGGCGTTGCTCGCGGCCAACCTGGTGTTTGAGATGCTCTGCAGCTTCCCGGGCTGCCAACGGCGCTGAAGGGGTCAGACCCCTTGAAGAATATCAAGGGGTCTGACCCCTTCAACGCAGGGTGGCATGATAGGTCCAGGGATCGGCGCCACCGGGACATCGCTACATAAGGCGGCAGAGATGAACGACCAACCCGTCCAATACGTCGGCTTCTGGGCGCGCGTCGGTGCTGCGTTCATCGACACGATCTTGATGATCATCATCGTCTGGCCGCTCCTGACCTGGATCTACGGCTCCAACTACTGGGTGGATCCCGAGAGAGATATGATCGCCGGCCCGGCCGACTTCCTCCTCAACTGGCTGCTGCCGGCGATCGCGGTGATCGTCTTCTGGGTCTACCGCCAGGCGACACCCGGCAAGATGGCGATCGGTGCGAAGGTCGTGGACGCGAAGACGCTCGGTCCGGCGTCAACGGGGCAGTTGATCGGCCGCTACCTCGGCGATTACGTCTCGACCATCCCGTTGTTCATCGGCCTGATCTGGGTCGGCATCGATGCGAAGAAGCAGGGCTTTCACGACAAGCTCGCGGGCACGGTCGTGATCCGTTCCCGATGACGCGAATTCTCGCTGCAATTTGCATGCTCTCGCTAGCGTCGCCTGCCGTCGCTGCCGAGACTGTGGATACCGTCCAGGCGTTG
>Ga0187893_10012308_pt1 | contig 12165 bp, 8 predicted proteins | sample MA1701074metaG_FD_139574 | JGI IMG/M metagenome (GOLD analysis project Ga0187893, IMG submission 139574) | White microbial mat communities from a basaltic lava cave in the Kipuka Kanohina Cave System on the Island of Hawaii, USA - MA170107-4 metaG ... | reverse complement strand
GCTCCCCACCCCGCATTGCTGCGACGCAGTTACAGTTGGTTACAGGCCGGAGAGCGTATACCTGAAGAGGACTTGCACCTCTCCGATCAAACACGCTTTCAGGCGCACGTAGGGACGCGGTGCCCCGCGTCCGGCTTGAGGTTTCCATCGCGGACGGCAGTAGCGCGTCCCTACGGCCCTCCCTTTCCAAAGAAGACACTCACCACTTCACTTGCTTCAGGAACTTCAAACTTTGAGGGATCTGTTGTGCTGAGGTGGGCGACTCGTCTTCGATGAAGTAGTACTTGACACCAGCCTTATCGGCGGCCCGGAGAATAGCGGGCCAATTCATCTGACCAGTGCCCAGCGTGACGTCGTTGCTGACATCCGACTTTCCTGTCAGATCGCCCGTCTTAACACCCTTCTTCATATCCTTCACATGCATGAGTTCGAAGCGTTTGCCGTACTTTAGCAGCAGTTTGACCGGATCCTGGCCCGGATGCACCACCCAGAATACATCCATTTCATAACACACATGCTCCGGCTTCGTTTCGGCCATCAACAGATCGAATAGAGTTCCTTGACCATATGGTTGAAATTCATATCCATGCGTGTGGTAGAAGAACTTCACACCTTGCCTCGCCAGAATGTCGCCCGCGCGGTTGAACACCTGAATCGCATCTCGACATTCCTTTTCATCGAACGCGCCTTCGTGTGTGATCCAGGCACAACCTGCATACTGGACACCTAATGCTTTGGCGTCACGAGCGACTCCTTCCGGATCGTCGCGGAAGCGATCGTAAGAAAAATGACTACTGACAGCTTTTAGATTGTGGGCCGCCAACAACCCCTTGAACTTGTCGGGAGTCAAATCATATGTCCCAGCCAGCTCCACCAATCGGATTCCGAAGCTTTGCACCTTCTTCAGTGTTCCCGGTACGTCCTTCTTGAAATCGTCGCGGAGACTATAGAGTTGAAGCCCGGCGTCGGCCTTGAATGAACCAGCTTGAACGATCGCCATGGGAATCAGAAGAAGAATGCCGAGAACGATCAGAACCTTGAATCGGATATTCATCTCAACACCTCATAGTTTGAAGCCGCTAGTTCAGAGTTCAAGCTTCAGCTTGGCTTGGGCTAAGCCCCGCTGCTGCTTTCATGCTCCAGCCGCTTGAAGGCGGAACTCTAAACTCTCAAAAATCGAACAAGTAGTTGTACTTCACAAAAAAGGCACGATTCAGCGTACGCCGATCAACCTGTTCATGGGGATCCGTATAGTCAATTGTTGCGACGCGCGAATTGTAAACCACGAACAAGCCCGTGCTTGAAGTGGAAAGCAACCCAAGCCGAATATTGAGGCCGACCTGGTTTGAGCGACTGTTGTACTGAATGAACGACTGGAAGTAGCTTTTCGATGAGAGGGCCCAGTTAAAGCGCCAGCCCACCAAATCGGTGTTGAAGTTGCCTTCGGGTAATCGAATCCAGTTGCGGACGTAGCTTCCTGTAAATGTGAAGTCGTACCCAATGCGGTAGCCGCCGTTCGCGTTGACGGTCCGGATCGTGCCGCCGTAGAAATCGCCGATGGCTGTATTGCCTGAAGCGAAGAGAACTGCGCTGGGGTCGGTGGAGAAGTTGGCCACGGTTTCGCTGTAGCGATACGCTCCGGGTCGAACGTTGATGCCCGGGAAAATCTCGAACGGCCTGTCGATCCGTTCGAAGTTCCGATTGAATGCGACCCCATATTGCGAGCCATTCTGCCAGCGCGAATCCAGATGATAGTGCTCAAACCCGGATTCCTGACCGGTGGGACGTCCCGCAGTTGGGATGGTGTACCAGCGATTCCATTGCAAATGGGGAAAGAAGCTGCGCAGGTACTTGCCTTCTGGGGTAAACGTATAGCGATAGCCGAAGGAGGGTTTGCGAAATCCATGTCGACGCACGAAGCCGACTTCCGGATTAAAGTTATGGCCGACTTCAGAGTAAGACGCGTCGATTCGGTTATGCCGATCGTCGTAGGCGAGAGTGCTTGCGCCTGCGTGGTTGTTCGAATTGCGACCCGCGGTGAACGACTTGGCGAAGTAGGTAAATACGTTGGCATAGCTGCCCAGACCAAGATTGAGGTCCGTCCCGAAGGTGCTGTTAGTGGAGCCGTCAGGCAACCCAAGACGGGAAGAGGTGGATTGCCGCGCCACGGCTATGCCTCCAATCGAACTGCGACGGCCAAACTCACGGCTCAGGCGAGCTACGCCGAAGTTGTTGGCGGGCGTGATTCCATCGACGTGCCGGGTTTGGGCATTGAGGATACCGAGACTGTAGTGTCCCACCTTGCCCGACAGGCGAACTCCAGCGTCAATGGGCACCTGCACACCCGAATCGTCAATACCGATGCGACGGGAAAAGAAGATCTCGGTCTCCTGCGGGGAGCCGAAATCGAAGAAGCCGGAGTTCTCGAGAAAGAAAGGACGTTTTTCGGGAAAGAAAAGATCGAATCGCGTGAGGTTGATCTGCTCATCGTCCACTTCAACCTGGGCAAAGTCGGTATTGAACGTGGCATCCAGCGTGAGACTGTTCGTCAGGCCATACTTGAGATCCAACCCGCCGGTGTGCTGCGGATCGGTTCGATTGGTCAAGCGCGTGAAATCTTGCTTGACACCGCCAAGCACGTAGGGCAACAGCTTCAAATTCCGGTGCGGCTTCAGACTCAGGTGTTCGATTTGCCCGGCCATTTCGACTTGCGTGATTGTGTATGCCCTGGAGAGAGGAGACCAGAATGACTGCTCGTTGTGCCGCCGAAGGTTCCGCTGGATGTTCATGCCCCAGGTGATGTCGTCTCCAGGATTGTAACGGAGGGTTCGTAGGGGAATCTTGAACTCGGCCTCCCAACCTCGCTCACTGATTTGGGATCGCACGGTCCAAACGGCATCCCAGTTGATATTCACAGCGGCAGCGCCGCCGCGTTGTGTGCTGCTGGTATTCGTTGCTCCGGCGCCACCCGCCCGGGCTGGACTGCCTGCGCCACCGCGACCCTGGCCGGCTTTCGAAACCTGAGCATCGTATTCGATGCCCGTGGGACTCGTCCCAAAAATCACACCGTTCTGCTTATCGTTAAACGTATCGAACAGGATCTGGACGGAATCGGTGTTTTCCAGGCTGCCATCGCGACGATTCTGAGTGACCACGATGTTGTTTGGCTGGCTGTCCAGACAGATCACACCTAGGTAAAGGTCGTCGTCATCGAAAGCAATGCGAACCTCCGTTTGTTCGGTTGAGGGTTCGCCGTTATTCGGTTCTTGTTGAGTGAACCCGGTGGCTGGTTGCATTTCTGTCCAGATCGCTTCGTTCACAAAACCGTCGATCGCGGGCGGAGTATCGACATGGTAGGCGCGGACAGAAGGGCGAGCCCGGCGGTCAATGTCAGTCTGCCCGTTCTGAGCGTCTTCCTTGGTGCGCGCTACGAGCGCGAGTGGAATCGAGAGGAGGGCAAGCGAGATTGTAAGCCAGTAGCCTGAAACTGAAGAACAAGACGCTAACCTGGGGCCACGGAGCATCCTGCGGTGAGAGTCTGAACCCACGCCTGAACAAGAGTTCGTTGGATTTGTTTTCTGAGTCATTCCAGGAGTCAGATGCCTGCCTTCGTAGGATTTGGCGTTACAGGTTTCTTCACAGGACCATCTGATTTGACGCGTCCGTAGCTGCACAGCAATTTCTTCTGGCCAGTTCCTGGTCCTGAAACAAGACAGACCTCCGCGCCGCGGAGGTCTGTCTTGAATTGTCGTAGGAATTGATGGGGCAGCGGGCTTACACCTTCTCTGGCACGACGTACGGGCTGCGATACTTCCGTCCCAGGTAGTTGTTAGCTTCCTTGTCGCCGGGAAACGTCTCGGTCTTTGGATCAAAGGTGAGAGTCCTGCCTAGGCGGTAGGAAATGTTGGCCAGGTGGGCCAGCACCGTTGAACGGTGGCCTTCTTCAATAGGAGCATTCAAGATCTCAGGCTTCCGCTGGCGCATCGCATCGATGAAGTTGGCAAAGTGATCGCCATCTTCCTTCCGTGTGCCAGCAGGTTTGGCCTCTTTCCCGAGGAATATCCGGTATTGACCATAGCTGGGGATTTCCATGTAGCCCTTCGATCCAAGAAATAAAATGCCGACCTTCAGATCGGTGCCCTCAACCGGCGTGTCCCAGTGCCGTACTTCAAAGGTGAGCAGCTTCTTTTCGGCCGGATACATGAAAGCGGTCACCTGGGTGTTCGGAGTCTCCTGATCGTCATCGAACATGAAGTGGCCGCCCATTGATTGGACTTTGGAGGGCAGAGTAACGCCGAGGCCCCAACGAGCCACGTCCAGTTGATGCACGCCCTGGTTTCCGATATCGCCATTACCGTAAGCCCACTGCCAGTGCCATTGATAGTGGAAGCGGTTCTTCGTGAAGGGACGAACCGGAGCAGGCCCCGTCCACAAGTCGTAGTGCACGCCCTCGGGAACTTTCTCTTCACCAGCTTTTCCGATCGTGTCGCGCCGCTTGTAGCAGAGCCCCTTGGCCATGTAGACGTCACCGATCACGCCGTCACGTAGCATTTGAACCGCTTCCTTAAGGGCTGGGCTGCTGCGAATTTGTGTCCCGTGCTGGACGATCCGATTGTATTTTCGAGCCGCTTCCACCATCTTCCGGCCCTCAAAAATGTTGTGGGAGGCCGGCTTTTCGACATAAACATCTTTTCCAGCCTGGCAAGCCCAGACGGTACCTAGCGCATGCCAATGGTTGGGAGTGGCGAATGAAACAGCATCGATCGACTTGTCGTCAAACACCTTACGCATGTCGGTGAAAGCGGCAGGTTTCTTGCCCGACTTCTCCTCCACTTGAGACAGGCGCTGGTTGAGGACGCTCTCGTCCACGTCACAGAGGGCAGCCAGCTCGACGTTATCTTTGCTCAGGGCGGAAAAGCCACGGATGTGTTCGTTGCCACGTCCTTTGACACCGATAATCGCAACGCGGACACGGTTGTTCGCACCGTTGAGCGAGGAGGCCCGAGCTGCCAATGGAGTGGCAGCGGCCAAACCTGAAGACATCAGAAAATAACGGCGATTAACTTCGCTCATAGATCCTTCCTTTCACCTGACTTGGTTTTGTAGAAGAGACGCAATAGACACAACAAAGGTTTCGTAATTTGTAGTAAAGCGGTCACTCAGGCTGAATCAGACACTGCGATCCTGCCGCGTTTCTCGCAACCGGGTTAGCATCAGTCTACCACGCCGACGCAGCGCGCCAACCCCCATTGGTCAGGAAGGGAGACGCTTTTCGTTCCACGTAAGATGCTTAGTCCTTCTGCCTCAGCTTATATCCAGCCGGCGTTTCAAACAAACCCCCATCAAGGGTCGAGGTTGAGAAGCCTTTCACTTCGGTGGTCGTGGTCATCAAAGTGGCACTCACCTTTTCGTCGGAACCAGCTTCGGACTTCCGGGTCTCAGCCGGTGGTGCCGTCTCTTCTTTCTTTTTCTTCTTGCCGAACCCGCCAAATCCTCCAAATCCTCCCAAGGCTTTGCCAATGGCCTGACCTACGTTCTCCGGTTGGCGTTCCTCGGGGGTCTCGCTACGCGGCTCATTGGCTGACTCCTTCGAGCGGGCTTGGGCCTTTGTTTCCTCTGAGGGCGTTCCGGAAAGATTAAACGACATGATGGTCAATATGGCCATCCCCTCCAGATCCTGCATCTTCTTACGCATGGCCTGCATTGACTCCGCGGTACGTGGATCCTGTCCCGCTTGTGGCGACATACCCACGCTCCGCATCAGCTCGGGTGAAGCCATTTTTTGCGCATACTTCGCGTAGAACCGATTCTGTTCTTCAAATCCCGAAACGTCCTTGGTGAGCCAAAGCTCGGTATCGGCGCCCATCGCGCCCTTGTCCTTTGTTTTTTGGTCTTCTCCTTCGAGCTCCACGGTCAAGAGCACTTTGCGGGTGTTGAAGCCGTTGATCACGCGAGTTTCGCCGGTGTCTTTCACATTGATCTTCGGCTCAACCTTCACATCGCTCTTTGGAGGATCCTTGGAATCCTGTGGATTCTTCGGGGCAGACCTGGCCGAAGCGATCGCCTTCTCCATTTGAGCTTTGATTTCAGCGAAGGTCATCACGGTGTAAGTCTTCTTCTTATGATCGATCGACACAATGTGCTCTCGATCCAAGTCGATGATTTGGCTTGAGACCATTTCGGCACCGTTCATCTGATCCTTACGCAGGCGGTCGCCTTTGATGTAGGTCGAAGTGGTGCTCTTGTCGAGCCCTTTCGCACCGAACATTCCCGCCATCTTCCCCAAGCTTTCCATGATGCCACCCTTCATTTCGGTCGTCTCCTCGTACTTGAGGTCACCAAAGGATGTGATTGGCATCAGGAAACCGAGGGCGCAACACAGAATGGCTCCAAATCTTGGTTGCATAGATCCTCCTAGAAACGCTTTCTCTGGCAAAGCACACCACCTTGTTTGCCCGGTCCAGAGTGGTTGGTTGAGGAGAAGGGCAAACAGCACTTCGCTTAAGTCCATGGACGGCAAACGGGGGTTGGCACGACTTAGGCCAAAATCTTCTGGGCGACATTTCCATGGACATCAGTAAGCCGGAAATTACGACCACTGTAAAAATAGGTCAGTCTTGTGTGGTCGATTCCCAGCAAATGGAGAATCGTCGCGTGGAGATCGTGTATGTGCATGCGATCCTCCACCGCATAGTAACCGAATTCGTCAGTGGCGCCATACGTGATGCCGCCCTTCACACCACCGCCCGCCATCCAAATCGAGTAGCCATAGGGATTGTGGTCGCGTCCGTCTCCCTCGGCAATGGGCGTGCGGCCAAACTCTGCGCCCCATATCACCAGGGTGTCCTCCAGCAGACCCCTGGAGTTCAGATCCTTGAGCAGGCCGGCAATCGGTCGATCGACCTCGCGGGCATTCTTGGTGTGCAAGCGCACCAGTTCGCTGTGCTGATCCCACTTGTAGCTGTGAGAACATTGAATGAAGCGGACCCCGCGCTCCGCCAGACGCCGGGCCATCAGGCACTGCCAGCCAAAGTCGGCGGTCTCCTCCTGGTCGAGTCCGTACAGCTTCTTTGTTGCTTCCGACTCCTTATCGATCTCAAAAGCCTCCGGGGCTTCCGTCTGCATCCGGAAGGCCAGCTCGAAAGCTTGGATGCGCCCTTCCAATTCGGGATCGTGCTCGCGGGAGAACGCGTGCCGGCGGTTCTGCTTCTGGATCATGTCCAGTTCGAAGCGCTGCAGGTCGGGTGAGACACCCTTCGCAATCAGGTTCTCGATGGGCTCAGCCAGTTCCTTGACCTTCACTCCCGCATTGCCGATGGCTGTGCCCTGGTAAGCAGCTGGCAGGAAACCCGAACTCCAGTTCTTGGCGCCGCCGTGTGCCAGCGACGGTTTGATGGTAATGAAACCAGGAAGGTTCTTGTTTTCGCTCCCAAGGCCGTAAACGATCCACGACCCCATGCTTGGCCGTGTGAAGGTATTCGAACCGGTGTGGAGTTGCAGCAGCGCACCACCATGCGCCACGCTGTCACCTACCATCGAGCGCACCACGCAGAGATCGTCCACGCAAGTGGCGACGTTGGGGAACAGCGCACTGACGGGGGTGCCACTTTGGCCATGCTTCTTGAATTCCCACGGCGACTTCATCAGATTTCCAACGCGACCTTCGGCAAATGTCAACGGACGCTTGAAAGGCAGCGGTTTGTCATGGTCCTGAATCAGCCGGGGCTTGGGGTCCCAGGTGTCGATACTCGAGGGCCCGCCATGCATGAAGAGAAAGATCACCCGCTTGGCCTTGGGTGGGAAGTGAGGCTTCCTGAGCGCCTCAGCACCCGGTGCTTCGGGCATGGCCAGAAGTTGGTTGTCAGCCAATAAGCCTGCCAGGCCGAGCGTTCCGAAGCCGCAAGCCGCTTGCCTCAGCATGGCACGGCGCGAGAGCGGTTGCGTTGCATTCCAATGTGTGAAATCGATCAAAGGATCCTCCAAGACAAGCCAGTCCTCAGTATGCGGTCCCCCTTGGATAAGGGAATGGAAGCTTTGAGAAAGCTTCCCCCGCGCTTTTTTGCGGCAGGGGGTTTTGACTCACGATTTCGAGTCCCAACCCCCGTGAATTCCCCCCTTGTCCAAGGGGGGACGATGGTTTATAGCGGCTCATCACTGAAGACCTACAGCTCTCAGCTCTAATCCACATAGATAAATTCATTCGACGACAGCAGTACCCGGCAGAAACTTTGCCAGGCATCCAGGTTCGGCGTCGTGACAGCCCCGTTTGCCTGGGCTGCGGCTAGCGACTTGCCACGGTAGTTTTCTAGGTAGCCCAGCGACTCGCGAAGCTCTTCCGTAGTCGGGATTCGCCCCAGTGTTCGCTCGTATGCGACCGCCACCCGCTGATCGTCGGTTCCCTTGCCTTCTAGAAGAGCTCTCGCCAATTCACGCGATCGCTTCGCGACGGCTTCGCCATTCATCATATAGAGCGCTTGGGGCGAAACATTGGTGCGCGCGCGGCCTTCGCCTGAGGTCGTGGCATCGCCAAAGTCAAAAAGGTTGAACAGGGACGGAAGATTGGAACGACGGATTGGTAAATAGACGGTGCGGCGCACACTCGTATCGGGGTTGATGCTCAGCCGTCCGCCGCTGTTTTCGCCATCCGTGCCAAAGCCCGACTGTAGAGTACCTCCGACGGTCAGGTCGAGTTGCCCCGTCAGTGCCAGCATGCCATCGCGAATTTCTTCAGCATCCAGTCTTCGCCGATTCATGTGTGAGAGGAGCCGGTTGTCCGGGTCCGTCTCGGCAGCCTTCCGGGAGGTTTCCGAAGCCATCCGATAGGTGTTGGAGAGCATGATGAGCCGATGGATTGCTTTGATCGACCAGCCCTGCTTCACAAACTGCAGAGCCAGGTAGTCCAGCAACTCCGGGTGAGTGGGCATCTCGCCCAGCTTGCCGAAATTGCTCGGCGTACGCACCAGCCCTTCCCCGAAGTGCCACTGCCAGAGGCGGTTCACCATCACGCGCGAGGTCAGCGGGTGATCAGGCTGCGTTAGCCACTGGGCCAGCTCCAGACGGCCGCTTCCAGCCGTCACAGGAGTTTGCTGCTCACCGGCAATGATTCGCAGGAACTGTTTTGGAGCATCCTCTCCCGGGTTGGCCCAGTTACCGCGAATGAAGACCTTCTGTTGGATCGATGGGCCCTCGGCCACGGCGCATGCCATGGGAGGCTCCGGTGGAGAGGCAGCTTTCAGGGCCTCCAATTCCTTGCGGAGCCCGGCTAACTTCGCCTCAGACTCAGCAGAGAACACCTTTTCGGGCTCGTTGTCAGGCAAAGCCAGAGGCCCCTTCTTGTCGGTGACATCCGTCAGGAAACGCAGCTTCGCCACGTCGAAAGCGATCCGGTCCGGCAACGGTTTTCCTTGGCGGCGGGCTTCCTCCACCTTTTTCTTGTGTGCCTGCTGAGCGTCATTTCTTTCGGCTGCGAAGGCCTTCAAATCTTCCTGAAAAGCGCGTGCCACTTCCGCCAATGCCTCTGGAGCGTCCGGCAGCTTGTTCTGTATCTCAGAGCGGCCCAGCGCCGCGGTGGCGGCGTCGCTTGCTTCATACCAGCGCTTGAGGTGTGGGCGAACGTCGATGGAGGGTTTGAGATAGCTAATCCAACGCCCCAGGACCACCGCATCCAGATTCTGTTGGCGGGCAAAATCGCCCAGTTTCAAATCAGCCATCGCGGCCGGACGATTCTCATACTGCCAGGCCGCCGGCAGATACTTCGGCATCAGAGCGCGCAAAGCCGCTGCATGGCGGTCTGCTTCGGCGCCTGTCACTTCGTCGATGTCCTCCTGCTTCTCTTTCACTTTCTCCTGATGCGAGGTATACCGATCCGCCACATCCTTCGGTACCAGTGGCGCGAAGTAGAGCTGGGAAACGGTGCCTTCGACCCGGGAGAGCGATTTGGTGCTGGCGAAAATCGAAGCCAAGGAGTAATAGTCCTTGGTCGGGATTGGATCGAACTTGTGGTCGTGGCAACGGGCGCAGGCCACGGTCAGTCCCATGAAGGCTCGCGTGGCGACGTCCAGTTGTTCGTCCACCATGTCGTAAACCATCTTCGGCTTGTCCTGCTCCGCCAGCAGCTTCGGTCCCACCTGGAGAAAGCCGGTGGCGATGATTCCGGTGGTATTTACTCCACCCGGTTCGGTGACCGGCAACAAATCTCCCGCCAGTTGCTGCTTGATGAATTCGTTGTAGGGTAGATCCTTGTTGAAGGCTTCGATCACATAGTCGCGATACCGATAAGCGTAGGGGTAGCGAATATCTTCATCGGCGCCGGCCGAGTCAGCGTAGCGTACTACGTCAAGCCAATGTCGGCCCCAGCGCTCGCCGTAGCGAGGGGAGGCCAGCAGCCGATCCACAACTTTGGCAAAAGCATTGGGGGACCCATCTGCCAGAAACTCGTTGATCTCCCTTTCAGTCGGAGGCAGGCCGGTCAAATCGAACGTCGCGCGGCGAAGTAACGCCAGCCTGCTGGCTGGCTGCGCAGGAGAAAGACCCTTCTTTTCCAATTCTGCCAGCACAAAGCGGTCCAAGGGTGACCTGCCCCACGCGACATTCTTTACGTTGGGAGGCACGTAGTTCTTAACCGGCTGAAACGCCCAAAACTTCTTTTGTTCTTCGGTGAACTGATAGCCTCTGGGTTTCTCACCCACTACCTCTGAAGCGGTCGCATTGGGCCACGGGGCGCCGATCTTGATCCAAGCCACAAGATCCGCAAGCTCAGCGTCCTTCAGCTTACCGGACGGCGGCATCTTGATTTGCCCCTGGTAGTTCACAGCGTTGATCAGGCGGCTGTTTTCCGGCTCGCCTTTTACGACCACGGGACCACTCTCGCCTCCCTTGAAGAACGCGGCAGCCGTGGCCAGATTCAGCTTGGCCATTTGCATCTCACTGCCGTGGCAGGCAAAGCACTTGCTAGAGAGCAAGGGGCGGATTTTGCTCTCAAAAAATTCGGTTTGCTCTGCGTTAGCTTGAGGTTTCGGGGTTGCTGCCGCGGGCGGTCCACCGATGAACAAGAAGAGCGTCGGAAGGAGAAAAAATCTTTGTTTCAACATGATAGGTAGTATAGCAATGCGGGAAAGACCGGACAAACGTGAAATTGAGACCTAACTTGGCGGCAGTCCGCAAAGGATCTGAGCGTTACCGGAAATGCTGAGGAGCAGAAAAGGATACTCAGCAGACCTGAGGTGCTGATTCATGCTCAAGAAGATCGTTTCGGGAGGCCAGGCAGGTGCGGATCGAGCGGCGCTCGATGTGGGACTTGAATATGGGCTTCAAATCGGAGGCTGGGTCCCCAAAGGGAGAATGGCCGAAGATGGCCCAATTCCCCTGCACTATGGAGGCCTCGTCGAGACCGAGTCTTCGGATCCCTCGGTTCGAACCGCCCTCAATGTGCGAGACTCGGATGCAACTCTCATCGTCTCGCATGGCGCGCTTTCCGGCGGATCCCTCCTCACACTTGATAACGCTCGAACCCTCGCCCGCCCCGTGTTTCATCTTGACCTAACGGTGTTAGCGCACACAGAGGCACTCGATCAAATCAGCAATTGGCTTCGATCCGTCAACCCTCACACTCTCAACGTGGCGGGTCCTCGCGCCAGCGAAGATGCTGGTATCTATAGCTGCGTAGTGGAGCTCTTACGAACTGTGCTCCCGCTAGTTTCTAGACCCCACTGAGGGGTCCGCCTCCATCTGGTGCGGGTGTCTGTTCGGCCCCTCATGAGCGCTGAGCGCGAAACTACAATCAGGCGCGCTGGAAACTGACCGGAGGCACCCCGCCTCTGACTCCGGCTGCGACACCGTTCGTGAACACGCCCGGGCACGCTCGGATGATTCTGAGTGGCTTGCGGCTCAATGCCCGAGCGAGCCAATTGGCAAAATTGGGAAGACTTCGAACCAGCTGGGTGCGACGCTCAAGGTGCCTCTGTCGGCGTTACTCGAGGCAGTATCTCGGGTAGCTTGAGGGGCTGAATGATTTCCAGGGCATCGTCGAAGGTGAGTCGAGTCGAGACCACGGTGCGCTGAAAGTCGCTGTTCTTAACGGCCACAGCAATGTTGCGCTTGTAGAAAAAGACCACTTTCAGCGCGAACTCACCGCCGTAGCTGACAGGGAACCATACACCGTCGTCG
>Ga0187893_10012306_pt1 | contig 12167 bp, 8 predicted proteins | sample MA1701074metaG_FD_139574 | JGI IMG/M metagenome (GOLD analysis project Ga0187893, IMG submission 139574) | White microbial mat communities from a basaltic lava cave in the Kipuka Kanohina Cave System on the Island of Hawaii, USA - MA170107-4 metaG ... | reverse complement strand
GCGGGAGATCGTTTTTCGAATAAACCGTGGAGGTGTTGTTGAGAAGCAGCAGCGTCACGCCGATCACCAGCGCGGACGTGAGCGCGCCGACCAGAATTCCAATTTGTTGGGCACGCGGCGTCGCTCCAACGATGTATCCGGTCTTCAGGCACTGCGCCACCGTTCCGCCGTTGGAACACGCGATGCACACGATCGCCGCGACGGAAAGGGCCATCAAACGGTAAAACTCGCCCGTCCAACCCACCGCCACGAAAATCAGGCACGTCATCAGCAACGTCGCCACCGTCATGCCCGAAATCGGATTCGATGACGATCCGATTTCCCCCGTCAAACGAGCGGAAACCGTCACAAACAGGAAACCAAACAAAACGATCAACATCGCACCCCAGACGTTCATGTTTAGCATCGGCGCGAACGTAATCGCCACCACCAAGACCAGACATCCGACCAGGACCACTTTCATGGACAGGTCTCTATCGAGACGCGACATAGATTGCACTGCCTTACCCGCGCCGCCTCGAGCGGCGATATCGGCCATACCAGAGCGGATAGAAGCAAGAATGGTGGGAAGGGACCGTATCATGCTGATGATCCCGCCCGCCGCGACCGCTCCCGCTCCGATGTACAGTACATAATTCTTGAAAATTTCATCCAATCCCATTTGGCGGATTGGCTTTTCTGCGGGATATAAGGCATCTGGCAAGTTTTCACCGAAGAGGACGATTGCCGGAATCAGAACCCATGAGGCGAGTATCCCGCCGGATACCATGATGGACGCGATGCGAGGACCAATGACATATCCAACGCCTAGAAGTGCGGGCTTCGCCTCCAACGCCACCGCAGCCCCTTTGAATTCAAGCGCACCATACTTCATCAGGCCCTGAGGTTCGTCCGGCCAGCACTTGAACGCCTGCATGAAGGTTTGATAGATGAATCCCAATCCAAACCCCGCAAATACCGTTGCTGCCGAGGCCCCGCCCTTTTCACCGACAATCAAAACATCCGCGCAGGCCACGCCCTCCGGGTACATCAGCTTTCCATGTTGCTTGACGATGAACACGCGCCGGAGCGGAATCATCATTAAAACGCCCAGGAGTCCACCGAGCACCGCCACCAGCATCACGCGCGTTAGTTCCAAGTTGTATCCCAGGATCAAGAGTGCCGGCATGGTGACGCCGACGCCGAACGCGATCGACTCGCCCGCCGACCCTGTCGTCTGCACGGTATTGTTCTCAAGGATGGTGGCGTTTCTCCCAAGCAGGGGCCTGAAGATTCGAAAGAGAGTGATGGAAAGTACCGCGATGGGAATCGACGCCGAAACCGTCATCCCGACTTGAAGCACCAAGTATAGCGACGACGCCCCGAAAACGATGCCCAGTATCGCCCCCACGAGGATCGGCGCCAGGCCAAACTCGTGTATCGTCTGATCGCCCGGTACGTAGGGTTTGTGCTCTGCGATCGCGCCTTGCGACTTTGAGGCCTCCGTCGACATGAAGCGACTCCTTGAAAACCGGGTCCTAGGCGCCGCACTGACCGCGCCGCCATCCGCCCGCGAGCAGGCTGACCGTCACGCCAAGAGCCGACGGAGGGATTTGAACCCTCAACCCCGGCTTTACGAAAGCCGTGCTCTACCGTTGAGCTACGTCGGCGCAATCGCATTCGGTGGCGATTTCGTGCGACCGCAAAGGAAAAAACTATTACGGCCAAACTCGGCGCTCGTCAAGCGAACCGAAATCGCGTGGAGCCGCTCAACACTCGTTCTTTACCTGGGAACCAATGAACTCGCCGGCGCGTGATCAGACGAACCTGGGACAATTGATTAAGCACGATTTTCAGGCGAAGAGGGCGCTGAATTCGAGTCCTTGTGGGGTTGGAACCAACCGCCTTACAACGACGGAATGCGGTGGCCACTCCGGCGATTCATGACCACCGTCCCCGCGGTGAGCAGCAGCGTCGTCAGGACCGCCATTCCCCATTGCGAAACCGTGGGCACGCAGGGAGGATTGAGATCGCAATCCGAATCATCGCAATCCGGGAATGTGTCGCAGTCATTGTCGGCGCCGTCGCCGCAGTTTTCCGACGCGCCGGGGTTGATGGAGGCCACGGCATCGTTGCAATCCGTTGCCGAACCGTTCGGGCAGGTCGCGTCGCCGGGGTTCCCGTAGCCATCGTCGTCGTTATCGATGCACGTGGGGGCCGTCACGGGACTCGAAACGCCCGCGAAATTCTTCGGCGAATTGAGAGCAACCGTCAGCGGGCAACTTGCCGTCAGGCATCCCGCCGCGCGGTTCAAGGAGCTCGTGCCGTTTGTCGGAACCGAACCGGTCGTCACATTGCACGAGTGGTAAGGCGTGTACTGGAGCGTATCGCCGGTCAGACTGAAAAAGTTCGCGGGTATGATGTAATCTGGCGCCGGTCCTCCATAAGTCGTCAGATTTGCGGTTCCGAAAAGCAACGTTTTGTCGGCCGAAGTTCCCGGCGAAAGGCTCGACAGATTCACGATGTTAGCGACGCTCCGAACCTGGTGCCCAGCCAACCCGGTTTCTCCGCCCGAAATACAGGTTTCAATCAACTCGATAAACTGCACCGAACCATCCGAGTTGCTAAAGACCTCGTTGATCCGCCAAGTATGCGAACCTGCCCACGCGATCGAGCCCCAAATACTCAATGCGAACAATCCTGTCGCCACCGAACGCACGTACGACCGATTCAACCCCATGATATTCCCTCCCAGGCGGCACCAATCTAGGATCCGCCGTTTAAGAATCCGTCAGCAAATAATCAGAGCCCCGAAGGCGGGCTAAGCCATTAACCCACGAGGAACATTGTAACAAACGCATACTTCGGCCTTCAATCAAAATCATTATGTCACTGGATAGGCGATTGATTGCCCGAGTTTGGCAAGGTGGCTTCCCTTGTTTCCCCACCTGTCAATTGGACCCGGCGAACTTTTTTGTTGACAGAATGGGGGATTGGGTTAGTATACGGGGGTTGCCATGTTGGCGACGATGGAAGAGTCTGTTTGACAGGAGGTCACCCCCATGCGACGGAACGCCGTCATCACACTTTGCAGTGTAGTTTTAATTTCCTCGCTTTCTGGTTGCAGTTTGTTCAAAAAGAAAGAACCGGTTGCGGACACCTCGTACGACCAATCCAATGATGCGGCCGCCCAAGATTCGTATACCGCATACCCAGCGGCAGGCGGTACCTATGGTATGAGTGGTTCAAAAACCCACACGGTCGCCCGGAAAGAGACGCTTTATTCCATCGCCCGCATGTATTACAACGGCGACCAATCGCGATGGAAGGAAATATACGAAGCCAACCGCGGATCCATAAGCGATCCCAACAAGATTCGCGTCGGACAGGTGCTGACCATTCCGTAACCCGTCGGGCTAACGATTCCCGCCGCGAGATTCGGCTTGAATCCGAAGTTCGGTTCGTTCCCGGCGTCGGACCCGCTCGGGCCGCCGAATTTCAAAAGCTCGGTATCCGGACGGTACAAGACCTTGTCCTGCACATTCCTTTTCGGCACGAAATCCATCCACGGTCCCAACCGATCGGGACTTTAACCGACGGAATCATGGCGACGGTGGTCGGGCAGGTTCGCCGCGTCCAGAAACCGGGGAGTTCGCAAAAGCGTCCGCTCAATGCGCTGATTGCGGACGGCACCGGTGAATGTCGCGCCGCCTGGTTTCATTCCCAGTACCTCGATGATCAAATCATTCCCGGCGCGATCTTGCGCTTGACAGGTCGAGTCGAGAGGTACCGAGACCGAGCATCGTTCGCCAATCCAAGGACGTCGATCATCGAATCCGCCGCCGAGGCGCTTGGACCGACTGACCGCGACGTTTGGGAACCCGTTTACTCCGCGACGGAGAAGCTCTCCAGCCGCGAAATTGCCAGAATCGTCGCATCCTTGCTCGATGAAGTCGTTCGACAAGTTGACGACCCGTTGCCGGAGGCGATTCGACTCCGGCGGAAGTGGCCTCCCCGGCGCACAGCGATCGCCCGATGCCACAAACCAACGTCTTCCGAGGATTTTCCGCAGGCCCGCTGCAGGCTTGCCTACGATGAGTTTCTGAGTTTTCAACTCGGATTGCAGTGGAATCGTCATCGAAAAAGAGCCGTCGCGACGCAACCCATCACCGTCGATGAACGGATCGATCATCGCATTCGAAGGCGATTTCCATTTTCTCTCACGAAAGCGCAGGACCGCGCAATCCGCGAAATCGCCACCGACCTCGCCCGGCCCGAACCGATGCACCGTCTTCTTCAAGCTGACGTGGGGGCGGGAAAGACCGCGGTCGCCGTCTATGCCGCCCTTATGGCCGTAGCCCGAAAACGGCAGGTCGTCCTGCTCGCTCCGACGGAAGTCCTGGCCTCGCAGCACCACGAAAAAGTCACGAGGTACCTCTCAGGCAGCCGCGTTCGGAACGGATTTCTGACTGGCGCGGCATCATCCAGCCTCCGAAAATCTCTGCTTTCCGATCTGACAACACGCGACATTGACTGGGTCATCGGCACCCATGCACTCTTGGAGGATGACGTGGTATTCGCCGACTTGGGCCTGGTGATCATCGACGAGCAGCACAAGTTCGGCGTCGTCCAGCGAGAAACTCTGACCCGAAAGGGGAATCATCCCCATGTGCTCCTCCTGACCGCGACGCCGATTCCGCGAACGCTCGCCATGACGCTTTACGGCGACATCGACGTCACCACGATCCGCGAGTTCCCGCCGGGGCGCAAGCCGGTGACCACCCGGCTGGTTCCGCCAGACAAACTCGAGAAAGCCTGGGACTTCGTCGCCCGGCGACTTCAAAAAGGCGAACAGGCCTTCGTGGTGTATCCCCTCATTGACGAGTCGGATGATTTGTCATTGCGCGGCGCACGGGCCGAGGCGGATCGCCTGCGATCATCCGTCCTCGCAGGTTTCAAGGTGGAGCTCCTTCACGGTCAGATGAAACCAGGCGAAAAATCCCAGGTCATGGAGCGGTTTCGTCGCGGTGACGCCCAAGTGCTGGTCTCCACGACCGTCATCGAAGTGGGCGTCGACGTTCCCGCGGCGACGATGATGTTGATCCAACATGCCGATCGGTTCGGACTTAGTCAGTTGCACCAGCTTCGCGGACGGGTGGGCCGGGGAGCGGCGAAATCTTTTTGCCTTCTGTTCGCGGAGTCCGTTGGTGACACGGCATTGGCACGACTTCGCGTCCTGTGTGAAACCAACGACGGATTCCGCATCGCCGAGGAGGACCTGCGGATTCGCGGACCGGGGGAACTGCTCGGCACGCGGCAACACGGGATGCCTGCTTTCAAGGCGGCGGACCTTGTGCGGGATTTTTCGCTTCTGGAATGGGCCAGGGAGGATGCAGCCGCCATCTTGCGCGTCGATCCTGAGTTGACGCGGCCCGAACATGCCAGGCTTAGAAACGGGATGCCCAAACGATATCGGACCCGACTTTCTTGAATTTGAGAATCTCGCCGTCGGCTCGCCGTTTCGTTGAATCGCCCGGACATTCAAGATAAAATAGGCGAGCGCTTTCTGGACGCGTCGGCAGGGGTCCCTTCGTACAATGCGTCTTGAGCGATAGGGGGGATGGTCGTGAAGTTCATTTCGAGAATTGGAATTTCGGCTACCGCCGCCACAATGATCACCGTGATTCCCGTGGCTTTGGCGTTTCGCGGCGGGGCGGACCCCGGACTGACCAGCGCCCCCAGCGGAAACGGAAACAACTGCACGCTTTGCCACGAAACCTGCGTTGGCCTTTCCTGCATTGAGCCGACCGGGCGAATCGAAATTCTCGGCGCTCCCCGACGGTTTCGCCCCGGTGCGACCTATAATCTGACCGTGCGTATCTCCGACCTCGACAAACTCGGCGCGGGCTTTGAATTCAGTGCAGAGGGCGACGCCGGACACGTCGGGAGTTTGCTTATCAACGATCCCGACCGCACCCAACACGTCGGTCTCAACGATCCGGACGAATTCATCACCCACACGCGGGACGGGGTTGACGAGTCCGTTTCCACATGGGCGTCGAACGGTCAATCCTACGCGTACCCGGTGGGCTGGGTCGCACCCAACACCGACGAAGGCGATGTGACCTTTTTCGCCTCCGCCATGGCGATCAACGATGCTTCCGCCTACCTCGGTGACACGTTCTATTGGACCTACGCGGCGCTGGTTCCCGGTCTTCCCGGCGACGGCGACGGCGACAGGGACATCGACTTGCTCGATTTCGCCGCGTTTCAGCGATGCTTTGAAGCCCCGGCCAGCGGGGAAGAATCATGCCCGTTCATGGACATGAACCTAAGCAATTCCGCGGACGGCGACGATACGGGCGAATGGACCTCGGCGATGAACGGTCCGACTGCGGCGCTTCCGGCGGAATACGTCCTGGCCGATCCCGTCCGCGGCGGACAGCTTTACGACCGGTGGTGGGTGGTCAATGGCGCAGCTACGCCCGGTGGAAGGCACCCACTGTATCCGGCTGCGGGCACACAGTCCGGTTCGACGACTTTTCGTTGTAAGGAATGCCACGGGTGGGATTACAAGGGGGCGGACGGCGCCTACGGTTCCGGTTCGCATTTCACCGGCATACGCGGCGTTCTTGGGACGACACGCACGCCGCGCGAGGTTTTCCAGCTTCTCAAGGCCGACCCGTCGGAACAACCCAATGGACACAACATGGACGCCTTCGGAATGTCCGACCGCGACCTCTGGGACGTTATCAGGTTGACGTTGGATGCCGTCGTCGACAACGATACTTTCATCAATTCGTCCGGCGAATTCATCGGCAACGACGCCATAGGCGGCGTCCGTTTCAGCGACGCCTGCCAGTCCTGCCACGGCGAGGACGGAACACGGATCAATTTCGGCAGCGCCTTGAACCCGGAATTTGTCGGCACCATCGCCAACGACAACCCGTGGGAATTCCTGCACAAGATTCGCTTCAGCCATCCCGGTTCGCCCATGCCCTCGACGGAATTGCTTCGCTGGACGGTTACTCGCGCGGCCGACGTGGGCGCCTATGCCGCGACATTGCCGACGGACTGACGAACAACCTGCCCTTCTTCCGTCGTCTTGAATCGACGAACTTCGTCGCCTTGGTGGATCAATTCGACTGTCCCCGTTAGCATGGCCCTTCCATGCTTGATCGACTCGCTCGCTGGGTCACGGACTACGCCTGGATTTGGATCGTCGGCTGGTTCATCGTCGCGGGCCTCATCTGGATTCCCGCACCACGAATCCCGACTCTGCTGGAAGACGACGCCACCAGCGTCGTGCCCGCCGACCGACCCTCCGAGGTCGCTTTAACGCTGCTTCGATCGGAATTCCCCGATCGCGCAGCCGCCAGTCGCGCGGCGGTGGTTTATTTCCGCGAATCCGGCCTCACTCCGTCCGACCACGAGGCGCGCGACGCCGTCGCAACCACGCTTGAATCCCTTAGCACCGAACTCGGCTGGCGCGTTCGATCAACCCAAAACATGCCGTTCCTTCGCCCCGTATTGGAGAGCGCCAATGGGAAGGCCGCCGTAACGGTCGTCGATCTGCCCGGACCCATGCTCAGCCATAGCACGGTGAAACGGGTCCGCGAAATTCGCCGGATCGTGGAGTCCATCGCCTCTCCGCCGGGTCTTCAAATCGAGATCGCCGGAAACGCCGCCATGGGCGAACTGTTCGCCGCCGCCGCGAGGCGTGACATCGACCTGACAACGGCCTGGGCGGTGGGCGCCGTTCTTGTGATCCTTATCGTGGTTTATCGTTCCCCGCTTGCAACGGTCATCCCGCTCCTCACCATCGCCGCCGCACTTCTCATGTCGCTCGGATTGGTCGGTTTTGCCGCGACGATGGGACTGCCCATCAACGGCCTCGTCGAGATGTTCCTCATCGTCATGATCGTCGGCTGCGGCGTGGATTACTGCCTGTTTCTCTTCTCTCGATTTCGGGAAGAGTTCTCCACGATCGCGGCGGCTGGCGCTGCCGGCGATTCCTTCGCGGTCGCTTCGGCGATTCGAGTGGCGATGACCCATTCCGGCGGGGCGATCCTGGCGAGCGCCGCAACCATCGCCGCCGGGTTGAGCACGCTGCTCCTGGCGCAGAACCGCGATCTGTACACAACGGGTCCGACCATTGCTTTCGCCGTCGTTATGGCCACGGCAGCGGTCATGACCCTCGCGCCTTCGCTGCTCTTTGTTTTCCGTCGTCGATGGATCCAGGGACCCTTGTCCGTTCGGGACGGGGGTGAGGGAGGCGGGCCTTGGCGAATCGCCGCTCGTTGGGTGACCATGTCGCCGGGTTGGGTAGCCGCGATAGTGTTGCTGGCCCTGATTCCTCCCGCCGCCGCGGCTTGGAAGGCGGAACCGCTGCACGACGCCTTTGAGGAATTCCCAGCAGATTCCTCCTTCGCACGCGGGGCTGTCCTTTATCGGGAACAATTCTTTCAAACGAAAAGCGTCAGTGAGATTACGCTGATCGTTTCTTTCCCGCAATCCATTCGCGGAACCGGGGCGACCGCCAGGATTCAACTGACGCTGGATCGATTTCACGCGGCCCTGAAAGAGAAATATGTGATGCTCTATCAGCGGGACGGGCGTGATCCGCTGGGGACGATTCGCCCGGATCGAAATTCGAGCGGCGTCGGCGACCTGGTCGGAAAACTGGTCGCCGAGTTCTACGTCGGGAAATCGGGCGCGACAACCGTCATCGACATTGGGCTTCAATTGGCGCCGCGGTCCCGTGAAGCACTCGACGCCGTCGATACCATCCGCCAAACCGCGTGGGACGTTTTCGCCGCCGCGGGATGGGACCCAGTCCGCGTGGACGTCGCCGGTGAAACCGCGCTGTACGCCGATATGCGCGACATCCGCCGCCGCGATTTTCACGCCGTCGCCGCCGCCGCCGTCGCGGTGATTTTCGTGATTCTGATTCTGCTTCTGCGTTCACCCGCGGAATCCGCCATCCTGCTTGTGGCCACGATTCTGACGTATTTGGCGACCTACGGCCTGACCGCGTGGATGATGCAGAGCGCGTATGGGCTCAAGGGACTGAACGTCAAGGTGGATTTTCTGCTCTTCATCATTATTCTCAGCCTCGGGCAGGATTACAACATTTTCGTGGTGGCCCGGCTTCACGAGGAGCTTCGCCGGCGGCCGCTGCGCGAGGCCGTGGACGCCGCAATTCAGAAGACCGGAAGGGTGGTGAGCAGTTGCGGGATCATCATGGCCGCTACCTTCGCTTCCATGTTCGCCGGGTCGCTCATGGTGATGAAGGAATTCGCCGTCGCGTTGTCGCTGGGCGTCTTGATCGATACGTTTGTGGTCCGGCCGCTGCTCGTGCCATCGTTGATTCTTTTGTGGCGACAGCGGTGGGTTCGTTCGGAGGAAAGCCCTGCGGCGAAAGCGATTCAAAGATCAAGCCCAAACGCCTGATCGCACCGGCACGCCATGGAATCGCGGGCGAGCGGCGTGAACCCGTTTCTCTTGTACAGCGCGATCGCCTCGACCAGTTTGCTTGAAGTCTCGAGTTCCATCCGCCGGAACCCGTTCGTCCGGGCGAAGGCAAGGGCGCGTTCGAGCAGTTTGCGTCCCCATCCCCTCCCTCGATACTCCGGCAAAAGATACATCTTGCGGAGCTCGCACACGCCGTCGTCGCGGGCGTGAACGCCGACCGTGCCGACGATCCCGCCTTCGTCGATTTCGACGATCTCAAACATCCCGCCCCGTGCCGCGTAATTCGCCTCGATATCATTCAGGTCCGCGTCCACGCCCTCATGCTCAGCCATCAGGTCGTATTCCCGGAGAATCCCAAACACAACCTGGCGAATCGCCTCGGCGTCGTCATTTGTCGCGGCGCGGATTTGCATAATAAATTGGAGACACAGGCCCTTAAGATAGGCGTGTGCGCTGATCCGACAGAGAAACCGTTAACGCAAGTAAGCCGGAGTAAAGCGGACTAACGAGTGCCGTTTCAGATTCTCAATCCGGCGCGCAGGCGGCTTCGACACTCAGATCGCAAAGGGTTGGCGAAGCCACGATTTCACCAAAACCGTCGCCGACGAAACTCGCCCGGACCTGCAAGTAGCGACCCGTGAAATCGCCCAGGCTCTCGCCGTTTGTGACTTCAACGAATGGCAGGGTGTCTAATTCGTCGACGGATTCCGCGGATCTGACCTCGACAAGAAGCGAAGTTTTTTCCGGAAGCGACGGACAGGTCTCCGCGTTCCAGCGAATGGACTGCCACGTGGTTCCCTGGCGTTCCGAATCGACCTCTTCAACCCAAGCCCCAGCCGTTGCGGATTTGCGGCCGACATATCCGGTCAGATCGCCAAGGTTGGCCGGTCCTGCCCCGACGCCGAGCGGCACGACGAGATCGACCGCCCCGATCCGAAATCCCCCGTTGCCGGGCAATCCCGCGTTAGGATCGATCCGCATCACGTTATCACTGTCGGAGTTGGTCACCCACACCTTGCCGATATGATCCACCGTCACGCCCGTGGGACCCGCCCCGCCCGATCCCGCCAGCGGCACCGAACCGACAAAAGTGCCATCTGTTCGAAGGTGGGCGACGGTCGCGGTTCCGAACGTCGAATGGGCGATCCATACGTTGCCTTCGGCGTCGACCACAATTCCTTCCGCGAAATTGTTGCCGTGGGTAAACGTGTTCAGGATGGTCCCATCGGAATCAATTTCATAAACCGAGTTTCCGAATAGTGAAGTGTTCCAAATGTGTCCGGTGGTCTGATCGAGCGCCAGACCATACGAAGTCCCCAATACCGGAATGCACTCGCCCGATCGGCTGCCGGGGTCGTATCGCAGCAAGCTGGCGTCGCTCGTGGCGATCCAGAGGATGCCCGCCCGGTCGATCACGGCGTCGTTTCCTCCGCAATCCGAGTCAAACGCGCTTCGGGCGATGGCTGCCCCACTGCGCCCGCTCACCCGCTGATGGACCAGATCATCGCTGCCGCCGGTCCATACGTCGTTGTGCATGTCGATCGCCAGAGCCCCGACCGACGTAGCCGCGACGCGCGAATAGTTCACGACGCACTCATCGTCCGCCGTCGAAACGCCGCCCTCGTCATCCGCGCCGCCGTCGTTGCTCCAATCGAGGATGTCGCCCAGGCCTTTCGACGTGCGGATGATGCCGTCACCATCACGATCCACGCAGCGCCCGGACTCAAGCGGGGCGATTCGAGTGAGCGATCCTTCTCCATCGGCTTCGTCAAAATTGGCCACCCAGGCGAGCCCGTCGCGGTCAACGGAAACACGCCACGGATACCGTCCGCGGCCGTCCGGCGCGGTCTGATGTTCACCGAGCACGCTCCCGGTTTCCGAATCTATCCGCACGACCGTCCCGCGAAGCGAAGCTGCGACCCATACGTTCTCATGGTGCGGCGCCTGAGGGCTTAATTGCAGAAGATGGGGTTCCACGTCGCTGACCCCGACCAACTCGCCGTTGGCGAATTGGATGTCATAGGTGTATCCGCGCGTGAGCACCCCGTTGTCAGGGCAGTCGTAGCAACGGATCTCCGAACGATCGTCGAACAGGCGGGCGCCCGAAAGTGCGGTCCCTCCCGATGACTCAAAGAACTCGGCCCCCAACAAGTGATAGGCTCCGCCGTCTTCCCGCGCCGTGGCGATTCGGAAAAGGAGCATATCGCCGGAAACGAGAGTGTTGGGATAATCGAGACCCGCGGAGGAATTGACGGGCAAATCTACGACCGCCATTTGAGCGAGACCGTCAATCAAGTCCGCGTTCGCAGCCGCTGACTCGTCGATGTCCACGCGGACCCAGCGCGTGTCACCAAAGGCCTCCGCCGCCGCCCCGGCGCGAAGCAGCGCCGAATTGATACCGAAGACAAAACAGCCGTCTTTGGGACCCACACGGTAGAAATACAATCGAAGCGTGACGGTATTGGAGCCGACGTAATTCCGCCCGAGCGGAGCACGAAACACAATCGGATTTAATTCGGTGGAAGGAGCGGTTCCCAGCAAAGGCTCACTTAAGCTCGCCCCTTCGACGGGAATAGGCCCGTCCAGCGCCGCCTCCGAAAAATCGTCGATGAAAAAGTTGAAAAGTCCGCTCCCGCCACCTCCGCCACCGCCACCGCCACCGCCACCGCCACCGCCTCCAATGATCGTGATTGGGCCATTCCCGGCCGGACCCT
>Ga0187893_10012305_pt1 | contig 12167 bp, 9 predicted proteins | sample MA1701074metaG_FD_139574 | JGI IMG/M metagenome (GOLD analysis project Ga0187893, IMG submission 139574) | White microbial mat communities from a basaltic lava cave in the Kipuka Kanohina Cave System on the Island of Hawaii, USA - MA170107-4 metaG ... | reverse complement strand
GCGATACTCTCGTTCATTCGGCGTACTCCTCTGCCCGCGTGGGCCGTTTCGGTGCCAAAAAATCCACACCGAGGGTACGCCGCCTTTTTCACATCGTCATCCACAACTTTCGGTTATATCTCCACAACGGCACCTCTTGCCCTCTACCCATACCAATGGCCGTCACCTGCGGATGGGCCTTACATTTTTTCCATTGACTACACGGATCCAAACGGTCAGGCTGACCTGAAGAATGTCTACCTGCAATTGCGCAACGGGAACGGTGGTCCCGACCAAACAATGATGTGGGGTCTAAGCGGCGAGCCAGCTCAGTGGGCTGGAGAAGGTAGCCACTTGCGCGAGCTTTCCGCTTCGAAGCAGGGCATTACCAATGGGTATCGGGTGGACTGGTCGTTCAAGATGGACGATTCGTGGACGCCGAGCCCGGCCGTTGATTTTCGCGCTTGGGCTAGAGACGATCACGACGTTGATGGTCCAGCGGCAGGGTACGACAGCAATAGACCTTACGACAACGGACTTCTCATTTGGGACGCGCGCGTTGATCTCGTTGCCGATCACAATCAGAATGGGTACTACAGCGAACTCAATATTGAATGGGATGCCGACACGAGCCTTCCGTCCCGCAACATCTGCGTAGCGGTTTACGCAGACGACGTCGTTCATATCGAGCGGTATATTGGCCAGCACTGTTACACGATTCACGGAAATGCAGAGGACTGGCACTCGTTCGCCGTTGATGTCGGCCCCCACAATCTTGAGCGAGCTACTTGGGATTTCCGGCTGCAACTCTATGATGCAAGCGACAACTTCGTCTGGCAGCGCGGGGCCGGCGATGATTCGAACCTCAACGATGTGCCGATCGAGACGACCGCCCAAGATGAGCCATTTCCTGTTTCAATTCGGCTCGACTACGAGCCGTATGTAGAAGAACTAACAGCCACGGCGGGTGTTCTGATACGCCTCCGAGCCTTCCTTTGTCAGTTTTGCGCTGAGGGAATTGGAGTCGGGGATGAGGCCGTGCGATTTGAGCAGCGGATCAATGGTTCGTGGATACGGATCCCCGAAGACGGCGTCTCTCTGACAAACAATGTAACGGATTCCTTTGGGAGGGCCTCGGTTTATTTCCTGCCCGATGAAGACCTCCTTTCAGTTCACGTCCGGGCCGTCCACGATCGTAGCAATCGATATGCAGCAAGTGCCTCGACTCCGATCAACGTCACCATCGAGAAACGCCTTTGGCACTTTCGTCGGGAATCAAGCGGAGCGCCCAGCCGGCAGAAGATTCCTCTTGTATTGATCCATGGCAATGACATGGAAGACGCAACAGACTCAGGATGGTCAGAGTTCATCATACAGTTCGCCACGGACTCTGCCGTAATGGATATAACAGATCGCTTTGATGTTTATAATTGGATCCACGACAGCCGTGCCGCCATTGGCTTCAACGGATCCACTGGCAATGCGCGAGACCTCGCTAATTTCATCTATGGACCTGCGAACAATGGACTCCTCTCCCTTTATGATCGCCGTAAGGTTTTGCTTGTAGCCCATAGCCGCGGCGGGCTTGTCGCGCGCTCGTTCATGAATTACAACCATCAGGGAGAGGATGTGGTAGGTCTCATCACACTAGGAACGCCACATCACGGATCACCGTTTGCAGTGCCGGACTGGGCGGCGATTACCTGGGTTGATGTCTATGGTGGCTCTGAATTCTGTTTCAATCTCCTGGACAACACCGACGGCCCGTTCATCGCATTTGACGTAGATCGCCTCGGTTCTCTCAATCTTGCTTGGGACAACCTTGACGGGAAGATTGCCGGTCGAACACTAACTCAGTTTGATGTCGACATTGCTCAAGGCGGATTCGTTGACCTGACGATAGGCGACGAGAACTCACCGCGCGTGGACGCCGATGACTCGACTACGTTTTTTGGAAGTGAGTACAAGCCTAAATTCGGGACGCTTGCCGAACTGAACGCGAACGAACCCTATTTCGACAAGATCGTAGCTTTTGCAGCATACGATGACAACATTGCTGACAACTCGGATTGGCTCCTGGATTTGTGCGGCCTCTCTGCGGCAGAAGCCGAAACTGCAGGGGTGCTCCCCGACGATCATGAAAAACTGGAGATGGTAACCCCGCTCCTTGCGGCGATGGGCGATTCTATTGGCGGCACAGCGAGCTATCACGCTAACGACGGCCTGGTCCCGCTTCAGAGTGCGTTGTTCCTCGATATTTCGGACGCAGTGCCATTCACGCAGGATGAGGATTTGCCGAGCGTGACGCTTCTGCCAGAAGAAATCGCAGATCGTATGCAAGTCAGGACACAGCACGTGTTTAGCGGTGACAGGCATATCGTCTTTCGTTCCGACCGATCGATCGAAACCGTACGGAGCGACTTCAACGTACGCGACCACCTTGACCTTCTGGATACGACCAATGATTCCTATTGGGCGACGCTAAAGGGCGAGATTCTTAGCTTTGTCGACACGCACGCCCCCAGCGTGCAGGCCTGGTCGGAGCGATCCTTTGCGTACGAAGGCTGTCGCATCACGCTCGCATCCTCAGCGACTGATCCCGATGGGGATGCGATGACTTTCGCGTGGAGCCAGGTAGGTGGCAAGATTGTAAGTTGGGAAACCGCAACCAACCAAAGAAACGTTTCTTTCCGGGTGCCTGCGTACTACAGCGGCAACGACTCTCGGGCCAACACCCAACTAAGTTTTGAAGTGACTGTATCTGACGGTAATAGTGCTCCCGTTAACCGACCTGTCATGGTCCGTAGTTACTTGGCCGGGGACGCGACGCATGACTTCACGGTTTCGGGAGCCGATTTTACCCTGTGGAAGGCCAACAATGGATCTAGCGCCGCTGAGAACGTTGCTGATTTTGACTGTAGCGGCTCAGCAGCTGGCGCAGATTTCACCATCTGGAAAGCTAACAACGGGCGGTCATTCCCGTGATCGAGACTCACCGACACGTTGGGTGGCCGCGTGCCAATGGGACGAGGAGAGAGGGAACCAAGCTATGCAACTCGTGACTAGAGCAGCGGCGTTCGCCTTGATTATGGTCGGTGCCACCGCCGCACAATCTGCGAACATCCACGTACACGAGGGGTCAGGACCTGTAAATGCCGAAATCTCCGTCCCTGTTTCAATCGACATCACCTCCCTAGGTAGAGCCGCTGGCATCGATGCAATCGATCTGAATTTCAGCGGGAGCGACCCTCTCTTGGACATTGTCAGGTTTGACCTGAACCCAGCATTGACTGTTTGGCAAGTGGATTCATCGGGCCCAGGGCTTTTTACTCTCTTCAACTTTGGAAGCTCCATGACCGGAGATTTCATTGTGGGCAATGTGGTGTCCAAGTCAGGGTTTCTTGGCGACTACCTATTGAGGTTAGATGCGCCGATGGTGGGCAACCCCACCGACGTAACTGGAATCGATCCTAGCAATCCTACGAACGCGATTCATTTCGATTTGTCACTGATTCACGGGACTGTATCAGTGGTGCCAGAGCCAAGCGCGATTGCCTTGTTGGCGATTGGCGCGTTGGCCCTGTTTCGTCGCAAGTCAACAAGAGTTTAACTTGCCTTTGGCGACTGCCGTTCTCGCTCTGGCTTTGAGTCCGTCAGTCGCTAAAGCAACCCAAGCGAGTGGGATGTAGCATCGATGCGTCACGTGATGCCACTGCGCAAAACGAAAAATATTAATACCCTTGAAGATACCTAGTGATTATGGTTTGGAAAGAGGGTCGATCTTGGTTACACGGGGCAATCACTCTTCTCGTCATCTGGTGGTCGGTATGGATAGGGTTGGGGCTCAAGGCTTTAGTTGACGCTGGTGGGAAGGAGCATTGCACAACTCTCTTTGAAGGCCATCAAGGGTGGTATGATTGTTATTTTGCCCTTCCTGTTCTTTTGGCTTCCATTGGAACGATTCCGACTCTCATAGTCGGTGCTGTCATCGGAGGGATCGTCGGCTGGATAGCTCGCCTCAGGCGTCGTGAGACCAGTCCGGCGCTCAGACGCGAGCGCGAAGCCCAATCCTAACTCGCCCCGGCACGATCAACCTCGCCTCCGCGAGTTCACGTTCGACCTTCGCAAGAGCCTCGTTGTCGGTCGCTACAACGATCACGCGTTCAAATCCTGATCGCAGGCAGTTTCTCACGTTCGCAGCCGCACCGCTCTTTCCGGTTTCAACCTCGATGGCGACGCGTTCACCGTTTCTCCTGGCGAGGACATCAACGCGGCCGCCAAAGCGAGGCGCCTCGACCTGTACCTTGTACCCTTCCGCGCTGAACTTGCGGGCATAGAACTGCTTCCAGTACTCGTGGGCAATCGAACCCTGAGGCCGCCGTGCATCTTTCCCGGCAGCGAGCATCTTTAGAGCCTCGGTACTCAGACGAAGCATCATTTTTCGCGTTCGCCCGATTGGAATGATCTCGGCTTCGAGCCAGCGTTGGTCGAGCAGCGTGCCTTTGATCCGCTGGCCCCGCCCAGCGCTAAGCCCAAGGCGCTTGTACCTTATCCTCACGCCGTCCTCTGGAAACTCCAGGACATCCTTCAGGAACGCAAGTTCCAACTCGCCAAGGGCATTATCTTCATGAGGAATCTGTTGAGCGCGTTCATTCCTTTGGACGAGGGGCGGATTTCTACCCGAACGTGTTGAATCTTGGCGAAGCCACGCGTCCAACGCCGAATCGCTTACAGAGCCTTTGTCCACGTGAACGTGCGGAATCTGAATCAGGAACGGCCATCTCCAGCGATTCTGCATCTTCACGATGGCATGGCCTACCGGAAGCATGCTGAAATACCGCTTGTTCTCGCTTTCTGGGATCATCGAGATGGCCGCGGCTTTGTTTATGTCTCCAGGATTCTTGAGGTTCAGGCAGATGCTCGTGAACGTGTTGCCCAATGCAGCAGACGAAACAAGATGCGGGTGCTGGTCCACGATAATCATGGCCATGCCAATCTCGCGGCATTGTCGGAGCAGCATGTTCATCAGCGATTCACGCGCTCTTCGCTCACCGAACAACACATGATGGGCCTCTTCCACAAAGATGGCAAGGCGAAGTCTCTCGCGTTCACGAGCCGCAAGCCTCACGTAGTAAAGCCATAAACAAAGAAGCGGAATCAGAAACTTCTTGCCGCCTTCCGCGAGGGCATCGAGTTCAATGATCGTGTTCTCATGCAGCAACGTCTGAACAAGTTTCTCTTGCGACACCGGAGTTGTAGTCGTGAGTTTCGCAAACGCAAGACTTTCGAGGGCTCGGATCGCGGAAACTTTCCAGCCGCGAGCGCGATCCATCGCGGAAAGCTGTTCAACCTCATGGAGAACGTCCTCGAGTTTCGGCGCGTTCAGTCTCTTGGAATAACACGCTCCGAGGGCGCGTTCAAGAATGCTTCGAGCGCCATCTCCAAGGGTGTACGCATCCGAGAGAACATCGATGACGTGGTTCGCGTGCACGTTCGGCTCCATTCCTGGAGGCGGAATGAACGGATTGAACGGGAACGGCGACAAGGAACGCCCGGGCGTGAACACGTTCACCTTGCCCTTGATCTTCGAGAGTAGGTGTCTCGCGGTGCGTTTCCAATCGAGGAACAGGAACGGAATTCCTCGGCCTTTGAGCTGTAGCAGCAGTTGAAACGCGAGATTGGTCTTCCCGGCTCCTGAACGCCCGAAGATCGCGAGGTTTTGCAGCAGTTCGTGTTCCGAGATGCCCGCGGAATGCCTGGGCTTGTCGTAGACCACGGTTCCGAGGTTGAACGTGCCTCGGGCCATATTCGGAGGAGGCAGCGAAAGGAGGATCTTGTTGTGGAAGTCCCCCAGAACCCTGTGGGCCGTCGCTGCGATTTGCCGTTCAATTAAGGCGCGAATCTCAGTGTCCCCGGTCTCGCGAACACGTAGCCAGTGCCGTACCTCTTTCGGCATGAGCGGCTCGAGCTTCCGGGCGATTTGAACGACATCCATGCCGCCCGGTAAGGCACGCGGGTTCTTAAGGGATGGACTGAGATGCGTGCCCCCCTTGATGGGTGAGTGCTACGCTTAGTTGAAATTGAAGACGAACGGCTCCATGACTGATGGGTGTGAATGGTCCATCAAGCAAGGAGCCGTGAGATGAGAAGGAGTATCGTTGGGATCGGAGGCAGGAGCAAGGGACGAAGGCGGGCCGCGGAAATCGGCAGCCTAGTCGAGGGGGACGTGCTCGGGTTGGACACGCGGGTGGCGATGATCCAGGCCCTGATTCCTCTGGGCCTGAAGGCGGTCCGCGAGGTGTTGCAAGAGGAAGTCACAGCGTTGGCCGGCGTCCGATACAGCCGCAGCGGAGGTTTACCGGGCTACGCCCGCTGGGGCGGACAGCCCGGCTCGGTGTACCTGGCGGACCAGAAGGTGAGCGTCCGCGTTCCGCGGGTCCGAGACACGCTCCACGACCAGGAGGTTCCCTTGACCACCTACGCCGGGTTGCAGGATGCGCGGCGAGCCGATGACGCGGCCCTGGGCAAGGTGCTCAAGGGTTTGTCGTGTCGAGACTATGCCTCGTGCGTGGATCCGATCGCGGAGACGTTCGGATTGAGCGCCAGCAGCCTGTCGCGTCGATTCAAGCGGGCCAGCGCCAAGAAGCTCCAGGAGTTGAGCGAGCGGGATTTGTCGAAGTATGACCTGGTGGGCTTGTTCCTGGACGGCAAGACCTTCGGGGACGACGAGATCGTGATCGCCCTGGGGGTCACGATTCTTGGGGAAAAAGTGGTTCTGGGCTTCGTGCAGACGGCCACGGAGAACGAGTTGGTCTGCACGCAGTTTCTTCGAGGGTTGATCGAGCGAGGGCTGGACGTCTCCAAGGGTTTGCTGTGCGTGATCGATGGCTCCAAGGGGCTTCGCAAGGCGGTGGACAAGGTCCTTACGGGCAAGGCCCTGGTGCAGCGTTGCCACTGGCACAAGCGGGAGAATGTGGTGCGTTACCTGCCGGCGGATCGGCAGGCGGAGTTCCGACGGAAGCTGCAGAACGGCTATCAGCAGCCGACCTACGAGAAGGCCAAGGCGACCTTGAAGAAGGTGCGAGCGGAATTAGGCACGATCAACCAGTCGGCGGTAGCGAGCCTCGACGAGGGCTTTGAGGAGACGTTGACGCTGCACCGCTTGGGATTGTTCGAGGAACTGGGCGCCTCTTTCAAGACCACCAACTGCATCGAGAACCTCAACAGCCTGGTGGGTCAGCGGACGAACAAGATCGACTGCTGGAGAAACTCGGAGCAGAAGCATCGCTGGCTGGCCACCACGGTGCTGGAGATCGAGCCGCGCTTGCGGAAGGTGCGAGGCCATCGCCATTTGCCGCGCCTGCGTGCGGCGCTGCAAAGCGCATTGAAGATCCATCGAAAAGAGGTCGCGTGAACCTCATGAGCCGTTCGGAATATCAACTAGAAATGGCATTGACCCCCCTTGATGGGCTCAAGCTGGAATCAACCGACGCCGAAGCGTGAGAATCAACTAAGGGCGATGGATTGCATCAGTAGGTCCGGCAATCATGCACGATTGTCTCGCTATGGGGGGCGAATCAGCCGGCGTGGGATCGTTTTCCAAATACTCGTGTCCTTGCGCCCTACATCTCGCATTGCCTTTTGAAAGTTGGTCCGAGCATTGACATCGTCGGCCCTTCGGCCTAATTCCTCCAAAATAGCGTTCAAATGCGAATAAATAGCGCGATTCTCCGATATCCAGCCAAGCTGATCGTCAATAAACCCGTGGTGAAAACACGTCGTATATCGTCCAGTACCGTATCGCCGACGCGCGATCAGAACGATGCCAAAGCCCGGTGGAAGCGAGAACTCCTGACGGGCATCGACTGCTTGCCGACCCACGATTCCCCAGCTTTTCACCGATGACTTCAAGGCTCTCTGCCACTCCTGGTGAACACGGATGGCTTGCCATTCCTCTTTCGTAAACTCACCTTGCAGGTTGCCAAGGAAACCGCGTTCTACTCGGACACCCTTCTGCGCCGCGCGGAAGAACACGTTCAGGTAGTTGACAACAGATTTGAGCAGGTAATTCTTGCTTCCGCACAACGCGCGAAATGAATCGTACGGCCTCAGCCTATTGATCTCTCTTACGAGCTTACCAAAAAACTGCCCATGCGGGATGTAAGCAGTATACATGAATTGCTTTCCAATCGCGCTCCCGGCCTCCTGAGCCAAGATCTGAATCTGACGGCCGACTTTGCCGAGGAACTCGTCAGGCGCTTCACGGCTGATCTCCGACTCTCGGATCGTCACTCCCGCTTGCTTCGCGGGTTTTATGACGCGACTTCCCAACGTTGTATCCTGCATACGAACAGGCTTTCCTGACGGCGACTCTAACAGGAATAGTCTTCGAAAAGTGGAAAGATCCTTGGACTTGGCGAACGCTTGTCTGATTTTCTGCCGCACATCGCTCCCTTCGGGAGCCATCATGCGAAGCTTGCGATAATCGACGTATACGTAGGGCATAAAAGGCGCGTCAGCTCCTCATCCCGAAAAGTCGGGTTTTCGGTTTTCGGCTCTTCTCCTTCGCCTTCTGGGGGTGCCCATCGGAATCATTGACCGGTGTTGAACGTCTGGCCGCCATCGGGTGGTGGCTCGTTCCGCCGGGAGAACTGATTATGCTATCACAACTTTTGGACAACATGGAACTCGACCCGCTGCTGTGCCGGGTCAACCGCAAACCGGAGGACCACCCGGAGTTCTTGATCCCCGTCGATCCATGTGTCGGTGGATGCCAACAGAGGGGCGTCAAGTGGTGGGAAACTCCTGAGATGGAGCCGTTGCGATACCACGCCTTGATTCTGGCGGTTACCACCGCGTTAGTCAACGGCCCAGCCTCGGAGGGGCGGACGCAGCCCGGACGCATGTGGAGTGACTATCGAGGTCCCTTTGGCGGTTCAAACGCAATTGCCGGAGCTTGCGATGAGGAACCATCACATCGCGGCGCTGGCAGGCCTCCAAACGTAGCCGAGGAGGAGCACGATTCCGCCCACGGCACCGAACTCGCCGAACTTGCGAAACGAGAGCCTTGATCGCAGGATGTACGTTTAGTTTCAGAATCTGTGTCGAGGAGGATAACATGCCTAGGAGACATCTAGGTGCGAACCACGTCCTGTTCCTACAGGACTTGGCCCTGACTCGCAACACGATCAGAGCAAAAGTTCGCCAGATTGACCCCAGCTATCGCGCTGTTTGGAAGGACGAGTTCGATTCCCCACCTCATCGAGATACCGTAAAGGTTCTCGTAACCAAGGTCCATGAAGTCGGGAGACTAGTCCTGGATGAGTGGCCCAGTCTGAAAATGCTCTCCTGCGCCTTCACGGGGCATGACGGTGTTGATCTAGAGTACTGCCGTCGGAAAGGCATACATGTATATTATGTGCCGGATTATTCTGCGGAGAGTGTGTCCGAGCTGGCGTTGGGCCTAACGCTTTCACTCTTGCGGAAGCTCAACCAAGCCGACGATAACGTCCGCAGGGGCAAGTGGGACGGCCTCGGTGTACAGCCGGGGATAGAGTTAGCCGGTAAGGTCGTCGGGATCCTGGGAACCGGAAAAATCGGGACGCGAACAGCGCACAAGTTCGGGGCCATGGGCTGCAAAGTCCTCGGCTGGAGCCGGACTCAAAGAGGTGAGTTCAAGGCCGCGGGCGGAGAATACTGCCGCCGCCTACCAGACCTGCTTCGTGTTGCTCATGTTCTCGTATTGCATTTGCCGTTGAACCCGAGGACGGCTGGGATTATTGATGAAGCCGCCTTGAAACTAATGAAAAGAGAGGCAGTTCTAATCAATGTGGCACGTGGGGGGCTAATCGACCAAGCCGCTCTCATACAGTTTCTCAAGGCTGGGCGCATTGGCGGAGCGGGAATCGACGTCTACGATTCAGAGCCCGTTCAGCGCACAAACCCTCTCCTCAAGCTTCCAAACACAGTGCTGGCTCCTCATATCGGGTTCAAAACCAAAGAGGCATTAGAACGCCTTGCGGAAACCACTATTACCAATATCGCACGATTTGCCCGCGGCCATAGCGGGAATCGGCTTTGGCCGAAACGATAAACATCAACGAGTCCGCGTTCCACTGGCGGGGGTTGGGTGTCAATCTAGGGCCTCAACACCGCATGCCGATTCAACAGCACCAGTAGTCGATCGCGTAGCGCCTGAAGCTTTTCTTCGTAGATAGCTGCAAGGTTTCGTCTTTCACGTTCGATGTCTCGGAGCCTGTCTCGGAGTCGATCACGCTCCGGAAGGCGAGGATCCCGGTATACAGGAGGCGTGGGCTCTCGTTGCATGATCTCGGTATCGAGGTAGCACTCCTGGTGCAGGAGATTGAGGTGGATGTTGCGATGCAGGGCTCGAGCGCGGTTGAGGTGGCCGAGCGTGAGGGCGATCTCACGTTCAATCGTCGAGGTAACGGGGTCGCGCTCAATTGAGTGGTCGCCTCTGACGATCTCACTTGCTCGGGCTTCCAGCCTCTCGCCAAAACTCAGCCTAACTTTTTTCTCGATGATTCTGACTCGCGGTTGACGATCACGCGGCTGCTCGCTTTCCATTTCGTGCCCCCACGTCACGATTCAACCGCTCCTCGGCCATCTTGATGTACTCAGGTTTGATCTCGAAGCCCAGGAAGTTCCGCCCGAGACGCTGGCATGCGACAGCTGTCGTTCCGGAGCCCATGAACGGGTCGACGACCAAGTCGCCGGCGTTGGAGCTGACGGCAACAATCAACTCGATCAACGCCAGCGGTTTCTCGGTCGGATGCTTTGTTTGCTTGTGCGTGATCGAGTACACGAAAACGTTCTTGCACAGAGCCTGAGAGACGAAGTTGAATGTTCCCGGCTTGCCTTTGGTGACGTACATGCAAACCTCGAAGCTGCTTCGCCAGTTGCTCTTGCTTAAGCTCGGGATTGGATTGGTCTTGACCATCACAAGCTGATTGCGATACACGAAACCTCGCTCAATTGCCTTCTTGACGAAGTAACCGTTCTGCTCGCGCGAGGAGAACATGTACAGCGCTCCACCGGGTTTCAGGATGCGGTAACACTCGTTGATCACGCTCAGAATCAGCAACTCATACTCAAAAGGATGCCGTTGATCCCACTCGCCCCAGGCCTTCATCGTGGAGAGTGGGGTGCCGGACTTCATGGTCGTCTTTGATGGCGAGGCGATGTTGTACGGCGGATCCGTCACCACGAGGTCGACCGACTCATCGGCCAGGCGCTTCAGTCCTTCGATCGCATCCATGCAATAGATAGTGTTTATGCGAAGAGCCTCGCTCATCCCGGCACCTCCGCACGAAGCAGCAACTCGCGCAAGGCCTGCCCGGTTGCCGTAGGCTGATAGGCTGGAAAGACTCGCTTTCGTTGCCGGACTGCTTCAACGATTCCCTTCGCCACGAACAGGCGAATGACATCTCGAACATTGTTGGCACTCATCCGCAGGTCCGGAATCTGGGAGCGGGCTCGGCGCTTGATTGCCGCAGGTTGAAGCGGCATCGCGAGCGTTTTTAGAATCGCGGCACGGTGCGAATAACAGATCCAGCCATAAAGCGACCAATCAATGTTCGGAAGCTCGAAAGAACGTGGCGGTCTGCCAGCTTGAGTATCAAGGGAAAGAATGGCAGCCCTGCTCAGCTCGGTGAGCCAGTAGAGTCGGCTTCGACGCGCTCCGGTGTTCAAGCATGCGATGAGCCCCGCTGAACGGAGCTTCCGCACCAAATCCCGGCAGGCATCGAATGGAATGCCGGTACGATGGGCCAGCTGCTTTGCGGTCAAGGGCTGCGTGAAGCTCAGCAGGACTCGCTTCCGATTCTCGTCTTGTTGGATGTATTTACAGGCTTCGCTAACTTGCACGAATTCAGCGATCAGCCGGCGGATCTTCCTCCTACGGATTCTCTCCGTCGATTACGTCATGACGTGTCTGAGAAGTCGTCCGCCTTATTAGGGCTTGAACCGATTTGTGGGGCGGTTGGCTTGTGTCGCGCCACGACCGCAAACCTTAAAAAGAAAGAGCACGAAACCATTCTTCTCGGATGGTAATGGGCGTGCAATCTGGACCCACCTCGGGCTGTTAAATTCTCTGTGAAATGGGCGCGCAAACCGGGCCCACCGTAGCGACCCCCTTTTCGGGGGTTTCTGGAACAGCTTGACCTTCG
>Ga0187893_10012304_pt1 | contig 12167 bp, 9 predicted proteins | sample MA1701074metaG_FD_139574 | JGI IMG/M metagenome (GOLD analysis project Ga0187893, IMG submission 139574) | White microbial mat communities from a basaltic lava cave in the Kipuka Kanohina Cave System on the Island of Hawaii, USA - MA170107-4 metaG ... | reverse complement strand
ATATTCACCGCTTATGTTTTAGACCTAATGGCCTCCTTGTAGATGAGTTTAAGAACATTTTTCACGATCTTTTTGGCAAGCGCTCCGAAATCTATGGCAAAATAGTTGCATCGCTTGCAAACGGACCCCAAGACAATGCCGCTATTGCCGAATGCATTAGCTATGAAAATAGTGGACAGCTGAGCATTTACTTAGAAGACTTAGTTCTTGCCGGGTATTTGAGCCGTGAATACACATGGTCACTGAAGACAGGAAATGAATTCCGCAAAAGCCGCTTCAGAATTCGCGATAATTTCTTGCGATTTTATTTGAAGTATATGGCACCCAATCTTAGCAAGATTGAGCGCGATTCGTTCAAGAATATTTCGCTTTATTCTCTGCCTGCTTGGGAAGCAATTATGGGGCTGCAATTCGAAAATCTAGTGCTTAATAATCGTGCTCTTATTCTGCAGAAGTTGGGTATCCGGCCTGAAGAAGTGGTCTATGACAATCCCTTTTTCCAAACGCCAACTGCAAGAAAGAAAGGGTGTCAAATTGATTATCTGATACAGACGCGCTTTGGAAATCTTTTTGCGTGTGAAGTTAGATTTTCTAGGCATCCCATTTCCTCAAGTATCATCCAAGAAATTGAAGCAAAGCTTCGTACTCTTCAAATTCCCCATGGTTTTGCGAAATTGCCTGTATTGATACATGTTAATGGGATTGCTCCAGATGTCGAAGAAAGTGGTTTTTTCTCACGTATTATTGATTTCAGTAGTTTATTAGACTAAGGGGTCGTTAGGAAATAAATTTTACAGTTATAGAGGGAAAATGCGCTTTGAATCGCCCTGAACGGGCTCTCAAACAGATCATTATTTTAAAAATAAGCCATTAATATGGACTATGCTATTGTGTTTTGAATTTTAGGGCAAGGTATTGGTGACAAAACTTGCAAAACGGGCAAAGAGCTCACTACCCAGGGTCTCTTCTATGTAGGCAAGCTTTGAACTAATGGCGCAATTGGGACCTTGTTGGAATTTAATTTGCGGGGCCTCTGGCTTATTGGCAAGCCGAGGGGAGATCTGGGATTCTTCTACAAATTTTTTATAGTGAGCAAACAGCTCCTTATTTGTCCCTTTATCCATCCCGCCAAAGACTAAAATTTCTTCAGTAAAAATTCCGGCAAATTGCGTAGAGAGAAGGCTCCATTCTTGAAAGAAGGCCTGATTTACTGTTATTTTAAAATTTCTTCTAGCGGAAATTTCTGCATCATGCCCCCGTAGTATTCCCCAGCCGGTGCGTAAAATCCCCCCTAATGATCCACTCATAGAACCTACATCAGAGGTATTGTAGACGCGGACACAAAAGGTGTCATCCTCAATCTTTTTGCAAGAAAAGAGCACGGCATGATAGCTCTCCTTCTCGGGGACTTTGCTAGATCCAGAAAAAACCACTTCGTCTCCTGGTTTCATTGTGCGTATGGATGTATGGAGCCTTTCGACTGCCTTTGCTCTATAGGATGGGCTGGTAAATATGACTTCACTTTGCTGCTTGACTGACTTCCACTGAACATTTTGGTTAAACGTAAACGCTTTTAAGAGACGCTCTCCCTTTGCTTTATCCTCTTGTGTAAGATTTGTCTTTTTTAAAAAATCGCTAATGACATTTGCAAAGTAGAGGTCTGCAACGTAAAAAAGTGCGCCACTATTTTTAGCAAGTATTTCTTTAATTTCACGTTCTGATGGATCTGCCTTGAGGCTAAAAGCTAATAGTTCTCTAAAATCTTTTTCATTGAGCAGTTCAGTATACTGGCTGCGAAGGCTTGCCTTTGCTAGCTCACTGGCGGATGGTTTGTACGTATCTTTCTTTGTTTGAACAAAATCAACTGCTTTGTTGATTCTGCGAATGCAGCTCATCTGGCTCTTTTCTTCTGAAGAAATAAAAAACCCAAAAAAATAGAGTATTTTTTTAATAATGGATCTTTGTGAATAGAGTGTATCAATATTTGTCTGATACCACAACTTATCTTCTACCAGCCCATTTACTGCAGCATCAAGCCGTTCAACCGCTTTTGTTTTGCTCGGCCTATAGCTGTTCAGAAGCTCATATACCTCTTTAATATGAGAATCGGTAGTTGTTACTTTTGGCATGGGCGGCATTCCTTGCTATTATCCATACCATAATAGATAAGAAATTTAATTTAAAATAAAAAAGAGGAGCCATTTTTTGCCCTTGCCTAAGTTTACACGCTCTTGTATACTCGCAGCATGACCTCACTCTATCCAGCAACTCGTTTGCCCTCTACTATTGATTTTGATTACTATAGCCGCTACTGTACCGGTTTCTTTAAACCGCATTGGGCGTGGGATAGGAGTCGATATAGTGTAGTAGCTCAAGATTCTGCTCTACGCACCGCTCATTATAATTTTGCGACCTGCATTGAGCTCGCAAATAATTGGCGAAAAACTGAACCACGTATTCCGGTAGGTATACAGCTTTCTACTAACATAAGGGTGATTATTACAAAGGAAGAGACCTTTATAGTAGCTGCTCAGAACTTGAGAACATGCGTCCTTGATAATCAGAGCAAGCAGGTCGGACTAGTATTCAAACCCAAAAATATGTCCCTCGGTGAGTTTTTTCTCCGTGCAAGCTACGCCTCGGCTGCTGTAGGCAATCAGATGACGGCATTTTTTGACTGTGGTGAAAATAATGCCATTATTTTGCTGAGCTCTCAGGCGAAGGGCTTTAATGCTGCCTTTTTCAGCTCCATCAAAAAAATTGGAGCTGCAACCAGCGAGGCTCTTTTCAAAACTACTTTTTTAGATTCCGTTGCTCACAAAGACTATAAGACTGTGAGTTTTTATCTTGAGTTTGATTTTGAGCCTACACTTTTAGACAAGGGCTTTCAAATAGCATCTCAAATAAAAGATATAGAAATGGTCGAGCTCCTCGGCTCCAAAGCTCTCGAAGAAGCAAGCAAAGAGGGCGATTTTGACCGCGTGCTCAGGCTTATTGTGCGCGGCGTCCCAGGCAGTGCTGATGCAAAAGCACGGCAAATTGCCCAAGAAAAGGGCCATCAAAAAATCGTCGATTTCTTCGATGACCTACATCGTATGACCAACTCTTGAGCTTATTTGGGTATAGAGATGTAATTTGGGTCCCTCTGAAGCACTTAAGGCTCTACCTTAAGTGCCTTTTTTCCGGAAGCTGAGCTTACAAATTACTTTGTTGTTTCAAGCGAATAAACTCCACGCGCTCTTCCACAGACATCGGGGGCACCTTAATTACCTTAAAGCCTAGCCTCTGGTAGCTTTCCAGGAGCATCTGCTCTATGACAACCGCTTCATCCTGATCTTCGCATCGCACCTGGTTTTGCTCGCAAAACCCTAGGTTTTCGATGACAAAAACGGTTGTGCTATAAAATCGCCCATCTACAACCTCTTGAACGCGCTCTACAAGCTGTTTTGTGGGGTAGTCGCCCAAATGCAGACAGTAGGTGAGTGTATCAATTTCGCTGCGATCAAAGTAGATGGTATCATCTGGTTTCACCTCAGCGTCAATGCGGCGCGCCATTTGCAGGGTAGCCACTTTTTCGCGAAAGCCAGTTTGTGCCCAAGGATCAGCTATGCCCTTTCGTTGCTCAGCTACAATCACATCGGTAGCAGCTTCGTTAATCACACAGGAGCCAAGCGCTTTTAGCCGCTCTGTGACAGAAGTTTTGCCGCTTCCAGGTGCGCCTGTGATAATAATGCGCTTTTGATGGCCTTGTGGGGCCATAACCTGCCCTTTTACGTACTGGTCAATGGTTCTTCCCACATCTTTAAAGCTGCATAAATCAAGCCTTTCCCACAGCCTGTGGTCGATAAATTTGGCCCATGCCTCATCCCAAAGGGCTTGTTTTGTAGATGCATCATCGCGCGAGGGGTTAAAAAGGTAGCGGGTTTTAAAGTATTCAGCTTTAAACTGCTCCACTTCTTCTCGCGTCTTAGCGCCGCTCATCTGCAGCATGTGCAAAAATTCGCCGGCAGAAAAGTAGGTAAGATACTCTCCCAGGCCCTTGTGGAAGGTGTCTGGGTTATTCTCGCCGCGCGTATTATAAATGCCATATATGCGCACGCCTAAAAGCATCAGGTTAATAGCCTGCAGGCCCGACTGCACGCCGCCTCCGCAGAGAAGGCCAACTTGCGTGAGTCTATCTGAAGAGGTGGTATCGTCACCAAATGTTGAGCCTCCGCCTACGTAGAAGATGTTTTTGACCTCTTCAGGATAGCTGCAGCCCCATTTTTCAATGGCATCGCACGTTTTGTCTACGATGTTTGCCAAAGCTTTGTTAAAACGCACCGGGTTTTGTCGTAGCCACTCGGTAACTAGTTGGTTTACTTCGCGCACGTTTAAAACATTGTCTTCTTTGCCAGTAAGTCCCCATAATACAAAGTCATTATCTGAGAGGTGGCTATTGAGAAAGTGCTTGGTTTGTAGAGTGCCTTTGTAAGAAAACCTACCAGAATCGCCAATTACCTGGACGAATCGTATATTCGCATCAAGTCCTAATTTTGTTATAATCTCGTTGCGAACCAGAGAAAAATCTAATTTTTCTTGAGCATTTTTATGAACGCCAAAGTAGCGTCTATTGTTTGCGGTTTCAATAAATTGAAGATCTTGGCTGTTACCCATAAGTTCGGCAACAGACCTAATTTCGTTAGTTAATGACAACATAAAAACTCCTTGTTTTTGTTTTTATGTAGTAAAGTTTAACAAATGAAATAGTAGCCAAAATAGGGGGATAATCCCCGTAATTTTACTTGCTTAAATTAACAATTATATTTATAATTTGTTGACTATGAGTATTAAGCAGTTTTGCAAAGATTTAGAAAGAACCGGTGGCAAGGTCCGCTCGCTTTCAAAGAGCTTTACCGATATTCTCGGCATTACCGTCTTTGGCTATGCGCGTATCTACAACACTGGCAAGGCAAGCTGGTTGAGCTCAAAACCTGAACAGGACCTTTTCTTATTTGAACCTCCGCAGCTATTTTCGACCGAGCCCCTTCTAGATACCCAAGAGAACCTTCAGGAGGGCGCCTATGTTTTTGCCACGCCGAGATACTTTGAAGGCTGTGAGCCCTTTCATAAGGAGCGCCAAAAGCGCTTTGGCATAGACCACGGCATGGCGCTTGTAAAGCACCAAAAAGACTATTTAGAAATCGGCATGTTCTCAGGGCTGCTTTCAAAAAAGCCGCTCTTCGATACGTTCGTAAACGATAAAGCCCTTTATAGTGCGTTTATGGACCACTTTTCAAGAGAGCTTTCTCGTGACCTTCTACAAGTGCTTGATGGCGGCTTTAGCATTAGTGAAGTAAAAAAGAGCGTCGCAGCAAAAAAGCAGCAAGCAGCCGACCTTGATCGCCGCAAATTACTTGCCGCCTGTGGCTTGCAGCAACTTGTGGAGTTATCTCCAAGGGAAAAAGAGTGCTTGCTTTTGCTTCGTGCAGGCTATACCTACGAAGGCATTGGTAAAAAGCTTTTTCTCTCTGCGCGTACAGTAGAACACTATCTCGAATCTATTAAAAACAAGCTCAATATAGAATCGCGTCCTGAGCTCTATCTCGCAGCTGATCTTCTTAAAAATTAGGGGGATTATTCCCCTGTCATGACAAATTCTAGCTTTGATATGCTTTTGGACATAAATAAGCAAAATGGTGAATTATGTTTAATAAAGAACGAATAGATTACCTCGTGAAAGTGGTAGAAAACGATATTGATCAATGTCTTTATGACGGGGCAAATCTGCTTCTCGCTCATGATGGGCAGATCGTTTTAAATAAGTCATTAGGCTTTGCCAATAGAGATTCAGGTCTACTGCTTGGTCTAGACCATGTTTTTAATGTCTTTTCAGTGGCAAAGGCAGTTACTGCAATTGCCGTATTTATCCAAATTGAACGAGGGCATCTCAGCTTAGGCCAGCCTATCGCGGAGATTATTCCGGAGTTTGCCAATAAAGGCAAAGAGCAGATTACCATTCATCACCTTCTCACACATATGTCAGGCCTTTCTGCTGACTTGCCAAAGGTGCCATTTGGCGAACTTGGCAACCTCCAGGCTGTAGTACAGGCTATCTGCTCTGAAGAGCTTGTTTTTGTCCCAGGAAAAGAGGTGCTCTGTAGCTCAGGTATGGGCTTTATGCTTCTTGGTGAGGCTGTACGTCGCACATGCAGTAAAAAGCGGTCTTTTCGTGCTTTTGTGCAGGAAGAGATTTTGGATCCGTTGCACATGAAGGACACTTCTATTGGCTTGCGAGCGGATCTTGAGACGCGGCGTGTGCCTGTACATTTTTCGGCCAATTGCGAAGGAATGTTTCCGACAGAAATGATTGAGCTTGCGGACATTCAGCTAACATCAAGCTCTGAGATTCCCTCGGGCTTTGGGGTCTTTTCAACGGTACAGGACTTCTTTATCCTGGCAGAAATGGTGCGCCGAAAAGGGGAGTATGGAGGTAGGCGAATTCTCTCTCGCGCCATGATCGAGCTTGCAACAACAAACCAAACAGCAAATTTGCCCGATCACATTTGGGACCCCATACTGAAGATGCGCGGCTGGCAGCCTATACCTGCCTTTTTTGGCCTCGCCTTTTATCTTAGGGGGCAGGGCATATTCCCGCATGCTTTTGGAACTCTTGCCGCACCGCAAACTTTTGGCTCATTAGGCCTTGGGTCAACTATGTATTGGGTGGATCCCGTGCGAAATAACACATTTGTCTGCTTTACCTCAGGCCTTATGGAAGAAAGCCGCAGCGTAGAGCGTTTTCAACGCCTTTCAGATTTAGTGGTAGCGGCCTATGAATAGAGCAGTTCTTCTTATCACAGTCATTCTTATGGATTTTTTGGTGGGGATGGAGTTCGACCTTTTTGTGCCGAGTTTTCCCGAGATTCAAAGCCATTTTCAGCTTTCACCCTTTTGGGTAGAATCTACACTTTCGGTAAACTTTATCGGATTCTGCTTGAGCTTACTCCTAGTCGGAGATATGGCAGATCGCTTTGGAAAAAGGCCTGTAATTTTGTGCGGGCTTGCTACCTTTGTTTTTGGCAGCATACTTTGTTTGTGCGCACCCTACTTTTTCTGCCTTCTCGTCGGACGTTTTTTGCAGGGAGCGGGCATTGCAGCTCCTAGCATATTAAGCTTTTTACTTATTGGAGATGCCTTTGAGCTAAAAAAACAGCAATTTTATCTGGCCATGCTCAACGGCATTATGAATATTGCTATCGCATGTGCGCCTGTTATTGGCAGCTACATAACTTTATACTTTCACTGGCAGGGCAACTTTATTGTGCTCTTACTTATGAGCCTGATTGTACTGACTCTATGCATCTTCATCGTGCCTGCCGATGAAGAAGCAGTCACCCAACAAGAGCCTGTGGGCTATTTGGGCATACTCCAGGCAAAGCCACTTATGCTGCTTGTGATACATTTTGCCATCATGTTTGTGCCCTGGTGGATCTTTGTCGGCATCTCGCCCCTACTGTATATGGAAGATCTAGGAGTGAGTCTTTCACACTATGGCTACTACACCGGGGCTCTAGCGCTCGCATTTGCTATTGGCAGCATATCGTATGGCTTTGTTATTGATAAGTTCGATCAAAAGAAAATGCTCTCTGCATCAAATGCAATCCTTGTACTCAGCTTGGTACTGCTCGGCTACATCACGCTCATAGACTGCCCTGACCCACTTTTTATCACCCTGACATTCTTACTCTTTATTGTGGGCCAGGTCATCCCTATAACCATACTATTTCCTTATACACTCAACCTTATACCTCAGGCAAGGGGACGTACAGCAGCCATTATCCAAGCAGGTCGGCTTATTCTTTCTTCTTTGGGATTGCAGATTGCAGGCCATTACTACAATGGCTCATTCCAGCAAGTTGGCACCATTTTGCTTATATGTATCCTGCTTGCCATTGTAACCCTACATATTGCAATTAAATCTTTAAACAAGGAAAAATGTATATATGAGTAAACTTTTTCTTCTACTTGCATTTGGAGTGCTTATGAACCAACCATCATTACCGATTATCAAAAATAATTACGTAGTTATTTCAGGATGTTCAGGGGGCGGAAAGTCCTCTCTTCTCTCAGCTCTTGCCGAAAAGGGCTACACTGTTGTCGAGGAGCCTGGCCGGCAAATTGTGAAAGAACAGCAGACAATTGATGGAGATGCCCTTCCTTGGGTCAATCTTCCAAAATTTCTTGAGCTTGCGCTCTCGCGTTATATCTATCAGTTTACTGCCCATAGCCACTCAGAACAGACCATCTTCTTTGACCGCTCAATAATCGATGCCCTGCAACTCGGGTGTTCACAAGGCCCCTATTTTCAAAGGGCGGCAGAACATTTTAGATATAACCCCCGCGTATTTTTAGTCCCTCCATGGGAAGAGATCTTTGCAAACGATAGTGAACGAAAGCATGACTTTGCAGCTGCAAAGAAGGAGTTTGACGAACTTCTTATCAAATACAAAAATTTAGGCTACGAAACCGTGATTATCCCTAAAATGTCGATTGAGGAGCGGGTGGATTTTATACTCGAGGCAGTTAAAGGGTGTGGAAGCCCGTAATCGTTACGAGTGGTGCTCTCTATCAACTTCTTTGTGCAATTTTATGCTCTGAGCGCTCCGCGCTCAGATCACAAAATTGTACAAAGTCGAGTTAATAATGCTATCTAGAAAACGCTAATCTTTCATCCACAGTGTCAAATCATCAGACAATCCCATACGAAGAAATTTACTTTGCAACGTCTCTCTAGTGCCTGGAACTGCGTCTGCATTTTTAATAATGTTTCTTAATAATTTTCTGCCCTCCTGGGTTCTTATGCTTGTATTAAAAGTGCCATGAGTAATTTCCTCAATTGCAACTTTAATTGCTATTGGATAGGCTTGGCCTTGTTCAACAAGCTCTTTAAGTAAATTCACTCCAGTCGCGCGTTTTGAAAGAATCATGTATTTATTTTCATCTCTATTTTCAATTAGGTGTACTGCAAGTTCAATTGTTTCTTGGATAGCTTGACCTTGTTTAATAAGCTCTAGGAAAATGTTTATGCCCGCGTTTGCCGTTGTTTTGTTAGTGATCGCCTCTATTGCAGCTTTAGTTGCCTCCGGGAAAGCTTGGCCCTTTTTAACAAGCTCTGCCAAAAGATCGAGTCCGCACCATTTAGCGCTTTCATCATGAATCGCTTGCATCGCAAGCTGGAGTGCTTCTGCAAATCTTTGTCCATTTCTAACAAAAGCTGTAAATATAGGAAATGGTTCGTTTCTAAACCGATTTGTCATGCATTTAATTACATTCTCGAAACCCTGCCCTTTTTCAGCAAGAGCTAAAAGAAGCGATTCGTAAATTGCATTGTAATTATCCTCATGTACTTCTGTGATTGCGACAGCTGCCTCGTTAAAACCTTGTCCTTGTTTAACAAGTTCCCCAAAAAGCTTTAAGCCAACGCATGCTGTAACGAGATTTGTATCTCGCGCTGCCTGTGTTGCCAATGCGATGGCTTCGCTAAAACCTTGTCTTTTAGTAAAGAGTGCCATAAAAAGTAAAGTAGCTCGCATGCGTACTTCAGTATTTTCATGATTAATCCGTTGCGTGGCTAATGCGATGGCCTCTTTAAACCCTTGGTCTTTGTCAAAAAGCGCTAAAAAAAGATCTATGGAGTCTCTATTGATATTACTTGGATCAAACTTATTACGAATGCAATCTATACTTTGCGTTGCAACTGTAATTGCTTCTGAAAAGCCTTGATCTTTTTTAAAAAGTTCTACAAAAAGCTTCAAGGCGTGTTTTCTTATGATCCAATCTTCATCACAATAAACTTGCGATGCAATAGTAGTTGCTTTCAAAAAAAATTGGTCGTGCTTAACAAGCTCGCAAAATAACTCTAGGCCATGAATTCTTTTATTCTCATCATTAGAGTTAACAGCTAGTGTTGCGGCTTGATACGCTTCTGAAAACCCCTGTTTTTTTTCAAATAGTTTAATAAAAAGATCTAAGGCATGTCGTTCCCTATAGTCGTATTCATAAGGAAATATTCGTGTTGCTGCCTGAGTTGCCTCAGGAAAATTCTGACCTTGTCCACAAAGGAGGCTCATAAGATAAAGACCAGCCGATACTGTGCTAGGTAGTTCACTATCAAGTGCTATTGTTGCAACTGTAAGGGCCTCTGGAAAGGCCTTTCCTAATTTAATAAGCTCGTAAAGAAGTTCTTTGACGTGAGATGTGTGCTGCCCAGAAGCTATCACTTCTAGTGCAACTTGATTTGCTTCAAAAAAGCCTCGATCTTTTTCAATGAGTGTCTTGAATAGCCTTGCGCCTTTAACTATATATGAAAAATCTGGACATCTAATTGATCTTGTAGCCTGTGAGATTGCCGCAGGAAAACCCCTTCCTTGCTTGACAAGCTCGTGCAAAAGATCTTCGCAATATACATCTTTCCGATTCGCTTGCCTTACGGCCACTTCGGCCTCAAAAAGGGCATGCCCTTTATTCACAAGTTTTTCAAAGAGAATTAGTCCATTGCACCTAATTTCAGCATTTTCACTACAAACAGCAAGTTTTGCAGTTTCTACAGCACTTTCAATCCACTGACCATGTGTTATCGCCACTTCAAAAAGGTAAAAAATGATCGTCGAACGACGATCAGGTGCTTCTAAAGCAATCTTCTGCAAAGGATTACCTTGCATGTCTTTCAATATTGACAAACGCTGTATACTTGAAGAATCTAACGCAAATTGACAGTTGAAGCAGTTCTGAAGAACTTTTATAACACATAACTCGCGTAAACTTGGCGGTTGACGTCCGGCAATATTATGTTCATCAAGTAAAGAGACTCTACCCTCATTTTGCCGACCAATTGAAAGATCAAAGGACATAAAAACCTATTACTGCTGCATCAAGGCCTATTGTGAAGTAGCCATACCCCAGGGCTATTTGTTTTAGTGAGACTGTTGTGTAGAGTGGATGCATACATCCTCCTATTGCTTATGTTGAGCGATAAGAATAGCATAGCTAGCTTTTAGCAAACTACCGTAACGATTACGGGGAGCCTCTTTTTACGAGTAGCGTATGAAATAGTACAAGGAGCCGTGCGTGCATTGTGCATTACGCAAAAGATATGCACAATGCACGCACGGCTCACACCATTGGCTTTTTTAGCTGCTCGAGCACACGTTCGTAGCCCCATGCTGTTGCAGTCTCTTTTAAACAAGCAAGCTCAGCTTTACTTAGCAAATCATTGATATAGTCGTGTAGTACAAATTGCTCTAAGTACTCTTCAGATTTGCTAATAAGCTGAATAAACCAGGGGAGTTTTCCTTGTCCTATTATGCGTCTTAGTTCTTCCTCTTCCAAGGTGCGTAGGTAGTGTAGTCCATAATTTGTGTAACTGTTCATCAGCTCTATAAAAAGCGGCGCATGTTCTTTGGCCCCAATGGAAGCAAGCTTTTTGCAGTAGGCTAGTGGGTCTTTTGATTCTGCTCCAAGCCTTGCTGCTACTTCAAAATGGCCATTTCTGAGGGCTAAATCTGATGCTTTATTGCCCTTAGAAGTTGTAGCGGCTGGATCTGATCCTTGCTCCAAAAGCTTTTCGCAAAGGGCAGCATCACCCCACATGGCAGCTATGTGTAGAGGTGTTACACCCTGTTTATTTGCGCTCTGGCAGAGGCTTTTTGCTGCTTCTATCAGCCAGAAGGCAGTTGCATGGTGGCCTCTATAAAGAGCCATGTGAAGGGCAGAGTTGCCCTTTTCTTTGGATCGAGCCTCTACAGAGACACCTCGTGCAAGAAGCTGTTTACAAATAGCCTCCTGTCCCTGCCATGCAGCTGAAAGAAACGGGGTAGAACCAAACTTATCAGCAAGATCGAGGTGAATATTCATCTCAATAAGCCATAAAGCAAATGGTATATGTCCATGGTTGATTGCAATATCAAGTAGAGAATTTCCTCCCACATGGACAGCAGCTGGATCCATGCCGCACGCTACAAGAAGCTTTCCAACCGCTAAAAGGCCATGTTTTGCTGCAAGGTGCAGAGCTGAACAGCCCATATCATCTTGCAAAGCAAGTTCAGCATTTTCCATTTTTACTACAAGCCAAAGAGCTAGTGCTTCATGACGAAACTGAATAGCTCTACAAAGCGCCGTTGTCCCTT
>Ga0187893_10012303_pt1 | contig 12168 bp, 12 predicted proteins | sample MA1701074metaG_FD_139574 | JGI IMG/M metagenome (GOLD analysis project Ga0187893, IMG submission 139574) | White microbial mat communities from a basaltic lava cave in the Kipuka Kanohina Cave System on the Island of Hawaii, USA - MA170107-4 metaG ... | reverse complement strand
GCCGAGGACCACGAGCAGTGAGCCAAAAGCGAACGCAACAAACACGGCGATTGCATAGCCGAGCGCAACCTGTCCACCCAATCGATCGAGCAGGCCTTCCTCGCCCTGCTGGGCCTGGTCGGCACGGGACGTTTCGACACCTTCGGCGCTGCCGAGCACGAGTTGGTGCGCGATGTCATACGTCAGCGCCGAGACAGCCTCCCGCATCTCTGGAGTATGCATGGCTTGCGCAACTGCAGGCGCGATGTCGTGGGCGATGACGTGGCCGATGGCGGGTCCCAGATCGTTTTGAATCGTGTGCGCCAGCGCAGGGCCGACATCCTGTGCGAGACCCTCGCCCACGCCTCGCATCGCTGCGTGCGTGACAGAACCCACCATGTGCTCGGTTTCGTTCACGTGTTTGCGAGCCAGCGCGGAGGTGAGTGCTGCGTCGACCGCTTGCCCAGTGATGGCTGCGACGCCGGGAGCGATATGCTCACGCATGCTCCGACCCAGCTTGGGACCGAGCTCATTCGAGCCGTCGGTGAGCTTTCTCGTCAGGTTCGTGCCAAGCACGCCATCGATCACCCCAGCCGTGATCGCGGACGTGAGACTACGTGCGCCCTTTTGAACGTCCGGTGAACCGAGGATCGTACCCAGTCGTCGTTGGTTTTCTTGCTGCGCAAGGGTCTCGAGCGAGCTTTCGACGGCGCTTTTCGTGACCTTCTCGGCCACGGGACCCGCCAGAACCGGTCCGGTCTGTCCTGCGATGAGGCACGCAGCAACGATGCCGGGCAACGTGACAGCGATCGCCGAGCGCGGCCGTTTCATCACGTCGATGCGTGTTTGGGAGCCTTCCTTCGTTCGCTTGGCCATGGAATGCCTTTCAGATTGTGGTGCTGCACGCGGCGTACCAGGCACGCCGCATGCAACGTGCCAAGGTGCCGTGATTGGCGCTCCGCGAAGCCTACAGGCCGCGCCGCCATCGGCGGATTGGAGACAAGCCATGCTCTACTGGGCACTCACGTTTTTCGTTCTTGCGGTCGTCGCCGCACTGTTCGGGTTCGGCGGCCTCGCTGTAGGAGCCGCAGAAATCGGCAAGCTGCTATTCGTGGGGTTTTTGGTGGTCGCAGCGATCTCGCTCGTGATCGGCCTCGTGCGAGAGCGTGCGCCCGGCTATTAGCGGTGCCTGCTAGCCACCGTTCGCACGGCTCATGGCTTGGTGCTGTCTGGCGAGGCCGGCCGGGTCGTGGGTAGGATGAACACGAAACGCGCCCCCTTGCTCGTGCTCGGGTGCGTGGAGCGTTCTTCCAGAAACAATGTTCCACCGTGCGCATGTGTCAGCGTCGACGCAATGGACAAACCGACACCGAGACCCGAGCGGCTGCGACTTGGGGTGAAACGATGGTAGAGCGTTTCCCGTAGCTCGATGGGTACGCCATCGCCGTCGTCCTCGATGATCACACACGCTTCGCCGTCGGTGTGTGAGGCACGCACCGTGACCGAACGTCTCGCGTGCGCAATTGCGTTGCAAACCAGCTCCTCGATGATCTGACCCACGTACCGTGGGTCGCCCCGAACTCGAACAGGTTCGTCGGGTATCTCGCTATGCAATTCTACGTCACGCCTTCTCACCATCGTCGTTGCGGAGTGTACGCCATCGCGCACGGCGGCAAATAAGTCCATGTCCTGAGTCGACAGGTCGAGGCGTCCACTCTCGAGACAGCTGGCAAGGCTGATGCGATCGGCAAGACGAGCGAGGCGTTGCAGGCCGCGTCCAGCCACGGCGAGCAACGTCTTGTGCTCCTCGGTGAGCTGGCTGGCGAAGTCGCTGCCGAGCTCGTTCAAGGCCCCGGACACCACGCTGAGTGGTGATCGCAGATCGTGGGCAATGCGAGACAAGAACTCTGCGCTTGCGGCACCAAATACAGAGTCGCGGCCCCCACGAGCCGCGAGCTCATCGAGTTGGTTGCCCCCGGTTTTCGATGACGGCCGATTGCGGGTCGAGTTCTGCAATGTCATCGCGCTTGCTCGTAGCGCTCGAGCCTACGATAGAGAGTTCGACGATCGAACCCCAGGATTTCCGCCGCGCGTGACTTGTTGCCTCCGACCAGAGCCATGACACGCATGATGTAACGACGTTGCAGCTCGTCGAGCGTCACTAGCTCGGAAGGATTGTCGGCGGCCACCAGGAAACGATGCGCTCGATAGTCCCGGATCTTTTCGGGTAGGTCTTCCACCGTGAGCTCGTCGAAGCGCGTGAGAGCGACCGCCCGCTCCATGCAGTTTTCGAGCTCGCGCACATTGCCTGGCCAATCGTAGGCCATCAGCTTTTCGGCAGCAGGAGCCGAGATTCCGGTCACGTCTTTGCCGCTACGCGCACCGAAGCGTTCCACGAACGATTTCGCCAACAGCAGCACGTCGCTCCCGCGTTCGCGTAGCGGAGGCACGTCCACGCGTACGACGTTGATGCGATAGTAGAGATCCTCACGAAAGTGCTTCTCGAATACTTCCGACTCCAGGTCCCGGTTCGTTGCGGCGACGATGCGTGCATCAAACGGCACCTCGGTGTTGCCACCGACCGGTCTCACCTTGCGTTCTTGAAGTACACGCAATAGCTTCGGCTGCATTTCGAGCGGGAGCTCGGCAATTTCGTCCAAGAACAACGTACCGCCGTTGGCCTCGACGAATAGACCGGTGCGCGCCGACTTGGCGTCCGTGAATGCCCCACGGACGTGGCCGAACAGCTCACTTTCGAGCAGTGTGGGTGGCACCGCGGCGCAGTTGATGGCGAGAAAGGGGCCGTTTTTACGTGCGCTGCGTTGATGAATCGCGCTCGCGACCAGCTCCTTACCAGTTCCACTCTCGCCCGTGATGAGCACGGAGGCGTCGCTTTCTCCCACGCGCTCGATCAGATCGAACACGCGCGTCATCGCGGGACTGTGTCCGATGATCTGCTCGAAGCGTTGTGAGTCGACCACCACCCGTCGCAATCGTTTTACCTCTGCGCGGAGCTGACGGTGTTGCACTGCTCGGCAAACGGTGAGCGCCAGCAACTTGGTATCGACTGGTTTCGTGATGAAATCGTATGCGCCTACACGGATTGCAGCGATTGCAGACTCCATGCTTGCATGACCGGTGATCACGATGACGGGCACGTCTGGACGCATCCCGATGATGCGCTCGCATAGTTCCAGACCGTTCATCCCAACCATGCTGAGATCCGTCAGCACGAGGTCGAAGTCGTCCTGGGTGACAAGGTCGAGCGCGTCGTGAGGAGACGTTTTCCAAAGTACGTCGAAATCCTGGCGACGAAGCGTTGCATGGATGAATTCACAGGTGGTTTCATCGTCGTCGACCACCAAAATCTTGGCCGGAGCGCGCACTACGTCGACGGGGCGGGGAGCGGGAACGTCGACGGTTGCGAGGTCGTCCTCGTCGATGGCTAGGGCGACAGAATTGGTTGAAACGGCGCCAGCATCAATCTCTGGCGTTGGCACGGCTTCGACGGGAGGAGGAAAAGATCCCTGGAACATGGGGTGAAACTCCTGAAGATTTGAGACGCTTCTACGGTCGGTCGCGGCATGAGGCAGGATGGACTCCCTCTCGATCGGGCCGCGCAGCGAGCGGGCTCGAAAGCATCATCCGTGCCACGGTGACCCAGGAGAAAAGGAGCCTCGAGGCGCTTTCTGTGCTCGTATGAGCGACGTATAATGCCACGAATGTGGAAAGATGTCCCAAGTGGGACATCTTCCGCTGGGCACCTGTGGCATTGACGATGCCCGATATGGCGGGATGGCGCGCGCACCAAAGGGATCCACGGGAGATCGTTTGTGCTGCGCTGCTGGCACATGTCGTGCAGAGTACGCGCGCCTCCCAAGCAAACAACGGAGCCAGCATGCAAACCAGCCACACCTCAGCGAACGACGACAAGCGGGAACGAGCGCGTGGCTCGGACCCAGAAATGGACTCACGCAAAGCGCGAGATTTTTTGCAAGACGCTGACTGGCGTCTTCGCGTGTTGGTGGATGACCATCCGTTCGCGGCCGTGTTTGGTGCGTTGGGCTTGGGCTACCTGATCGGACGGATGATTCGTCGCTGAAGGAAACGAGCATGGAAAACCAGCAGACAACCCGGAATGACAATGGGCGCGCACAACGGATCTACCAAGAGGGGCAGCACGTGGCCGAGAACGCGCGCATGTTGAGCGAACAGGTGCGCAAGGTGTCACGCGAAGTCGAGGACGTCGTGCGCGACCGGCTGAATACGCGTCCCTATGTTACACTCGGCATCGCTGCCGCAGTGGGATATGTCTTGGGTGGCGGATTGCCACGCTGGATCACGCGTATTGCCGCAGAATTCGGCATTCGAGCAGCGCTCGCCGCCGCAGTGCGTCGGGCCAGCGAGCAAAGCACCTCATTCGAGGACGAATGAGCGTTGGCAACAAAAACGGGATCGTACGTGAAGTCGTGCGACTTCCGAACGAACTGAACACCAAAGGAGGAGGTCAAGGCATCATGAATCTCAGAGATTTTTCCAAGGACGACATATTGAATGCGCTCGGGCTCGAGCTGCGCAAAACTCCTGGGGACTTCGTGCTTCCAGCACTCGGCGTGTTCGGAGCAGGCCTTCTCGTAGGCGCAGGGCTCGCCTTGCTATTCGCACCCAAATCGGGCAACGAGCTTCGTTCGGACATTGGGCGTCGTATGGAGGACGCGCGTACCCGTATGAGTAAGCGCAATCACGAGCCTGCCGAACAGGACATGTACGCCAACCAATGAACTGAACCGATGGTGAGCTCGCCGGGCACTTCAGTGCCCAGCGATGCCTTCGCGCGAAAATCGTTCGTGAACCGTGAACCGACGGGTGAGTGGCCAGTTTACTGTTCATGTTCGCCCCCAAAGACTGGTACATCAGCGTCGCGCCGTGAGCATCGCCAAGGAACTCGAGGTGGGCGATACGTGTATCTCAGGGTGAATACACGAATACACCACGCTGATCTTCGGTGCGCGAGATTGGCTGTCCATCCTTCCACGACGTCGCGCGAAACTGGTAGTACATCCCGGCCATGAGCTCGCCATCGAATGGGAATGTCACGGCCGGATTGCCAGTAACGCGCGGCACCATGGGCTCGTCGAGCACCAGCGTTCCGATCGCGTCGTACACCTGGAGGGAGTAGTAGTCCTCGCTCGAATCATCGCCCCATTGAAACGAGGGAGCTGCCGTGATTGCCTCCGGTGTTTCCGCACCTGGACCAATAACGGCAAGGGCTTCGGTGATCTTGAAGCTGGCGTCCACGATGGTGTCTTGGCCAGACATGACCGTGATTTCCTGCAAATCGGTACCGGCGATGCTCAGGTCTGGATCGCGCACCAGATCGTCGTTCTCGAACGCGGCGAGCACCTTGTAGGTCCCAGCAGGCACACCATCGATCGCGAACGCGTTGGCAATGTCGGGCGCCGCGGGATGTTTGGGGGCCCGTAACCCGAATGGCACTGGTCCCCGTTCGAACACAGGGTTATAGGCCGTCACCGGGATCAGCACCACACTGGTCATCGAGCCGCCCGGGGCGTTGACGATGTTGACGGACCCGGTGACCGTCGCCATGTCGTCGACGTTGGCCGTCACCACGTTCAGATCGACGCCTGTGAGGTCCTGTGCCGCGATCGTAACCGTCTTTGGCTCGATGTCCAGACCAAAGCGATATCCCCTCAGCGTCGCGTCGCCAGCCGGCACGTTGAACAGGGTGAAATGACCCGAGAGGTCGGCGATGGTGGAAGGCGCAACGTCTTCGCCGCTCACGTCCTCCGCGATCACGAGCACACCCGTAACGTCCGTGCCCACCACTTGTCCCGAAATGGTTACGCCTTGCGCTTGCGTCAAAGGAATGAGGGCGATGGTGGTCGAGGCGTTTTCCAGCAACGTGGGATCGTCGTTATCTTCGCCAGTCGTCGCATCCGCTGCGCTGATGGGAATTTCTGGCCGAACACCGTAAGGAAACGCTTGGTAGTCCTTGGCCGAAGCTTGCAAAAACCACGTCGCGTCCGGTGTGAGCTCGCCGTCATCGGTGCGTTTGGCGGGCACGTAGAGGGTATAGTTGCCCTGCGCATCGCTGACCGCGACGTCCGTGACGGGTGCCCGCGTGTCGTCGAGCGCGGCTACGAGCGCGCCTTCGATGGGCTGTTCGGTGAGGGCGTCGATCACCATGCCCTGGATCTCGAGTGGCGTAGCGCACACGAACTGGTCGTCGGCATCACCCACGCGTTCGCAGGTGAATCCCTTCACACAGGGTGCGTCGTCGCCTTGGTCTTCGGGGCTGCCTGGTTGGCAAGCCTCCCCACGACCGGGGAGCTCGTCCGTATCGAGCTGTTGGTCTTTGCAGGCCGTCGCATACATGCTGGCAAGCGAGAGGGACGCTAGGCCACGAGAAACACCGAGTGTGATGTTCATGCGCCGGATGAGACCACACGGCCCCCAAACGATTCCAACGCCATCCGAGCACGTGTGGGCGAAGGTGTACGCGAAGGGTACGAACACGGTGTCGCCGTTGGAATTCAGCTCGAACATTCGGTCTATACTGCGGCATGCGTCGCAATTTCCGGCTCGTCTCGTTTGTGCTCATGGTCGCCGCGTGTGGTGGAAAAAAGGATCCTGGATCGGGATCCGATGAAGGTGGCACCTCCGGGAGCGAGGACGACAGCGGTGGCGTCGACACGCTGACGACCATGAATTCCGCCACACTGACCGATCCGTCGGGCGAAACACTCGGTGGGTCGCAAAGCGGAGGTGGAGACTCGGAAGCAAGCGGCATTCCGACCACGGAGACGATGTCGGGAGATACCGACTCGACAATGGGAGGTAGCGAAGCTGGGACGACCGACCCCACGGCTACCACGGGTGGTTCCGGGGTAGCTTGTAGCGGCCAAGTGTGGAGCTGTGGCGACGGCACGGACAACGATAGCGACGGAAAGATCGATCTCGAAGATCCCGAGTGCACGGGTCCGTGTGACGACAAGGAAGATTCCTTCCAGACCGGGTTGCCGGGCGACAACATGGACTGCAAGCAAGATTGCTTCTTCGATGGCAATAGCGGGCAGGGCGACGACGGCTGCATCTGGAGCTTGCGTTGCGATCCAGAGAACCCAGGCGCAAACGTCGGTTGTGAGTACACGGGCGGCCAAAACTGCAACAATGAAACGCAGACCGACAACTGCATCATGTACTGCACGCAGTTCGTGCCCAATGGTTGCGACTGCTTCGGCTGTTGCACCGTGGACACGGGCAATGGCGAGGTGAACGTGTTCCTCGGGTCCGGTCCGGACTGCTCACTCACCAGCCTGGACGCGTGTGAATCGTGCACGCCGTCGACCGATTGCGGCAATCCGTGCGACCCGATGGATTGCGAGCTTTGTTTCGGAGAATCGGAGCTGCCCGAAGGGTGCGACGAACCCGGCGGCTGCGAAGGCGGGCTGCCGTGCACGGTCGAGGAGGATTGTCCCGTGGACTTCTATTGCCTCACGGGGTGCTGCTTACCGCCGCCACCCGGATGAGTTTCGGGCTGGCGCGTCGGGTCCAAGCCATGGCAGTCCTTGACCGTGGCGGCCATGCCCCTCGCCCTCGCGTTCGCATTCCTGCGTTGCGAGCCATCGTTACCGCCGCCGTCGTCGTCGGATTCCGCCGCGCAGGGTTTGGTGAGCATCGAGGCAGCGGACGTCGATCCCACGGCCGCGACGCGCGGTCTCGAGCTTCGCGCGGGAGAACGTCTCCACGGCTGGTCCATCCGCGTGCGAAGCTCGGATGTTCGAAGCGAGCTGGAGGTCACGATGCGTGCCCCAGATGGAAGCGAGAGCTCGCAAACTGTCGTATTGACGAGCTCCACGGTGGAGGACCGTAGCCGCGAGCTCGCCTCGGTGCTGGCGTGGATCATCGAGCAGCATGACTCGAGTCCGCGGGAACACCCGCCACCGCCCGAGTCGAGCACGCCCAAACCGACGCCCGCGCGCGCGGGGCCAACCCGGCAAACGCACGAGCCAGATGTACACGGCTGGCTCGGGGTCGGGCCGAGGGTGGGTATCGGTGTCGATCGCAAGGTCGTTCCCGACTATGGCGGTACCATGCAGGGCGGCTTGTCGGTATGGCGGGATCATTTACAGCCGCAGATCCGTTTCGGATGGTCGGGGAGCTTCGCGAAACAGCTGGTTTTTCACGGTATGCGCATCGGTGCTGGGCTCGGCGCGGGATCGCTCGTACGGCGACGATGGTGGTTCGGGGGGGACGTGGTTCCCGGCATCTTGTGGGTGAGGGCCGTGGGGGTACGCGCTGTATCGAGCGTCTCGCTCACGTCCGAAGTGACCGCAACGGTTCAGTTTCGCGGCCGTCACGGACTGCTGGTTGGTGCGAGGCTAGGTGTGGATGTCACGCTGCCCCCTTTGCTGGCCACCGGTCAGGGGGAATCGCTCCGATGGGGCATCGTGCGGTTCATGGTGGGCCTGTACGTCGGTTTCCATACATGATGCGAGCGTCGAAATAGCGCCGGAACCGCCTACGGAAGTTGGAAAGACCCGTTCGGCGTTGGTCTATTTCAAGCGTGGTCACGAGGCGTACAATCGCGTTTGCGATGGCCGTTGAGGACGGCGCTCGAGGAGCTTCGGTTCAAAATCAACTCGCCGCTGCGCAGCGTGGCGACGCGTCCGCGCAGGCCGAGCTGTTCGACAAGCACAAGCATCGTGTCGCCCGGCAGATCCTCCGCATGATTGGCGATCGCAGCTCGGTCGACGACCTCGTACAGGAAGTTTTCATCGCGGCATTCGCGGCGTTGCCAGGCTTTCGAGGCGAAGCCCAACTACAAAGTTGGCTTCACACGATCGCACTCAACAAGGTGAGAAACTGGTGGGAAGCGCGACGGCGGCGGATCGCTCGTGAGCAGCGTGGCGTGGACGGATTCGACGAACGAGACGCGGATCCCGAGCACGGCCTGGAGGTCACGGAGCATCGTCGACGGCTTTACGAGGCACTCGGCAAGCTGCCAGACAAATTGCGCGAGGCTTTCGTGGCGCGCGGCGTCGAGGGGCTCAGCTTGCTGGAGGCATCCGAGTTGCTCGGCGTGCCCGTCAGCACGGTGTCTCATCGTACGCGGCGAGCGGAGCAGGCCTTGTGTTCGGAGCTGGGCATCCAGTGGAGGGAAGAGCTTTGATCGATCGCATTGCCCCGGTCGATCCGGACGAGCCAGCAGTGCGCTCACCCGAGCTGCGTAGGCTGATCGACGACGCACGTCATCAACCAGTTCCACACCTCAACGTGTCATCGACGGCAATCTTCCGTGGCTGGCAGCAGCGCCGCGCTCGGCAATTGCGGCAGATCATCGTTGGGGGATCGCTGGCAGTGGCCGCGGTGGTGTTGCTCGTTGTGTTCGATCCAAGGACAATTCCCACCACGGGAGCCATCACGAACGATCGCACAGCGTATATCGGTTCTGACGCCGATCCACAGACGACGACGTCCGCAACGATCACTCCCCCTGCGGCGGCAGAACCGATATTGGCATCCGAGGTGCGTGTCGTTGCGCGTGGCGGCTCCTCCGAGCCACGGGTGCTGAGTCGCTGGGGCATTCGCCTCGATACCGGCAGCTACGAAGTCGAGCTCCCACAAGGCGCTTTGGGTGGGCCGCTGGCCATTGTCGTTCCCGGCGGCACCATCGAGCTCGAGGTCGGTCTCGTGTTGATCGTGTTGACGGGTGGTAGCCCCGAGATGAGCTTGGTCCATGGTCGAGGCACGTGGGTGGACGAACAGGGTGACCGTATACCCATGGTCGTGGTCGACCGCGGGGGGGGAGGTCGAGCCGACTTACCGTCGGCCGCCACGCTCGCACGACGTGCAGAGGCGCTCATCGAAAAAGGCGATCGTAACGCTGCCATCGACGTGCTGACCACGTTGGTCGAAAGGCATCCGCGCAGCTCCGCGACACGTGCCGCGTTGCTCGACCTCGGGAGCCTGCTCAAAGCGGCCGGAAGAACGAGTGAGGCCGCTTGCGCCTATCAACTCTACCTCGAGCGTTGGCCGTATGGTCAAGTTGCCTCCGAGGTGGAGTTGGCTGCGACCCGGCTCGGAACGGTCACTTGTCGTGATCTGCGTCCGCGTTGAGCTGTCTCCACGTCCACGATGTGTTGCTTGCGAAGTTCCAGAGGGTCCCGAGCACGATGCCGGCTAGCTGACACGGGTACTTCCACACACCGAGCTCGGGCCCATCGAGGTTGCTGGCGATGACCCAGGCCAGCGTAACGAAGGTGCCTAGCTGCAGTGCCAGCCCGACCAGACCGACCAGGTTGTAGCGGAACATTCGTGCAAAAAAACCCACGCGAGCACGTGCATTTCGATCACGAAACGTCAGGGTATTGTTGAGGATGAAATTGGACAGAATACTGAGCTCGATCGCGAGCCCCGAGCTGACCACCACGGGAAGCCGAAGGATGTCCGCGAACAGGCGCAGCGCGCCCAGGTTGACCCAAACCCCTGAAAACCCGACCACGCCGAACTGTACGAAGCGTTTGCTGGTGGCGTGGCGCAGCCAGGCTCGTACGGGCACGGTCGACGTCTAACACGATCGTGAGCGCTTTTCAGGTCGTGCGTTCGTGTGTGCGGCGCAGCAGCCCGAGCAGGATCGGCACGGCGGCGATCGCCAGCCAAGCGGCGAGCACATGAAATGGGATCCCCAGGCGCACGCGCTTCCATCCGCTTGGCGGGGCGACATCGGAATCATCGTCCACGGAGCCCAGCAGCAACGCTCGGCCATGAGGCAGGGTGGGGATGGACTCCGCCTCTGCGCGTGCGGCCAACGTTTCGAGCGCGTGCGCCCGATCGACCTCGGCTGCGGCTCGGTGCAGCATGGCGGCTTTGCGAAGCAGCCGAGCTGCCAAGATGGTGTCTCCCGCCGACCAGGCGGGTTCTACGGCGTGTTCGTACACCGAGGCCGCCAGGCCCGGACTCGGCAAGTCTTCATGCTCGGCGAGCACGCGATCGAGGGCCGCGATTCTGCGTTTTTCGTCCACTTCGGCGATCGCGTGTTGCATCGCTCGACGCACTTGCGTCGAGCGATCGACATCGAGCTTGGCCAGCAGCGCTCTCGTCATCCGTTCGGATTGAGCGAGGCAGTGTGGGTCTCGACGCCCTTGGGGATCGACGTCGACACAAGGGGGTTCGAGCAGCTCGGGTGCGTCGCGTGTCAGGCGTTCGCGAATGGCCAGCGAGGCGCGTTGTCGATACGACAGGTACGCACGGGTATTCACGTTGCCACCACCGAGGAGTCGCACGGTTTTACGCACAGATTGCGGGACGGGGCCTGTCACGTACGCGAGGAAGGCAGCGCGTGAGCTGTCGCGGAGCAATCGCACGGGATGATCGACGTGATCGAGCAACGTTGCCGCCGCTTCCGGCTCACGCACGCGTCCGTAGCTGGCAAACAACGTGGCCAAAAGCCGTGGCTGTGTTGTTAGAGCCGCGCGCGCGCGTTCGGGTTGCGAGCGGTCCATCATATCCAGTTGCAATCGTGCGTACGCTGCCTTCTTGGCGGGGAGGCCCGCGGGATCAGCCGTTCCCCCGGGGCGCGTGGAGCCTTCGGGTGGTTTCGCGAGCCGAACCAGCGCTGGCACGGTGACGTCGCCCACGGATCGAATCGCGCGTCCGACTTCGTCTCGAAACGTGCCCTCGTGAACATATGCGGCCTCGATCAGCGCGGACACGACGTCGTCCGCATATTCACGATCCCGACCGATCGCCGCGCACGCGCGCAGTAGCGCCGACTCCAGCACGCAATCGCGGTAGACCGAACGAAGATGTTTGGCCACGCGAGAGCTCGGCAACGCCAGAAGATCCGCGAGCCAGTCTTCCGAGATGGCGACCACGTGTCCGTGGGCCTTTTTCCAGTGCAAGTCGAAGTATCCATAACGGTTGGGCACGTCGCCCCCGATGGCATGAAGCACCGATCGATAGTCGCCTTTGGGATGTTTGCGTGGTGCGAGCAACAGCCTGCGAACTTGTGGCCAAAGGCTGGCGTGGCTATGAGCGATGCGGTGGGCCGGGCTGGCCAGCTCGTCGACAGGGTCGGAACGAAGCGCGCGTACGAGTGACTCGAGCTCGGGCAGGGTGTGGGGAGAGCCGACCGGCTTCGCGTTGGCTCCGCCGCCAGTTTCGTCG
>Ga0187893_10012302_pt1 | contig 12169 bp, 7 predicted proteins | sample MA1701074metaG_FD_139574 | JGI IMG/M metagenome (GOLD analysis project Ga0187893, IMG submission 139574) | White microbial mat communities from a basaltic lava cave in the Kipuka Kanohina Cave System on the Island of Hawaii, USA - MA170107-4 metaG ... | reverse complement strand
GCTCTCGATCCGCGCGCGGTGCCGGCGCCAGTCGATCGACTCGAGAAGCGAGCGGATGTCTTCTGGCGTCGAGCCCTCGGCGAGGGTGAGGGCGCGCGAGCGGACGTCCTCGGGGACTTCAGCGGCGAGCTCGAGGGCGAGAGAGCGCGCATCCGCCTGCCAGTCGTAGTGAAGGTGGTGCTCGGGCGGGGTCGGAAGCTCGAGAGCCTGAGCGGGCGAGAGGAGCCCGAGGAGAAGAAGGGAGCTCCTCACTGCTGGAAGCAGTAGAGACGCAGCCGCGCGTTGCAGGAGCTGGCCCCGAGGAAGGACCAGAGCTCCAGGCTTCCCTGATGCTGGCCGTTGGTTCCGAAGGCGGTCGACGCCGACGTCGTCCAGCCGCCGCAGTCGGGACCGAGGGGGAAGCTCGCGGCGTCGCCGTTCGAAAGAGTCCGAGTCCAGACGGTGCCGAGTCCATCGGCCCGGCCACCGAGCTCGGTCACGTCGATGTGATGCTCGAGGCCCTGGCTCGTGAGCTCGCTCCAGCTCGCGGCGACGGGAGTGCCGTCGAGGAGCACGTACGGGAAGGGTGCTCGCGAGAATCGAGTCGAGGGGGAAGACAGATCGTCGCTGATCCATGCGAGGAAGGCTCCCCGAAGGCCGGCGGCATCCGCGCGCGCGGCGCAGATGGCGTCGGCTCCGGCGACACCGCCGAGGTTCCCTTCGTGTCGCGTGCTGGTCACGAACACCCGGCAGGGACCGCCGCGGCAAGGCCGATGGGAGGAGTCCTCCTCCACGACAGGACCGGCAGGGCGGATGACGATGTCGCGGTTGCGCGCGCAGCCGCCCGATGTCCCCCCGATGTAGAGCTCGGCCCGCACCTGGCGGGGCGTGGGAGCGGCAACGGGGTCGTACTCGTGCTCGATGACCCTTCCGTAGACTTCGCGGCCCTCGATCCGCTCTAGGTCGGCGTCATCGATCCGGATGTCCTGAAACGCGTTGAACGCGTTCTGGTAATCCCACCAGATCCGAAGCTTTTTGGGTCCCGGGGGGACCCCGACGTACTGGACGTAGAGCCCGACCCGAAGGTGGTCGAGAAACCCGGGGTCGCTGAATCGAACGCGCACCTCTTCGAGCTGGTCGCAGCCGAAGGTCGCGGCCGAGCTCGCAAGCGGCGACGTCGTCTGAAGGGACGCGGGAGGGGACCGCCGAGCGAGATCGGAGCTCGCCCCCGTTGGCGTTCGGTCGCCGCAGGCGGAAAGAAAAATGGCGGTAGATGCTAGGAAAACGAGGCGCCCCATGATGAAATCGCCCCCTGGAGCGGATGACATTAACCGAATCTCCGCACGGACTCAAGCACCTGGGAGGAGCCATGACGCGCTCGAGACGGGAGTTCATTCGAGACATGGGAGCGGGGCTGAGCCTCGCGGGCGCCGCGGCGGGAGGAATCGCGGCAGCACCCTCGGCTGGCGATTCCGAGAAGCTCCTGAAGTCCGATCGGAGGCAGCCCCAACCCGCGCCCCTCGGCTTCGATCGCCTTCCCCTCGCGTGGCACCAGGAGAGGGCGCGGACGCTGAAAGAGAAAGCGGGCGCACGCGGGGTGGACGCGCTCCTGCTCCGGAGCGACCAGAACCAGGTCTACTTCACGGGCTGCTTCCGCCAGAGCGGCGAGCGCTCGACCTGGGTGGTGCTCCCGCTCGCCGAGAAGGACACAGCGCACTGGTACTCTCCTTCGATCGACCGCGATCTCATCAACTCCTGGTGGGCGACCTCGAACGAGAACTACTTCTGCTTTCCCCACGCGGCGGGGGGATTTCCGAACCGCGGGGAGCTCGCACGGGGGAACCGCGTCGACCTCTTCGAGTGGATGCTCGAGGGCCTGAAGAAAAGGGGGCTCGGCGAGAAGACCCTCGGGATCGACTTCGAGCCGACGAACGCGCAGCGGGCGGCGCTCGCCAAGTTTCTTCCGCGGTCGAAGGTGGTCGAAATCGGAGACCTCTGCCTCGAGATGCAGATCCGGAAGACGAAGGAGGAGATCGCCCTCACCCAGCGCGCCTATCGCTACTTCGACAGGATCCACGCCTTCGCCCGGGACTACATCCTCGAGCGGGGTATTTCGGCGACGGACTTCGAGGTGGGACAGGCGCTCCAGGCCTACGGCATCGGGTTACTGATGAAGGACGTCCGCTACGACGGCAAGCCGAACACCGCCGTCGGAATCGAGGTGACTTCCCACTACGTGAGGACGGGAGTCGCGACCGCCTACCCCCATCCGAACCAGTTCTTCTACGCGAAGATCCAGAAGGGAAACCCGGTCTACGTCAACACCGACATCCGACTCGGCGGGATGGGAGGGGAGTGCTATCGCAACTACCTCATCGCCCCCTTCGCTCCCCACCACGAGAAGATGTGGCAGGTGGTGACGGACTCGGCGCTCCTCCTGCGGGAAGAGGCCCGTCCGGGAGCCGTCTGCTCCGAGATCGCCTACAAGGTCCACGACCTCCAGATTCGAAACGGGATGAAGGACTACATCTATCACCGGCCGTGCCACGGCCAGGGTCAGTTCTTCGCGGGGCACCAGCCGCCGTTCATCGCCCTCGGCGACGACACGGTCCTCGAGCCCGGAATGATGTTCTCCGTCGAGCCCGGGCTCTACGACTCCGAGCGCGGCATCGGTGTCAACCCCAGCGACATCCTCCTCGTTCTCGATGAGGGGAGCGTTTTCCTCAGCCGCGTTCCCTTCACTCGCGAGTGGGCGTTTCTCACGCTATGAACGCGCTCCCGCTGCTCCTCCTTCTGGCGATAGACGTGCCGAACGAGCTTCGTCCCTGCGTGGCCTCGATCCGGGCCGACTCTCTCGGAGGGATGGAGCCGACCGTGGAGATCGCCCGCGAGGCGGAGGGTGTCCTTCGATTTCGGCTCGCGTTCGATCTGCCCGCCCCCGTCTCCCAGGACGACTGGCACATCGACATCGAGCCGGCCTTCGTTCCCGACTTCCACTGGTCCCCGCACCTCACGCCGACCTCCCGGAACGTCGTCGATCAGCACAGCTTCCGCTCGCCCGCGCTCATCGTCTCGGGGCCGGGCTGCACGCTCGCTCTCGCACCGGATCTCGACCTCCTCCTCGAGGGCTCTTTCGTACGCTGGTACATGGACCTCGACGCCCCCGCGAAGAAGCTCACTTTCGGAATGAGCGAGACCGAAGTCGAGGGCCACGTCTTCTACGTCCGAAAAGCCGGCGCCTCGTACCCAAAGGGCAAAGTTCGGTTCGGGCTCCTGGCGTTTGCGTCGACGTCCCCCGAGTCGCGCCGCAATCCCTTCCGCCCGGTGCTCGCGTTCCTCTGGGACCGCTACGGTCGCGCTCAATTCGAGAGGGGACGTCCGCTCCGAGGTGACCTCACGCCCTACGTCGAGCACACCTACCGCTGGGCGTTCGAGAGCTGGCGCGCGGCCGTGTGGCAGGAGTTCGAGCTCGAGGGGAAGAGGGTCGGAGCCCCGGTCTTCATCGTCAACCAGACCCAGAGCCCCAACTACCCGGGCAAGGTCGACGAGAGGGAGTTCCGCTCCATCTGGAACCAGGCGTGGTTCAGCTCGCTGCGATCGGCCTCGGGCCTCTTCCGCTGGGCGCGGGCCCGCAAGAACGAAGAGCTCCTCGCCGAGGCGCGGATGACGAAAGAGCTCGCCCTTCTCGCTCCTATGAAGGATGGCTTCTTTCCCTCTCTCATCGCGACCGAGATGGAGAATGTGAACGGGCTCAACCGATCACGCGGCTGGAGCACCGCGTTCTGGGGGAACTCCGATCGCAACCCGGTGAATCGCCTCGCGGGGTCGCGAAGCGCCGATCCACGGATCGCGCCCTATCACGTCCTCGACATGAGCTGGACGTCCCTTGTCATGCTGCGCTGGCACGAGGAGCTGGAGCCGGACGAGAGGCTCCTCGCGTATGCGAGTCGGTACGGCGATGCGCTTCTTCGCCTCCAGGACGAGCGGGGCTTCTTCCCCGCGTGGCTCGACCGGGAGAGCCTGAAACCCCTCGGGGTCCTCGACGACTCTCCCGAGACGTCGCTCTCGGCGACGTTCCTGCTCACGCTCGCGCGCGCGACGGGGAAAGCCACCTACCGCGACCGAGCCCTCGAGGCGATCGACGCGGTCGCGCGCGAGATCGTTCCAAACGGCCGTTGGGAGGACTTCGAGACCTACTGGTCCTGCTCCTCCTTCGGCATCGATGATCTCCTGGGAAAGAAGGTCGAGCGCAACGACCTCTACAAGCAGAACACGTTCTCGATGTTCTGGACGGCGGAAGCTCTCCTGGAGGCCTACCGGTCGACGGGGACTCGCGCCTATCTCGAACTCGGCGAGAGGGTGCTCGACGAGCTCCTGATGGCCCAGGCGTCCTGGCAGCCGCCCTACATGTACGTCGATGTGCTCGGGGGATTCGGGGTCATGAACGCGGATGCAGAGTGGAACGACTCGCGGGAAAGCCTCTTCGCCGAGACCATCGTCCGCTACGGCCAGGAGCTCTCACGGGACGAGTACGTGGAACGAGGTCTCGCGGCGCTCCGGGCGTCCTTCGTCATGATGTACGCCCCCGAGAACCCAAAGACGAAGGAGCAGTGGGAGAAGCGCCACCCGTTCTTCGGCCCCGAGGACTACGGCTTCACCATGGAGAACTACGGCCACGACGGCCGGACGAGTCCCGAGGGCGAAGGCATGGGTGTCTTCACCATCTACGATTGGGGCAACGGCGCCGCCGCCGAGGCGTACAACCGGATGATCGATCATTTCGGCCGGGAGCTCGTGCACCGCAACCGGTAGGCCGACTTGCGGCCAGCACCCTGGACGGAAGACGGGCCCCCGTCCCCGCTTGGCTAGAACGGTGACTCCGTCCGGACGGAGTTGTCTCGGGACCTGGACGGGGTTCGATCAGCCGCGCAGCGCTTTGCGATACGCCCTTACGGCCTGGAGCGCGGTCGGCCGGTCGAGAAACGAGGCGAGGAGCTGAACGTCGAGGTCGGGAAAAAGGGCGCTCTTGGTCGCGACCTCGTATTTCTTCTGGCGCAGGACGTAGACCTCGATGCGCGAGTCCCGCCAGATCCACACTTCTCCCACACCCAGGCGGCGGTAGATCTCGAGCTTGTCGATGCCGCCGCTCGTCCAGACGACCTCGATGGCGAGATCGGGCGTCTCCTTGGTCTGATCGCCGACCAGGTAGCACTCATCCGGCTCCAAACCGGCTTCTTTCGGCGCGTTCTTCAGCGTCCATGCCCCGTAGGGGGAAAGATCGATGCCCCGCTCCAGCGCGTAGGCTTCGATGAGGCGGCCGACGTAGGACTTGATGCGCTCGTGGTCCTTGGACGGGCTCATGAGCTCCATCGCTCCTTCCAGATACGCGACGCGGGGGACGGGTCGCTCGCCACGAAGGGCGAGCTGGGCCTCATAGTGAGGCCAGGGCACCCCGTACGTGACGAGACGTTGATCCGCGGTCGGAACGTGCTCTCCCGCCGAAATCGTTACCGGCGTGACCATGACGAGATGCTAGCATGCATGAAAAGAAGGTGCCATTTGGCGTCGATCGCATCTTGGGCTGGGAGCCGGTGCACGTGCATCTTTGCATCTACGCGACCACTGCGGCTCTGGAAGACGCAGGCGCTGCAAAGGAAGCGAGATCACTCCACGAGGGGAATCGCCTGGGGGACGAGAAGCCCGGGAGCGCCGTTTTCCTCCAGAATCCGGCTCAGCGCCGGGACGCCTTCGCTGAAGAACCGGTTCACCGCCCCCATCTTCTCGCGGTACTCCGCGCGGAGCTCCTCGAAATATGCGCTCTGGGCTGCCGTCGGCACAACGAGGACCCCGTTCAACTGGTCGAACAGATCGGCCAGCCTCTCCGAGAGACGCGGTCCCTCGCTCCAGAAAGGCTTTCCCGAAGGCCGTGCGAGCCCATCGAGGATCCGATTCAGCTCCTCGAGGTTGCTCTCGAGAGCCGTCTTCAGGGCCTCGGGGACTTCTTTCTTCTGGGTCTCGAGCGTCTTCTTCCGCTCTTCGATCTGTGCCTCGAGGTTGTCTAGGCCGCGCAGGGAGTCGTTCACCGAGGAGCGCAGGTCGCGGAGCCTGGTCGTGAGCTGGTACTGAGCCTCGAGAGCGCCCCGGGCCACCGAGGCGTTCGGGTCGAGCTTCACCGCCACCGGCTTTTCCAGAACCGTCGATCCCGCGGTGAACCGAACCCGGTACTCGCCCGGGGGGACCTGCGGTCCACGGGGACCGAACGAGAAAAACGGCTGCGGACCCGGCTCGTCGCTTCGCGGCCTCGGCTCCTCGCCCGCGAGGTCCCAGACGACGCGGTGCATTCCCGCCTCCTTGGGAACGTCCTTCAACGTCCGGAGAACGGCGCCCGTGCCGTCGAGGATCTCGACCTTCGGCGCCGCGTCATCCTTCAAGGCCTCCTTGAGCTGAAACGTGATGAGTGCCCCGTAGGGAGGGTTGGGTCCCCGGAACGGCTCATCGCCGATCCCGTAGCGCGTTGGCTTCATCGTGAATCTCATCGCGGGCCGCACGTCGTAAAGTTCCTCCGATCCGAGTCGCTGAATCGGAGTCGCGTCGTCGAAAATGTAGAGGCCGCGCCCGTGCGTTCCGAGGATGAGATCGTTCTCCCGCGGGTGGATGAGGATGTCATGCACCGAGACCGCGGGAAGGCTTTCGCTTCTCAGGCGGGAAAAGCTCGCGCCCGAGTCGCGGGAGATGTAGAGCCCCACCTCCGTCCCCGCGTAGACGACGGACGGGACCTTCGGATCCTCGCGAACGACGTGAACGTAGCCGCGCTCCGGAAGACCCCGCCCGATCCGTGCCCAGCTCTTCCCGAAGTCGGACGTCTTGTAGACGTACGCGGCGAAGTCGTCGAACATGTGCCGATCGAAGGCGGCGTAGGCGACGCCCTCACCGGTCCGTGAAGGCTCTACGTGCGAAACCGGGGAGAACGCTCCCAGGCCCTTCACGTTCGCGATGACGTTCTCCCACGTCGCGCCGCCGTCCTTGGTGACTTGCAGGTTTCCGTCGTCGGTCCCCGCCCAGATCGCGTCCGCCTGCACGGGTGACTCCCCGATGCTGATGACCGTCCCGTGGTACTCGGCGGTGGTGTTCTCGATGAAGACCGGCCCTCCCGCGGACTGGAGCTTCTCCGGGTCGTTCGTCGTGAGGTCGACGCTGATGGGCCGCCAGTTTCCGCCGAAGTCGTCCGTGCGGAAGACGACGTTTCCTCCGAAGTACACCCTACGTCCGTCGTGGGGTGAAGCGATAATGGGAGCGTTCCAGTTGAAGCGGAACTCGAGATCCTTCACCGGACCCCCGTCGCCGCGCCGCGGCTGCGGGCTCGCCGCGACCTGGTCGCGGGTCTTCATATCGGTCAGGTAGAGGCCGCCCCCTTGGAACTCTGAGAGAAACACGTCGGGATCGCGCGGGTCGGAGACGATATGGAACCCGTCTCCGAAGCTCACCATCCTCCAGTCCTCGTTGAGGATTCCAAAAGGCTCGCGCGTGCGGCTCGGACCCGACCACGTGCCATTGTCCTGGAGACCGCCGCCCAGATAGTAGAAGGGCTCCCGGTTGTCGGCGTAGATCTGGTAGAACTGCGCGAGAACGATATTGTTCTCGTACTCCCACGTCTTTCCCTGATCGTGGGAAACCGCGACGCCGCCGTCCTCTCCTTGCCAAATCCTCTTGGGATTCGAGGGATCGATCCAGAGAGCGTGGTAGTCGACGTGGGTCGAGCCGGAGATCGTCTCGAACGTCTTCCCTCCGTCGATCGACACCTGAAGCGATGAAGAGACCGCGTAGACGCGCTCGGGGTTCTTCGGGTCGACCCGTAGATCCGTGTAATAGAGCCCGCGGTTCACGATGTTTGGATCTTTGTTGACCTCGCGGAAGCTCTCGCCGTGGTCGTCCGAGCGGTAGAGGCTTCCTTCATGGGTTTCGGCGATGACGTAGACCGTTCTCGGATCACTCGCGGCCACCTTGATGCCGATCCGGCCCATGAGCTTGGGAAGGCCCTTTTCAATCTTCTTCCAGGTGCGGCCGGCATCGACCGACTTGAAGACCCCTCCTTCTTCGCTTCCGCTGCGGTGGGTCCAGGGCTTACGGTCGAACGACCACATCGCGGCGTAGAGCAGGTTCGGGTTCTCGGGATCCATGTCGATGTCGGCGGCCCCATGCCGGTCGTCGATGTAGAGCGTCTTTTCCCAACTCGCGCCGGAGTCGCGGCTCACGTAGACGCCTCGCTCCCCGTGAGGTCCGAAGATGTGCCCGAGGGCGGCGACGTAGACATTCTGCGGATTCTTCGGGTCGATGACGATGCGAGTGATCCGTTCGCTCCCGGCCATGCCCAGGTGCTTCCACGTCTTGCCTCCATCCGTTGACTTGTACACCCCGTTTCCGAAGGAGACGCTGTTCCGCGGGTTTCCTTCACCCGTCCCGACGTAAATGACGTCCGGGTTTCCTGGCTCGAGAGCGACATCGCCGATGGAGAGGTGGTCCATCTCGTCGAAGAGGGGCGTCCAGGTGACGCCTGCATTCGTCGTCTTCCACACTCCTCCCGAGGCCGAGCCCACGTACACGATCTCGGGAACGCCCGCGACGCCCTCGACGTCGGCGACCCGCCCCATCATGTTCGCGGGGCCGATGTTCCTCCACTTCATGGTCTTCAGGAGGTCCTCTTGCGCGAAAACGGACGTGGCGACGAGGAGCCCGAGAACGTGGAGCGACGACTTCATGAAGCCTCCCAATCGGAATCGAGCATCGCGAACCAGGCGGTGTCGCGGTTTTTCCCCTTGACGATCATATGCTGGCGGAAGATGCCTTCGAAGCGGAACCCGAGCCGCATGGCGGCGCGGCGCGAGCGCGCGTTCAGGCTGTCGCACTTCCACTCGACGCGGCGATAGCCGAGGACCTCGAACGCCTCCCGCAGCATCAGATGCACCGCTTCGGTATTGACTCCCGTTCCCTGCGCGCGGGGGACGTACCAGATGTGCCCGAGCTCGAGGACGCGCATGGCGGGGCGGATGGCAAGATAGCTGGCCATGCCCAGGTAGGCGCCCGTTTCGTTATCGCGGACGGCGAGGTAGAGCGGGTCGTCGGAGGCGGCGCAGCCGCGGAGCCACTCGAGCATCGCCTCGCGATTCGCAAACGGACCGTAGCCCATGTACGTCCAGAGCGCTTCGGCCTTGGGACTTCCGTGGGAGCCCGAGTGGAGGTCATCGACTTGAGAGTCGGGATCGAGGGGAACGAGCGAGATTCGCGTGCCTTGGTGAACCGCGCGCCGCGGAAGCTTGGCGGGTTCGGGAGTCGGGAGCGGTCTCCCTCGACGAGAGTCCCATAGCTCCAGGACGTCCCCTCCTCGCCCTCGGCGATCGCGCAGCATCTCGAACCAATCGCCGCAAAGCTCGGTGAGCTCGACGAAATTCCCATCGGGATCGAGGAGGGCCGCGCTCACGAAGAAGCCCTCGTCCCGGGGCGGGTACAGGAGCGCGACACCTCTCTCTTCCAGCCGCGCCGCGAGCTCCCGCACGTCGAACACCGTGAACGCGAGCTTTACCGACCCAACGCCATGCTGTCCGTCGGGGAAATCCTCGATGGGGTGGATCGCGAAGTGAACCTCGCCGAGCGTGCACCCCCAGTGAGGGAGGGTGCCTTCGTGGTGCTCGTCCTCGAGGGGAATCTCGAGGAGGTCCCGATAGAACCGGGCGAGGCGTTCGGGGTTCTCGGAAACGAGAAGGATTCCCGAGAACCCCTGAATGCTCGCTAGAACATGCTCCACAGGTACTGGTTCGTGACCTCGTGGTGGAACTGTATCTCGGCTGTTTTGATCGCGCTACCGAGCGCCTTGGGGCATCGGTCGGCGGACGCCTGCTTCGCCTCGGCGAATTTCCGCTGCACTTCTTCGCCGAGGAGACCGGCGATTTCCGGGCTCCCCTTGAAGATCCGGATCGCGTCGTGGATGTTGTCCGGGAGAAACCGCGTGCGCGACCGCTTGTTCTCGCCGTTCTCCTCCTCGGGAGGCATGGGCCCTTCGAGACCGGTGCGGAGCAGGGCGTAGATCGCCATGTGCGGATTGGCGTCGGGAGCGATCGAGCGCACCTCGATTCGGGCCGTCTTCTCGTTGCCGAGCGGGATCCGCACCATCGCTCCCCGATTGATGGCCGAAGCCTTGATCTGGTTCGGGGCTTCGAAGTGCGGGTCGAGTCTCCGATAGGCGTTCACGCTCGGGTTCAGAATGAGACAGAGCTCCTGGCCGCTCGTGAGAATACGATCGATCATCTCCCAGCCCCGCTTGCTCAACCCGTCTTCGCCCTTCTTGTCGTAGAAGAGGTTCTTCCCCTCTTTCGAGAGAGACAGGTTGAGGTGCATGCCGTTGCCGTTCACTCCCGTGACCGGCTTCGGGAGGAAGGAGGCGGTCATGTCGAACTTCTGCGCGACCTGCCGGCAGATGAGCTTGTAGAGGAGCACCTGATCGGCGGCGACGTTCGCCTCGGTATACGAGTAGTTCATCTCGAACTGCGAGGGCGCGACCTCGGGGTGGTCTTTCTCGTTGGCGAAGCCCATCGCCCTCTGGACTTCCGCCGAGGTATCGATGAACCGCCGCAGCTCGTCTCCGGGAAGCGAGTGGTAGTAGCCGCCGGTCGAAATGAACTCGAATTTGCCCGCGTCGTAGTAGCGCCTCTCGGCGTCCTTTCCCCGAAAGAGGAAGCCCTCGATCTCGTTCGAAGCGTGGACGACGGTCTTGTCCTGCTTCCAGAGAGAGTCGGTGTAGTTTCGAAGCGTCGCTCTCAATCCCGAGTGATAGTGGGAGCCGTCGCGCTCGAGGACGTCGGCGAAGACCAGGACCTTTCCCGGTCCGAAGATGTCCGAGGGAAGCCAGTAGAACGCGGGCCAGTCGATCCCGAGTCTCAAGTCCGATTCCGACTGCTGCGAGAAGCCCCGGACCGAGGAGCCGTCGAACGTGAGGTTGTCGGAAGACTTGAGGAGGAACTTCTTGTCGTAGTCGAGCATGTGGAGCCGCCCCTCGAGGTCTGAAAAACAGACGGTGACGGCTTTGATGCGCTTCTCGTCGGTGAGGTACTTGATGCGCTGCTCCTGGACCTCGTGGGCGGGGGTGCGGCTCGTCCGGACCGCCTTCGCTTCCAGGTTCATTTCCTCGAGCTGGTCGTACGGAATCTCCAGGAAATCACGCAATACGGTATCCAATTGAAGCCTCCTTAGTTAAAATGTGCAATATTTATATTAAATATTGCCGCTTTTAATCTAAAAATGTCAATGGTTATTTATCGCAGCCGCTGATACCGCAAATACGTAAGAGAGCCCAGGAGCAGGAGGAAGGAGGCCGTCAGGGCGGAGTACTCCATGAACTTCGCGTAGGCCGCGCGACCCATGAGGTCGTAGAGGGAGAGCCCGATGAGGAGGAGATTGGCGGCCAAAAGGAAGCGGGCGGGTCGCGGGAAATCGGTCCAGTGGCGGGCGAGGATCGTGAGAGCGAGGGCGGAAGCGAGGAATTGATAGTCCCACCCGAGCGGAGAGACGAGCGGGATGAGGAGGAGAAGAGTCCCGACCTCGAGAACGGCGGGGCGCGCGAGGTCTTTTCTCCATCGCAGGATAAGGAGCATCAAGAAGCCGAGGCCAAGGACCATGAAGGCTGCGAGCTCCGGCGGGAGAGACCACTTGGCCGCGAACGCGGCGAGAGAGACGTTGTCGGCGCTTACGAGCTGGCTCGGTGTCGACTCGAAGAGAGTCCGATACCACTCGCGGTGGATCTCGAGGTTCCGCTCGAGCCCGTAGAAGGCTGCGGGAAGCAGAAAAGCGCCCGCGAGGACCGCGAGCCCGGTGGCGAGGGCGGCGAACCGCCGCCGGACTACATAATAAGGTAGGAAGATGAGTCCGTAGGGCTTCATCGCCGTCGCGAGCCCCCAGAGGGCGCCCGCCCGCGCCTCGTTTCTCGCCGAGACCATCCCGAGGAGAACGAGGATGACGAGGGTGTTGATCTGCCCGAGCTTGATCTCGACCACGAGGAACTTCGCCAGTACGACGGGGGGAATCGCGAGGAAGTACCAGGGCGCGGACTCGCGTCCCCACACCAGGCGCTTCGAGACGACGAAGAGTCCGATCGCGGAGAAGACGGTAAGTGCGTACCAGAGGGCTTTCGCCGCGGGAAGCG
>Ga0187893_10012301_pt1 | contig 12169 bp, 10 predicted proteins | sample MA1701074metaG_FD_139574 | JGI IMG/M metagenome (GOLD analysis project Ga0187893, IMG submission 139574) | White microbial mat communities from a basaltic lava cave in the Kipuka Kanohina Cave System on the Island of Hawaii, USA - MA170107-4 metaG ... | reverse complement strand
CGGCGGCGCGCCGATGAGCCGCGACACGGAGAACTTCTCCATGTACTCGCTCATGTCGACGCGGATGAGCGCTTGCTCGTCCGCAAAGAGGAACTTGGCCAGCCCGCGCGCAAGCTCCGTCTTGCCCACGCCGGTCGGGCCGCAGAAGACGAACGACCCGATCGGCCGCTTGGGGTCCTTCAGGCCGGCACGACTGCGCCGGATCGAGCGCGCGATCGCGCGGATCGCCTCTTCCTGGCCGATGACCGTGCTGTGGATCTCGTCTTCCATCCGCAGCAGCCGTGCCGTTTCCGCTTCCTGAAGGCGTGTCACGGGAATCCCGGTCCAGCGGCTCACGATGAAGGCGATCTCCTCCTCACCCAGCACGGGCCGGTGCGACTGGCGCCGCTTCTCCCACTCTTCCTGCTTGGTCCGGATGTCGGCCTGCAGCTCGCGCTCCTTGTCGCGCAGCGACGCCGCCCGCTCGAAGTTCTGGTCGCGGACCGCGGCTTCCTTCTCGGCGTTCACCTTTTCCAGCGAGTTCTTCAGCTCGGCGACTTCCGGCGGCGGCGCCTGCGCAGCGAGGCGCGCCCGCGCGCCCGCTTCGTCGATGACGTCGATCGCCTTGTCCGGCAGGAACCGGTCCGTGATGTAGCGCTCCGACAGCTTCGCGGCGCTCCACAACGTGTCGTCAGGGATCGAGACCTTGTGATGGTCCTCGTACTTCTTCCGCAGGCCCTTGAGGATCTCGACCGTCTCATCCACCGACGGCGGGTCGACGATGACCGTCTGGAAGCGGCGCTCGAGCGCGCCGTCCTTCTCGATGTACTTGCGATACTCGTTCAGTGTCGACGCCCCGACACACTGCAGTTCACCGCGCGCCAGCGCGGGCTTCAGCATGTTGGACGCGTCGATCGCGCCCTCGGCCGCCCCAGCACCCACGAGGGTATGGAGCTCATCAATAAAGAGGATGATGTTCTTGTTCTGGGCGATCTCGTTCATGACCGCCTTGAGCCGCTCCTCGAACTGGCCGCGATACTTCGTGCCGGCGATGACTGCCGCCATGTCGAGCGAGAGCACGCGGTTGTCCCGAAGGGACTCGGGGCATTCGCCGTTGGCGATGAGCTGCGCCAAGCCCTCAACGATGGCCGTCTTCCCCACGCCCGGCTCGCCGATGAGCACCGGATTGTTCTTCTTGCGGCGCGTCAGCACTTCCATGACGCGCTCGATCTCCTTGAACCGGCCGATGGTCGGGTCGAGCTGCCCTTCACCCGCGAGCTGCGTGAGGTCGCGGCAGAAGTGGTCGAGCGCGGGCGTCTTCGACTTCTTGTCGCCCTTTTGCGGCACAGGAGCGGGCGCACCCGTGGGAGGCGCAGGGGCTGTGCCGCCCTGCTGCGGCTGGTCAGTGCCCAGGATGCGCAGCGTTTCCGCGCGCGCGGCTTCGAGGTTCACGCCGGCGTCGGTCAACACCTGGGCGGCGATGCCTTTCTCCTCGCGCAGCAAGCCAAGCAGCAGGTGTTCCGTGCCGACGTAGCTGTGGCCCAGTTCGCGCGCTTCGCTCATTGCCAGCTCGAGCACCTTCTTGGCGCGCGACGTGTAGGGAAGGTCGGGTCCGGTCGCCTGCGCCGCTTTTCCCTTCTTGACCGTTTCCTCGATCTTCTGCTGGATCTCTTCCAGCTCGACGTTGAGGTTCTGCAGAACCGTGGCGGCGACGCCCTCGCCCTCGCGGATCAACCCGAGCAGGATGTGCTCCGTCCCCACGTATTCGTGGTGAAGACGGGCCGCCTCCTCGCGAGCCATGGCGAGGACTTTGCGGACACGCTCGGTGAAGTTGTAACCGTTCATCGCCCCCTCAAGTCCGGGTGCCGTTCATCCGACCGCCGTTCCCGATTCCCGTTCCAGTGTCGTGCGCACGAACCGTGCGCGCGCCAGGTTCGTTTCGGTTTCGCTGAGCGAACGTCCTTCCGCATACGCCAGGTGCGCCGCTTGCGAGAAGATCAGGAGCTTGTTGAGGGTGTATACACTCAGGCCGTTGACCAGTTTCAGGCCGACTGCCAGCCGGACGCCACTCAAATAGTTCATCGCTTCGTCGAACGTCAGGCTCCGCGCGTATCTCAGCGTGCCGTACGCCCGCCACAGCTTGTCTTCAATAATATAGCCGGCGTCCCGCAATAGAACCTTCCTGGCCTCTTCCTCCCGTTCGATCACATAGGCGACGACGCCGTGGAGCTTGCTGACCAGCTCCTCCTCGGCGCTCCCAAGTGTCGTCTGGTTCGAGATTTGGAAGAAGTTCCCCACGACCTCACTGCCCTCGCCGTACAGCCCGCGGTAGGTCAGCCCCATTTGCTGAAGGCCGGCCAGGACCTTGGTGATCTCCTTCGTCAGGACCAGGCCCGGCAGGTGGATCAGGACCGACGCCCTCAGGCCCGTGCCGACGTTCGTGGGGCATGCCGTGAGGAACCCGAAGTCCGGGTGATACGAATAGGGCAGCCGATCTCCGAGGGCCCGGTCGATGCGGTCCAGTGCCGAGTGGGCCTGCGACAGTGCGAACCCGGACCGCATCGACTGCAGCCGCAAGTGGTCCTCCTCGTTCACCATGATCCCGAGGCTGTCCCCGAGGAATACCGCGGCGCCCGACCGGAGCGGATGCTGGGAGTCCAGGCCCGCCAGCTCCTTGCTTACCAGGTGGCGCTCGTGCAGCAGGGTCCGGTCCAGCAGTGCCAGTTCGTCAACGCGGAACGAGACGTGGTCGCGCATGGCCTCGATGCCGCCGAGCGCGCCGCGCACCTGCGACAGCACGCGCAGCCGCTCGCCGTCGCGCGCCCGCCCGGTGAAGGCGAAACCCTCGACGTTGCGCGCCAGCCGCACCCGCGTGGACAGCACGATGTCACCGCGCGGGCCCGACGCATCGAGCCAGCGGATGCCGCCGTCCGGAAGGAGCGTCAGGTCGATCATTCCATCACCCGGATCTTGTCACGCAGGTCGGCCGCCACCTCGAACTGCTCGTTTTCGATGGCGCGACGGAGCCGGTCCTTCAGCTCCCCGAGGATGGTCGAGCGCTCGTCGAGCGTCGGCGGCGGCGGCTCATACGGCCTGCCGGCGTGCTTGGCATGGCCGTGGACCCGCCGCAGCAACTCCCGCATGCTCGGCTCGAAAGCGGTATAGCAGTGCGAGCACCCCCATCGGCCGGTCGATCGGAAGTCGCCCATGGTCGTCCCGCAGATCGTGCACTTCCCGCTTTCCGTCGACGGCGCTGCCTGTTGCTGCGCCTCGTGCAGGAACACGCTCAACGGATGCTTGGGCACGGCGACCGTCGTCTCGACGCCGCGTTCGGCCGCGCACTTCTCGCAGAGGTGCTGCTGGCGCACCTCGTTGTCGACGATCGTCGTGAGGTGCACCGACGCGTCGCGCTCACCGCACTGGTCGCAGAGCATCAGGGCACCTGTGCGCCGACGGTGGTGTCCACCAGCTTGCCGTCCTCCAGCATCAGAACCCGGTCGGCGCGCGCCGCGAGCGACCGGTTGTGCGTCGCGATGACCATCGCCATCGCGAGGTCGCGCGAGACCTGAGCGAACAAGTCGTGCAGCCGCTCGCTGTTGGTGTGGTCGAGGTTGCCCGACGGTTCGTCGGCCAGGACCACGGCCGGATCGAGGGCCAGCGCCCGGGCGACGGCGGTGCGCTGCTGCTCGCCGCCGGAAAGCTCCGATGGCCGGTGCGTCATGCGGCCGCCCAGGCCGACGCGCTCGAGCAGGCTCGCGGCGCGGGCGCGCGCGTCCGCCGCCGACCGCCCTGCGATGCGCAGCGGGATCATCACGTTCTCGAGCGCGCTGAATTCGCGCAGCAAGTGATGAAACTGGAACACGAAGCCCACCTTCCGATTCCGCAGCTCAGCCAACGCCTCATCCCCCAACCCGTTCAGCGCCTCGCCGCCGATGGCGACGCGCCCACGCGTCGGGCGGTCGAGCGCGCCAAGCAGGTGCAGCAATGTACTCTTGCCGGCGCCGCTGGCCCCGACAATCGCCACCATTTCGCCGCGTCCCACCGCCAGCGATACGCCGTCCAGCACGGTGAGCAATCCACCGTCGCCGCCGACGAACGTCCGCGTCAGGTCCGTCGCCTCAAGCATCGTCATTCGTGACGAATCGCTTCAACGGGATACAAGCGCGCCGCCTGGCTCGCCGGATACAGCGTCGCGATCGCCGCCACCGCGAGGCTCGCCGCCACGATCAGCGCGATGTCGACCGCCTGCAGGTCCACCGGCAGATGGTCGATGAAGTACACCGCGGGATCGAGCGGGATCAGGCGATATCTGTCGAGCGCGATGGCGCCCACCAACCCCAGCGCCAGGCCGGAAAGCGTGCCGACAAAGCCGATGACGACGCCTTGCGCGAAGAAGATCCGCCGGATCGACCGCGCCGGCATGCCCATCGCCTTGAGGATGCCGATCTCGCGCGTCTTGTCGGTCACGACCATCGTCAGCGTGCTGACGATGTTGAACGCCGCCACCAGCACGATCAGCAGCAGGATCACGGTCATGCCGAGCTTCTCCAGCTTGAGCGCCTGGAAGAGCGACGAGTTCTGCTGCTGCCAGTCCTCGGTCCGGCGCGGAAAGCCGAGCGTGTCCGCCAGCACCTGGGCGACGCGGGTGGCGTCCCACCGATCCGCAGTCTTGACCTCAATGCCGGTGACCGCCGTTCCCAGCTGCGCCAGATCCTGGGCTGACGTCAGCGCCATGAGGACGTATGAGTTGTCATACTCGTACATCCCGGTCTCGAAGATTCCGGTCACCTCGAACCGGCGGATCGTCGGCGTGAGGGTCCCGGTCACGGGGCTCACGCGCGATGACGCGAGGGCGATGAGCGTCACCGAGTCGACGCCGACGATCACGTTGAGCCGCGTGGCCAGCCGGCTGCCCAGCACGATGCCGGCGTGCGTTCCCCGCGAGTCACGGAACGTGAAGTCGCCGGCGCGAGCCGTCTGCCGGATCGACGTCACCTCCTTGAGGTCCTGCCGGTCCGGGATGATCCCCATTACGTAGACGCCCTCGACATAGCTGGCTCCCTTGCTGATCATCGCCTGTGTGTGGACGAACGGGGCCGCTGCCACCACGCCCGGCGTCGCTTCCACCGCCTGCATGACGGACTCCCAGCCGGCCATCGACAGGTCCTCGCCGTACGTGAGCACCCGCACGTCGGGGCTGCCAATCAGGATCTTCTCGCGCAGGTCCTTCTGGAGACCGTTCATCACGCCGATGATGATGATCAGCGCGCTCACGCCGACGACGACTCCGCCGATCGCGATCAGGCTGATGAGCGACAGCAGCTTCGACCCGCGCCGGCTGCGCAGGTAGCGCCACGCGATGTGCAGTTCCAGCCCGGTCACGTCTCGGGCCTCAGCGTCGGGAACAGGATCACGTCGCGGATGTTCGGCGTCCCGGTGAGGTACATGTAGAGCCGGTCGATGCCGACGCCGACGCCCCCCATCGGCGGCATGCCATACTCCATGGCGCGCAGGTAGTCCTCGTCGACGGCCACGGCTTCTTCGTCTCCGGCGGCGAGGAGCTTCGCTTGCGCCTCGAGGCGGCGCCGCTGGTCCAGGGGATCGTTGAGCTCACTGAACGCGTTGGCCAGTTCCCTTCCCTCCGCGAACAGTTCGAAACGCTCGGTGAGCTTCGGGTTGCCGCGCTTCGGTTTCGCAAGCGGCGACAGCTCCACGGGATAGTCGAGCACGAAGGTCGGCGCGTGGATCTTCCGCTCGACCACGGCCTGAAACAGCTCGTCCAGCAGCTTCGGCCGGCTGAGCGACTCGTAGTTGGCCACGCCGTGTTGCGCGGCAGCGTCGCGCAGCCATGAGTCCTTTTGCGCCAGCACATCCATGCCGATGGCGCCGTTGAGCGCCTCCACCCACTGAATCCGCGGGAACGGCGGCGCCAGTTTCGCTACCCGGTCCGCAAGCTCCGGGTCGGTGGCGACCGCGCGCGCCGCCTCGACGAACAGCGACTCGACGACCTCCATCATCTCGGCGTAGTCGGCCCAGGCCTGATAGAACTCCAGCATCGTGAACTCGGGGTTGTGCGTCCGGTCGATGCCCTCGTTGCGGAAGTCATGCCCGATCTCGTACACCCGTTCGAAACCGCCGACCACGAGCCGCTTGAGGTACAACTCGTCGGCGATGCGCAGGTACAGCGGCATGTCGAGCGCGCGGTGGTGCGTCACGAACGGGCGGGCCGTCGCGCCACCGTAGACCGGTTGCAGTACGGGCGTCTCGACCTCGAGATACCCGCGCCGGTCGAAGAAGGAGCGGATCGCCGTCACCATGCGTGAACGTCCGCGAAACAGCGTGCGCACCTCGGGGTGCACCGCGAGATCCGCGTATCGCTGGCGGTAGCGTTGCTCGGGATCGGCAAACCCGGAATGGCGCACAACCTCGCCGTTCACGTTCTCTTCCTTCCCGAACGGCAGCGGACGCAGCGACTTCGCCAGCAGCTCGAACTGCTCCGCGCGCACCGTCACTTCGCCCGTCCGCGTCCGAAACAGCGGACCCTCGACACCGATCACGTCGCCGATGTCGAGCAGTTCGAGCAACGCGAACGGCCCGTCTCCGAGCGCATCCTTGCGGAAGTACAGCTGGATGCGCCCGGATTCGTCCGCCAGGTGGGCGAACGCGGTCTTGCCATGCCCGCGCCACGCCACGATGCGGCCGGCCAAGCGCACCGACGAACCTTCCTCGGCGCCGTCGGGCAACGCGCGCACCGCGCTGCCGGCGTCGTGCGACCGCTGGTAGGAATACCCGAACGGCACGACGCCCCTGGCGATCAACTGGTCGAGCTTCTCGCGCCGCGCCTTCTGGACGAAGTTGAGGTCGTCGCTCACGCGGCCGCCCCGCCGGCGCCGGCCTGCTTGAGCCAGGCCTCGATGAACGTGTCGATGTCACCGTCCATGACGCGCTGGACGTCCGGGATCTTCAGCTCGGTGCGGTGGTCGTTGACCATCGTGTACGGCTGGAACACGTAGCTGCGGATCTGGCTACCGAACGTGATGTCCGCCTTGTTGGCGTCCATCTCGGCCTTCTTCTTCGCCTGTTTTTCGGCCTCGAGCTGGTACAACCGGTTCTTCAACATCTTCATCGCAGTCTGGATGTTCTTGTGCTGCGAACGCTCCTGCTGCGACGCGACGGCGATACCGGTCGGGATGTGCGTGAGTCGCACCGCCGAGCTCGTCTTGTTGACGTGCTGCCCGCCCGCCCCGGACGCCCGGAACACGTCCATCTTCAGGTCCTCGTCGCGGATCTCGATGTTGATGGTGTCATCAACCACGGGATAGACGAACACCGACGCAAAGCTGGTGTGGCGTCGCGCCTGCGAGTCGAACGGCGAGATGCGCACCAGCCGGTGCACGCCGGACTCCGCTTTCAGGAACCCGAACGCGTACGGCCCCTTGATCTCGAGCACCGCGCCCTTGATGCCGGCCTCCTCGCCTTCGCTCATGTCGAGTATCTCGACCGCGAATCCCTTCCGCTCGGCCCAGCGCGTGTACATGCGCATCAGCATCTCGGCCCAGTCCTGCGCCTCGGTGCCGCCGGCGCCGGCGCTGATTTCGACTTGTGCGTCGCGCTGGTCGTCCGGGCCACTCAGCAGGGAGCGGAGACGCAGGGCCTCCACGTCCGGCGCGAGCGCGGCGACGTCGCGCGCCAGCTCCGCCAGCATCTCGTCGTCAGGCTCCGCGTCCAGCATCGCGCACAGCTCAGATGCGCTGCGGGCTCGCTGCTCGACCGAGCTGAACGGTTCGATCCAGGACTTCAGCGCCTTGACCTGGCCGACCACCGATTTTGCCCGCTCCTGATCCGACCAGAAGCCGGCATCCGACATCTGCGTCTCGAGGCGGCTCAGCGCCTCCCGCTTGCCGGGGATGTCAAAGGTACCTCCGCAGCTCAGCCAACTGAGCTTCGTGTTGCCGGAGTGCGCGCGCCAAGTCGCTGTCAGCCATGGGCGTAACGTACTCGGAAGGCTCGGCCTACTCTACCCCGCTCTTGTTGCCCGAGAAGACCTTCTGGCCGTTGGCCAGGATGTCGTTGAGCGCGTCGGTGAAGTGCGTCGTGGTCTCGGCGAACTCCTTGCCGATCTGCCCGATGAACTCCTCGTAGCTCTTCTTGATCTCCTCCTTGAAGAGTTCCCTGAGAGTGCCGTTCGCGAGCCCCTCGTCCTTCTTCTTGGGGAAGTACGAGATGAGGTCCGAGATGAGGGCGCGTGCGAGGCGCCTCGCCTTGGCGTTCGGGTCGTTGGCAAGGAACGGGTTGATCGGCCGAACGCCCGTGGTTGAGAGGCCTGGCTTGGCCGCGGCTGGCGCCGCGGGCGCGGCCGGTCGCGGAGCGGGTGCGGCGGCTGCCGGAGCCGGCGGCGCAACCGGCTTGGCAGCGGGCGGCGCCGCCGCAGGCGGCGCAGGCGGCGCAGGCGGCGCAGGCGGCGCAGGCGGCGCAGGCGGCGCAGGCGGCGCAGGCGGCGTCATCGGACGCGGCGGCGCGGCCGCGGCGGCTGCCGGCGCGGCGGGGGGCGCTGGCGGGGACATCGGGCGCGGCGGGGGCGCTGCCGGCCTCGGTGGCGGCACGGCCGGACGGGGCGGCGCCACCGGACCGGGAGCGGCAGCTGCTGGTGGCGCCGGTGGAACCGGAGGAGCGGCTATTCCCGGGCGGGCCACGGTCGCCGGCGGCATCGGGCGCGGCGGCGCCGGAAGCGCGCCGGGTGCCGGCGGCGCCGGCGGCGCCGGGGGTGTCGGGGGTGTCGGGGGTGTCGGGAGAGTCGGGGGCCGAGGCACTACCGGACGCAGCCCCGCCGGTGACCCACCCGGCATCGGTGGCGGCGCGGGCATCGTTGGCGGTGCCATCGGACGCGGCGCGGCCGGCGCGGCAGGCGCCGGCGGGGCCACCGGACGCGGCGGCGCAGGCGGAGCCGCCATGGGTGGCGCCGCCGGACGCGGGTGCGGGGGCGCCGCCGGAGTCGGCGCGACAGGCGGAGGCGGCATCGGCGGCATGACCGCCGGGCTGATGGCTGGCGTGAGGGCCGAACTCAGCGACTCAACCGCAGGCTCAGCGCCGTTCCGGGAAACCGTGATGACGCCGCCGCACACCGCGCACCGCGCACGCACCGATGCACCCGGGACCTTTCCCGGATCAACGCGATAGACGCTGCGGCACTCGGGGCACGAAACGTTCACGGCCGTTCGGTCCGAACACCCACATGGATCCGGCTGTTCGCGTCAGCTTCGGTGCCGGGCGCTGCGCGACGGTCGACGGTGAAGACCGAACCGGGCAGCGTCTTCGCGTAGCTCTTCATTTCCGTCGCCAGTTCGCTCACCTGGGCGGCGTGCGTGAAGGCTCTGCGCTCGTTTGTCACCACGCCGATCGAAAGTGTCATGAGGGGCACCCGGTGCAACTGACCGCGTCTGTCCTTGCCGAAATAATAACCTGCCCTGCGGTCCGGCTCCGAATACTGGAACGGCACCAGCAGGTCGAACACTTCGATGATCTCGGCACACACGTCCGTGAGACGCGGCACCGGCGCAACAAAGATGAAGTCGTCACCGCCGATGTGGCCAACGAACCCTTCCTCGCCGCACATGCCCTTGACGACGTCATGCAGGATCTTGGCGAGGATCCGGATGACGCGATCGCCGTCGTGATACGAGTATCGGTCGTTGAATTCCTTGAAATGATCGAGGTCGGCGTAGCACATCGCGAACACCGCGCCGGCGTTCAGCCGGCGCTGCACTTCGGCTTCGATTTCCACCGCGCCCGGCAGCCGGGTCGACGGATGCACGGTGAGGTCGCGATCCGATCGCCGCAGGAGCGCCTCCAGCCGCGTGGCAACCTCGCCTGCAGAGTCGGAGGGGCGCACCACTTCATCCGCGCCGCACTCGAACGCTGCCCGGAACTCCTCGCCTGACGACGCCACCACCATCACGCACGGCACGACGCCGGTGAACGAGTCCGCCTTGAGCCGCCGACAGGCCTCTTCCACCACCTTCGCCGACTTGCGTGCGTCAAAGGCAACGACTCTTGGCCGACCTCGCAGCGCCAGAGCCATGAGTTCGTCGCCGCCGCTGACCTGCGTGATCGGAAGCCCCAGTCTGTCGATCCAGGCGCTTACCGCGTCGGGCAGCACCGAATCCCGTGGCGCGAACACCACAACGGCGGGCTTTGAGACGCTTCCCGGCATGGACCTGGGAGCTCGATCAGTCGGTTGTGTCAACGAGATGTGCCACAACGACTTGCGTCAAGCTACTCAAGTGGTTTCGCCTCGTCGATAAGCATGATCGGAATGCCATCGCGAATGGCGTACCTGAGTTTGCATGCCCGGCAGACGAGCTCGCTTTCGCGTTCACGGTGCTCGAGGTCACCCCGGCACTTTGGGCAGACGAGAATCTCGAGCAGCTCCTTCGGCACAGTCACGTGGCTGAATCCTCTGGTGGTCGGTACCCGAACCTGGCGAGCGCACTGGCGCTCTTCCTCCAATTGGGCAGCACCTTGGCCCACAAGTCCAGATAGACGTCGTCGCCAATCAGGGCCTCGAGCTTCTTTCGGGACGATTGACCGATGCTGCGGATACGCTGCCCTTTGGCCCCGATGAGGATGCGCTTCTGGCTCTCGCGTTCCACAAAAAGGACCGCCCGAACGTACGTCGGCGAGCGGCCTTCGCGGAACTCCTCGATCTCGCAGGCGATGCTGTACGGCAGTTCGTCGCCGAGCTGCTCGAGCGTCGTCTCGCGAATCAACTCCGCCGCGAAGAACCGCAGGTGCTGTGTGCTGACGTCGTCCTCGGGATACAGGAACGGGCTCTCCGGCACCAGTTCGGCGCACCTGGCCAAGAGCAGGTCGACCCCGTCGCCTGAACGGGCGGAAACGAGCGTTGCCTGCGGTTCACGGGCGAGCGCTGCGCGCGCCTCGGCGGAGAGGCGGTCCGCCTTGTTGTAGGCGGTGATGACCGGAGCGCGCGGCGGACGCTCGAGGCCGGCCGCGACGTTGAGCGGCTCGGCGGTGCCCGCGGTGGCGTCGGCCAGATAGACGATGACGTCGGCGTCCCGCAGTGCCCGCAGCGCCGTGGCGCGCATGACGCGCTGGAGTTCATAGGCTGGCGTCAGCAGGCCGGGCGTGTCGAGAATGACCATCTGGACGTCACCGTCGGTTCGGATGCCCACGACCCGGTCGCGCGTCGACTGCGGCTTGGGGCTCACGATGCTGAGCTTCTGGCCGACGATGCGATTGAGGAGCGTGGACTTGCCGACGTTGGGCTTGCCGGCGACGGTCACGATGCCCGCTCTACTCACAGGGACACACTGGGAATCGGGAACAGGGAAAGGGGAAACCAAGACAGCGGGAACAGGGAAAGGGAAAGTGACAGGGAAAGGGACCAGAAGGGAAAGTTCCCTTCCCTTTCCCTGTCCCATTCCCCTTCCCTATTCCCGCTGTCTTGGTTTCCCCTTTCCCGGTTCCCGGTTCCCGGTTCCCGGTTCCCGGTTCCCGGTTCCCGGTTCCCGGTTCCCGGAAGCAAGAACCCCCCAGGTGCATAACACCTGAGGGGTAAATGAGATGCCGGCGACGGCCTACTCTCCCGCGCCCTCTCGGGCGGAGTACCATCGGCGCTGCAGGGCTTAACGGCCGTGTTCGGGATGGGAACGGGTGTGGCCCCTGCGCTCTAGTCGCCAGCGAAGACAGGCAACGGAAGCGTTGGTAGATGTGTGATTATCGAATCCCGATCAATTGCTGCTTTGCTGATTACTCCCACTGGGAGTAGTCAAGCCACACGGGCGATTAGGACCGCTGCGCTCGAAGCAGATTGCTCTGCGTCCACGTGCGGCCTATCGACGTCATAGTCTCTGACGGCCCTTCAGGAGGCTCGAGGCCTCGGGAACGTTCATCTTGGGGCGTGCTTCCCACTTAGATGCATTCAGCGGTTATCACAGCCGATCATCGCTACCCGGCGTTGCAGCTGGCGCCACAGCCGGGACACGAGCGGATCGTCCGACTCGGTCCTCTCGTACTAGAGTCCGCTCCCCTCAACGTTCCAACGCCCACGGCGGATACAGACCGAACTGTCTCACGACGTTCTGAACCCAGCTCATGTGCCACTTTAACCGGCGAACAGCCGGACCCTTGGGACCTTCTCCAGCCCCAGGATGTGACAAGCCGACATCGAGGT
>Ga0187893_10012300_pt1 | contig 12169 bp, 10 predicted proteins | sample MA1701074metaG_FD_139574 | JGI IMG/M metagenome (GOLD analysis project Ga0187893, IMG submission 139574) | White microbial mat communities from a basaltic lava cave in the Kipuka Kanohina Cave System on the Island of Hawaii, USA - MA170107-4 metaG ... | reverse complement strand
TGCCTGGATTGATACCAACCGCAGAAATTCAAAAAATTATGAACGGTTAAATAATACAAGTGTGGCAATGGTGCATTTGTCGTCTATAAGGATTATGTTGAATCGTTTTTAGACAGCTTCTTAGCATTATCGAAAAAGATAAAATTATTGAGCACAGAGAAGATGGGTTGCTGTTTCTGCCAGGCTCTCTTGCTACGGCAAAACACATATATATCAATAGCGAAAGTTATAATTACGGCCTGGTACAGTTTGATATGGAAGGAAATAAAAAAGGAATCACGCCTGAATCACTCGGTTTTTATCTTCTACTTACAAGAGACAAACAGCATATTTACTATGGCGCAACGGGATACAAAGGCTTGTGGAAGACTGAACTTTCATCGCTTGAAACAGGTGCGCCAGTATGGAACAAAATAGACAGTGTCAAAGGTAATAAGCTCAGCAGTGCGGTCACCATAACAGAGGACAGAATAGGAAGGATGTGGATGAGTAGTCCTTCACGAGGACTTGCTGTGTATTATCCGGACAGAGATGAGGCCACAACCTGGCTTACGGCTAAAGAGGAAATTTCTTTTGGCTGCTGGTCGTCTTTAACCGATCATAAAGGAACTGTATGGTTAGGAACGGGTCAGAAAGGATTGATGTATTACAACGATTACTCAACCTCTTCGGTAAACCCGAAACAGGTTTTAATCATTGAGCATCCGTTGTTACAAGAGGGAACAAGAATTATGCAGCTTGCGCAATGGGGCCGGTGGCTGGTCATGGGAACCGAGAAAAATATGCTGCTGATGGACTTGGAAGAATGGTACAAAACAAAAAAGGTGCTGATCCGCTACCTTAATCCACAAGAAGGGAATCTCACAGCTCCACCCGAGCAAAATACGATCCTGGTTGATAGCAGAGATAGCTCAATATGGTTTGCTTCAAGTGATATGCTATATCAATGGGATATTAATAAATGGTTGTCGTTGCCGGTGTATAAAGTCAGGCCAAATCTAATTTGGCACAAGACAAATTCAGATTCATCGCTGACAGAAAGTCAATTCATCCATATAAATCCTACCGATAATACACTTAAATTTTCCCTGTGGTTTCAAAGCAGGGATAATATGCCGAGGTATTTGAGTGTTGCATTGATTAAAAAAGGTGACAGTCTCGTAATGCCGGCCCCGGACTTGCAAACGCAATTTGAATATGCCAATCTTGCTCCCGGAATTTATGATCTGGTAATCCGGATTTGCCAATCTGACGGTACAGTTAGTTTTCATAAATACCCGGTTCGGATCAATAAATTCTGGTGGCAGCTTTGGTGGGTGTGGTTAACCTCCTCAGCATTTTTCTTTGGCTTAATAGTATTAGCGATACTCAGCAGGAACAAAGCAAAACTTGCAAAAGAAACGGTCAAAAGAAAAGAAGCTGAACTGGAAACGATGAAAGCGGAGAATGCAAAAAGACTTGCTAACCTGCAGATCGCAACTCTCAGTAACCAGTTCAGACCACATTTCATTTTAAATGCTTTGAACACTGTAGGAGCTGAATTGGATAATAAACCACAGGCCGAAAGTATTTTGAGCAGGTTGGGAGAAAGTGTTGATCTTATATTCAGTCATGCCAAACAGCAAAAAGTAACCCACTCTTTTTCCGATGAATGGCAGTTGGTCAGGAATGTAATTGATATTCATAAGATCATGTACCTGAAAAGCCTTAAAACTCTGCTGCCTGCGCAGGAAACAATTGATAAGCTTAAGAATATCTATATACCTCTTGGTCTTATTCAAATACCTGTCGAGAATGCCTTATTGCACGGGCTAAGCAACCGTCAGGCCGGACCCTGGCAATTGGATATTGATGTAAAGGAAAATGAAAATAAATTGATGATCAGTATTATTGACAATGGAGTAGGAAGGACAAAAGCGGCAACATTGAGCAATTACCCAAAACACGGAACCGGGATCAGAAACCTCGTTAGCATTTTGGAAATTATGAACCTGGGAAAGGAAGAAAAGATTTCGATTGAATATTCAGATGATATTTTCACAAACGGTATTGAAAAGTATGGTACAAAGGTGACCGTGGAAATTCCCAAAAATTTCAAGTATGAGATATGAACAGTTTACTTTTTTGATAGTGGAAAACGCTATAGATGTGTGTGAGGGAATTAAAAGACGAATGGCTGCATTTGAAAAATGGGATTGTCTCGGCTATTGTAATGGGATCAGAGAGGCTATTGAAAAAATTAAGGTCAAAAAACCCAATCTTATTTTTCTTGATTGGAGCTTAAATGGAGGCAGCGCATTTGAAATATTGCAGTTTATACAAAACCTAGCAGGGTATGATCCATATGTTATTTTTAATACCGGTTATCAGAGTGATCATCCGGAAATTCCACAAGCCGTCATCAACGATTATAAAGTTGACAAATACCTTGTCAAACCTTTTTGGGAGAATCTTAGAAATAACCTTTCTGTCTATTTGAAAGAAGCTGAAGAAAAAGTTGTACAATCATCTCCAAAGCCCAGGATTGTTTGGCTGGAGACTGAAAAAGGCAACAAGGTTTCTTTGCAGATAACCCGGATCATCTGTATTGTGCAGCATCCGAATAATCCCCGCAGGAGAAATTTTTATACCGATACACAAATCAAAGAGATTACAGCCCCATTGACATGGGAAAAGTGTTATGAATTGCTTGAAGCAAATAACATTGAATATTTTATTACCAAATCCCGGGAGCATCTTGTGGTAAAGAATTTTATTGAAAAGTTTGAGAAACCGTATGTACGATTAAAAAATTTTTCATTTCGTGTAGATGTGGTAAAAGAAAAACTCAGGAGTTTCGAGGAATGGCTGATGAATGGTAGTTCAAAAACGTAAGTTATAAAGTTGAAATTATTTTAAAAAACCGGTGCGTCTGCTCTATAGCGCAAAAGAAAATTCTGCAAGTTTATCAGCCTTTTTTATTTCTCAAATCCATGGCAAGTTGACTGATCTGGCGCACATCAAGGTCAGGAAAAATATTTTTTTGCCATTGTGTATAGTCAAAAGGTTCGCGGTTTATTAAAGCAATGAAGCGTTCTGCATTCACTTCGCCCAGAGCGGCAACCAATGCACTTAATCCTTTTTGTTTTATTTCAGAATCAGTAATCGGCGTCATTGTGTTTCAGTTAATTTTATAAAATCCGAAGGGTTTACAACTGCAATATTAACGTTATTAGTCATTTTTTTCAGCATGTTATCGTCCGTTGTAAGAAAGTATTGGCATTTCGCTTCAATAGCACAGGCTATATGTAAAGCGTCTTTAGGTTTTATTCCGAACTGTGTAAATCCGGCTGCCTCTGCAAGTATAGCATTGCTTTCAATTATATCTGCTACAGCTAATTGTTTCCATTTTGCGATAATATTCTTTTTTTCTTCAAAAGGATTGACAGCATTTTCCAGGTCGAGAATATATGACCATGCTAATTCTATTTTTCCATCCTGAACTTTGAACTGAATATGCAGTTTGGCGTCAGTTTCAAGTTTTATCCTGATACTATTTTGGTTGTCAAAAGGTCTGTTCAAGCAGCAGTTGTCAAGATAAATCCGTATCATCTCTAATATATATGAAAAGTTTTAGAAGCTAGTCCAGTCGTTCAGGAAAATCAATCCCATGTTTCATTTTCTATAACAGGAGCACCATAAGTTATACGAATTTACATTTCATTGATGATATTGATTGTTCTTCCAATCATATCTTCCGTCACATCCAAATGCACCACCAATCTCACTCTATTCGGAGCAATAGCATAGCCTAATACTTCATGCTCTTTCAATTTATTTACCAATTCAGATGCACCTGATTCATCTTTCAATTCAAAAATGATAATATTAGTTTCTACTGGCAACACTTGTTGTACAAAATCTTTTTTTGCGATCACTTCTGCAATCTGTTTTGCATGCTCATGATCTTCTTTCAATCGTTCAATATTATTTTGCAAAGCATAAATACCGGCTGCTGCTAAAAAACCTGCTTGCCGCATGCCGCCACCAAATACTTTACGAATACGTCTTGCTTTTTTTATAAAATCAGTTTTACCCAACAACAAACTTCCCACCGGGCAGCCGAGACTTTTGCTGAGGCAAATAGAAATGCTGTCAAACACTTTTCCATATTGTTCAGGTGTTTCATTTTTTGCTACCAATGCATTAAATAACCTTGCGCCGTCTAAATGAAAATTCAGGTTATGTTGTTTGCAAACTTTGCTTATTGTTTCTATTTCTTTAAAATCATAACAACTGCCGCCGCCACGGTTGCTTGTATTTTCAAGACAAACCAAACTTGTATTAGCACGATGCACATCATCGGGATTAATGGAAGCTTCTACTTGCATTGCTGTTATTCTTCCACGGTCACCAGGCAATAATTTTACCGATGCGCCGGAATTGAAAGCGATACCGCCGCCTTCATACTGGTAAATATGAGCACTTTCATCGCAGATCACTTCATCGCCAGGTTGGGTGTGGCATTTGATAGCAATTTGGTTGGTCATAGTTCCGGAAGGACAGAAAATAGCAGCTTCCTTTCCAAACATTTTTGCTGCCAATGCCTCTAATTCGTTTACGGTTGGATCTTCGCCAAACACATCATCACCCAGTTTTGCTTTCATCATTGCATCAAGCATTCCGGCTGAGGGTTTGGTAACGGTATCTGATCTGAAGTCTATTATCATCCGGAAAATTTGGCTGCAATATAAACAGTTCACACCTGATGTAAAGCAGTTGGCGAAGAGCAGATAGTTTTGCGGTTTGCATTTATTAATTTGGTATTCTGTATGAAAGAGCCTACTACCATTCAGTATATTTTGATTGTAAAAAGCTGTCTTGTATTGGCCATGATCGGGCTTTATTTCCTGGTCAATTTCGGACGGCTGTTTCGCGGAAGGATCAGGAATGAACTCATAAGAAAAAATGTAGCTGCCGCTCTTGCAATATTTTTTCTTTCTATGTCGCTTACACCACTGGGTGGTGGCTTTTTTTATATGTTGGCAAAATATGGCTGGGCCGGCACCATTGCCATTGAAGTAGTAGTCACGATTGTATTGACGCTGGTCGTTTTTAATACGGCAAGGGTTATAGCAGAAAGTAAAAGACTGAAGAAGCTGCCTTTTGTAATACACAAGCTTTTGATACTTGGGTCATTGGTCATTACTTCATTTATAATTAATCTTAGCACAGTTTATCTTCTGTTTGGGTCTGAAAAACAATTTTCCACTTTTCTTAAATACAGCATCATATCGAATTTTTACCTGACTTCGGCCATTGGTATTGTATATGGAGTGATCAGTTATCTCGATCTGCAGCGAAAAAGAAAATTTGATGAAAAAGAACTGGAGTTAAGCAGGCTTCGTGAATTAAAGACAAAAGCCGAGCTGGATGCACTTCATTCAAAAGTGAATCCGCATTTTTTATATAATGCATTAAACTCGATTGCCGACCTTTCCATTACTGATGGAAAAAAAGCAAGAAAAATGACCATTGCATTGGCCGACCTGTTCCGTTACAGCATTAATTACAGCAACAATAATTATTCAACCATCAGGGAAGAAATTGAAATGGCAGAAGTGTATTTGCAAATAGAAAAAATAAGATTTGAAGATCAGTTGAACTACTACATTCATACTGATCAGGAATTGGATCATTACCTGGTACCGAGATTTGTGATACAGCCGCTGGTGGAAAATGCAGTAAAGCATGGTTTAAAAGCGACGGGCAAGATGACAGAAATAACACTGGAAGTTAAAACTGATGGCGATAATATAGTAATCAATGTAGTGGATAATGGCCCGGCTTTTCCTGCAGAATTAAGTGCAGGTTATGGTGTAAAAAGTGTTTACGATAAGCTTGATCTTCTTTTTCCCGGGCACTATGAAATTCATTTCAGCAACCAACCCTGCAAACAGGTTTCTGTTTTTATTCAAAAGCGTATAAAAAATGAACCGGTTGCTTAAAGCCATTGTGATAGATGATGAACCTGCAGCCCGCAGGCTAATGAAGAACCTGCTTCAGGAACATGCTGAGGTAGTACAAGTGATAGCTGAAGCCGGTACGGGAAAGGAGGCCATTCAAAAAATTGAAGAGTTAAAACCTGATCTTATATTTCTCGATATACAAATGCCCGATCTTACCGGCTTTGAAGTAATAGAAAAACTAAACCGCAAGCCCAATATTATTTTTACCACGGCGTATGAACAGTATGCCATTAGAGCCTTTGAAAGTTTTTCGATTGATTATCTTTTAAAGCCTATTAAAGAAGAGCGGTTAAGTCAGAGTATTGAAAAGCTAAAACAATTTGGAAAGTTAAACGCATCATTGGATGTAGCAGGATTACAGGAGATCATCAAACAATTCCAGGCGCCTGCAAAAACCACGGCTCTAACCATTAAAACCGGCGACCGTATTATACTTTTAAGATATGAAACGATCTCTTACCTGGAAGCTGATGATAAATACGTTTACGTCTATACACTGGAAGGGCAAAAACACCTTACCGATCAATCCCTCTCTGCTCTGTGTGAAAAGCTGCCGCCGCAGTTCTATCGCATTCAGAAATCCTATATTATTAATAAGGACAAGATAAAGGAGATGCACCGGCATTTTAATGGCCGCTATCTTTTTGTTATGGATGACAAGGCCGCCACAAGACTTACTTCAGGCCGCACTTATCATGAAGAAATAAAGAATGAGTTTGGGATTTGAATTGTTCATTATTTCAGACGACTTTTTCTGAAAAATTACTACTTTGTGTTAAAAATTAACGGCTTAGCCTAAGTATTTGCAACCATCATTTTGGTCCATTGTTCTATTTTCAGCCAGTAAATACTGTACAAAAGATTAAAACGTTTTAAAAAAAACTGTCAGCTATGTCACCTGATGTTACCTTTATTTTTAGACTTCGTCCTATCACTACTCTTGATGAAGAAACTGGCCTTTATAGTGCTCGCCTTAGCGATTTCCCACAGTTAATAGCCTACGATGAAACAAAGGATGGAGCTATGAAAAGATTAGATAATCTTTTTGAAGTGATGCTAAATGAAAGACAAGAATTCGTGGTGAAAACATTAATTGAACAACAAATCGCTTTGTTAATTAAAGAAAGACAAATGAAAGTTTCCAAGTTGTCCCGAACCCTCATTGATGGGGAAAGAGAGAATAATATGGAACTCGAAATGGTTACATCATGAGTGGACGGGAGTTTTTGAAATGGCTTAATAACCAACCTCAACTTAAAGTCATTCCCAAAGAGGCTTTCAATACTATCGGCGGTGCTTGTTTAGAAATTGTACACAAAACCACTGGTTCATTTGCATACTTTTCTGGGCCATTTGGAGATAAACCTGTGCCAAATAGGGATATAAAAGACATTTGTATTCAATTAGGAATCGGATTTCCCCCAGGTTTATCAATTTAGATAGTTTTTAGATGTAACCAATATAGGGGCTACATCTAATTAGATTGTCACTGCTTAGGTCATTCTTTAAGAACTCCTGATTTTCCCCTTATCTCGGCTATTTATAATTTATAGAGGAGTCAATGCAGTTAAAACTCCTTTTATCTACCATTCCTGCCACTCATCCTTTTAAGCAATTCCTGTCTGTAACATGATTCTTTGGACTGCGTCCTATCCCTTGCTATTACGCAGCCAGTTATCATGAAAATAAGCCGTTCAATAGAAAACAATGTTCTATGCAATACAAAGTACCTATTTTTGAATTGTAATAAATAACAACAAGTACTAAAATCATAGCCCAAACCAATAAATAATTACAAATGAAAAGAATTTTGACCCCGCTGACAGTCGTTTTAGCCTTATCCGCTTTCAGCTATGCACAAACCAGCAACTACCAGGCACAGGAATCACAGTTTTTAAAAGGAAAGATTACCGGAACCGTCATTGACGGTAATACCAAAACCATTGAGTCTGCTACTATCACTTTACAAAGAGCAGCCGATTCATCAGTTGCCAAAATGAGTGTGGCTGATAAGAAAGGAACCTTTGAATTTGATAATATTCCCAACGGAAAATATTTTGTTTCTATTTCTGCTGTTGGTCATAACAAAGGTTTTTCTGAAACATTCGAAATAAATGAATCAAATCAATCCATAAAGCTAAAAACCATTGAACTGGTACCGCAGGCAAAAGCAATGTCGGGTGTAACGGTTACTGCCAAAAAACCTTTTATCGAGCAAAAAGCCGGTAAAACGGTTTTGAATGTAGAAGCATCTCCAACAAATACGGGTTTGAATGCATTAGAACTGTTGGAAAAATCTCCTGGCGTTACAGTTGATAATGATGGTAACATAAGCCTTAAAGGAAAACAGGGTGTAACGATCCTGATAGATGGAAAACCCACTTATATGAGCGGAGCTGACCTCGCGGCTTTTTTGAAAAATATGCAAAGCAGCACCCTGGATCAAATTGAGATCATGACCAATCCACCCGCAAAGTATGATGCAGCAGGTAACTCTGGTATCATTAATATTAAAACCAAAAAAGGCATAGTAACAGGAACCAACGGCTCGGCCAATGCTTCATATAACCAGGGGCTTTACCCCAGATTCAATGGCGGTTTCAATTTGAATCACCGTAATGAAAAAGTAAACGTGTTTGGCGGATACAATACCGGCAAATATCAAGGATATAACGACCTGACCATTAGCAGGAGATTCTATGAATCAGATAATACAACCCTGAAAGGATCATCTGACCAAAAGTCAAGGCCCCATTGGAAAGGTATTTATCATGGTGTAAAAGCCGGGATGGATTATTACTTTACCAAAAGAACCATACTCGGTGCTGTGATAAATGGAAATTTTAATGACAATGATGAAAATCCTACCAGCACTTCTTTTGTAAGATTTCCTGATGGTACAGTGGATTATAAGATAGGATCAATCGGTGCTAACACCCGCAAATGGAGGGGTGTTTCAAGCAACATTAACTTCAAACATACTTTTGACTCAACAGGTCGTGAGATAACTGCCGACTTAGACTATGCCTTCTATAACAACAAGAGTAACACAGAACTTACTACCAAAAGCTATGATGCGATGAACGTCCCGAAAGACAACGATGTTATCTTAAGAGGTGATATACCTTCTAATACGGATATCTACAGCGCTAAAGTGGATTATATGCATCCGTTAAAAAATGGTGCAAAGCTGGAAGCAGGTTTCAAAACAAGCTATGTTACTACAGACAACCAGGTGGAATATACCCGCAACAATGGAGCCGGATGGACTACCGATGACAGGAGCAACCATTTTGTATATAAAGAAAATATAAACGCTGCTTACGCTGTCTTTTCAAAACCGATGAAGAAGTGGGAACTAAGCGCAGGTCTTCGTGTAGAAAATACAAATGCAAAGGGTAACCAAATCAAAACGGATTCTTCTTTCAAAAGAAATTATACCAACCTGTTTCCAAATGTGGGGTTAAGCTATGCAGCAAATGCTAAACATCAATTCAACTTTAGCTACAGCCGTCGTATCAATCGTCCGAATTATGATGACTTAAATCCTTTTGTTTTCTTCCTCGATTCATTGACATACGGCCAGGGTAATCCCTACCTGCAACCGCAGTTTACCAACAACTTTGAAGCGAGCCATACATTCAATAAGTTTTTAACTACAACAATAAACTATACGCAGACTGATGATATCATCACGCAAATGCTGAAACAAAACACTGAAAAGAAAGTGACGTATCAAACCCGGGAGAATTTTAATAAGATGACGCAGATCGGTATTGCAGTAATGGCCAACTTCCCGGTAACAAAATGGTGGAACATGAATATTTACACCAACGTGTTCAACAATCATTATACAGGTCTTTACCAGGATGGTGTGAAGAATGACCCGATTGATATACAGTTCACCACTTTCACAGGTAATATGACAAACAGCTTCACCATTGGTAAAAAAGGCTGGTCTGCTGAAGTAAGTGGCTGGTATCGTTCAAAAGGTGCTGATGGCTTGCTGGTAGCGAATGATATGGGTGCTGTAAATACGGCTATATCCAAGCAATTATTTAAAAAGAAGGCAACATTGAAAGTAGGCGTTCGTGACGTATTCTTTACACAACAGTTCAGCGGCTATGCAAAATATAGCGATGTGGACGTGGACGTTTACAGCAAAAGAGATTCAAGACAATTGACTATGAGCTTTAATTACCGCTTTGGTAAAAAGAATATCGCTCCTGAGCGCAGAAGAAGAACAGGCGCAACAGATGAACAAAACAGGGTAAACACAGGAGGCGGAAACTAATTGATGATAAAAGCCATTTCCATTAAACCTTAACTCATTTCCATTAACCTTAGAGAGAGAAAGTAAAGTTCCCGTCGCTTTTCGGCGGGAATTTTTGCCTGTTTAAGCTTTCAATTTCTTGATGAATTAATGATTTGTTAAGAACCAATTTGATAGGGAAAATTTACCCTTCGTCACGGGAACTACGAAACTTGTCATATTTCACGGCAAAATCAACAATGTATTTATCATCTTCATGCCCTTAAACCATGTTATGAGAAAGACATTAAACCTTATCGTTGTTTTCCTTTGTATCAGTACAGCTTTGTTTTCACAGGCTCAAACTAAAATCGGAAAGATAAATGGCGTTATTAAAGATGGCTCACAAAAAAATCTTCAGTCAGCTACTATTTCACTTGTAAAAGCTTCCGATTCTGTTGCTATAAAATTTTCTGTAGCCAATAAGAATGGTGAATATGAATTTGTAAATATTCCAGTTGGGAAATACCGGGTAGCTGTTTCATCTGTTGGTTATGAAAAAGCTTTTAGCCCTGTTTTTGAAATTACCCCTGATGCACCACAGATCAATCTTGAAACGATACGGATAACTGAAACAGCTAAAAGCCTTGCCGGTGTAACGGTGACTGCTAAAAAACCTTTTATTGAAACCAAAATTGATAAAACCATTGTCAATGTAGAATCATCACCCACCAGCGCCGGCGCTACTGCATTGGAAATATTGGAAAAATCTCCCGGTATCACTGTAGATAATGATGGCAATATTAGTTTGAGAGGTAAATCAGGTGTAATCGTTATGCTTGATGGCAAATTATCTTACTTATCTGCTGCTGATCTTGCGAATATGCTGAAGAACATGCCGGCTTCTGCATTGGATCAAATTGAGATCATGACAAATCCTTCTTCTAAATACGATGCATCGGGTAATTCCGGTGTTATAAATATCAAAACAAAAAAAGGAAAGAATGATGGCTTTAACGGAAGCGTTATGCTGGGAGCCACGACAAGCATCTACCGGATTCACGGCGCAACATATTTTCTTCCCAAATCTCAAAACAGCATCAACTTTAACTGGAGAAAAAATAAGATCAATTTTTTTGGCAATTATAATCCCAACTTTTTCCGGGGCCGCAATACACTCACTTTTGAAAACCGTTTTATATCCGCAAACAGTGATGATATAATCGGCTACAATAATACAGAAACCCGTTTCAGATTTGGCAATAATAATCATACACTAAAGCTTGGCCTCGACTGGTATGCCAATAAGAAAAATGTTTTTGGAATTGTAGTAAGCGGTTTTGCTTTTAGTGGTCATCCCCGGCCTACTACCGTTGGCGATCTTAGCGATCCAAATCATCAATTAGAAAGCAGGCTAGTGTCAAATACAGATAACAGGATCAAATTCAAAAACGGAACACTTAACCTGAACTGGAAACACAACTTTGATACAACGGGCAGAGAAATCACTGCAGATTTTGACTATGTGGTTTACAGCAATGTTTCAGACATGGTGCTTGTGACTGATTATTACAATGCTTACTTACAAAACACCGGCAGTTCTTCTTTACGTGGGCATTTGCCTTCTGATATTAACATCTATACTTTCAAAACGGATTATGTTCACCCGGTAAAAGATGGGCGTATAGAAGCCGGATTAAAATTCAGCTATGTAAAAAATGATAACGGGGTGAACTATGAAAATTTGATAAATGAAAAATGGGAAGAAGACCTGGTTCGTTCCAACCATTTTATTTATGATGAAAACATCAATGCGGCTTATGTCAATTACAACCGGCAAATAAAGAAATGGTCATTCCAGGCAGGGTTAAGGGTAGAAAACTTGATTGCACATGGTAACCAGTTGGGT
>Ga0187893_10012299_pt1 | contig 12171 bp, 9 predicted proteins | sample MA1701074metaG_FD_139574 | JGI IMG/M metagenome (GOLD analysis project Ga0187893, IMG submission 139574) | White microbial mat communities from a basaltic lava cave in the Kipuka Kanohina Cave System on the Island of Hawaii, USA - MA170107-4 metaG ... | reverse complement strand
CCTCCCGGCCCGCATCGAGGGCTGTACCGAGGCGTACGGTTAGCGCCGGATGAAGGTACGCGGACCTCCCGGCCCGCATCGAGGGCTGTACCGAGGCGTACGGTTAGCGCCGGATGAAGGTACGCGGGCCTCCCGGCCCGCATTCAATAGATGCGCCTTTCATCCGCTATGCGACGCTCGTCCGGCGATGCGGGTCTGGAGGCCCGCGTACCTTCACCGAGCCCGCTCGCGGATGCCGAGTCCATCCGCCGAAGCTACCTCCGCCCGGCCATCGTCGCCGCGCGCTGCTGCTGTTCCTTCGCGGCGGACGCGGACTGAGGCGGCGCATCGGGGGCGAACCGCAGCGCGTCGAGCGACTCCAGGTCGATGAGCTGTGCCGCGTAGCTCCGTGTGCGCACCAGCCAGAGCATCATCATCGACTGGACCAGGGCGCGCCGCTGCGGCTTCAGAACGCCGGCGGCGCGCGCGCAGAGCGCCGTCTGGTCCATGATACTCATGCGGCCCGCGAACAGCGGGAAGCGCTTCAGCAGGGCGCTGCGGCAGCCGCGCTCCACGATGCGGCCGGCGTCCTTCATGCGCGAGGGCTTCGTCAGCCAGTCCAGCACGAGGGCCGCCGCCCGGAGCTGGGTCAGAACGACCCATCCGGCCAACGTCCCGCGCTCCGTCTGTCCTCCCGCTTCAGGCATCGACTCCGGTCCCCTGCCGATGCGCCACGAGGGGCGCCGTTCGGCGGGGGTCGAACCTAAGTTCCTGCGCCGGATGGCGCAACTTGTGATAAAAGGGGCGTAACGCCTCCAGGCCGGGGGCGTTGATCGGGTACATGCCCGCCGTGCCCGGCCGCCGGCGGCTTCATGGGGGGGAATCCCATGCGCCGGATAACCGCCACGGTCCTTTGCGTCTTCGCGTGCGTCGCCCTTCCGGCCTCGGGTGCCCAGCAGGCCGACCCGGCGGCCCCGGACGCGGGTCAGAAGAAGCTCCCCGTCATCGGCCCTCCCAGCAACGTGCCGCGCACCTCCGATCCGGTGGTGGTGGACGGTGTCCTGACCGACCAGGCGTGGCAGGGGGCCCTCCGGCTGACCCTCCCCTGGGAGGTCAATCCGGGCGACAACGTCCCGACGAGCATCCAGACCGTGGCGCTGATCACGTACGACGAGCGCCACCTCTACATCGGTTTCGAGGCGTACGACCCCGCGCCGCAGAAGATCCGCGCGCGGCTGTCCGATCGCGACACCGCCTTCAGCGACGACTTCGTCGGAGTGGTCCTCGACACGTTCAACGACGCGCGGCGCGGCTTCGAGTTCTTCGTCAACCCCATGGGCGTCCAGATGGACCTCGTGATGGACGACGTCAACGGCAGCGAGGACTCCTCGTGGGACGCCATCTGGGATTCCGCCGGGAGCTTCACCGAGGACGGCTACCGCGTCGAGATGGCGATCCCCTACACCTCGCTGCGGTTCCAGAAGTCGGAAGCCGGGCAGATCTGGGGTCTCGATCTCATCCGCATCTATCCCCGCGACCGGAGGTACCTGCTCACCAACAACAGGCGCGACCGCGACATCTCGTGCTACCTCTGCCAGGTGGGGAAGATCGAAGGCTTCGAAGGCGCCACGCCGGGCAGGAACCTCGAGGTCACGCCCACGGTCACGGCAATCCGGACCGATGCATCGGAATCGCTCGGCGCGGATCTCGAGCAGGGGAACACCGACACCGAGGCGGGGATCACCGCGCGCTGGGGCATGACGCCGAACATGGTCGCCTCGGGCGCGATCAACCCCGACTTCTCGCAGGTCGAGGCCGACGCCGCGCAGCTCGACGTCAACGAGCAGTTCGCCCTCTTCTTCCCCGAGAAGCGTCCGTTCTTCCTCGAGGCCGCCGACTACTTCGTCACGCCGCTCAACACGGTGCACACGCGCACCATCGCCGACCCCGAATGGGGCGGCAAGATCACCGGCAAAGCCGACAAGAACGCCATCGGGACGTTCATCACGCAGGACGACGTGACGAACCTGCTCTTTCCGTCGAGCCAGGGCTCGTCGTCGCTCTCGATGCAGGCCGAATCCACCGCCGGCGTGGCGCGCTACCGCCGCGACGTGGGCAAGACCGCCGTGCTGGGAGGCATCGTCACGCTGCGCCAGTCGGGCGACATCCCCGACGCGCAGAACGGAGTGAACGACGACCCCAACGTCAGCGGAGGGTCCGACTACTACAACGGAGTGGCCGGCGTGGACGCCCTGCTGCGGCCGATCCCCGCAGCGACCATCCGGGCGCAGGCCCTGTTCTCGCAGACCGAATACCCCGCGCAGGTCGCCGGCGCGTTCGGCCAGCCCGAAGGAGACATCTCCGACACGGCGTTCTACGGCCTCTACTCCCACGACAAGAAGAACTGGTCGGCGTGGGGGCGCTACCAGCAGATCGGCACGGACTTCCGCGCGGACCTCGGGTTCCTGCCGCAGGCGGACATCCGCCAGCCTGTGGCCGGTTACGAGTGGCGCTGGATCGGAGAGCCGGGAGACTGGTACAGCCGCATCGGCGTGGGCGGCGACTGGGACCTCACGGAGGAGATCGACGGGGACCTCGTCGAGCGCGAGACCGAGCTCTGGACCTTCGTCAGCGGCCCGCTCCAGTCATGGCTCTTCCTCGGCGGCGGCGTGCGGGACCGCGCGTGGCTCTCGGAGACATTCGACCAGGAGTTCCTCAACTGGTCCATCGAGTTCTGGCCGATGAGCGACCTCTATCTGGCGCTCAACGGCGGCCTCAGCGATCGCGTGGACTTCGCGTTCTTCGACCCCGCCGACGAGGACGCCGCGCGCCAGGGCGACGAGCTGCGCTGGTCGATTTTCACCCGGTACAACCTGGGGCGGCGCGTGCGGATCGATCTGGAGTACGAGCAGCGCACGCTCGCGATCGACGAGGGCAGGCTCTTTCTGGCCGCGCTCTCGCAGCTCCGTCTCGCCTACCAGATCAACCGCCGCACGTTCGTGCGCCTGATCCTCCAGCACGCGGACGTCGAGCGCGACGTGGATCTCTACCCCGACTGCGTGGCCGACCCGGTGGACTGCGGGCTCACGCCGGACGTGTCGAACCTCTTCTCGCAGTTTCTCTTCTCGTACAAGGTGAACCCGCAGACGGCGGTCTATCTCGGGTATTCCGACAACCGCACGGGAGCCGACCGGTTCCTGGACGGCGACCCGAACACTCCGGGCAATCAGGTGACGTTCGAGCAGACGGATCTCACCGAGACCGACAGGACGTTCTTCTTCAAGGTCGGCTACGCCTGGGTGCGTTGAGAGGGCGCCGCACTAGTCCAGGGTCGGGGAGTCGGGACCAGCATCCCCCTGGCGGAACGCGATGCCGAGCCGCCGCGCTCCCGCCGCGAGACGCTCGTCCATCGTCCACAGTGGTGTCTTCGTCAGGATTGCTGACGCCATCAGGTGAACGTCGATGAATCCCAGCCCTTGCCCCATCAGCCGATTCGATTCGATGAAGGCGAGAGCTTCATCATGGTCCGCTTCAACGACTTGGGGCAGGGCGCGCAGCAATGCCAGGATCTCTTCGCGGCGGCTGAGCCGGCCACACGCCAGCTCACCGATGACAAAGGGGTGACATTCGACCTCCCCGTTCTCCAAGGAGTCGGCGAGCCGGCCGTTCCCATGCCGCAGGTGATCGATCCAGACCGAGGTATCGACGAGCACTACGAGACCTTTTGGGACCGACGCCGTGGGATCCTGCGAAGTTTCTTTTCGCTTCCTCCCAGGCTGGCAAGCCGCCGGGCGCTGGCACGGGCAATCAGCGCCTCGAGTCCGGCGTGAACGACTTCCGTCTTCCCCCTCAGACCGCTGAGGCGCAGAGCCTTCTTCAGGAGATCTTCATCGAGGTTCAGTGTCGTTCTCATATGCATGAGTATGGCTGGCTTGTGCATATGCGTCAAGCGCCGGGCGGCGACTCCGCCCACAGCGGAGGGAATCGCCGGCTCCCGGAGGCCTCGGCACCACCCGGGAGCCGGGGAGTACCGCAGGGGCAGGGGGTTCCGTCCGAAGACCGGCGACCCCTACCGTTCGCGGGGCAAGCTCGCTGCGGGGACGACGTGCGCCGTATGCGGGCTGGTGGTCGTGGACGGCGTCTGGAAGAAACCGGCGTCCGGGGCGCGGCCCCGGGGCCGCGGCATCTGCCCCGCCTGCCGCGGCATCCGCGACGACTACCCCGGCGGCATTCTGAAGATCAAAGGAAAGCTCTCCGCCGCCCGGCGCGAGGAAATCCTCAACCGCGCCCGCATCGTCGCGCGGCAGGAAGCCGGCGCCCACCCGCTCCAGCGGCTCATGCAGATCGAGGAGTCGCCGGAAGAGACGATCCTCTACTTCACCGGCGAGCACGTCCCCGTGCGCGTCGGCAAGGCGCTGCGGCGCGACTTCGGCGGGAGCCTCTCGATCCGCTACGCTCCCGACGAGAAGTTCGCAGTCGCCCACTGGACGCGGGATTAGCCGGAGCCGGCTGCGCGCGGCTCGGGGCTCCCGCGACCCGCGAAAGCGTCCGGCTTGCGCGGGCCACGGGAAAGCGTCAGGTCACTTCCCGCCGAACTCCTTGGCCATGCGGCTGTTCATCTCTTCGGGAGAGACGTCCTCCTTGTGCGTCGCGACGGACCACTTGTGCCCGAAGGGATCGACGAGCTTGCCGTACCGGTCGCCCCAGAACATGTCGGTCACGGGCATCTCCTCCTTCGCGCCGGCCTGGATGGCCCGTTTGAAGAAGCTGTCCACGTCGTTGACGTAGAGGTGCAGCGTCACCGGCGTGCCGCCGATGGTCTGCGGCCCCACGGCGCCGTAGTCGGGCATCTCGTCGTTGAGCATCACGTGGGAATTGCCGATCTTGACCTCGGCGTGCATGATCATCCCGCCCGGACCCGGCATTCGAAGAATCTCTTCCGCGCCGAACGCCTTCTTGTAGAACTCCAGCGCCTGACCCGCGTTCTTGACGACCAGATGCGGCGTGACGGTGTAGAACCCGTCGGGTATCGCTTTCGCCATGGCAGCCTCCCTGAAAGGGGAACCGGCCCGTCTGCGGACGAAAAGTCCGCGTGTCCGGGCCGGTCACCAGATGATTGATGTGCCAAGAAGGATGACCGATTCTAGATCGCCGGACCGCCGGTGTCTATGGACTCGGCACCGGCCACGCCGGATTCGGAGCTGGTTGAAGACGGAACGCACGTTGAAGCCTCGATCCCCCTCCAACCGCGTACGGAAGCAGTCCCGAGCCGCATTTCAGGGGGTCGTGATCGTTCTTGATCGTAGGTAAAATTACCGGTATTTTACCTACATGTATCAACGCGCCCTGGGCAAGATCCCGGGCACCAGCCGGAAGAGTCTCCTCCTGCTGGGGCCGCGACAGGTCGGCAAGTCGACCCTGCTGGCCACGATGGATCCCGATCTCACGATCAACCTTGCCAGCCCGGGGACCTTCCGGGACTACTTGACCCAGCCCGAGCGTCTGGAGCGCGAGCTCCTCGCCGCCCCATCGCAGACACGATTGATCTTCATCGACGAGGTCCAGAAGGTACCTCCTCTTCTCGACGCCGTGCAGGTGCTCCTCGATACTCGGAAGGGACGCTTCCGCTTCCTCCTCTCCGGATCGAGCGCGCGAAAGCTCCGCCGCGGACAGGCGAACCTGCTGCCCGGGAGGGTCCATCTCCACTACCTCCATCCGCTGATCGCCGCCGAAATGGGGGCCGAGCTCGATCTCGAACGCATCCTGGCTCACGGAACGCTCCCGGGGATCTATGCCGCGGCCGAACCTCGCGAGAGAGAGCGGGACCTGCGCGCCTACGTGGATGCCTACCTGCGGGAGGAGATCCAGGCCGAAGCGCTCGTCCGCGACCTCGGCGGCTACGCGCGGTTGCTCGACCTCGTGGCGTCTGCCAGCGGCAGAATCCTGAATCTGAACTCGCTCTGCCGAGACGCCGGGATCGGATACGAGACGGCGAGGCGATACCTCGAGGTTCTGGAGGATACATTGCTCGTGTTCCGTATCCCCGCGTGGAGCGGGTCCGATCGCGCCAGCTTCGTCGCGCACCCCAAGATCTACCTCTTTGACATCGGCGTGCGGAACGCGCTCCTGCGCCGGCCGCTTGACCGGAGCCTGCCCGACGAGCGAGGTCTGCTCCTCGAGCATCTCGTGGCGATGGAGCTTCACCGGAGAATCGGCACACTCTGGCCCGAGCTGTCCCTCTTCCACTATCGAACCAAGCATGGCGCCGAGGTCGATCTGGTCGCACAGGTCGGCCGCGAGCTCTGGGGGATCGAGGTCAAGGCTTCCCGTCGCGTCGAGCCGTCGGATCTCTCAGGGCTCTCGTCGCTCGCCCACCGGAGCCGCAAACTGAAGCGCCGGATCGTTGTCTACCTCGGCGAGCGCCGGCAGAGACTCGGCGGCGCCGAGATCCTCCCGCTTGTGGATTTCCTCCGCATGCTGCCTTGCGGATAGAACCGACCTGACATGGTCGTTGCAGGTCACATCGTTGGCGACAGTCCGGTCGACGACCTTCAAGGGAGCGTGAACTTAGCAAAGAGCCTGATGCATGGCGCATCAGGCTCCTCTTTTCACGGTGAACCGGTTTGTCCGAGCGGTAGGCGGCTGGAGGCCGTTATATCAGGGGCCCATTACGTCTATCAGGGCCGAGAAGCCTTTTCGCTCGCAGGCCGCTTCTGACGCTTTTCGTAGCCTGACTTCTCCTGCACGAGGTAGTCCTGTAGGGCTGAAGGAATATCAAGGTCCTCGAACGACACTTCTGCTGTACGGCCTAGCCGCACCACGGCTAAAGCCTTCTGGAAGGTGGTGTAGGGTGTGAGGGGATGCGAAGGCTGGAGGTCGAGTACCTTCTGCAGGTACTCAGGTGAGTCAGTGCCAGCAGTCAAGAGGGCAGCATATGTGTAATGGCTGGCGGGAAAGCGCTCCAGCAGCTGGGATGCTCCTTGGTGTAAGCATCCATCGTTGTACTCCACGTTGCAGATGGTGGGAAACTTAGGAGAGTAGATGTAGTCAGCGGCAGCACGGTCAGCAGTGGAATCGGGCCGAACGAAATCAATGCTGGCGACCTCTGACCGGACATCCCCCTCCCAACATTCAAATATCGGGTTGCCATTCTTGCTGAGAAGCTTGAGAGGGAACTCCTCGCCGCCCTGTGGAGAGTAGTGACATCTTCCTGTGCTTCGTATCCCCATTCGTATGTAGAGGGTGCCGGAAAGCTTGACCCGCCACTGTCCAATCCCCATCTGGAAGTACCATTTCTCGCCAGGCTTTACCCACACGACATTTCCACCACCGTCGAATCTAAACGGCATGAGCTCCTTGAGATTCTCCATTGTCGCGCCAGTCTCGACGAAATATCGGTTGTCTGTGGCTAGGCTTGCCGGGAGCAACACAGGCTCGGAGCCGTGATTCTCGACGACCCCGGTGATGATGACAGGGCTGTAGCTGTAGACCTGTTCAGGGTAGTCAGCAATCCGGACCTGAACCTCGCCAATCGCCAGGCGAGTCCCGGAAAGCAGGAAAACCACAACTAACGCGCGTTTCATCCAGGTGCCCCTCGGGCGTGTACTGAGTGCGCGTGCGGGTGATCACGCGCGGGGTGCCGAGGTGGTCGAGGTGGTCGAGGTGGTAGAACGTCATCCTGATGGGTGGGTTGGATGTGCCCTGACCGACGGCGCGGTGGGGGCTCGCGGAGTCAGCCTCCAAAACGGTCCCGACCTGTTCTTCCACGCCCGGCGCTTGCATCTCGGGATCACTGTAGCCGACGTAAGGCCCGTGCGGAAGTGTGGTCGTGCGGGTATCGATCTGATGAGCGCGGGCCGGACGGGCGATCGAGAGCTTCGACCGCGCCATCGGTCTGCACCCAAACGACGCCCAGGCCCACAACAACCGGGGCATCGCGAGGGCCCGCCGCGGCGACATCGACGGAGCCCGGGCCGACTGGCGGCGGGCGTTGGATCTGGAACCGGGGATGAATGAGGCGTACGAGAATCTGCGGAAGCTGGAGGGCGGGTAGCGCTGTTCGGCGAGGATGAAGTCTGATTCAGAGCCGAGAGACGAGCATCTCCCGCTCGAAGATCAGCTCCTTGGGGAGATGGTCGCTCAGCTCGAGGAACAGCTCCTCGTGCTGGAGCGCCTGGATCTTCCAGGTGGCGCGATCGACGTTCATCACCTCGTCCCAGGCCTGGCGCGGGTAATCGAGGCCTCTCCAGTCGATGTCCTCGTAGCGGGGGATCCAGCCGATGGAGGTCTCCTTCGCCTTGGCTCCGAACCCCGCGCGCTGCACGATCCACTTGATGATGCGCATGTTCTCGCGGAAGCCGGGCCAGATGAAGCGGCCCTTGTCGTCCTTGCGGAACCAGTTCACGTGGAAGATGCGCGGGGTCTCGGAGATCCGCTTGCCCATCTTGATCCAGTGCCTGAAGTAGTCGCCCATGTTGTAGCCGCAGAAGGGGCGCATGGCCATCGGGTCGCGTCTGAGGCGGCCCACTTCGCCGGCCGCCGCCGCGGTGGTCTCCGAAGCCACGGTCGCGCCGAGATAGACGCCGTGGTTCCAGTTGAAGGCCTGGTAGACCAGAGGGATCGCCTGCTCGCGTCTGCCGCCGAAGACGAACGCCTTGATGGGAACGCCGGCGGGGTCCTCCCACGCGGGGTCGATGGTGGGGCATTGCGACGCCGGAGCGGTGAAGCGCGCGTTGGGGTGCGCGGCGGGACGGCCGCAGCCCGGCGTCCAGTCCTGGCCCGTCCAGTCGATGAGATGCGCGGGGGGCTGGTCGGTCATGCCTTCCCACCACACGTCGCCGTCGTCGGTGAGCGCCACGTTGGTGAAGATGCAGTTGGCGCGCAGCGACTCCATGGCGTTGGGGTTCGTCTTGTACGACGTGCCCGGGGCCACGCCGAAGAACCCGGCCTCGGGGTTGATGGCCCGGAAGACGCCGCTCGCGTCGGGCTTGATCCAGGCGATGTCGTCGCCGACGGTCCAGACCTTCCATCCTTCCAGCCCCTCGGGGGGGACCAGCATGGCGACGTTGGTCTTGCCGCACGCGCTGGGGAACGCGGCGGCGATGTAGGTCTTCTCGCCCTCGGGGGACTCCACCCCCATGATGAGCATGTGCTCCGCCAGCCAGTGACCGTCGCGCGCCATCGTCGAGGCGATGCGCAGCGCGAAGCACTTTTTTCCCAGCAGCGCGTTGCCGCCGTAGCCGCTGCCGTAGGACCAGATGGAGCGCTCCTCGGGGAAGTGGACGATGTAGCGCTGCGAGGGATTGCAGGGCCACGGAACGTCGCGCTGGCCGGGCTCGAGAGGCACGCCGACCGAGTGCATGCAGGGGACGAACGGGCCGTTGCCCAGCGCATCGAGGACCTTCGAGCCCATGCGGGTCATGATCCGCATGTTCACGACGACGTAGGGGGAATCGGTGAGCTGGACGCCGATGTGCGCGATGGGCGAGCCCAGCGGGCCCATGCTGAAGGGGATGACGTACATCGTGCGCCCCTTCATGCATCCGGCGAAGAGCTTCGTCAGGGTCGCCTTCATCCTGGCGGGCTCGACCCAGTTGTTGGTCGGGCCGGCGTCGTCGCGGTTGCGGCAGCAGATGAACGTGCGGTCCTCGACGCGCGCGACGTCCTGGGGGTCGGAGCGCCCCAGATAGCTGTTGGGACGCTTCTTCTCGTTGAGGCGGATGAGAGTACCGCTCTCCACCATCTGGCCGCAGAGCGCGTCGTATTCCTGCTGGGAGCCGTCGCACCAGTGCACGCTGTCGGGCTTGCACAGGTCGGTCATGCGATCGACCCAGGCGGCGAGTGCCGCGTTGGTGGTGTGTTTCTGAGCGGCGACGCTCATCTTATGTTCCGGCCCCCCTCTTCCTCATCGGGAATCCACACATCTTAGCACCCCGGATCGAGGGGGGAGAGTAGACTTGCGGTCACGAGGGGCCGCGACACATTGCGATGCCGCGGCGCCCCCATTCATCGTGGAAATGTCATGGAGCGTGGAGGTGTCATGGAAGGGGGCTGTTTCTGCGGGGCCGTCCGCTATGCGATCCAGGGCGCCATCGCGCGGACGACGAACTGCCATTGCCTGCATTGCCGCAAGACGAGCGGGGCGCCTTTTCTGACGTGGATCACCGTCGACAGCGACCGCTTCCGGATCGTCTCGGGTTCGCCGGCGCGCTACGCGTCGCGACCGGGAGTCGTGCGCCAGTGCTGCGGATCCTGCGGAACGCAGATCACGTGGCAGGAGACCTCGGGAGCGGACACGATCGACGTGACGGCGTGCAGTCTCGATTCGGTCGAGGGGATCGCGCCGCAGGACCACCTCTGGTGCGACCGGATGGTCCCGTGGCTGAAGCTGGCCGATGGTCTGCCGCGCTACGGACTCAAGAGACCGGAGGGGCTCTAGAGGTTCGGATGTACGCGGTGTCGGTGAGCGGGCTCGGCGAAGGTACGCGGGCCTCCGGCCCGCAATCGACGGCGGAACTCCGCGCAGCGGAGATCCTCCGCGTTTTTTGAATGCGGGCCGGGAGGACCGCGCACCTTCATCACGCTGCTCTGCACATCGCGTACAACCGACTACGCCGCCAGCCACCTCGAGCCGCTACGGCACGAGCGTCAAGGTGCGCGCGGGCGGGCCGGGGAGGAAGGGAGTCGGCAGCCCCTCCTCCCACGCGGCCTGCCCGTCGTCGTAGTGCCGCGACATCGGGTGGCCGCTCTGTCCTCCGGGCATGTGGAAATACCCGTCCTGCTCGCGGCCCGGCGAGACCGCCATCCGCTGCGACGCCCCGAATCCCGGCGCCTGGACGCGGGGCATGTTGGAGTCGCCCGGCAGTTGCCGCGTCCTCATGTCGAGCCACCGGGCCAGCGCCGGGATGGCGAAGCTGAACGGATGCTTCATCGCGACGGTGTTGCGGGCTCCCCACGTGCGCTGCGCCAGCGGCGCGCCGTCGGGCGACACATCCTCGATCGCGCGATCCACCGCGGCGAGGATCCGCGCGTCCCACGAGGCGTGCGCCGCGGTGAGCATGTGCGCGGGCCGCTGCGCGACGAGGTCCCATAACGGCCCCTCCCACTGGCCCATCTGCTGCCAGGCGAAGGTCCCGTCCGCCAGCCGGCAGGGGGCGGTCAGCGCGCCGAGCGCGTCCTGCGCGAGGGCGAGCCGGAAGGCGCGCACGAGACGGTACCCGGACGACTCGACCGCCGCGCGGCCTCCCCAGTCGCGCGCGAGATCGCGAGCCTCCTGTCGCGCGGGCGACGCCGCCACCGCGTCGCCCGTGAGCGCGCCGAGCAGCAGCTCGCGCCAGCGCGCGAGAAACAGCGCCCGATCGTCGAGCTGCACCTGGAGCATGTCCTGCATCGTCGCCGTGCGGATCGCGCGCAGGCCGTCGCGGATCTGGCCGGCGCGCGCGCCGAGGTCGTATCCCCCGTCGCCCAGCAGACGCAGCATCGCGCCGTCGACGGCCCGGTTGTTCGCGCTCCAGAGCCTGCCCGCCGGGGGCAGGATGACGCGCGGGTGATCCTCCGGAGCGAGCCAGTCGTCCCATCCGCGCATCCCGGTGGCCCAGGAGTGCGGCAGCGACGCTTCCCGGACGCTCTCGAATCCGAACCTCCGGGGAACGGCGCCCATGACGCTCCAGCCGATCCTGCCGTCGGCGCCCGCCGCGAGGATGTTCTGCGGCGGGGCTCCGGCCCTCGCGGCGGCATCGAACAACTCCTCGATCGTCCGCGACGTCTCGAGCGAGACCAGCGCGGTGTTGACCGCCTCGGGCTCGTGCGCCGTCCAGCGCAGCGCGAGCGGTCGGCCGCGCGCGTCCTCGCCGACGATGGGCCCCCACCGTGTGGACACCACTTCCACGGCGACGTCCGCGCCGCCGGCCACGCGGATGATCTCCTCGTGCCGCTCGAACGGGAGCGGTCCTCCTGGCGCGGCGTAGAGGCCGGAGTCCGCGGGATCGACTTCGACGACGACCAGATCGATCCAGTCTCCCTCGGTGTTCGTGAACCCCCACGCGACGCGCGTGTTGCTTCCGGTGATGACGGGGAAGACACCGGGGAGCGTCGTCCCCGTGACTTTCACCGTGTCGCCCGATTCGGGGTGCGGATACTCGAACGACGCGCGGTACCAGATGTTGGGCACGCCGTGCCCGAGGTGCATGTCGT
>Ga0187893_10012298_pt1 | contig 12171 bp, 9 predicted proteins | sample MA1701074metaG_FD_139574 | JGI IMG/M metagenome (GOLD analysis project Ga0187893, IMG submission 139574) | White microbial mat communities from a basaltic lava cave in the Kipuka Kanohina Cave System on the Island of Hawaii, USA - MA170107-4 metaG ... | reverse complement strand
TCCCCAAATTGGAGGGACGCGCTCTGTCGCGTCTCCCGCTTCGCGGGACGGTCACGACGGAGCGTGACCCTCCAACTCGCTTTGCGTCAAGCTCCTGAATCAAAATGGGGAATGTCTGGGGACTGGCTGGATGCTTGTCCTGCTCGGCGCTTTTGATACACTCGCCCATCATGGATCGTCGGGTGCGATGGGCAATTTTAGGATTTCTGGTGGCTCTGTTTTGCGTGAGCGGACCGTGGCTCGCGCTCTATTCCATGGGCTACCGATTCCGTTTGGGCGATGAAAGTGGCAGAACCACGATTGTCGTGGAGGAACGCGGCTTGATTCTGCTGGAATCCACACCGTCAGGCGCGAGCGTCAGTGTTGACGGAACTCTGACCAAACTCAAGACGCCTGCGTCCATCTATCGTCCCGCACCGAGCGAATGCACCGTCACGCTGAGTCTGCTCGGTCATCAGGAATGGACCCGCGCCTTCAAGGTGCAGCCGCAGACCGTGAGTCGCGCCGAGAACATTGTTCTTCCACCGAGCAAAATCGAGCCGCAACTGGTCACTGCGATGCCAGTCAGTTGTTTCGCGTTAAGCGGCGACGGCAAGTTCCTCGCGTTTGCGGATACCGCGAACCCGCCGCATCTCTGGCTCAAGGACACAAGTTCCGCCGAAGACGCGGTGAAAATTCCCCATGACTCACCGCGCTTCTTTTCGCCCAAGACTGTTGTTCAACAGATCGAGTTCGCCGCTGGCAGCCGCGCGGCGTTGATAACCGCCAGAGTCGGCGACGCCACCGCGAACCAGACATTCTGGCTGTCGTTGCGCGAGCCATACGAGTTGGTGAAACTGGACGAACTGGTTTCGGGCGGCGAGACGTTCAAAATCAATCCTCGCACGCCGCATCAGGTGTTTGTCGTCGCGGGCGGACAGTTGAACCGAGTGGACGCAAAGGAGCGGACGGTCAAACGGGACATTTCACGCGACATCGAAGCAGTCGAACTCGGCGACGACAGCCTCTGGCTCGTGAGACAAGGCTCATCCGTCATCCACGCGCGACCGTTCAATTCAGACGAGCCTGCCGACGACAAGGAACTGCTCACCTTTGCGACGCCCGTTCCCGACGGCGCGCTTGAGCCGACCCGTCGCATCGTCGCAGACGGCAGTCGCAACGCGGCTTTGTTGCTGGCAAACGAAGGCGCGCTGGTGCGCGACGACACCAGGAAACTCGCGCCCGCGTTCCAAGGGGTTCAGATGATTGCGTTTTCGCCCGATCATCGCTGGGTCGCGCTCGCCGACGCGAATTCAGTCCAAATCATTGACGCGTTTCCCATTCGGGGCGCGTTGTTCGAGCGTTCGACGGAACCGCAACGGGAAATGCTGCAGCCCTATCGCGTCGAGAATGGCACCTCCATCTCACAAATTTTCTGGTGGGACGATGCCGCGCATCTGCTCGTGCGTCGCGGCAAGATGCTTGATCTGATTGAGACTGACTTGCCGCTCGGCGGACACCGCATTGTCCTGCTCGACAATTTGCCCGAGGATTCGCCGTTGTCGTTCGATCCCAAGGAAGCGGCGGTCTATTTCACAAAACGCGCCGAGAGCGGCGCGGGTGAGCTGCTTCTTTATTCTGCGCGATTGCGCGCGCCCGCAAAGGGGATGCTGGACTGGCTCATCAAGCCGAAGCCGCCCACGCCTTCGGCGACGTTGAGCGCGCCATAGAATCACGGTTGCGCCGCGAGTTCGGGAGTTCTGGCGGCGGGTTTCCCCGTGGGTTTCACGCGATGCTTTTCCGTGACCGCGAACGTGAGATACTTGCCGAGCATCATCCGCGTCTGCGCATCCGCGGCTGGCAGCGAAACGAGCACGACATAATAACACGGCACGAGCGCCCACTGAAGCACCATCCCTATCCAACGGCTGCGCGGATAACGCGCCGGCCGCGGGGGCAGCGTGAGCGTGCCGAGAATGGCGCTGACAATCATGCTGGTTGCGCCGAACCGAAACAGCCAATTCGTGATTTTCGGCAGGTGGTAATACCAAAGCTGCTGCGTGTCAGCGCCGTGCGCAAACAACATCGGCAGCCAGACGTGAATGGTGAGAATGATGGCGGCGGTTGACCAGGTAAAATGCGCCTCCAGCAGCACGAGGATGTGACGAATGCGCGACGCCAACGCAATGTGCTTTGCCTGACGAAACCCTCTCACGATCAGCGGCAAATTTTCCGCGCCCCATGCCCAACGCCGCATCTGTTTGTACAGGCTCACAAACGTCCGCCAGTAGTTGCGTGAAAGATTGGCGTCCATGTGCACAGAGACGAACAGAGGAACGGTCTGGTAATCGCCGCCATAGCGCATGAAGCAGCGATAGAAAATCACCGAGTCGTCACTGATGACATCCACGGGCCAGTAATCCACGTCCACCAGCGATTGAAAACTCATCGCGTGGCTGGAAAACGTAATCAGCAAATCAGGCCGAATCCCCTGCACCATCTGCCAGTAACTCGTGACCGTGGCCGCCATCCGCGAAAACAACGGCGCGTCCCAGATGTTGTTGTGATACATCGGCAGCGGCTGGTAGCTGCAACGGGTGCGATTCAGACGCGTGATGTAATGATACGTCAGGCACGCGAAATACTCGGGCGTGACGCACGTGTCCGCGTCGAACGCGCTGATGATCACGTCCTGGTAATCCATGCCGCGCGCGTCGAGCCACGTCCGCATCTGCTTCGCAGCGTAAGTGATGTTCGCGCCCTTGACGCGCGCTTCACCAACCACGCCGTCGGGATGTTGTGTGATGACGAACGCCTCGAAGTGGCTGCCGAATTGTTCCTGCAAGCGCCGCGCCTTCGCCGCGCCTGCCTCCCCTTCCCGTTCCTCAGTGGCGAGGCAGATGATGATTTTGTCCCGCGAATAACGCGCCCGTTTGATCGCGTTCAACGTCGCTTCGAGAATCTGGTAATCCTCGCGGAACGTGGCGAGAAGCACGAGATGGTGGACGCTGTCCCACGGTTTGACTGCGACATTCCTGGCGACCAACTGCTGCACCTCCGCGCGGTGCCGTTTGAGATGTTTAAGCTGCCTCTTGAAAAGCTTTCGCTCGAGCCCATACACTTTTTGCAGCTTTTCCTCGATCAACCGATGGCGCTCGTCGAGTTTGGAACGATACGCGGAAGGATTAGTGACTCCCTGCGCTCGCGGCAGCCAGCGAATCCCGATTTCCCGCCGCATCCGCAGATACGCCACCACCATCAACGTCGTGTAATACGACACGCGGATGAACCAATAGAGCCCGAACAGAATCGCGAACACCGCCATCGCCAGCGGAAAAAACCACGCAGCGATCGCCAACCCGATGAGCGTTGTCCATAACAACAGACCAGGCAACATCTCGACCGCGCGCTGAAGCCGCCGTTCGCGAGGATCTTCGCTGTGAAAGTTGGGAAGATAGGCGTTCAAGAGGGGTGATGGGTTAATGTGTTCAAGGGTGAAGAAAACAAGTCGGTTGCCCCATTAACCCTTCAACCCTTCAACCTGTTTAGTCGCGCGATTCGATGGCTACGTATTTCAAGCCCTGCTCGCCTGAGTAATGGCTGCGCGGGCGGATGAGGCGGTTGGCGTCCTGTTGCTCGATGACGTGGGCGCACCAGCCGACAACGCGGGAGACGGCGAAGATGGGCGTGTAAAGCTCGATGGGCAACCCCATGAGGTAATACACGGGCGCGGACGGGAAATCCACGTTGGGGAACTGGTTCTTCTCCTCCTTCATGAGGCGCTCGATGATGTCGCTCATTTGATACCACTGCGGCTGTTTCAAACGGTCGCCCAGTTGCCGCGCATAATCGCGCACGATGTCAACGCGCGAATCCCCGTGTTTATAGACGCGATGACCGAAGCCCATGATCTTTTCCTTGCGCGCGAGCCGTTCCCGCACCCACATCTCGGCTTTCGCGGGCGAGCCGATTTCGATGAGCATCCTCATCGCCTCTTCGTTCGCGCCTCCGTGCAACTTGCCCTTGAGTGTGCCGAGGGCGGTTGTGATGGCGGCGTACATGTCGGAGAGCGTGGCGGCGGTGACGCGCGCCGAGAAGGTCGAGGCATTGAACTCGTGTTCCATATAACAGATGAGCGTGACTTCAAACGCGCGCGCAACGAATGCGTCGGGAACTTTGCCCGTGAGCATATAGAGGAAATTGTGCGAGTGGTCTAGGTCGTTACGCGGCGTGATTGGGTCTTGTCCTTTAGAGAGGCGATAACCCGCCGCGACGATTGTGCCTGTGCGCGCAATCAAACGAATGGATTTTTTCACATTCGCCGTGTGTGATGTGTCGTTCTGTTCGGCGTCGAGCGAGCCGAGCGCGAGAATTCCCGCGCGCATCGCGTCCATCGGGTGCGCTTTCTTCGGAAACGCGCGCAGGACATTGACGACATCAGCGGGCAACTCGCGTTGCATCTTCAACTGCCTGTCGAAATCTTCGAGTTGGATTTTCGACGGCAACTTGCCGTGCAACACCAGATACGCCGTCTCCTCGAAATTGGAATGCTTCGCCAGATCATGCACATCGTAGCCGCGATAATAGAGACCCGAATCGGGGTCCACGTTGCAGATGGAAGAAACCCCAGCGATCACGCCTTCCAATCCAGGGCTGTAATTGGGAACAGTGCTCATTGTTTGAACGCTCACAGTAAAAATCCTCTCTTTTTCCAGAGGCGCAACCGAGAATGTAGCCGCGGGCTTTATGCCCGCGCAGGGTAGCGCAAGCTTCCAGCTTGCGACTCATCGGTCCTGGGCAAGCTGGAAGCTCGCCCTACCCTATTTCTTAAACCGCGCCAGCGCCTCGTCCAGCTTCGCAAACTCTTCGTAGCGAATCAGTTCATATAATTCCTTGCGCGTCTGCATTCGTGCAAGCCAATTCTTCTGCGTCCCCGTCTTTTTTATCTCCGTGAAACATTCCTCAATCGCCTTCATCGCCACACGAAACGCCGTCATCGGGAAAATCACCATGCGATAACCCATGTCCGCGAACTGCTCCACCGTAATCATCGGCGTCTTGCCGAACTCCGTCATGTTCGCCAGCAACGGCGCTTTCACTTGCTTCGCGAACTTCGCGAACTCATCGCGCGTTTCCATCGCCTCGGGGAAAATCGCGTCCGCGCCCGAATCGAGATACAACTTCGCCCGCTTCACCGCCGCTTCGAACCCTTCCACCGCCTTCGCGTCCGTCCGCGCGATGAGCAGAAAATCCTTGTCGGTTCTCGCGTTAGCCGCTGCGCGGATTTTTTGAGCCATCGCTTCCGCACTGATAACGGATTTGCCAGGCAAATGACCGCAACGCTTGGGAAATTCCTGATCTTCAAGATGAATCCCCGCCACCCCTGCCCTTTCAAATTCCTGCACGCAACGCCCGACATTCAACGCCTCGCCGAACCCCGTATCCGCATCCGCAATCGCGGGAACGGAAACGGAGTTCGCGATGTAAGCCGCCTGAGTCGTGACTTCCGAGAGCGAGAGCAAACCGATGTCGGGAAAACCCGCCGCGTTTGAGACACCCGCGCCAGAAATATAAACGCTCTTGAACCCGATGCGCTCCGCCATCATCGCCACAGGCGCGTTGAACGCGCCTGGCAAAACCAAAACGCCGTCCTTGATGGCGTTGCGCAGTGCTGTGGTTTTGCGAATTTCGGGCATAGATTAAATTTGGTGGCATAGGCGTCCCGCCCGTGCGTCGTTGAGTTGAGCGCGGAGTTTAGATTTTGGGTTTGCGAAATGCAATCGCGCTGTTGCGGGCGCAGAAATTCCCCAAATTGGAGGGACGCGACAGAGCGCGTCCCTCCAATTTGGGGAAGTTCTGCCATCAACGCGGATTTGTAGGCGAACCATTTCTCATCGCGAGGTGGCACGGCAGGAGGCGAAGCAGTTTATTTGGGTTCTTTGCCGAGTATTTTTTTGAATCGGTCAAACATAAGTTTAATCACAGGCGGGACGCCGATGCCAGCATTTCAATGTTTCCCGTAAGTGGCACGGCGCTCGCGGACAGTGGCAGGAGTTGAAGTAGGAAAGATTTCTACGCGCGCGGCGTAGCCGAGGTTTTCGAGGAGTTCTTCGCAGTCATCCCATGTCAGACCGAAGGCGCGGACATCGGCAAGACCAATACGCGTTACTGCGTCGCGAATGGCGTTGAAATGCAAAGACTCAAATTCTCCTTCCATCATGGCGTTCTCCGCCCAGTCCACAAGTTTGGCGAGCGAAAGTTTGTGACGGAGATAAGCGGCGAGTTTGTCAGCGACAATTTTGCGGGTGATTTTCATGGCGCGACTTTCTTGTGTCCCGTGTCGGCGGGATACTTTTGATGAGTTTCGACCAATTGTCCAGTGGCGTCGTAAATCTCCTGCCAGAAGCGAGTCGTCTTTTCCTGTGCATTCACTTCCTTGAAATACCGCGCTTTCCAGCCGTTGCGTCCCTTCAATTCATACCAGTAACGGCGACCGCCATCGGGCAACGATTCCCACTGCCCGAACTTTTTTTCGTTTTGCTGGCGCGTGCTCACGCATTCTTCAACACAAACAAACTCGGCAACTCGCCCACATTCGCGGCTTCGTCCAATCTCAATGCGCTTTCGCGTAATCGAGCATTCCCTGAAAATCCACGACGACGGCGGGTTTCTTCCCGACCACCCACGCATCGTGACCCGACGGCAACAGCGAGACGTCGCCCGCTTTGCAGTTGAATTCCTTGCCGCTGTCCATCCGAACTCGCAACACGCCCGACACGTGATATTGGAAGTGCGGCGCTTCGCAGCTCTTGGTCTTCACGAGCGGTTGCACGGATGTCGCCCAACGCCATCCTGGCTGGAACGTCGCGCGCCCGACGGTCGCTCCGCCAATTTTGATGAGTTCCAATTTTCCCTTCGGAAATTTCCTCACTTCGTCGGGTTTGCCGAATGCTTTGAGTTGAGCCTTGTGGAGGGTTTTAGTTTTTTTGTTCATGACGGCTCCTTTCGGAATATGTGGTTTGACGGATGGCAGTCACGAGTGGATAAAACCACAAAGACACCAAGACACAAAGCAAAAACCAAGAGCATCTTGGTGTCTTTGTGTCTTGGTGGTGAAATCAGCTTTCCCGCAGAACGAACAGCGGCGGCAACTCGCCCACATCCGCGACCTCGTCCAATCTCCACAACCTGTCCATCGTGGCGCGTTGTTGTTCGGGGGTGAGTTTCTTTTCGGTGTTGGCGATGAACTTGTCCTCGACTTGTTTGTCGGTCATCGGGTTTTTGGCGTGACCAGGAGGCGCGTCCATCGCTTTGCGGATTTTCTTGCCGTTCTTGAGCGTGACTTCGATGTCGGTCGGGATCGTGGCGGGATATTTTTTGTTGCACGCGGCGTCGCGTTTGACGCGAATTTTCTTTAGGAACTTCAAAATCTTCGGGTCGCGAATGCGTTTCTCGTCGAACTGTTCGTGCCACACCTGCCCGTCGAGCATCGCGGCGGCGACGCAATACGGCAAGCTGTGGTCGGCGGTCTCGCGCGTCGTGGGATTCCACTTCGACGGGTCGCCCGCGATGATGTCCACGGCGGCGTCGAAAGTGCGGATGAGGATGTCTTTAACCGAGTCGGCAATGTCCTGCGTATGTAGGGGCGCAGTCGCCTGCGCCCGTTTTGAAATCGTTGCCGACGGGCGCAGAGACTGCGCCCCTACAGTTTCTAGAATTTCTTTTCGGAACTGCAAGCCGAGTTGCACGCCTGCCTGCGCGTGGTATTCGACGGGGACATATTTGATGCTGGTGATGTCAATCATGAATCCGTTTTTGCCGACGCCCCCGAGTTTCGGCAGGTTAATTTTGCCGTGTGAAAGCAGCACTTCGAATCCCATCTCGCCTTCGAAAATCGGCGCAGGACCGCTCATGCCTTCGCGGGCGAGCAGTGCCGCGAACGCGGCATTGCGCGAGGTGTTGCCGAACGCACAACCTTTCCACATCGAAAGCGTGCCCGCGCGGGTCTGGCGCATCGCGCAATGCGGCGCGGCGGCGAGACCTTGCGCATGGCTTGTTTGTTCGGGCGTAAGCCCCATCAACGGCGCGAGACCGAGCGTGACGGAGAAGTTGCCGTAGTTGACGTGGTCCCAGAAATGTTTGCGGATGCTCGCGGCGTCGCAGAGGCGGCATTGGATTTCGTAGGCGATGGCGATGGATTTGATGAGGTCTTTGCCCGATTTGCGCTCGGCTTCGGCGACGGCGAAGAGCGGGGCGATGTTGTCGCTGGGGTGCGCGGGTTCTTTGGAGAGGTAGGTGTCGTTGAAATCGAAGTAGCGAGTCATGATGCCGTTGTTGAACGCGGCGAGGTCAACGGCGCTTTTAGTGCGCGTACCCCAAAGCGTGGCGGCGTTCGTGTCGGGCGTGGTGACGCGCGAGGCGACGGTGCGTGAATAAACGGACGGCTCTTCGTAAAACGCGCCCAGCGCGCAGCCGACGGAGTCTATGACGCGGCGTTTGACTTCGTGGATGGTGGATTGCGGGAGCGCGCTGTATTTGAGCGACAACGCGTAGTTGGAAAGTCTGTCAGCAAGATTTTGTTTCATTTGATTTGGTAGCGTAGGCCTCCGTGCCTGCGCATGGTGAAAAAGTGTCTAATTTCACAGGCACGGAGGCCTGTGCCACGGACTTTTTTCAGGGCGACGAATTTAGCGAGCGGGGTTTGGGATTGCACGAAAATATTGAGCGGGATTTGAGGAATGGGCGCATCTTGAGAAGGTGTCCGACGATTGGCGAAAACTCGAAAACGGCTTTTGCAAGTCGTTGATTTGCAAGTTGCCATTTTTGCAAAAGTCAATCGTTGGTCACCTTCTTGACACTGTAGCCGGTGGCAGTTGATAAAAAGGCGCTCAACGGGTTTGTAGGGCGCGAATGCCCCGCTGCGGGGTTTCGCGCCGCCGTCTGCCATCGTTGCCCCGTCAAGGCAAAAGGACACGGCGCGAAACCCAGCCCTCCGCAGACTGCGGGCTGGGCATTCGCGCCCTACAACCACGCGGTATCGCTCTGCATGGCTACAGTATCAAGATGCGCCCTTGAGGAATTGTCAGCCACGGATGCACACGGATTTTCACAGATAAATTCACCGCAGAGGCGCGGCGGGCGCGAAGAGACGAAAGTTGTAGCGGCGCTTCTGTGAAGCGCCGAATAGAAGATAGATTCGGAATTGGCGCTTCACAGAAGCGTCACTACAACGCACCCGTGAAGGGTGCGGTTACATTGATTGTCCACTCGCTTACGCTCGTAGCTACATCACAGCGCACCCTACGCTTTTTGCGATGAGATGCGCATTCCGTAGAATGAGCGCCAGACGAAGAATAGCGCCACGAGCAGCGCGATGACGCCGACGATCACGCGCGGGGTTTCGGCGCTGCTGACGGCGATTTCGACGGCGAGAATGCCAAAGAGCGTCGTGAATTTGATGATGGGGTTAAGTGCAACCGAGGAGGTGTCCTTAAACGGATCGCCCACGATGTCGCCGATGACGGTGGAGTCGTGCAGCGGCGTGCCTTTCTCGCGGAGTTCGACTTCAACGATTTTCTTGGCGTTGTCCCAGCAGCCGCCCGCGTTCGCCATGTAAATCGCCGCGAATAATCCGAAGACGGCGATGGAGATGAGATAGGAAACGAAGAAGACTGGGTTGAAGCTTGCGAACGCAATCGTCAGCGAGAAGATCACCATGAAGATGTTAATCATGCCGAATTGCGCGTAACGGGTGCAGATGGCGACGACCTTGTTGCTGTCTTCCGCTGACGCTTTCGTGGTGTCGCTCAGTTTCATATTTTTCTTGATGAAATCCACCGCGCGGTAGGCGCCCGTGGTGACGGCTTGCATCGAAGCGCCGCTGAACCAGTAGATGACCGCGCCGCCCGCGATAAGCCCAAGGATGACGTGCGGGTCAACGATGCTGAGGCTGCCGAAACTCTCCCAAGCAGCCTTCATCTCCTGACCTCTCTTCACAGCTTCCACCACACCGCTCTCGATCAAACCTTTCGCTTTCTCGAGGTGATGTTTTTGCAGCATCAAGATGAGCGAGAAAATCATTGTGGTCGCGCCGACGACGGCGGTGCCGATGAGCACGGGTTTGGCGGTCGCCTTGAAGGTGTTGCCCGCGCCGTCGTTTTCCTCGAGCAACCGTTTGCCTTCCTCGAAGTTGGGTTTGAAGCCGAAATCCTTTTCCACTTCCTGATGGATGTTGGGCAGTTGCTCGATGGTGGAAAGTTCGAAGACCGATTGCGCGTTGTCGGCAACGGGTCCGTAGCTGTCCACCGCGATGGTGACAGGTCCCATGCCTAACATTCCGAATGCGACAAGACCGAAGGCGAACACGGCGGGGAATTTCATGAAATTTTCCGCGATGTCCGCGCCACTGAGATAGGCGATAAACATCAACGCGATGATGACCATGCCTTTCCAGAACGCGGAAAAGTTGCCCGCGATGATGCCCGACAAGATCGTCAACCCCGTGCCGCCTTCGCGGGACGAATCCACGATTTCGCGGCAGTGTTTGCTTTTGGTGCTGGTGAACATGCGGGTCAGTTCGGGGATGATTGCCGCCGAGAGCGTGCCGCAACTGATGATGACCGCCAGTTTCCACCAGAGCGGTCCGAGCGAAGTCTGCGCCAGCATCGTGTAGCTGATGACGAAAGTGACGATGATGCTCAGAATGCTGGTGATCCAGACGAGCGCGGTGAGCGGATGCTCGAAGTTGGCGTGTTTGCCCTTGAGCCATGTCCCTGCGAACAGTCCGTTGATTTTCCACGCGGCGAGCGAGGTGAAAATCATCAGCACGCGCATCGCGAAAATCCAGACGATGAGTTGCCATTGGAATTCGGGCACGACCGCCAGCACGATGAACGTGATGAGCGCGACGCCCGTGACACCGTAGGTCTCGAAGCCGTCCGCCGTCGGTCCGACGGAATCGCCCGCGTTGTCGCCCGCGCAGTCGGCGATGACGCCAGGGTTGCGCGCGTCGTCTTCCTTGATCTTGAAGATAACCTTCATCATATCGCTGCCGATGTCGGCGATTTTGGTGAAGATGCCGCCGCAGATGCGCAGCACACTGGCTCCGAGCGATTCACCGATGGCGAATCCGATGAAGCAGACGCCCGCGAGGTCAGGCGGAACGAATTTCAGCACGATGAGCATCACGAACAATTCCACGCTGATGAGCAACACGCCGATGCTCATGCCTGATTTGGTGGGGATTTCGTGAAGGTCTTTCGCGTTCGCCTTGAGCGCCGCGAACGCCATGCGGCTGTTGGCGACGTTGTTGATGAGCATCCCGAACCACGCGACCGCGAATGAACCCGCGATGCCAATGAGCGACCACATCAGAATGAGCGCGACGGAACTGGCGGGCAGCCCCGTCCCGTGCTCGGTGTGCATGAGGAACCCGAAGTAATAAACCATCGCGCCGCCGATGAGGATTTCGAGCAGGAGCAGGAGTTTGCCTTGTTGCAGCAGATACGTGCGGCACGTCCCGTAAATCAGCGCCGAGATGTCGAGCATGGATTTGTGCGCGGGAAGTTTTTTCAGTCGCAAATACATTACCAGCCCGAATAGGATTCCCAGCGCGCTGACGACCATCCCCGCGACGAGAATCTGGTCGCCCGACAGGGAAAGCCCGAAGAGGTTGAACGAAATCTTGCGCGCCTCCCGTGACGGCAGTTTGATTTCGGCTTCCGAAGCCAGTGCAAGCGTCGGCAGCGCGAAGAGCGCGAGGGCGAGCAACCGCGCCGCCCAATTTCCAAAACGTGTGAATGACGATTTCAAATCCATGGCTGTCGTAAAATCCTGATTGTTGATTGCACCGTGTCCTTTGTGGAACGGTTTCAGCGAAGTCCCAGGAAATTGCCAAACGCTCCTCGGAATCTTCCAGCAGTTTGCTTCCCTCCGCGGGCGACATCGCGTCATGCAGACGGCGCGCCTGCCACCAACGCTGCGTCAACGGCTCATTCCCGCGAGAGGGCGGCGAATGTAGCGAAGCACCCAAAAGATTGCACTAAAAAAAACGGGTTTGGGGACAGGGTCGGCGCATCTTGAGAAGGTGACCAACGATTGACTTTTGCAAAAATGGCAACTTGCAAATCAACGACTTGCAAAAGCCGTTTTCGAGTTTTCGCCAATCGTCGGACACCTTCTTGACACTGGAGC
>Ga0187893_10012297_pt1 | contig 12171 bp, 11 predicted proteins | sample MA1701074metaG_FD_139574 | JGI IMG/M metagenome (GOLD analysis project Ga0187893, IMG submission 139574) | White microbial mat communities from a basaltic lava cave in the Kipuka Kanohina Cave System on the Island of Hawaii, USA - MA170107-4 metaG ... | reverse complement strand
GTACTTCTCCTCATTCTCGGATTCGTGGTTGGCTCATGCAAAGGCCTATGTAGCCATGATCGTCGATCGATTCCGATTGGATCGCAATTCCAAAGTGGTTGAAATTGCAAGTAACGATGGATACCTGCTCAAAAATTTCGTGAGTCGTGGAATTCCAGTTCTAGGGGTGGAGCCGGCGGCGAATGTTGCAGAGGCGGCGATAAAGGAGGGGGTGAATACGAAAGTCGCCTTCTTCGGCGAGAAAACTGCCCTCGACCTTTACGCAGATGGATGGTCGGCCGATCTGATCATCGGGAATAACGTGCTCGCCCATGTCCCCGACTTGAACGACTTCGTCAGAGGACTCAAAGTCCTTTTGAAGCCGACCGGTTTGCTCACGATGGAATTTCCTTATTTGCTTCGTCTGATGGAGGAAAACCAGTTTGATACGATCTACCACGAACATTTCTCCTATTTCTCATTCCTTGCTGTAGAGCAAGTGTTTGCACGGCATGGGCTGAGGCTGTTTGATGTGGAAGAACTGTCGACGCACGGGGGATCGCTCCGAATCTATGCCTGCCACGATCAAGATAAATCTAAGCCTATCGGGACACGAGTGCGAGAACTTAAAGCACGGGAAGAGACTGCGGGATTCTGCCGGCTGGATCACTACCTATCGTTTGGTCCGCGAGTCGAGGCCAGCAAGAGAAAGCTGCTCGCTTTTCTCATCTCCGCCAAACAGGAAGGGAAACAGGTCGTTGGCTATGGGGCTCCGGCCAAGGGCAATACTCTGCTGAATTATTGTGGTGTGCGAACGGATTTCATCGATTACACGGTGGACCGTAGCCCTCATAAGCAGGGTCACTTCCTCCCTGGAGTGCGGATTCCGATACATCCGCCTGAGCACATCAGAAAGACACGTCCGGACTATGTGCTCATATTGCCATGGAATATTCGCGAGGAAGTCATGCAGCAGATGAACTTCATTCGCGAGTGGGGCGGGAGGTTTGTCGTCCCTATACCTGAAGTGAAAGTGTATCCATGATTTTTACGGAAACCGCCCTCAAAGGCGTCTTCGTAATCGATATTGAGCCGATAAAAGACATTCGCGGCTTGTTTGCGAGGACCTGGTGCCAGAAGGAGTTTGAGGCGAACGGATTTACCGTCACGTGGGTGCAATCGAGCATCTCGGTGAACCGCCGCAGAGGGACCCTGCGGGGGATGCACTATCAAGTGGCCCCGAATGAGGAAGTGAAATTGGTCCGCTGTACAACGGGGGCGATCTACGATGTCATCGTCGACTTACGGCCTTCATCACCAACGTATTGTCAGCATGTCGGTATAACACTGTCTGCAGACAATCGTCGTGGCGTGTATATTCCGAAGCAGTTTGCTCATGGGTTTCTCACACTTGAGGACAACAGCGAAGTGTCCTACCACATGTCGGAGTTCTATGCGCCCGAGAGCGCGCGTGGAATCCGATGGGATGATCCAGCCTTTGATATCAAGTGGCCTGAAACCATCATGATCATGTCAGAGAGAGATCGAACATGGCCGCCGTTTACCCTAACCCATCAATCTCAGCTATGAACGTCGATAACCCACTGAAGGCACTAGAGCGTGAAGGTTTGGAGAGAGCGATGCATGACCTCATTGCCGAACTTTACCCTATATGCCGGAGTATTACCGGAGAGGGGGTGAGGGAAACCCTTCGACTGATCCAAAAGCGCATGCCACTCGAAATGCATGAAGTTCCCAGCGGAACTCAGGTGTTCGATTGGACAGTTCCGCTCGAGTGGAACGTGTCCGATGCATATATCTCGAACCGAGAAGGGACACGCGTCGTCGATTTCAAAGCCCACAATTTACATCTGATGAGCTACAGTGTACCAGCCAGAAAAAAGATGCGGCTTGAAGAGCTCAGGCCGCATTTGTTCACCCTGCCGGACCATCCCGATTGGATCCCTTATCGAACATCCTATTATACGGAGAACTGGGGATTTTGCCTCCGACACGCAGATCTTGAACAACTGTCCGACGGCGAGTACAACGTCGTCATCGACTCTAGCCTTCAGCCCGGTTCACTCACTTATGGTGAGACTTACCTTCCGGGTGAGACCACGGACGAGATTCTCATTTCATGCCATGTGTGTCATCCATCTCTTGCCAATGACAATCTCTCCGGGATCGCAGTTGCGGTAATACTGGCGCAGACGATAGCGAGCCACGCCAGGCGATATTCATACCGGTTTCTGTTCGTTCCAGGAACCATCGGATCAATCGCGTGGTTGGCGAGAAATGAGCACCGTGTTTCTCGTGTCAAGCATGGGTTGGTCTTGACCGGGGTTGGAGATGCCGGGAAGGTGACATATAAAAGGAGTCGTCAGGGTCACGCGGAAATAGACCAAGCGATGGCCCATGTCCTGAAGCACGCGGACGGGCCATACGATATTTTCGACTTTTCCCCGTATGGCTATGACGAGCGGCAATACTGCTCTCCGGGATTCAATCTACCGGTCGGGTGCTTCATGCGAACCCCCCATGGAAAGTATCCCGAATACCATTCGTCGGCAGATAATCTTGATTTTGTCAAGCCAGAGTCATTGGCCCAATCCTATGAACTGTGTCTCTCGGTGTTTGATCTGCTTGAGCACAATAGCACCTATATCAATACGAATCCGAAGTGTGAGCCTCAGTTGGGTCGGCGAGGGCTATATCGAGCGATCGCCGGTCAACAAGAAAAACACTCGAAGGAATTAGCGCTCCTATGGGTCTTAAGCGGCTCGGACGGGGGTCATAGCTTGCTGGATATTGCGGATCGCGCAGGCGTTCCGTTTAATCAGATTTTCGCGGCCGCGATGGCCTTGGTGCAGGTGGGGCTGTTGGAGGAATGCTTGAAACCGGTAAAGGCGCATGAATAACGAGCCATCATGGGCTGGCAGGAAGGTTTTGGTCACTGGCGCAAGTGGATTCATTGGTTCCAATTTGTGTCGATACCTCTGCCTAATGGGGGCCGATGTCCATGCAACGTCGAGGGTCGGGCGATTCACGTCATCAGATGGTCCAAAGTGGTGGCAGGGAGATGTTGCGGATTTGAGAACTGCGCGAAACATCATTTTCTCTGTGAAACCTGATTTAGTGTTCCATTTGTCCGGCATGGTTGTGGCCAGGCCAGACCTTGAGCTGGTACTGCCAACTTTCCACAGCCTGCTTACAAGCACGGTAAATGTCTTAACGGTTTCTGCGGAGGCTGGCTGTAGCAGAATCGTGTTGGCAGGCTCGATGACCGAGCCTGACCCTGTGAAGGGAGAATTTACACCTGGATCCCCATACGCGGCTGCAAAATGGGCCAGCAGTGCCTACGGCAGGATGTTCCACCGTCTCTACCAAACCCCTTGTGTCATAGTCCGCACGTTTATGACTTATGGACCAACGCAGGATCCAACGAAGCTGATTCCTTCAGTTACATTGGCTTTTCTAAATGGGGAACCTCCCAAGCTTTCCAGCGGCCAATATCGGGCAGATTGGATCTATATCGACGATGTGGTGGAAGGGCTCATTAGGGCCGCGCTAACACCACAGATGGAAGGTGGAACGATCGACCTAGGAACGGGGGTGCTTACTTCGGTTCGTGAGATTGGACAATGTATCAAGGTCGTCATTGGTACTGATATTGAACCGGTGTATGGTGCATTGCCAGACCGTCCGTTTGAGCAAGTGCGAGTGGCTGATCTCTCAGAGACGACTGCAAGGCTTGGCTGGAAACCGAAGATTTCTCTTGAGGAAGGACTGAGGCAGACGGTCGAGTGGTACCGGACTCAGTCAGAAACGAAAGGACAATCCAAGGCGCTTGGCTCGTCTGTTCTTCAATAAGCACTGCTGTAATTCTTGAGGTCTATTCGTTAGATGCTGAAAGACGAAGAAGTCATCGGCCTACTTCCGGCAGGCGGCGAGGCAACCCGTCTCAAACCGTTACCCTGTAGCAAGGAACTTTTCCCAATCGGCTTCCGTAATGTGAAGGGAACAGATGGCATGCGTCCTAAGGTCGTGTCGCACTACCTGCTTGAGAAAATGCGAATTGCAGGGGTTCGGAAGGCCTTCTTCATCTTGCGCCAGGGCAAGTGGGATATTCCTGCATACTGGGGTGATGGACGAATGTTGGGAATCGATCTCGCATACGTCGTGATTGAAGGCTCCAGCGGCCCGCCGGACACCATCGACCGCGCAAACTCCTTTATAAAGGACAAGATCGTCGCCTTTGGTTTCCCCGACATCCTGTTTAGGCCAGCAGATGTGTTTGCCAAACTCCTTGCTCGGCTTGATCGTTCAGGGGGCGATGTTGTCCTAGGCCTCTTCCCGGCGCATGACACCAAGGCGATGGACATGATCGACATCGACGCGCGTTATCGCGTAAGGGCGATTCAACTGAAGCCGAGCAAGACTCAATTGAAGTACGCATGGTTGTGTGCCGTCTGGACGCCAAAATTTACCGAATTTCTCCATCAGTTTCTGTACCGGGTAACAAGGCAGCGGGACCCAGGGCTGATCGGGAATCGCAGAATCGATCCTCAGGGAGACATCCCCGTCGGGGCTGTGTTGCGCGCGGCTGTACAAGCCAAACTCAAGGTCGAAGGGGTGACATTCCCAACCGGTCGCTACATTGATATTGGGACCCCTCAAGCCCTTTCTTCAGTTCAAAGATTCCGTTTCTAGACCTGCAAGTTGTATTGAAGAAATGCAAGAGAACGTTACAGGAGGAAAAGGTGGCACAGCCGCAGCAGCCCACCTGCTCGATATTCCTTGTAAGTTCAGCTTCGAGCAATATCGTGACGTCCTCAACCAACTGATCGTAGCATTGGTAAGCCCCGATCGAGAAATATGGGCCCTGACACCATGTCGATTGAAGAGGCATTCTTAGTAGTGCCACATGGCTGCAAAGAGAGGGACTGTTCACACCTGTGAAGGAATGGTGCTTTATGAAAAAAGCCATATGTTCTCTAATAATTTTCTTCTCGATCGGCTCAATCGCAAGCCTTGGGCTCTGTGAGTCTGGCCCGAACGCACCGGTGGCCACAGGGAAATCGGTGACTGAAGCCAACGTGTCTTCTGTTCCCGCGAGCCTATCCGAGAAGGCGGTGGGTCAGGCGAACAAGGAGAGCGGCGCTTCGCCGCGAGTAATTGAAAAGCTCTGGAACGCGGTCAGCAGTGAATACATCATCGGCGCCGAGGATGTACTGGACATTACCGTGTGGAGGAATCCGGATCTATCCAAGCAAGTGCAGGTGCGTCCTGATGGCAGGATCTCCATGCCGATCATTCGTGACATCACGGCCGTGGGGAAAACGCCCACACAATTGGCTGAGGAAATGACGAACAAGCTGAAGGAATACGTTCAAAACCCTGTTGTCGCCGTGACGTTGAAGGAGGTCAATAGTTCCAATATTTTCGTGCTCGGTGAAATTGCGCATCCTGGAAGGTATCCACTGAAGAGCAAAACAACACTGCTACAAGGAATTACTATCGCCGGCGGGTTCACTCCGATCGCGGCGAGGAATCAAATAGTCATCTTTCGGTTTACGGAAAATGCGCCGGGTATAAAAAAAATGACGGCGAGCTACGACGAGATCGTGCTCCGCGGGGGAATTACCGAAAACCTAGAGCTCAAGTCCGGCGATACGGTCGTTGTTCCGAGTGAGGCGATGGTGGTATTCCCCGGTCGCTAGGGAACAGCAGAAAGGACGCTTGTGAACCAACACAGACACTTCAAGAAGGGCCCGATGTGGTGCCTAAGAACGATCAGAACTATGTCAGTCTGGTTGTCGCTGTGCTTCATGGTGTTCCAGGCCGGGTGCCAGACGCCGGAAGTGCCGAAGGAATACATGGAGATCGATACCCATGCCGGATTTCTCCTCGGGCCAGAGGACGTCCTAGAGATCACGGTGTGGAAGAATCAAGATTTATCAAGAATCACATCGATCCGGCCGGATGGATTTATTTCAATGCCGATCATCGGGGATATCAAAGCGGCGGGCCTCACGGCTGACGCCCTCGCTCAGCGGATTGCCGAACGCCTCAAAGAGTATATTCACATTCCTTCGGTATCGGTGAGCGTAAAAGAGCTCAACAGTTATGCGGTGTTCGTCATGGGAGAAGTTGCGAAGCCCGGTAAGTACCAGCTCAAATCCTACATCACGGTGCTGCAGGCCATTTCTATGGCCGGAGGCTTTACAAATTTTGCAAGCAAGAACAAGTTGCAGGTTGTGCGAATGAATGAAAATTCGGACCATAAACGTCAAGAGATCCGTATCCCCTTGAAGTACGATGATCTCGTAACCGGACGTGGCTACCCTGGCAACATCACGTTGGCCTCGGGTGATATCGTTGTGGTGCCGTAGGTGTGGCGGCAAGCTTCTTGGGCTGGAGGTTTTGGGGCAGAACAGTACCTTGTGAGAGCGACCGAATCAGAATAGAAGCCACGCGTATCCTCATGAGTGATGAACCGACTGATCTGAAGAATACCCAGCATGCCTCACGCGGTCGTCTTTTCCTGCGATCCGTGCGGGTGGTAGGTCTGTGGGACCGGTTGCCTACTGCTTGCCGATTTACAGCCACACCCTCAAAGGTAGCCTGGTGATTCAGTTGGGGCATCGCAGATATACTGAGATATGGCAACTGTTCGTGATCGTGTTTATCTGGGGGGCGTTGCACCAGGAGTTCGTGCATGCCGAGACGACAATCTTCCCATCGGCCTTTGGGTCCGGGCGTTACGACAGCAATATATTTCTCCGACCACCATCACTGCTGCCGCCTGGGGCGCAGAACAGCGATTTTGTTGGAGCCGTGGGCGGCAACGTGCAGCTCTTGCACAAGTCCCGGGATCTCGACGCGAGCCTCAGCGCGGGAGGCGATTTTAATTCGTATGCCTTGAACTCGGAATTGAATTTTGTCACAGCGCGGGTCAACGGCTACGCAGTCCTGGATCGTTGGGTGGAGCGGTTCGCCAAGGGATTGCGATTAATTGTGAGCGAGAGTTTTCTATACACCCCAGAGACTCCGGGCTTTCTGGTAGGGGACCCGAAGGCGCCGGTGGCAGCAGCGCCGGTGGCAGGAGATGCCTTTTTTCGTGGCGTCCAGAACTTTCGCGCCAACACGTTTTCGAACAGCACGTCCGTCAAGGCCTCCTATCCCCTGGCCAGATCGCTCGCGGTGCGAGGCGACTACTCATTTTTGACACGCAGGTTCGGCGGAATTCCGTTAGGTACCACTGGGGGAGTCGTTTTTTTTAATTCCACTGTACACACGTGGTCAGCGGGGCCTGAGTTTGCGCTTACGCCAGTGGATAGCATCGCACTCTTGTTTCGGCAGGCTCTGCTGGACCAGGATAGAACGACAGGAGGAAGCGGCGGGACACGTGAAACCAATGTGCAGACGATATCGGTCGACTATACGAGGGTGATGCCGAACTGGAGGTTCGAGTTGGTTGGAGGGGCAGTGCTCATTGAACCAGCGAGTGAGTGGTTCCCAATAGGCAGCGTGAGCATCTCGAATAACCCGGAGCGATCGACCGTAGTTAGGCTTAATCTTTCACGCCGGGCCGCACCGTCGTTCTTCCTGCAGCCAGGAGCGTTGATCAGCAACGTCGCACAGGTGGTGCTTACCCACCGCTTCTCAGACCGACTCACCCTCCGGGGGAATGTAGGTTATGCGTTCAATCAACTGGTTGTTGATACGAGCAAGACGATTCAGAATGTTACTGCCGGAGCGGGGCTCAATTATGAGTTGACAAGAACCATAGCGGTCGATCTCTTTTATACGTATACCCACATCGACAATGAGTTTATAACACCAGGGTTTCAGGTCTCACGCAATCTAGTGGGGTTTTCGCTGACGGCGCAATGGAAAGACCTCGGAATCAAACTAGGAGAATGAGACGAGCCATGGAATCACAGACCGGGTTCTGGATGAAGTCCCTCTCGAGTGGCCGAAGTCTCTGAGAATCCTCGAGGAATCTGCCAAGACGAAAGCTCATCATTGAGAACCGAAGCGGACTCTTCGATTTTGAGAGCGAAGAGTAAGAGCTAAGGGTCGAAAGCTCTTAGCTTTTGGTTTTCAGCGCTAAGCTCTCATCACTCAGCCGCGCAGGAGCACAAAGATATGAGAGAGAAAGAATGGTTTCTGGCCGATGTGATCCAGGCGACCGTTCACGATCGTCTGCATATAGAGGAAGTCCTTTTCCAGGAAAGCACCCCCTGATATCAGGAAAACCTGACGACTTGGTCAAAGCCGTCCGTAACTTTTCTAAATAGCTGAGGGCTAACGGCTGAGTGCTGAGAGCCGAAGCCGTCGGCGGCACGGCTGTACCTTTGTGCCTATATGTAAGTACACGAGGTATCTTGAGGTATCTATGGAAGAGAGTGTTCAGGTAATTCGGATTGAGCCGTCGAAAGGGTGGGTAGCTCTTCAACTGAAAGAGTTATGGGCCTATCGTGAGCTGCTCTACTTTTTGGTCTGGCGTGATGTGAAGGTGCGCTATAAACAGACGGCGCTGGGCGCGGCCTGGGCCATTATCCAACCCGTTTTCACAATGATCGTCTTTAGCCTTTTCTTCGGACGGTTGGGAAAGATCCCTTCCGATGGACTTCCCTATCCGCTCTTCAGTTTTGCCGCCCTGGTTCCATGGACCTACTTTTCCCACGGGTTGAGCCAGGCATCCAACAGTCTGGTCGGAAGCGCGAATCTGATCAAAAAGGTCTATTTCCCCCGACTCTCCATCCCGATTGCTTCAGTGGCCTCCGGCCTCATCGATTTTGCGCTTGCCTTTCTCGTATTGCTGGGGATGATGCTCTATTATGGAATTTTCCCTGGGATCCAACTAATCTGGCTCCCTTTGTTGCTCCTGCTCACACTTATAACTTCGCTCGGCGTCTCTCTCTGGCTGTCGGCCTTGAATGTCCATTTCCGCGACGTGCGTCAAATGATCCCCTTTCTGACCCAATTGTGGCTCTTCGCGACACCCATAGCCTATCCGAGCAGCCTGTTGTCTGAACCATGGCGAACACTCTACAGTATCAATCCGATGGTGGGAGTGGTCGAAGGATTCCGTTGGGCCTTGCTCGGGACGGACACCGCCCCGGGGCCGATGATCATCGTGTCCTCCCTGGCCGCTGTGGCGATTTTGGTGAGTGGCACATTTTACTTCCGTCGTCTGGAAAAGACCTTTGCGGATGTGGTTTAACCTTAAAGCAGCTAAGAGTTCGAGAGAACTATTAGTACTCAGCGAGGAATCATGGGTGAGATCGCTATACGAGTAGAAAAAATCGGCAAGAAGTACCGCATCGGAAAACGGGAAAAATACAAGACGCTGCGGGATGCCCTTGCCGCAACGTTCACCGCACCGTTTCAGAAGGCAGGGAGACTCTTGCGCGGGGTGGGGGCAGACCCCGGCGAATTGGATCAGACGATCTGGGCATTGCAGGACATTTCTTTTGAGGTGAAACGCGGCGAAGTCGTTGGGATTATCGGCGGTAACGGCGCCGGAAAAAGCACCCTCTTGAAAATACTTTCGCGGATCACTGAGCCGACGGTTGGATTCGCCGAAATCCATGGGCGCGTCGGATCGCTCTTGGAGGTAGGAACTGGGTTTCATCCGGAGTTGACGGGAAGGGAGAATATCTATCTGAACGGGGCGATCCTCGGCATGAAACGGGCCGATATCGACAGACAGTTTGACGAAATTGTGGCCTTCTCGGAGGTCGAGAGATTTATCGACACGCCTGTCAAACACTATTCCAGTGGAATGTACCTTCGGTTGGCCTTTGCCGTCGCGGCACATCTTGAGCCAGAGATTCTGTTGGTCGATGAGGTGCTGGCGGTCGGGGATGCGGGGTTCCAGAAAAAGTGTCTCGGCAAAATGGGAAGCGTAGCCAAAGAGGGCCGGACGGTTTTGTTTGTCAGTCACAATCTAGGAGCCATCACGCAGCTTTGCGGAACGGCCGTGCAAATGGAGAAAGGCAGACTAAAGCGTGTCGGGCCCTCTATCGCGGTGGTGACCGCTTATTTGTCTTCATCGTTCGGGACAGAGGTCAAGTCGAGCTGGTCAAACGAATCTCTTGAATCCAATCACGCTGAAGTTCAATTCAAATCTGTACGGCTATTGTCGATTGATGAGCAACCTCTATCCATTGTGAATTTTAACGAGTCGCTACTGATCGAGATCGCATACGACGTCAAGATTCCCATGAGAGATCTTTCGGTAATATTTCATGTTTATGATTCGATGAACAATATAGTGTTTGAATCGCTGGACACCGATATGCCAGAACGGAGAGGGTGTATCATAGATCCCGGTCTCTATCTTGCCACTGCCAAGATTCCTCCCTATCTCCTTAAGCCTGGCCGCTATTATTTGTCGTTTGATTCGTTCGTCGAGGGTGTGAAACTTATTGAGCGCCTTGAGGGTGCATTAACGTTCGATGTGTCAGAAGTGGGTTGTACCTTGCACCCGAACCGTAATGGCATCGTTTCACCTGTGCTTGATTGGAAGGTGTGCCGATCCAACAACAATGGTCAAATGGCTTGACGATTGTTCCACCTGTCAAACGGTTTGCTAAGCGACACAACTAACAGAGTGCCCAATACCCTGTAGCCACGTGAGCCTTTCTGATCATGAATTGATAAGAAGGGTGGTGCGAAATGGATCTAGGTGCCTTCTTAAGATGTCCTTTTTGCGGTGGACAGTTCAATGTGACCGAAGGCGACGGAGTTTCCGGTAGGATGGAATACGGCATCCTGACTTGCTATTGCAGCCGTTTTCCGGTGGTGGCGGGTATTCCCATTCTCAAGAGAGATAAAACGACTGAGGAGGCGATCGCCTTGGTCGAGGGCAGTCGCCATTTTGATGCAATTCTTGCTCTGATCCAGCCGGGTCGCATTTCTATGCCGCCGATTTGGAAGTTATCCTCATTCTTACCTCTCGGAAATCGGCTCAAAGGGTTGGCGCATCAGAAGATGTTACAAGAGTGGCGGGAACGGATCGCAGCGCTCCTGCTTCGCATGGATCAAGGAGATCGGGTTACTGTTTGTGAGCTTCTTGATTGTTATTTTAAGAACAAAGAACACTACAATTATTTTGCCTATCGGTTTGGTCAGCCGCGTTACTTGGCTGCCTTATCCTTTGTCACTCTCATTCGCCAACCTAAAACAATGGTTCTCGACTTTGGTTGTGGCCAAGGGCATATCACCCGCAGTCTAATTCACCTGGCGAACGGCCGGCCGGTGATCGGTGTTGATCAGTCATTTTGGGGGCTTTATGTGGCTAAACGTTGGATTGCGCCGGAGGCAGAATATATCTGCTGTTCCGCGGATAATACGCTCCCTTTTGCTGATAAGGTCTTTTCTGCAGTTTTTAGTTCGGACGCGTTTCATTATATTGTTAATAAGAGATCCTCTGTCCAAGAACTGAACCGTGTTACGGCGGAAGGAGTTATTATCTTAACATGGGTCCACAATAGGCGTGTAAGAGTTCCTTATGATGGAGTACCTTTACCGCCAGAAGGATATCATGCCTTGTTTCATGATCTGCCTCACCGTATTGTAGCGGACGAAGACATTTTGGACCGATACTTGCGAAAGCAAGGACCCGACCTATCCATACAGCCAGACAGGGCTTATCTCCATCAAAAACCGCTGCTCTCTATAGTGGCATCCACTCAAAAAGATATTTTTCGTGATCATGGTTCATTTGAGGAAGTCCCCCATGCCAAGGGTCGATTGGGAATAAATCCTCTCTATAAAATGGAGATGGTAGAGGGTGAATTGGGGAAATCCGTCTTCGGCCGTAAGTTTCCGTCTCGCTATTATGAGGAAGAACACTCAGAGTATAAAAAGTTTATGCCGGAAACAATAGAAGTCGATTCAAAGGTCTTGAGCGATCTTGCCAGTGGGAAGCGAACGTCTGCGATTGAGAGATTGATTGATCGATTTATTGTTTTAGGCATTCCGGACAATTTTTACAGCGACCCCATAACCCACTTCCGCGGTGCCGATTTATGATGCCGTTTTCAACAATGCTTGAAAAATCGATCATCGTTTCGGCACACCCGGACGACGAAGTGCTATGGTTTAGTTCCATCTTAGATAAGGTCAATGAGGTAGTCGTTTGCTTTTTGGGCAATGAGTCTTACCCTTGGTGGG
>Ga0187893_10012296_pt1 | contig 12172 bp, 11 predicted proteins | sample MA1701074metaG_FD_139574 | JGI IMG/M metagenome (GOLD analysis project Ga0187893, IMG submission 139574) | White microbial mat communities from a basaltic lava cave in the Kipuka Kanohina Cave System on the Island of Hawaii, USA - MA170107-4 metaG ... | reverse complement strand
TCTCGGGCTGAACAAGGACCAGATCAAATACCTGTGCCGCAAGTACAAGCTCTGACCCCACCCGCTTCTGAAATCTCACTCTGAGCCGATCGCCGCTGCAGCCTCACGGGCACAGTCTCAGATGGAGGCGAGCCTGCGGGACCTGATCACGGCACCCTGAAAGCGACTCAGCCTCAGCAGCTTTCGAGACGCCCGATCTGCGGTCTGGCATGCGGATTGAGCTCATGCTTGCCAACCTCTCTCTCAAGCTGGTTGAGGGGCGTGCCGAAATCACCCCCCCCTTCGCCAACTGAGGGGCGGGGCCTCGCCCGGACATCATTGGCCCGAACCGGGCGGGGCCCCATGTCCTTTCAGCGCCGTCACCAACCCGGGAGCGACGACGGCAGCCGCTCCACCAGATCCATGTAGGTGGTCAGGGCGCTCCGGGGTTCCTCGAAACGAAGCCGGAACAGCCTCGCGATCTCCTCGCGACGGAACTGTCCCCGCCGGCAGCCGACATGGAGCTGCTGTCCGAGATAGTATCCCAGCTCGTGAGTGAGGATCGAGAACAGGGCGCGGTCCTTCGTCCGCATCCCTTCGAGCAGCGCCGCCGGGACCTCGTCGTATTTCTCGTACTCCTTCTCGAACTTCTTGTGCAGAGAGATGAAGCTGATGATCCCCCGGAACTCCTCGTAGGTGAAATCGGTGTTGGCCTCGATGAAGGCCCTGTCCTTGCGGTGGTATTCGTACAGCTTGGTCTCGAAGAAGTGGTTCCGGCTCGGGTCGATCAGCTTGGATCCGAAAAACCCCAGCGCCTCCTCCATGACCGCCGTGTAGAAGAGGTCCGGCCGTTTCTTGGCCGCCGGCGCCGGGTCGAGGACATCCCCGCGCAGGACCAGGTTGACGAAGTGCGCCGCCTCCTCGCCTCCATGCACCAGGCTGAAGTTGCCGATGAAGATCGCGTTGATCCCCGGGATGTAGCAGGAGCCGTGTCGTGCGATCTGCTTCCGGATGTCGGCGATCTCGGACCTGGGGAACTCGTTGGCTTCGAGGATCTGCCTCAGCATGGCGGCATCGATCCGGGAATAGACCTCCGGGTAGTAATCCACCAGGAACTCGATGCAGTCTCCTTCCCTTCGGACGATGTGCTGGTACTTGTCCACCGACAGGTATTTCAGGATCGTGTCGATCATGTTGTAGATGGTGGGCGCCAGGTCGAGCTGGTCGTCGTCGGCGCTCTCGGAGCTCCAGCGGTTGATCGTCTGGCGGTACGCCTCGTACTTGGCGATGGGGCTCGCGTTGAAGGCGCAGAAGGTGCCCGAGCCGAGCGAGACGGCGTCCCTGTGCTCCTCCCCGCGCTGGACGAGCTGCCAGTAGATCTCCTCGATGTTCTGCAGGACCCTCACGGAGCGCTTCTCCAGGTTCTGGGCCCGCAGCAGCTTGCGGACCTGGCCGGGCAGATGCCCCGAGGCCAGGTGGGACTCGCCGATGACCACGACCAGCTTGGCCTTGGGGTTCTTGTGGAAGATGTCCACGACCCGGGCGGCGGCGTAGGCGTCGCGCTTGCGGATGAACCTCAGGCCGTTGCGCGGAGGGCAGTCGATCCCGAACACCGTGAGCCCATAGTCGCGGGCGGCATCGAAGATCTGGCGAAAACCGGCCCAGTCGTACCCCCACTCCAGGTCGTACCGGATCCGGCGCTTGAACTCCTCGTCGTCCAGCTCCCCCGCCATCCACCGATCCAGGGCGAGCTGGTTGCGGCCATACACCATCTCGACGGCCAGGATCACGTGTCGGGAGCGGGAGGCGATCTCGCGCACCAGCTTGGCGGCGAAAGCCTGGGAGGAGGGCAGCGCGTGATAGTCTCCCAGATACACGACGTCCGCCCTGTAGCAGGCGATCACCAGGTCGTCGTAGGAGACGACCTCCTCGAGCTTGCGGAACTCCTCGATGAAATCCCGGATGTACCGCCGCGAGGTGTTGGGATCGATCCGCGAGATCTCCCGCTTGATGAGGGAGACCATCCGGCGGTGAAACTGGACTTCCTCTTGAAGCTGCGCTGTGGCCACGGCGAGAGACTGATTCAGCTGCTCTTCTTCTCGACCTTGCTTTCCTGGTCCTTCCCTTCGTCATCCGCCCCCGATCGGAGCGACTTGCGGAAATTCCGGATCCCCTCGCCGAGCCCCCTGCCGATGGCGGGCAGCTTGGCGGCTCCGAACAGCAGAAGGAGGATCGCCAGGATGACCAGCCACTCCGTGGGACCGATCTTGCCCATCTCTCGTCTCCTCAGCCTCCCGAAGGAGGCAGGATCTCCCGGTCGCTCCCCACCCGCCGCGTCACCTTCATGGCATCGAGGTGCTCCAGCAGCGGGATGGCATTCTTCCGGGAGGTGCCTGTCAACTCCTTGAAGGTGCCGATGTCAATGACTCGCCTCGAAGGCAGCAGATCCCAGAGGCGGCGCTTCAGCTTTTCGATCACCTGCGAATGGAAGAACCTGCCGTCACCCACCTTCACCAGGGTCCCCATCGAGAGCATCAACCTCATCACCCTCTCGGCTTTCTTGGCGTCCAGACCTCCGGACCTGACCAGGTCCTCCAGCACCGGAGGATTGAGCCCGTCGCGGAGGAATGCGTCCTCCAGGACGCGCATCATCCCGGAATCCTCCTCCGACAGCGTCACCGCGTGGCCGGCCAGGCTGACCCAGTCCTTCTGCGCCTTGACGGCGCCCTGCCTGGCGAGCCTCTCCATCACCAGCCGCGCTGTCTCGGGGGCCACCGTCTTGAGCGCCTGCTCGCGCAGCTCCTCGCGCGGCATCCCCTCACGCAGCGGGTTGGATCGATGGTATCTCCCGAGCGTCTCGGTCACCCTCGCCTCCAGCGCGACCGCCGCCTCGCGGCCGATGACGGTCGCCGGTCTCCCCTCCGAGCTGATGAAGACCGAGCCGTCCTTCGCCAGGGGCCGCAACAGATCCTCCACCTCGGCTGCTGTCCTCCCGGATCGGACCGCCAGCTCGGTGAGGGCGGCGCCCCCCGGCTCCCCTTCAAGATAAACCCTGAGGGCCTGCAGCGCATCAGCGGCCTCGAGCCGCGAGAGCCGCTCGATGAGGTCCCGACCCGCCGGCCCTTTGTGCTTGACGGGATGGGTGTCCAGGACAACTCCACCTCCGATGGTCACCGTGGGTGAGTAGCGACGGATGACGAACCGATCCGATGGGAGGCACAGTCCCGGTCTCTCGAGGCGGATCTGGGCGAACGTCTCGCCGCCGGGATCGAGCTGCCTGGGCGCCGCGCCCGCGCCTTCTCCCAGCAGCTTGACCCGAGCCAGCAGCTCGCAGGTCCCCTGATGAAATCGCACGCGGGCCAGATCCTTGAGCGGCCCCGGCGCCGTCGCCAGCAGCTTGAGCTTGACGTCCATCAGCGAGGAGCTGCGCATCTCCCCCGGTCTCGCGACGACGTGCCCTCGTGACGCGGATGTCGTGTCGATCCCCTGCAGGTTCACCGCGGTGCGCTGCCCGGCTCGAGCCTGCTTCACCACCGCCCCGTGGACCTGCAGGCCCCGGACGCGACAACTGGCTCCCTGGGGATAGACCGAGACCTCGTCCCCCTCGGAAATCTCGCCGGACACGAGCGTCCCGGTCACCACGGTGCCGAACCCTTTCGCGCTGAAGGACCGGTCCACCGGCAGGCGCAGCAGCGAGGAGGGCCGGCCCGGGTCGATCGATCCGGCCCCCAGGGCTATCGCATCCTTGAGCCGCTCCAGACCCTCACCGGTTCTCGAGCTGACCGGGACGATGGGGGCCTCGCTCAGGAAGGATCCCTGCGTGAACTCGCGGATCTCCAGCGTCCCCAGCTCCACCAGCTCCGGCTCGACCAGGTCGATCTTTGTCAGCGCGACGAGGCCGCGCGGCACGCGCAGCAGCGAGCAGATCTCGAAGTGCTCCCGCGTCTGGGACTTGATCGATTCGTCGGCCGCGATGACCAGCAGGACCAGATCGATCCCCCAGACACCGGCCAGCATGTTCTTGATGAACCGCTCGTGCCCGGGCACGTCCACGAAGCCGATGGTCAGACCGGACCCCAGCACGAGCGGGGCGAAGCCCAGGTCGGTCGTGATGCCCCGCTCCCGCTCCTCCTTCAGGCGGTCGGTGTCCACGCCGGTGAGGGCCTTGACCAGCTCGGTCTTGCCGTGGTCGATGTGTCCGGCGGTCCCAACGACGACATGCTTCATCGGGGTGCGCCCGGGCCGCGCGGGGGAGCTCAGCCCCGAATGCTGCGGATCTTGTTGAGCTCCTCCTCGTAGTACTTCCTGAAGAGGATGTCCCACTCCTGGCTCCCTTCCGGTATCTGGCGCTTCTGGGCGACGATCTTGACCCGGACCCGCCGCTCCAGCTCCTCGTCCCGCCTCAGCTCGGCCCGGAGCAGCTCGAGCACCTTGAGGCGCACCTGGTTGCGGTCGGTCCCGAAGGAGACGCCCGGCAGCCCGTCGAGGGCCTTGACCATGATGTGCGACAGGTGGGTCACCTTCTCGTGGCTCAGCTTCACAGGATCAGCTTCCGCTTTCGGACCAGCTCCGCCTTGATCATCTTGAACATCTCGTGATACTGGACGCCGCCGCGGGTCATCGCGTCGGAATGGCTCCTGAGGATCTCCCGGACCTCTTCGTTGAGCCGGTCCTCCACCATGAGATCCTCCGAGAAGGCGTTCCTCACGGCGGAGATGGCGGCCACCGGCTCTTCGGCGCGGATCGCTCCCTCTTGTACGAGACCCCTGACGATCTGTCCCGAGATGTGCTCCACCAGCGATGGGGGTAGCTTCACAGGGTGGAGTGTACCACCCACCCGGGCCGCGTGTGGCGGATGCGGCGCGTCAGACGCCGCGCGTCCGTCTCCCGATGCTCGTGTTGCTGATCCTGCTCAGCGGGACGCGGCGCTTCGCCAGTCGTTCAGGGCCCAGGAGTAGTCCAGATACTCGATCTTGGGGTTCGGGGGAAGCTCTCTTCCCAGATAGCGGGCGATGAATCCGACGGCGCCGCCCGGCTTGTTGGCGAAATCATCCCCGTACCACTTGAATACCGAGGACAAGTACAGAATGCCGGCCTTTTCGTCGAACCTGACCTTCTCGGGGTCGTTGATGAACTGGCGCGAGGCCTGTTCCAGCTCGAACTCGAGACGGTCCGGGTGATATGCCGCGGAGCGCAGCTTGGGGCAGCTCCGCGAGGCGCACACCAGCGCGAAATGCGCCCTGGGCTCCAGCAGCGGCCGGATGATCCCGTGCTCTATTCTGTCCAGTGTCAACCGTCCTCCTCCTATCGCATGCTCGATCCCGGAGAAGAAGCTCCACTTGCCGGGCTCCCCCACCTCGGTGACGCTGCGGATGGGGTATCGATCTATCACTCCCTTGATGGCCAGCGCGTTGTACGCGTTGATCCAGAACGCCAGACGCTCCTGCTGGCTCGAGAGGGCCGCCGGGTCGGTCGCCGCGAGCAGATCCAGATACCTCTGGAAATCGGCGTCCCCCTTCAGCGACGCGTAATCCACCAGGCCGTCGCGCACGTGCCTGCCCAGGGCGGCGTCGAGCTTGTCATGGGAGAGGGAGAAAGCCCCGGAGGGTCCGGCGAAGGTGGGGCTCTGCGGACTCAATGTCAACGCGGCGCCGACCAGCAGCGACAGCGCTTCTCTCGAGACGTTCTCAATTCGCATCGAGAACGGAATCCACCACCCGGAGCAGCTCCGCGAGGTTGAACGGCTTGCTGAGATAGGAGTTGCCGACCTCCTCGAAGAAGGCCTGCGTCTCGGGGCTGGCGGTGTCTCCCGTCGAGAAGATGATCCGGCGGGCCAGCGCCGGCTCCACCGAGGCCACGTGGCGGTAGAAGTCGCGACCGTTCATGTGGGGCATCTTCAGATCGGTGATGATCAGGTCGTACCGCCTCTCGGAGATCTTGGAGCGCGCCGTTCTGCCGTCACCTGCGGTCTCCACCTCGTGCCCGTGAAAACGCAGCGCCTCCACCATGACCTCGGCCAGCGCTGTCTCATCCTCCACCACCAGGATCCTCCTTCCCGTCGCCTGGGCCGGGCCCTCGCCGGCCCTGCGCAAGGCTGCGTTGGCGGCTTGGGACGCCTCCGGGACATCCTCCGGCGGATAGGGTCCCTCGGTGTCCTGGTCTACCGCCTGCTGAGAGGCGGCCGGCAGGTCCACGAGGAAGGTGGCGCCGGAGCCCGGCTCGCTGTGGGCGGTGATCGTCCCCCCGTGGCCGCGCACCGTGCTGTAGGCCAGGCTCAGCCCCAGACCGGTCCCCACGCCGGCCTCCTTGGTCGTGAAGAAGGGGATGAATACCCGCTTGAGGTTCTCCGGCGAGATCCCGGGGCCGTCGTCGGTGATCTCCACGATGACGCGGTCCCCCGCGTTGCGGCTCCGCACGGTCAGCGACCCCGGCCCTCCCCTCTCCTTGAGGGCCTGATAGGCATTGTGGATGATGTTGAGGAAGACCTGCTGGAGAAGGTGGTAATCCCCGGTGACGAGACGCAGCTCGCCGTCCAGGTCCTCCGTCACCGTCACGTCGTCCACGACGAGCTGGTGCCTGAGGATCTGGAGCACGGAGTCGAGCGCCGCGTTGATTCTCAGCAGCCGTCGCTCCGATTTCGGCGGGCGGACGAAGCCAAGCAGCGCCTGCACGATCTTCCGGCACCGGGTCGCCTCGGCATCGATCGCAGCGATCTTCCTCCGGGTCTTGTCGTCAACCTCCTGGGCCTGCAGGAGCTGGGCGTATCCCATCACCGAGCCCAGCGGGTTGTTCAGCTCGTGAGCGACCCCGGAGATCATCTCCCCCAGAGCGGAGAGCTTCTCGTTCTGCGCCATCTGAAGCTGAAGGACACGGGCCTCGGTCACGTCGGAGATGACCACCACCAACCCGTTCGCCGACTCGGACAGCCCGCGCACCGGCGAGCAGGTCACCGAGAAGACCTTCCCTTCGGCGGGCGCGTGGACCTCGAAGCTGCGCGGCCTGCTCTCCGGCCGCGCCAGCGTGGACAACAGGGGCTCGAGCGGGACCTCCCCGAGCCTCGCCAGAGATCGCGGGGAAGAGGAACCGGCCAGGACCGACAGGTGTGCCTGAGCCGCCGGATTCGACATGACGATGCGCAGGCCCCGGTCCAGCAGCACCACCCCATCCGCCATCGAGACGAGCATCGAGTGGATCTTGCTGGCCTCGGCCTCGCGCGCGGTGCGCATCCTGTCGAGGGTCAGCGAGGCCTGGTTGGCGATCGTGTAGACCAGCCTCATGGCCCCCTCGCCGAAGGCATCCGGCTCACGCGAGGCGACGGACAGTAGCCCGAGAACCTCGCCGCGTACGTACAGCGGCGCGTGCGCGACCGATTGAAGGTCCGAGCCGCGCTCCGCAGCCTCTCCATCGGCCTGCCGGAGCCGCGCCACGGTCACCGGTATCCGACCCACCTTCTTGCCCGAGATCCGCTCCACCTCGACCCTGGCGAGACGGGAGAAGGCGCGGACGGCCCGCTCCTGGGCGGGGCTGGCGAGCTGCACCGACAGCTCGCGATGATCGGGCAGCAGCAGCATGATGGAGCAGATATCGAAGGGCAGCGCACGATGCAGCGACGAGCCCACGAGGTGGAACAGGTCCTCGGGGCTGAGGACAAACCCCAGCGACCGGCTGACGTCGTATAAAAGGGAGATCTCCTGGGTTCTCTCTTCCACCCTGGCCTCCAGCTCGCGCTGGAGTTGGCTGGCTCTCAGAAACAGGCCGATCATCGGCATCGCTCCGCGCACCAGCCCGAGAGACTCCTCGCTCAGCCATAGCGAGCCTTCGGCCCTCAGAACGAGACAGCCCACGGGCCGAGCGTCGATCTCCAGCGGGAGGAAGGCCCAGGATCCGCCCGCCTTCACCAGATGAGTCCTCTCCGGAAGCGAGCCGGCGCGAGCGGGATCGTGGATGACGGCGGGCCGGCCCTGGCTCAGCGCCGCGCGCAGCAAGCTCCCCTCCTGCGCGGCCAGACGCGACGGGATCGGCCCGGGCGACCCGGATGGAAGCCACCGCGCCTCGTCCTGCTCAGTGTCCCGCCAGAGCATCCAGGCGTGACCCGAGATCAGCTTGGCGACCTCGTCGAGGGCCCCCCCGAGGGCGCCGGGTTCCGACGAAGCCGAGAGATGACCCGCGACCCGGGTGAGGAAGGACAGGCCCGCGGTAGCGACCCCACTGCCGGTGGGCTTTCGGGGCTCCAAGGGGTTCGCGGCAGTGGGGTCTGGCGGCATGCGGGGAGGATTCTAGGGAGATCCTCCTGCAGGTGTCAACGCAACCAAGGGTAACCAGGGGTAACCAGGGGTAACGGGTAACCAGGGGACGGTAGAATGACCAGCGGGACCAGCGGGACCAGCGGGACCATCGGGACCATCGGGATCATCGGGATCATCGGCTTGTCCATCAGCCGACTCAGCCCGCCGGCCCCGCCCCGCTCAGTTGGGTTTCTGCTTGGGAACCAGACTCAGGTGGTGGCGCATCGGCGCTCCCAGCTTCAGATCGCCGCCCAACCCTCCCGCCAAGATGGTGCCGGAGAAGCTCGGTCCAAGCGGTCTGTTCCTGAGAGAAACCGGGCGCGCCGGGCGCGGCGCCGAGGTGCACCGGATGGGCACCATCGATTCGCTCGGGACGTGCCCCTTGGGGGGGGACGAAAGATACCTGTGGAGAGCGAAGATGCGGCGGAGCTTCTTCTTGGCCTGGGCCTCGATCTGGCGGATCCTCTCGCGGCTGAGCCCCATCGTCTCGCCGATCTCCTTCAGGGTGAAGGAGGGTCCTCCCTCCATGCCGAACCGGTTCGCGATCACCGTCTTTTCCTGCTCGGTCAGCATGATCATCGCGGAGCGGATCAGGTTCTCGCTCTCGGTCTTGAGCAGCTCCTCCTCCGGGTTCACCGATGTGTCATCCACCAGGTAATCGCTGATCGGGATCGTCTTCTCGCGGCCCACCTTGTCGTCCAACGAGATCTCGCGCAGCTTGATCATGAGGATCTCGTCGATCTTGGAGATGGTGCTGTCCAGCCTGGTGGAGATCTCGTCGCGTCCAGGCTTTCGTCCCAGCTCCCTGGACAGGCTGGCCTCCGTCTCGCGGATCTTCTTGACCTTCTTCATCTGGTAGTTCGGGACGCGGACGAGGTTCGACTGCTCGGAGAGGGCCTTGAGGATCGACTTGCGGACCCACCAGATGGCGTACGTGATGAACTTGGTCCCTTTGGTGTGGTCATACCTCTGCGCCGCCTCGATCAGGCCGATGTTCCCCTCGTTGAGCAGATCCTCGAAGGCAAGACCGAGATTGCGGTACTCGTTGGCGATCTTGACGACGAAGGAGAGGTTGGACTCGACCAGCTTGTTCAGGTTGTCCTTGGTCCCGCACGCCTCCGCGGTGCGGGCGATCTCCATCTCCTGTTCCTTCGTGAGGATGGAGTACGCCCCGATCTCGGACAGGTAACGGCCAAGGCAGGAGTCTTTCTCGACGCGCCGGCTCATCTGATATTGAACCTCACATCACCGAAAGGGACTCCGTGGCAGGGGGGTCGAGGAGTCGGGAAGGTCAGCAAATAGAGAGTCTTGTGCAGTTTTTCGTCTTGACAGTAGTGATAGTTCGGAGTATTTTTCGGGCCAGGATGATGGGTGGCCTTGGCAACCATTGACGCTGCCTCCCCCCGAACCGTCTGCTCTCCCGGTGGACGAGGGAGAGTCTATGGTATGTAACCATGCTTGTCAAGGTTTTTTTGTTGCTGTAGCATAAGACATAACGGACGGAAATTCGGGCTCAGGAACACCAGCAATAACAGAGCCAACCCGGGAAGTTGGGAGTTCCGGGGTAGCCAGCTTGAGGAGTTACGGTTGTACAGGCTCGAGGGCGGTCTGGTGAGACGCCATCAGCTCCCCTTGGTCGGCAAGAGGATCCGGCAGCTCCGCAAGGACCGGAACCTGACCCAGGCCGACCTCGCGACGAGGGTCGGCATCCAACAGTCCGACCTATGCAGGATGGAGACTGGCGAGTACAAGGTCAGCCTCGAGACACTGTTCAAGATCCTCAACATCTTCGAGATGAACGTCGGGGAGTTCTTTCACGAGGTCGCTCCCGGCCAGATCTCGCCCAGTGAGGCCGAGCTTCTCCAGGCGTTCCGCAACCTGTCACCGGCGGATCAGAACGAGGTCCGTCACTTCATCAAGTTCATCGAGCAGAAGTCCCGGAGAGCTCGCCGCAAGAAATAACGGCGCGCCGTGTTCGCGACATGGGTGCAACCCGCCGACTCACACGAAGCTCCTTCACCCGCCTGATCGCCCAGGGCTCCACCTCGCTCAGGAAGGGGGACCTCGACCTCGCGCTGCGGCTGTTCGAGTCGGCTCTGGGACAGGCGCGGCACGGAGGCGACCCGGAGAAGGTCAACAAGGCGCTCGGGCACATCTCGACCTGCCACCTCGAGATGGGAGAGTACGAGAAAGCCTCCAAGGGTCTGCGCGAGATCATCCTGCGCAGCACAGACGACGAGACGATCTGCGGCGCCTCCTACAACATCTCCATCGCGTTGAGGCGGCAGGGCAAGTACCAGAAGGCGTTCCTGTACGCGAAGCGGGCCTTCGACAGGAGCCGTGCCCTGGGCAACATCAGCTGGATGGCCCGCTGCCACAACCTGATCGGCAACATCTACCTGGTCCAGAGCCATCTCGACAAAGCGCTGAAACAGTACCAGAAGGCGCTCGCCCTCAGATTCAAGGAACCGGAGCTGAACCAGTTCTCCATCGCCATTCTCAAGGACAACATCGGTTACTGCCAGCTCCTGCAGGGCCGCTACGACGAGGGGATACGAAGCGTCCGCGAGGCGCTGGATCTCGTCACGGCTCTGGGGAGCAAGAAGTGCATCTGCGAGTGCGCCCACGACCTGAGCTTCGGGTACATGCAGCTCCGGCAGCTCGACCAGGCCGAGGTGTACGGAATCCAGGCGCTCGAGATCGCCGAGGCGGAGGGGTACAAAGAGATCATCAAGAACTGCTACTACCTGCTGGGAGAGATCAACTATTTGAAGGGGGACGAGCAGAAGCGGGACTTCTACTTCTACAGGCTCCAGGAGATGTACCCGCACCTGCCTTTCCTCAGGGACTTCCTCTGCGCGTTCGACGTCAGCAAGATCATCGCCCTTCGCTTTCCTCAGTAGATATGGAGACCGGCTTGGGGAGACGACACAGCATGACCCGACCGGCGATGGCGGCGCTCGGCGCGGCCCTCTTCGTCCTGGGCGCCGGCGTCCTGATGGCCGGTGTGACCGTGGTGGACGGCGAGGGTCACGTGCTGACCGTGCAGATCCAGACCGACCCTCAGAACCCGTCATTGCAGGGACTGGTGATCGTGGATGCGGGACCCCAGGGAACGACCACGCAATGGATCAACTCGACCTTCGATTCGACGGTCGATATCGACCCCCACATCACGCTGAACCCGCACGACGGACAGCCTGTGGTGGTCTGGAGTCGCCAGACGTCCGGTGGCTCCGACCTCGAGCTGGCGATGACGCGCCGGCTGAGCGGCGGCGCCTGGGGGCCCCTCGACATCCTGACGAGCAACCAGACTTCGGACGTCGAGCCGAGGCCTCTCGTCGACGCGCAGGAGAGGGCCCATATCGTCTGGTGGCCGTCCGGCGCCGGCGGCTACGTCTATCTGCAGAGCTTCGACGTCCGGACCGGTCAGCCGCTGGGCCCCACGCAGCGGCCTTTAGAGCCGCTCAACCCCGTCGGTCGAAGAGCCAGAGGGTCCGGTGGGTACGGCGACGTCGGGGGCAACGACGACCCCTGGGTTGGAGGATTGACCAACAAAGCCTCAGCCTATCCCTGCGGCCCCAATCCTGCCGCCGCGCCGGAGCACGGTCTGGTGATGGCGTGCGGCCAGCCGGTCCCCTACCAGCTCTCCTCGTGCCGGCTCGTGCTCGGAATCTATGACGGCACCGCCTGGAGACAGACTGTCGCGGACCTGAGCACGGCCCCGCTGGGAGGCACCAGCGTGGTCCAGATCGTCCAGGCGCTGGCCAACGCCCGCTGCCAGTAGCTGCCACAGCGGAGCCTCGAGCGGTTCCTAGGAGCCCGTCCGAGTCATGGCCCGGGTCGCGTTGCGAGCGCCGCGCCGTTGGATGCCAGGAGCCGCGACGAAGGCGACCCTCTGGGTCGCG
>Ga0187893_10012295_pt1 | contig 12172 bp, 18 predicted proteins | sample MA1701074metaG_FD_139574 | JGI IMG/M metagenome (GOLD analysis project Ga0187893, IMG submission 139574) | White microbial mat communities from a basaltic lava cave in the Kipuka Kanohina Cave System on the Island of Hawaii, USA - MA170107-4 metaG ... | reverse complement strand
TTTCAGGTTCGCCAAAACCCGCCATTTCTTCGCCTCGCTAGGGAATTGCCGGGCCTGATAGAGACAGTACCGCTCCCCCTCTTCCGTGTCATATTCGTCGTCTTCTGCCAACAGCGGGCTGTCTTCGTCAACCCGACCGACCTGAACCGCAATCTGTTCGTCAGTCAAGTTATACCGCTTTCTGTCCTTCATTGCAACGGCACGATAGCCTGTTTCCGTGATGGCAATGATGACGAAAGTGCGTGCGCCGAACTCTTCCGTGGTATTTACCACGTCACGCACTTTGAACTTTCTGTTTATCGACATGGCATCCACTTCCCCTCATGGTCCTGGTTGTTGTATACCCGAAAGCCTGTACCCGACCGTATCAACTTCACCTTGCAGGTTTCATCGGCCTCTGGCTTATAGGGATATTTGCCATCAATCACCCAACGATCCCCATGCTTGCTGAGAGCGTGAATGGTCACGAAGATATACGGCAACTTCGTGTCGGGGTCCACCAAATATCCGGCGATGGTGGGAGCATCGACATACTCACTGCCTCTCCACTGCCCGGTCGTCGGCGCTGGGTTGCGGTTACTCCAGTGGACGAGAATAACCATGACGATGACAAAGAGAATAAAGAATAAAATAATGGTTGCCATACCCGATACGAGCGGCGGCACTGTCTGAGCAAATATCATGAAAGTTCTCCGTTGGGAAACAAATGACCCAACCCCTCGATAAACTTGTCGAAATCGAGAGTGACGTTCGCCGCCTGCGTTTTGTTGTCTTCTCCGGTGTAGATCGTCACCAGCATATTGTCGTGGACCGGACTGCGGCGAAACACAATACTTGCAGTTTCATCGCCCAGGCGAGTCAGTTTACCCCAAATCTTGAGGACAATATCTTCCTCGGCCCGGAGCCGCTTGATGGCCGGGATGAACTCTTCTTCGTCCACGACCAGATGGGATTTTGCGCTGACCACGCTCTGCAACTCATCCTCTTTGCTCCAAAGAATAAGCGTGATTGGCTTGTCCCATTGCATTCGCTTGGCCTTGGGATCGAACCGATGTGCGCTGTCGGGAACGCTGTCCATGCCAATCCACAACCGGCCCACGGTTAGGTTGCCCGGCTCGGTGTTCAATACGTTACGGCCCCGGATAGTCACCGGGTTGATAGGCATTTTCTTTCCCAACTTCTGAATGAGTTCATGCACGTTCTTCACCGTGAAGATCGCCTCGATGCCTTCGAGCAAGGCGGGAATATCGGAAGCGTATTTTTGGAGATTTCCCAAAACCTTGTCGATGATCGCTTCGGGCGTGGTGGGAACGTCAGCGGGCTTGATGTAGCGCAACCCGATCTTATGGAAGACATGACTGTTGATGTTTTCCACTTCGGAGTTGAGCCAGTCCGGGCGACAGCCAACTAGCTCCAGAGTCCTGCCGGACTTGTTGACCTGGAAGATCGCTCCGTCTCGTGGATAAATGGCGTAGCCACCGTCCTTGAGCAGCGAGATATAGTTCTTGGCCCAATCTACCCAGGCTTGTTCAATTTTCATGACTTGAGTTCCTGATGGTCGGCGTTGAAGCCGACAAGCACGATCTCCGGGACCGGCAACTTGGCGGCTATGTATTGTGCCTCAAGGCGGGCCTTGGCATCGTGAATCTCTGGCTCCTGCGCCTTGTAGTGGGTCACGTCGTCGTCATTTTCTTCAAAATCACTATACACGACGAAGCGGTTTGCCTTGACGAACCGCAACTTCCAATACTTTGGGATATTCTTCAAGACTAGCTTGTTGCCCTCTTCCTTCACGTCGTCCTGCATTGCAGTGATGGCGCATATCCGCTGAATGCTCATATGGTTGTCCAGATGAGCCTGGAATGGCTTATGGTGCGTAAACTTGAGAACATGCCGAACGTGACTGTCCGACTGAATCCAACTCGAATATCCAACCTGTTCCTTGACGTATGCGGTGACAGCCTCCCCGCCGTAGTCGCCGCCCGAATTCTCACACCACATACGGAAAATGCGCAGGCCAAATTGTTCCAAACTCCTGGCGGCAATACCGTTCACCGCCTGGAAATAACCCTCACTGGTTGGCCCAAAGTCGGTCTTCATGGCTGATTATACCATGCTTTTTGTCGGTTGTAAATCAGAATAGAATCTCGTTAGGATCATCTTCCTCTTGACCGCCCTTGAGGTTCGGGGCCTGAATTTGGTAGACGGCAGCGATTTCGTTAAGCACTTGTTGAGATCGCCGAACGCTTGGGTCTTCCTGGTTGCGGAAGGTGTGAGTTTCTTTGGAAAACACCAAACTGATGATAATATCCAAGAATACGGATGCCCTATCTTCGCCGGATAGTGCAGCGATACGATTGAGCATTTGTTCGGCTTCCCGGACATTGAACTTATGCGTGGTCATTTGAACCCTTGATGGCGATGTTGTCCGTCACGAGCGCCATTGACACGAACGAATACGCCCGCCTTTTCATCGAATACATACTGCGGGACTTTGCCGACAAACGACCTACCATGAAGCATCGGGTATACATCCAGATAGGTAAGAATCCGCCGCTTGTGATATTCCGGGCCGAAACAATCGGGGTCATCGTGCCAAGCGTCAATGAATGCCTTCACGTCGCCTTCACACTGCAATTTGTATGCCCCCCGTATTCACCGGCTGCATCATCCTGCCAAGCAATGTAGGCATGGCCGTCAGTGAAATACTCCTGCCCCTCCCACACGGCTCGCTTGTCGCCACGCTTCTCAAGCACGGCAAAGCCTCGGTACTCAGCGACAATGGCATAGTATTCAGGATCGTCGTTGGTCATGGGATTTCATCCACAGTTGGGGCAATCGTCGTCGTAGCTGCTTCCTGTATCAAACTCCTGTTCATCCTGGCCATGAGGCCCGGAAAAGAATTGCTGGCCGATAGCCTGCGCCAGCGGGTCGCCCAGGGTTGCCAGTGATTCCAGAAGGTCCACGACCATCTGCCGGGCTTCGATCACGTTGATGGCCTTGTCCTCGATCCGCTCGTCCTCGGCCCCGAAGGACACTAGGACGGCGGGAGTCGGCCCCTGGCCGGTAAACGGCAGGAGACACGGCTCGGCATTGATGAATCGGGCGGGCTTGACCGTGAAAGCGTGCATGGCGTTCTCCATGTTAAAGGTATTCCCATAAGCATAGAGAACCGGGTCATTTTTTACTTCGCTTGCCAATGAGTTTGGCGACAATCTGATTCATCAGCGGCAATAAGGCCGATTCATCGGAAGTCGCCCTATTGTACTCCCAGGCAATCCCTCTTACGCTCAAGAGGCAGTGTATTGTGGCCCTGCCATCAGTGAAGGTCCACACCCAATTACGATGGCGGTAGGTCACGGTGATTTGCTGACGCCCAAAGACTTGCTTGAACAACTCAAGACTGCTGCGCACTCCCGCTCGCTCGTGGTGTTCCCACAGCGGATCAGTGGCATCCAAGATCGCTTTTGGCCCCACCGCATTCATCAGAGCGTAGGTGTTGCCCTCGTCGTATTTAACTTTGTTCACTTGCATATTGGTTCTTTATAGCCATCCCCGATATGCAAAATATGCAATCGAGGTCAGTATTGTGCCGATAGAAAAGGCTTGAGCCTGCTCTAGCCCGATAACATCGGTTGCCAGTCGTGGCAGTTGTAATTGCGCAATTGCATAGGCCAACAGTCGAGCCAGCTTCACAAAGGCCCAACTTACCAGTCGAGCCAGTTTCACAAAGAAATTGCTTGCCACTTGGCTGGCCCGCTTGCAGTCTTCTTCTGATGTAAGCAAAACAGCAAGCGCCATGAGTATGCCCAACAACGCAAGGATGGCCAAGAGAGGCAAAATGCAAATACATTCACATTTCATGCAACACCTTCCGCATATTGGCATTCACGAAGAAGTAGCAGCAGTTTGCTCATTTGCTTTCAGTTTGTGCCAGACCCACGGCTTCCCGTAATGAGTTCCTTTTTCATGCCGTTCGTACAACTTATCGGCATTATCCACAATAGAGGACGGAATCAATACGGTCTTTTTATTGACACGGAAGGCCCCCGGCAGCGTTCCCTTGCGGAACCTTACTGAGAGCGCCATTTTCGTCAACCCCATCTTCTCAGCGGCCTCGGTGAGCGTGTAATAGCCGTGCGGCTTCAACTTGCTCGAACCACCGAGAATGAGATTGTATTCATCAGCCCAGCGGCGCAATACCTTCGTGGATACGCCCAGCTTTTTGGCGAGCCTCGATGCACCAATCTCCTGAATATCCTTGGCCAACTCTTCCTTGCTCGGCTTACGAAGGTCACACCTGGGCATGTCTCCAAAATAGTAGACGTACCACTTCTCCAACGTCGTGTAGTAGACGCCTAGAGATTCTGCCGCCTTTGTGATCGAACGATGGGTCAACATAGCTGCCACTACCACTTCCCTTTGTGGTATTGGCAGCTTCGGCCCACTCTTAGCACTGCCCATAGAAATCACCCTGACTTCTTGGAAAATTCAAATTCAAACGTCGCCTCGTATGTCTCGTTGTAGGCTGGCTTGTCATATTTGACTTTCCAACCCGCCTTTCGATACAACGATTCAACGTCCAGGTAGTGCCTGTCGTTTTATGTCCAGCTTGGAAGCAATCAGATTGGCAACTTCTGTTTGTTTGATCGTCGCCGAATGCCCGTTCCAATGCTTTGCGATCAACTCGTTGAAGGCGTCGAACACTTCGTCGGGAATCGCTTCTTTTTTCGCCTTGGTAATTTCTGACGGCGTGATTGGTTTTGACATTTTTCCTCCAGCATCACAGCGAGCGGAAACACAAGTGGCAATTGCGCCAAAAGTATCGCCGCAACCCACCACGGCGAACCGCCTCGCAAGACAACGTAAGCCGCAGGCAACCAGCAACCAACATACAAGTAGAAGTTGCGGTTGCGATATTCATTCTTGAGTATTTCCCAATACATGCTTCCTCGCAACTATGGGGAGGTTGGCCTCCCCATAGCCTTTTAGTTGAACAATACCGGGTACTTCTTGCTGAGTTGCCGATGGTAGCGAGTCAGCATGTAGTATGCGGCCTCGACTTCCTGATCGGTTTCCAACCCAGCAGACAGCAACCAGTGAGCCACGGAAGCGTCCGGCTTATTGAAGCCCTGGTTGTCCCAAGTCACTGCCCCGTCACACACGGAGAGCATAAACTTGAAGGATTCCCGGACGGCATCCACACGCTCCAGTGTAAGCGGCAGAGCGGCGACCTTGAGCCGTGCCTTCTCCCGGCTATGAATGGTCCCCACCTTACCCTTCGCCGTAGCCTTACGCTCGGCCTCGGCCTGCGCCTTACGCCCGGCAATATCCTTCTCGGCCTTGGCGACCAGAACCGACATGCGAGCCTGGAACTCTTCCTCTGTCTCGCCCGTGGCATCGTCAGTACGGGCAGCGCCACCGGGCAGCTTCTCGCCGACCACCGCCAAGTCGATGGACTTGATGATGGTGTCGATCTTGTCCACCAGCAAGTTCTGAACGTGCAGGTCCAGAGGGTGATTGCTCACCATGCGAACAATTTCGACCTTATTGGACTTCTGGCCAATACGAGCCAGACGATCCTCGGCCTGCCAGTTGGCAACTGGTTGCCAGTCCAGGTCGATGAACAGACCCTTCCAAGCGTGAGTCAGGTTGATGCCAACGCCGCCAGCCTTGATGCTGACGCCCAGCCCCTTCAACTGACCAGCCTGGAATGCCCTGACGATTTCCTGACGCTTCTCCGGCTTCGTGTCGCCGGTAATCACAGCCCAACCTGGACGCCCCAACAGGGCGTCCAGCGGGGCCAAATGGACGCTGAACACCACCAGCGGAACACCCTGTTCCTCGGCGTTCTCGACATATTCCAGCATGGCCGGGATACGGCTGCGGGCCAAACGCTCACGAATCTCGCTGAACTTCTCGAACGGCGGCAACTCGCCAACTTCGAGAGCGGTTCCCCATTCTTCCCACAAGGCATCGAGCGCCTTTTGGAGTTGCGGGTCGGCCACGCCAACCAACAAGTTGGTGTAGGTCTTGGGCGGCAGATCGGGCAATACTTCCGCCCGGAGGCGACGGAGCATAACCCGGCGAAGCAATTCAGGAACGATGGGCTGAGGCTTGCCCCATACGATCTTGCTAATGCCGCCACGACGGGTGTGGACGCTTTCGGTGTAAGCGTTGAACAATACCTGGAAGCGTTCCCAGGTTCCGAACACTTCCTTCGCCAGACCGAGAACGTCCAACACGCCGAACAGGTCTTCGGGGCGATTAGACAGCGGCGAGCCGGTCAAGCCAGTCAGCTTGTGGGCCAGCTTGACGAATTCCTTCACCTTACGGCTGCGGGCCGCTTGACGGTTCTTGTAGTCATGCGCCTCGTCAACAATCAGGTTAATGTTGGCAGCTTGGGTGTGACGCTGCTTGAGGCCATCCCGATAGACCTTGAGACGGTCCCAATACGCTTCCATGCGCTCGCCCTTGTTTTTCTTGGGCGTATTGAACTCGTCCGGGATGATTTCCGGGTTGACGATGACCACTTCGCCATCGCTCGGCCAACGGAAGCTGCCGCCGCCGTTCAATACGACCGGCTTGAGATCGGGACGCCACTTATGCACTTCGTCCTGCCAGTTGTACTTCAACCCGGCCCGGCAGACAACCAGAGCGGACCCGTGCGACGTAGGAATGCCCATAAGGGACTGCACGGTTTTGCCCAGGCCCATCTCGTCGCCCAGGAGCGCCCTGTCCTTGTGAGCGAGGAAGTTCACACCTTCCACCTGGAAGGGATACAAGCCAGCATTGGTAGCGTTCTGTGCTTCCTCGGTGACGGTAATGGTGCGAAGAGACGGGGCAACGTCCAGGCCAACCCGGTCGGCAACTTCGAGAATGCGGCGACGGTCAGCCATATCGAGGCTAACGGACCACCAGCGGTTCGCCTTGTCCCAGCGAGCGCCGGGCATGGACTTGATGAGATCGAGATTTTGCGGTTCGTAGGGCGTGATGACCTTGCCATCGGCTGTCAGAACACGGCGGGCAGCGGGCGCAGCTTGAATACGTTCAGGAACGCACTGCTTGCACCATACAACGTAGCGGTTGTTGATTTTCTGCGTGAACCCCTCACCCGCATTGACACGCACCTTGCAGGTCGGATTGTTGCATGAACCAGGATACTTGTTCGGAAACATTTCAACCTCTCTGGTTATATCCATCGGAACACCAGTGTAGAGAGGGAAGTTGCTCCGTACTTCGTTTCCTCGTAGGAAAAATCCGACTACAAGGCCACGTCGTTACTTGGCGAGTTTGGCCCCACCCGACTCGAATACGCTGGCGTAGCTCTCTTGAGCCTCCAGCAACTCCCGACGCTGACGAATCAGGGTATCGGGGAAGGTGTCGGGATTCTTGAATCCCTTGCCCTTGGCGTAATCCACCACGGCCTGCCGTAGCAACTCGTAGTCGTTGTTGACCGTAGGCTGGTCCACGGCTGCGGCGACGGCGGGAAGCCCCTCGTGTCCTTTCCGAAAATGCGTTCCACCCGGCCCGAAATTGCCGAACCCCATACGATCCTCGGCCTTCGCCTCGGCCTTCGGGACCAAGGTGTATTGAAGGCCGTTCTTGACGATCTGGCCACGCTCGGTCATTTCGTACAGCTTCTTGCGAAGAACGTCCAGGAAGTCGGCGGCACGGCTGACATATCCGGCCTTCTTGATCGCCTTCTCCAACTCCCGGTCGCTGAGGCCGTTCGGAGACGCCTCCAAGATGACGAGAATGAGTTGGGTCAGCGAGACTTTGTTTTGCTCACGGGTGAGGCGGGCGGCGTTGATTCGGTCATCCTTCGCCTTGCGGATTTGACTTCGGACCTGATAAACGTGCTGCGGGTCCACGGTTACGCCACGCTTCCGTAACTTGTCGGCGACATCTTGCGCAGAGGCATCGAAATCCTTTTGCAGTTCTTCCTTGATCCAGTCGGTACGGTTCTTAGGCATCGTTATCTCCCCATAGGAAAAATTGTGGTGTACAGCCAACTCAGAGGGTATTCTACCGTTTTTTCCGTCTGTTGTAAAGCCAATTCAGCAATTTACACATTCGCCTGCGAATACGCTTCTGCCGCAGATATTCCTCGTAATGATGGTGTTGGTCGTGCCAGTCGAGATAATCCTCGACTTTCTTTTCTTCTCCCTGGCACAAAATCCTGCCATCAGATGCCCTCACCGTCCATGTACCAGTCTGCTCGTCGTACTCCATTTTTCTCGTTGAAGATTTCACTTGCTGTCCTTTTCCAGTAGCCGGAGTAAGTAAATGGTGGAAGTTCCCAAGCGACGAATTTGCCCCATACGGGGTGGAGCAATGCAGCCCCTTCATCTTTGTGATCTCGATCTTGGACCTCGATACCAAGGTCGCCCAGCCTTGATCTAATAGAATCAGACTCTTTGAACTCCTTTCTGGTTCGGTGGTATTCTCTAAGAATCAACAAATAGTACACCATCTCGTTGATGGTGTCCTTCGCCCATTGCTGGGGGACAATGTTCCTGGGGCCTTCGGCGGCGTAATCTTTTGTTGCAGGAAAAGCATCGTGGTCGATCAGTCGAATGATAGCTTGTATTGTTTCAAAATACCATTCCTTGTGTGGCAATATCCGACCGATGAATCCAGGACGCTTGACGTTGTAATGCGGTTTGCCTGGAACAAGTTCATCAACATACCCTGGTTCCGACAGCCGACTGCGGATTTCCGACTCAGTGATAAGTTGCCAACGCTTGTAGTTGGTCTTATCTTCGACGTATGCTGCCCATTGTGGGACGTAGGGGTTCATCGGTGATTCAATATGGCCTGCGGGTTCCTTGCCAGCTTGCGCTGCGCCCACTTGATGATCTTGTCCTTCCACTGAAAGTAATGCGTGATGGCTTCCTTCGCCGTGTCGTAACGAATCCTATTCAGGATATTTCCTCGCCGTCGTTCCCAAGTCCAGATGCCGCCCTTCGTGAGACACATGCCGCCCTCACGGATGGCCCAGCGAGTAATGCCGCCCTCACGGATGGCCCAGCGAGTAATGCCCGTCTCGGCATTCAATACCGCTTCAACCTTGACGTTGTGATGGTAGGCGTCCCGCCATTTGTCCGACCACAGCCTACCATTGACGATGGGCAAAGGTCCACAATCGTAGGAAGCTGCGATGAGCGGCATGTACGCTTCAACGTCGCTAGGGTCCACGATTTCGAGGCCATGTAGTTTCATACGTCCCTCTCTTCGATCACGTCGCCCACGTCAGTCATGTCGATATTGACTTCGACGTGGCGTAGCTGGAACTCGTCGCTGCGATGAATGGAGATCGACTCCCACTTGTAGATGCGGCAGTTGGGAAACCGGGCCTTCAAGGTATTCTTGATCCATTCCCGGTTGTTCGGGTTGTCGAGTACATACGGCTCGCTGCCATCGTACACGATCTGCAACTCACGTCCCAAGGACTCACGCTTGGCGTCCAGCTTCGCCTTAGCCGTCACTGGCTTCTCTTCCATCGTACTGATATGTCGCTCGACGCCAATGGAGAATTCGACCTGGAACGAAGCGCCACGAGAATGGGCCTGAATGCTGGACTTACTGTAAGTAAATCCCAGGTTTTGCCACCAGTTGTAGATGGTGCGGTCCATGTGGTACAGCTTGAGGCCAATAGCCTCCACGGTGACGCCCTTGCCCAACTCGTCACGGAGACGATGATTCTCCATGTTGGCCTGTCGGAGCAGGGACAGGCGAAGTTCATCTTCTTGTGCAGTATCAGCCTCAGCGCCGAGAGTATTGCCCAACTGACGAAGATCAGACCGTGCGATGCCCAGGGTATTGTACCGGGTGCTGACAACGGCGGTATCCTTCTGAATCCTCTCCCCCAGATACGACAACGCTCCCATCACACTATTGATTGCCTTGAGTGACGTGGCCTTGGCGTCGGCGTCCAGAACCAACGGCTCATCGCTTCCGTGGTTTTCTGTCGGACGAAGAGGGCTGTCGTCCTCTTTTACCTTTATCTGCTTTCGCTTGAGTTTTGGCATCGCTGATCTCCTGATTGTGTAACCTGACTATATGTTCCGCAATTTCTTTGCTGGGACACTCGACAACGACCTTGGTGGTTCCGTCAAGGATAACAGCAAAGTCGCCGTGGCCCATGCCACGATCCTTGAACCCTACAGCCCATAATGGTGAAAGAATTGCCTGCTGCTCTTTGTGATATTGAGCAAGCATTTCATCCATCCACTTCTTGTCTCGTTCGTCTGCGCATCGTTGACAAAGTTGAAGCGGCCCCCGACCTTCACGTTCGATGGTCCTGACAATGCCACGGTTCTTGCAATAACCCTTCTTGTTGCCATTGACGAACCCAATAGGGTTATTGCATCGCATAAGCTTCGGATTCATGTTTACTTCCAATCATCCCCGGCTTGTCGATTGAATGCCGCAATGAGAGCGTCCCTCACTTCATCGAGGTTCGTCTCATCCCACTTAATCACGTTCGGGTGAACGAAATCTCTGTTGCTTGGAGTCACGGGCATAATGCCAAGGCCACGGGGCCGAGTTTTCAGCCAACGCAGCATGTAGTCGGGGAAGTCATCGTAGAGGACTTTGCCGTACACCATGCCCTTATCGCTGGTGATATGGATGTCAATATCCTCAGCAATATGGTGCTGACACCATTCGACTTTTTCTTTCCACGCAATAGCCGCCCGTTTCGGCCCCTTAGTGAGAATGTGCGGTTTGAAGCCAATCTCGGTAGCCATCTTGAGGACTTCCATGCCCGCTGGAATGGGTTTGAGCCGACACCACCAACCGTGCGATCTCTTGATGCTTCGCAAGCGAGCCTTGATGTGCGGCAATTCCTCTTTCTTGAGGAATTCGTGCAGCGTCTCCCTGGTAAGGACTTCCTCATCAGGACCAGCCAACGCATTGAGACTTTCCAGCATGGCCCCGTCGTAATCGGCCAGAGAACCGTCCATGTCGAACAAGGCGATATTGGCCCCTACTGAATAACCACTTCGCAGTTGTTCCAGCACCATGACATACATGGCTTCGTAAGATGGCGTAATCGGACCCATCGCCCGCCATGCCTCCAGGCTCATGCCCTGTGGAGGGATAGCGGAGTTGAGAACCATCAGATCGGCGATCTTCTTCGCCGTGGCGTTGATTCCTCTCATCAGTCCCACCATATCCTTACTTCGCCCTCGAACCCGCCGTAAGGCGTCGGACGATGTTTGCTGTATGTTCCACTGTGCATCGGGTCGCTATCGTAGACGGTCCTTTTCAGCAAATCGTACTCGCTGGCCTTCAACTTGCCCCGTGTTGGTAACTTTGTCTTGCCGGGTTGAACGTAGATGCACACGCTGCCTTCACGAGCCAACGTCACCTTGCAGTCAGACGGCAGAAGCAATAGCTGACGCCAGGAGAACTCGTTGTAACCGTCAACCAATTGCTTCATGATGGCGGCAGCGATCTTGGGCGTAACAGGCTTGCTGGCCCGGAAGCCCAAGTTGCGAACTTCCATCGACAAGTCGGCCAATGCCTCGAAGCGGTCCTCGTCGGAAAGCGTAGTGTCGCCCTCGCCACGATGGAAACGCCCATCGAGCGGTCCACAGTCATCGTAGGCTTTGGCAACCTCGGCGAAGATCGGATGATCCTCAACCTTCGGTAGCCTTACGGCCAATTTCGTCTGCTTCGTCATCGGACTTGCCTTCCCGCTTTGCGGCGTAAAAAGCCATAGAACCTTTTAGGAGTTCCATACGAGTATCCCGAAAGTCCTGCCATTCCTTCCCGGCCTTTTCCGGGTCACGCCATATCTGCTCAATGGCTTGAGCAAGCTGACCGACCCGACCATAACCGTGGCGCTTGCACAGTAAATTCATCAGCGTGATAAGTTGCTCGTCCTCAACGTAGCCAGCCGTGCCTTCGGGCCAGCTATTGAGACATTTCAGTTGGTCATCGCTAAGGCCGTTCGTCAAGCTCCCGTTCATCAAGCACCCCAAACGTAAATGCCGTTTCCCTCTGGCTCCATTGTCCTGGTGAACAGCCAAGGGAACTTGAATACTCTGTGCGCCCGCTGACAGATTCGTTTATCCCCGTGCGAAAACTCGTTGCCGACGATGATGTATGCTTTTACTTTTGGGATCAGGGCGATTTCATCGACGCCGAACAGAGACGAGCC
>Ga0187893_10012294_pt1 | contig 12173 bp, 13 predicted proteins | sample MA1701074metaG_FD_139574 | JGI IMG/M metagenome (GOLD analysis project Ga0187893, IMG submission 139574) | White microbial mat communities from a basaltic lava cave in the Kipuka Kanohina Cave System on the Island of Hawaii, USA - MA170107-4 metaG ... | reverse complement strand
CTCGCTGTGCCGAGATTGATTGACCGATCGCCGCCGATGAACCGATGGACCACCGCATACGCGACCCCGGACCGCCGCGACTTCCCCTCCGATCCCGTTACTTTCCGCAGCTTCGGAAACTTCGCTCGATAGAGTTCCGCCATGATTGACCTACTCTCATCTATGCCGGGATCGCAACCCCGCGCTTGACCGCACCCGTTGTCGCGCGCGTCGTAGTCGATACGGAGTCTTCACTTTCATCGCCCCCGACTGTTCCGTTTTCCGCCCTTCGCCTGCTTCAATGCTCGTTCAATCCGCGCTATCGTCGCGACACTCGGCGAATGCTGTCCGCGCTCCAGCCGACAAAGAGTTTCGTTGCGAATGCCCGCCAGCTTCGCCAGCTCCAATTGCGTGAGTCCCGCTTCCACCCGGCCCCTGATGATGTTCCGAGCTAAGCTCGCCCGCGCATAGTCCACCGCCGGGTAGTTTCCATCCGCGTCGGCTTTCGGCAGCGGCGGCAGCTCGGCGGCCTTTGCGAGTTTGGTCAGCCGGTCATAATCCCCTCGCGGCAGAATTACATAGTCCCGCCCGTCCAGTTTGACGCTTGCCAGTCCCATCGCTCTAGCCCTCATAGAACCCGTCGCGGTGTCCAACCTTTTCGACGATGATGCAATTGCCCTTCACGCGAAACTGTATCCGATAGTCGCCGGTCCGCACTCGGAACCGCCCGGCCAGCTCGCCGGTCAGCGCCTTAACCCCGCTCACCGCCGGGTAATCACGCAACCGCTCAAACACCCGGATCATCCGACCTTGGATCGTCATCGGCAGCCGGTCGAATTCCCGCGCCGCCGACGGTGTTACTGTTACCTCCATGCGCGTTTCATCGTAGCACACTTTGATACCTCCGTCAAGTGCATTTTGTTGAATTGATATCGCCGGGAATGCACGGGCCCGCACCCAGGACGTACCGATGGGCGTCATTCCGTTTCCCGGTTCCGAGCTGGACCCACCGCCCGGCCTTCGCCCCGGCTTGTAGGTCGAGCTGCAACGTCCGCTTGCCCGGCCTGACCATTCCGCCGTCCGGCCACGATTCGCGTAATTCGTCGGCGGTCACTCCCGGCCCCTCGCTCGGCAAAATCTCGGCGATCGCGTCCAGCCGATCCGCTTGCTTCGCATCCGCCTTGGACCCCACAAGGCGGTATCCGTCGTCGGCCAGCTCGACCACCACCTCGCCCGGCGATTCATCAAAGCGCGATAACGTCGTCAATGTTCGCCGCCGATCGTCGCGGTTGTCGGGCGTGAAGCGTCGCAGTTCCACGATCACGTCCACGAAACCCGGCAGCGCTCCCGATCCGCGCGACGCCTGTCCCTCGCCGCCGTCGCCCTTGCGCGGATGGTGCGTCAACAGCACCGCCGCGCCCGCCTCGGTTACAGCGTGCAGCGGAAGCAGCGCCGCCAACACGTCGGACGCGGCATTTTCATCGACGACGGGCCATAACGACGGCAGCGTGTCGAAAACGACCACGCCGTACCCGTTGGTGCGAACCAGCCCCGAAATCGCCAGAATGAATCCTTCCCATTGCGCCAGCCTGGGACGCACTTTGAACGGTCGGGTCAGCAAGTGAACATGATCGCCGATCCGCAGCTCGTCGCGCCGCCGCCGCCAGAGTCCGGCGCTTTCCTCTGTGACCACTAACACGCGGGCGGGGTTCACCGTCCCGGCCAGCTCCCCACCCTCGGCGAAATGCCCCAGCAAGTTCGCCACCAAAGTCGTTTTCCCTGCCTTCCAGAATCCGGTAAGCAGGGTAACGAACCCCACGCCCAGGAACCCCGTCCAGGCCCACGTCACCGCCTCGCCCTCGCCGAGCTGCGATAGCGGAATCGGGGTCAGCACGGGGGTCGATTCGTTTCGCGCAGCTACAGAGTCCTTAGGTGCGCGAATGGAATCCGTCGTCACCGAGTGCGGCCCCACCGCCCCAGGTGCGCTGAAGATTTCCGATACTTGGCGGTCCAGGCTCATGCGCTCAGCCCCGCCCGTCGGCGCAGCCGCAACACAACCGGATGGGTCAACCCGGTTCCCAGGCAGCCCAGGCAAACTTCGGTTTGGGTCAACAGGTCCAACGCTTCGCCACGCTCTGCGGATGGGTCCGAATCATGCCCGCCCAGCTCGGCCCAGGCCGCACGCTTCATCCGGGTCAGCGCGTCCACCGGGTTCGGCGTCGATAGCGGACACTTTGGCGGAAACGCCTCGCGGAACGCGATCGCGTGCCACGCACACCGCGCCGGTTGATTGCGGCGGGACGTTGCGGTATGATCGCGGTGCTCAAGGTATTCGCCCGCTTCCGACCCCCATGGTCGGGGCGGGCATTTTGATTGAGTCATCGCCCGGCCCTCGCGGTCCCGGCCTTTTCCGCCGCAATGCCCGCCTCGAATTGATCCCGGCTCGGACAGCCTTGGCGGACCCACTCGGAAATCAATTCCGCCGACCACCGCACGGATCGGGAAATCCGAACGGGTGAGGGCAACTTGCCCGCGCTCAGTAACTTCCAGACTTGCCTTGGCGAAATCTTCAGCGCCGCGGCCACGCCCATGACCGTCAACAGTTCCATTGTCGTTCACGTCCTTTCGTTGGACCGCACCATGCGGCCCCTCAAAATGAGGCGCGAACAATCAACATTTTGACTCCATGCGCGGAATGTTGATTTGAGAAACCCTATTCCCCACCGGGCGAAACCGGGCTTTTCAATGCGCGGATTTTTTTTTGGATGTTGATTCTCGACGTTGAAAAATGTTGATTTCGACTACTCGGATTCGGTCCTTCCTGAACTGGATCGTATATTGCCGTTCAGGCGCTTCGACTTGGAAAGATTGACCGACCGACTTCCTTTGTACCCTGGATTCTTTATTGCGCGCTGGAAGAGCTGTTGGACCGCTTGCGGACGACACTTCCAGAGCGCCGCGATTTCGACGAATGACTGGTGATTAATTTCATGCATTACGACAACCATCTTTTGTTTAGGGGTAAGTTCCTTTGCCTTCCCGCGCCTCGAATGACGTTTTGGTCCCGACTTTCGCCGCGCTCCGCTGTGTTGCGGAATTGCAGGTGTTTGATTCTCGCGGATTTCGTCAAGCTCGAACTTGCCCAATTCCGTCAAACGAATTTCCGCCGCACAATCCGGGTCACATTTTGATTTACCGATGATTTTTTCCCATCCCCCCGCCCTGGAGGTATTTTTGGAAAGCGAAAACCATCCCAACAATGACGGTACCGGCGTACAAGGTTTTGGATCGGACGGATCGGTCGTCACGTTTTGCATGAACCACGTCCGGACTTCAATCCATCCCTTTACGTCCAGACTTCGCAATACTCGTTCGTTGGCAACACTTTCAGGCAATTCACTTAGACGCCACGATTCCTGTTTCGCAAGAAATTCCAGGTGTTCTTTGAACTGTCTATTAGCGGCGAGTTGCAAGTGTCGCATTGCTTCCGACGAAAAGTAATGATACCAATTACCATCCGTTCTTTCCTTTGCTGGACCTGATAGTCGCCAAGCAAGCTCCGCCTGGTATTCAGCAGTATTGGGTTTCGGCGTGTAGATAACGGATGCTATCTCCTTCGGTTTGCTTGTGCTCGGTTGCCTTCGAAGTGGGGCGAGAATCCCCATCATTTCAAAAAGGGTTCGGCTTTCCCGCACCGTATATCCGCCGTCCCTGTCACGAACGCCGTGGGAATCGATGTAGGCGAGAATCTCTTCGTAGGTCGGGTTCTGGTCTTCCGGCACTTCGCACCATCCTTTGCTTGGGCCGACGCCCTACGCCGCGCCAGGATGGTGCCGACGGCGCGACATAGGGTGTCGTTCGACGGGGATCAGCCGCCTACCCGCCAGAATCCTACCCCTAAATCCGCAGTTTTCAAGGCAAATCGCTTTGCACCGAGCTGCACCAACCGATACGATATGGACCGTCGATTTCACACTTCGGATATTTGGAGGGTTGGAAAATGCTTGTCACGCAGCTCTTGTTGGTTCAATTCGCTCTTGCCGTCGCGCATCCGATCGGCGTGGCTGCGGAGCATGGCAATCGACAGAGTCCAATTACGCTTTGGCTGGAGCAATATCCGCAAGGAAGCCCCTCGGCACGTTGGAATTCTGCAATGGCGTATGACAGCAACCGCAGCGTCTGCGTTTTATTCAGTGGATACACTCAGGTCACGGGATTACCGGGCGACACGTGGGAATGGGATGGCACTGCATGGACTCTGCGGACAGTTTTTGGTGCCCCGCCTCGTAAAGTCCATGCAATGGCATTTGACAGCTCGCGTGCGAAAACCGTTCTTTTTGGCGGGACAAACGACGACGGATACTTGGGAGATACTTGGGAATGGGACGGAAATTCTTGGATGGATCGCGGGACAACCGGCCCATCGGCCAGATACTCTCACGCAATGGCCTATGACAGCAATCGGGGAAAAACCGTTTTATTTGGCGGATACAATCCGACGGGACTCTGGTTAAGTGACACCTGGGAATGGGATGGAGTGAGCTGGACGAATCGCATGGTGTCCGGTCCTTCGGCGCGCAACGCCCACGCAATGGCATACGACGCAAGCCGTGGAGTGACCGTACTCTTTGGGGGTGTTGGAAGCGCTCCTGAACCTCTTGGGGACACTTGGGAATGGGACGGCTTTACTTGGGAGCAGAGAAGTGTGTCAGGTCCGACTCCGCGCGTCTACCATGCAATGACGGTTGACCATAACCGGGGAATTACAATTCTTTTCGGTGGGGCCAGTGACACAATCGGCACCAGCCTGCTTGGAGATACTTGGGAATGGAATGGGTCGGTTTGGGCTATGATCCATGAAAATGGTCCGTCACCCCGCGTGTCCCCCGCAATGGCTTTTGCCATTGACCGCACAGAGACAGTTCTATTCGGCGGTTTTGGTCCCATTCCACAAAATGACACTTGGTTGCTTCGCACTTACGCCCCCGGACAGATTCCCGCACTGGGTATTGCGGGACTTGTCATATTGTTAACGGGAATCGCAGTCGCAGGGGTTTCAATTCTGCGGCGTCGCGGCTTTGGTCGAGTTTGACGCCAAGAGCCGTGCTGCGGTCGCGTTGCGTCCATTGTCTGTGTAAGTATCCAACCGAATTCGTCGGCCAGCCGGTCAAGCTCCGCAACGGCTAGTGCCTAGCGACTTCCCGTGAGAAACCGATTGAGTCGGCCACCCTCAAGGATCGCGCACTGCGTAAGGGGCATTTTGTACGCGGGATAGCGAAACGGTTTCGCTTGTAGAGTAGACAGCTTTTCGACCGCCCCCCTTTTTCAGTTACAGCGTCCCCGTCCGACGATCCGCAGCAACCCAAGGGCCGCCCGGACCCGCGTCCGTTCGTCGCCGCATTCCAGCGCCCGGTGAAGCGCGTCGAGTGCCTTGGGGATCATCGCCCGGAGCTGGTCGGCGGAGTCGGCCCATATTTCCGTCATCCGATCCGCGAACGCCCGGCGAAAGGCCTCATCGTGAAGTCGCCAGCGCGAAACCGTCAGCCGATGCACCCCGACTCGCTCCGCCGTTGCGTCGTCGCTCAGCCCCATCGAAAGGCAGCCGATCGCAAGCGTCTGCCTGGGTGACAGCTCTTGTAGCATTCCGAAACGAATTGTAGCACTTGGGCGGTTCAACGCCGCGAACCCGGCACGGTCCAACCCCCACCGGCTTATACTCCCTTCGCGGCACGGACCATTGCCACGATCCCCGCCCGGATCGCTTCCGGCAGCTCCGGCCACGCGGCAATCACGGCGGCCAATTCGGGGTCGTTTTGAGCTGTTTTTTCGAGTCGTTTGGTGTTGTTTTTGGTGCGTGCAGACTCGGCATTTTCATAAGTCGCGTCACCACAAGGCTTTACGTTTTGGGTCCCACGGCCTTCAAAGCCGTAGAAGGATCGCAACCGCGATCCTTGGTGGGTTCGATTCCCATCCACTCCCGTAGGTTTCCGACAAAGAAGAGTCTATTTCGTTTGGTAGCCTGTTTCCAAACCCAAGAGACAGGGGCAATCGGAGACAACATGCGGCGCGGAATGGTCCAAGCAGATGCAGAGTCCCGAAGCGACTCGTCCAATCGGTTGATGCGGGCGTGCAATGGCGCTTTCTTGAAGTGGCCCGTTGCAAAGTCCATAGTCGCTTTCGCGTTGTCCGGCTGGCAAGGCCGCCAATTCCGCGCGACGCTGAAAGGAAGCCTCTCTTCGCTCCAGGCTTCAACTCTTCTCTCAAGTTTCAGAAGGAAGTCCGCGACGCGGTTCAGACCCACGGTGTAGGCGCGCTATATTTGGCGTCCCGGAGGTTTCGCCTCGCGATTTGTTTCTGAATATTTAGGCTCGGGGAGAACCCCGGACGGACAGGCAAAGCAACCGAACATAACAAGCGATCAAGCGCGCGGCGACCTCGCAGGGGAAAGGGGCAGCCCTGTACGATGAATTTCCGAACGACGGTACCCGGAGCCGTTAGTAGCACTCAAGGAAGAAGCAGTCGTCGTAGTAATACATGTCTTCATAGTAGTAGTCGTCGTAGTAGTAGTCAGAGTCGTCGTCGCGGTAGACCCAAAACCCGCCCGTCACGGGGTCGCATTCCACCTCGGTGACCAGCGGCATCCCTCCCGCCAATAGGGCCAGGATTCCTCGCACCATCCGATTCCGTTTCATGGCCGCTGCCTTTCTTTGTCCATTCCCGCTCGGGCGCAATCGAAAACGTTGCCCATGCTTGATTCGACACGAACGGGGCCGGTTCGTTAGGCCGCAGGCACCTAGGCGCATAATCAGAACTCTTAGGCTGATTTGAAGGCTGGTTTGCCCGGAACATTACTTCGTTTCCGCCCAATTTCTGCCCTTACCAATGTCGACGACGATCGGAACGCTCACGGGAATTGCATTTTCCATTTTTTCTCGGACCATCGCTGCCAGCGAGTTTTCATTTTTTTCGGAAACTTCTATAACCAATTCGTCATGCACCTGTACCAATATTCTGGCAGAAAAATCACTCCCGCTTAACACTTTGTGAATGTCAATCATCGCCCGCTTGATCAAATCCGCCGCCGACCCTTGAACCACCGTATTCACCGCAATTCTTTCGCCGAAAGAAACCAAAGATCGATTTCTCGACTGCAATTCCGGAATCGGTCTTCGGCGGCCGAGGATCGTTTCCGCGTAGCCTCTTTTCCTGGCATCCTGGATGCATCGGTCGATAAAAAGTCGGATGCCGGGGTAACGCATAAAGTACAAATCAATAAAGGCCTTGGCGTCGGACTGCGGAATCCCCAATGTTCGAGACAGACCAAACGCGGATTGACCGTAAATGATTCCGAAGTTGACGGCCTTGGCGGCGCTGCGCTGCGCCGAAGTGACATCTTCAGGAGGAATTCCGTTGACCTGGGCGGCGACGGCGCGATGGATGTCCATGTTCGATCGGAACGCTTCCAGCAGGGCTTTGTCCTGCGAGAAATGAGCAAGCAGGCGCAGTTCAATCTGCGAGTAGTCGGCGGACACCAGTACATGCTCCGGCGCGCCGGCGATGAAGGCCTCGCGGATCCGTTTGCCTACGTCGGTGCGGATGGGAATGTTTTGCAAATTGGGATCGCTGGACGACAGCCGCCCCGTCACTGCGCCGGTCTGATGAAAACTCGCGTGGACCCGGCCCGTACGCGGACAAACCATGTCGGGCAGCGTATCGACGTAGGTGCCCTTGAGTTTGGCGAGCTCGCGGTACTCGAGGACCAGTTTCGGCAGCGGGTGTTCGGTCTGCTCGGCGAGGGCCTCGAGCGTTTCGGCGTCGGTGCTTCGACCCGTCTTGGTTGTCTTGATGACCGGGAAATTCAATTCGTCAAACAACACGACGGCCAACTGCCTCGTGGAATCCAGGTTGAAGTCGTGACCGGCGGCCTCATGCACTTGCCCCTCCAGTTGGGCGAGTCGATCGGCGAGGTCCGCGCTGAGTCTCTTCAACAGCGGCACATCCAGGGCGACGCCGTTGTTTTCCATTTCCACGAGGACATCGACGAGGGGCATCTCCGTGTCGCGAAAGAGCGGTTCCGCGTGCGAGCCGGACATCGCCGGGGCGAGTCTCTCCCTCAGCCGCCACGTGAAATCGGCGTCTTCGGCCGCGTATTCACAAAGTCGCTTCGTATCCACCTGGTCCATGGTGATCTGCTTGGCACCCTTACCGATAAGGGCCGAAATGGGAATCATGTCATGATCGAAGTGCGTCTTGGCGAGCCAGTCGAGGGAATGCGAACGCGCGAGCGGATCCAGCAGAAAGCTCGCAATCAAGGTGTCAAAACGTAGTCCCTGGACGCGGATGCCCAACTGCCGCAACACGAGCATGTCATACTTGGCGTTCTGTCCGACCTTGGCGATTTCGGGATTCTCAAAAACCGGTTTGAGTTTTTCGACGACGAGGGATTCGGGCAATACGTCGCCCATGGCGGCGCGCACGGGGACGAAATAACCCTCCGCCGCCTTCCACGAAACGCTGATTCCCACAAGTTGCGAGGCAACGGGGTTGAGACCCGTGGTCTCGGTGTCGAAGGCGAATTCCGACTGCGCGGAGAGGTCGCTGACGAGGCGGTCGAGTTTTTCGCGAGTGTCGACGAGACCGTAATTCGCTAGGCCCGTCGGGGCCGCCCGTCGCTCGCGGTCCGGGAGGGGAATGTCCGCGGGGCCGCGCCCGCGGCTCGAATCGCCGGGTCGCGCGGGCTGAAGCCCGTGGCTCGCATGAGATTGAGAGTTGAGGAAAATTTCAAGTTGACCGAGCGAGTCATTGATTCGGCCGAAACCGAGTTCGGCGAAGATGGGGCGGACGGCCGATGGATTCAGGCGGGCGATGTCACAAGCGGCCAGATCAAAGCTCATGGGCACGTCGCGCCGAAGGGTCACGAGTTGCCGAGTGATGGGTAGCTGCGGGGCGAAGGCCTTGATCCGATCACGCAGCTTGGGACTGAGTTCGTCGGCGTGATCGATGACAGCCTGGGCCGTACCGTATTGGGCGATGAGCTTGGCTGCCGTCTTGATTCCCACACCCTCGACGCCGCGGACGTTGTCGGTCGAATCGCCGGCGAGCGTCTGCACTTCCACGGCCTGATCCGGACCGAAACCCTTGTTCTCCCGCATTCTAGCGACGTCGACTTCCTCGTCCTTGACCGGATCGAAGAGGCGCACGCGCTCGCCGAGAAGTTGATCCAGGTCCTTGTCGCGGCTGACGAGGTACACCGTGATGTCTTCACCGCGGAGCTTTTCGACGATGGTCGCCATCAAGTCGTCGGCTTCGAAACCCGGCAGGCGGAATACGGGGACGCCAAGGGCTTCGACGATCTGGGCAATGCGATCGGCCTGAATGTGCAGGTCTTCCGGGGCGGGGTCGCGGTGGGCTTTGTACTCAGGGTCAAGATCGCGGCGGAAGACGGTCTCGTCGCTGACGTCCATGACCATGGCCAGGGCGTCGGGACGGCGCTTGCGAATGAGGTTGAAAAGCATGGAACAAAAAACGTGGGTCGCCGCGGTGGGTTCGCCGGAGGGGCTGGAGAGCGGTTGCTTGAGAGCGTAAAACGCGCGGAAGATTTGATAGTGACCGTCGAGGAGGTAAAGGGATTTTGCCACGGAGGCGCAAGGTAGAAGCGGCGTATGCGAGTGTCAATGGAAGTGAATACCGCGACAAGACAACGAGTTTGACGACCGTGGGAGCGACCGTTATCGTCCATCCGTGCGGAATCGGTGGAATTTCCTTTTGATGAAAATGATAGGAACATGACCACCATCGCCGTCATTCCGGCGCGATTCGGCGCCCAGCGATTCCCGGGCAAACCTCTCATCCGGGATTCAGGCAAGTTCCTGGTTCAGCACGTGTACGAACAGGTCTCCAAGAGTCGGCGCATCGACCGCGCCATCGTGGCGACGGACGACGAGCGAATCCTGAAGGCTGTTTCGTCATTCGGCGGGGAAGGTCGGATGACCCGCCCGGACCACGCCTCCGGCACGGACCGCGTGGCCGAAGTCGCAGAGGAGATGGGTCTGGGACCGACCGACCTCGTGCTCAACGTTCAGGGAGATGAGCCGGAAATCGAGCCGTCGTCACTCGATCAGCTTGTGGAGCGAATGAGGGGCGAAGACCGACCATCCATAGGCACGCTGGCGGCTCCATTTGCCGAGGACGGTCCCGGCGATGGTCCGGGTTCTCCGATGGACCCGAACTGCGTGAAGGTCGTGCTCGGGACGTCGGGTCAGGCGCTCTATTTCTCCCGGAGCCCGATCCCATTTCCCCGGAGCACTGGAGGGCGAGTGGATCGTCCCTCGCTGTGGCTGCTACACATGGGGGTATACGCGTTTCGGGTGGAGGCGCTGCTTCGTGTGGCGGGCGGGCGGCTCGCCCCGACGGACCTGGAACGAACGGAATCGCTCGAACAGCTTCGCTGGCTGGAAAACGGTTGGCCGGTGTCAGTGGTCATTGTTGAGCGCGCTTCGGTAGGAATCGACACGCCCGCGGACTATGAAGCGTTCCTGAAACGAATCAAAACGGCGACTCTTTGCGGTTGACGAAGTCGTTGATCGTTTGTCGATTGCAAAACTCTCCGTCGGGCAACTCAACGTGAGACTCATGGAAGTACGGATTCACGTGATCATGCACGAACGGACCATGCGTCCACAAAGGAATCGGCCTTGTCTCAAATCGCGGCGGATGGGATGAACAGCGTGAACATGGGCCGCGGCATACTCGGGGCGATCGGAAACACGTCGCTGGTTCCGCTTCGCAAGGTGGTTCCGGCCAACTGTGCCAAAATCTTCGTCAAGCTCGAATGGGAGAATCCGACCGGAAGCATGAAGGACCGGTCAGCGGAGGCGATGATCTTGCGGGCCGAGGCGGACGGGCGGTTGCGGCCCGGCGACGCCGTCGTCGAATACACGGGGGGCAGCACGGGCACATCCCTGGCACTCGCCTGCGCGGCGAAGGGATATCGGCTTTGCATCGTCACGTCGGACGCTTTCAGCAGGGAGAAACTGGACCACATGGCGGCGCTGGGGGCCGAGCTGACTCTTGTGCCCAGCGAAGGCGGACGCACGACGAAGAAACTCATTCTGGACATGATCGAGGCAGCCGGAGCGATCAGCAGGCAACCGCGCACGTATTGGACGGATCAACTCAACAATCACGACAGCATCGCGGGGTATCATCCGCTGGGTGAGGAGATTTGGCGTCAGACCGAGGGGAACGTGGACGCGTTCGTGCAGAGCGTGGGGACGGGGGCGTCGTCGCGCGGGGTGGCGACGGTGCTCAGGCGATATAAGCCGGGAGTCCGGGTCGTGGTGGTCGAGCCGGCGGAATCGGCGGTGCTGTCGGGCGGATCGCCGGGGCCGCACAAGATCGAAGGCGTGGGCATTGGCTATGTTCCGCCGCTCTGGGAACCGAGTTTGATCGACGAGGTGATTCCGGTGGGCACCGAAGAGGCGAAGGCCATGACGCGGCGCCTGGCGCGGGAGGAAGGGTTCTTCGCGGGGACCTCCTCGGGAGCGAACGTCATCGCCGCGATTCGCATAGGGCGCCAATTGGGCCCCGCGGCGACGGTGGTGACGCTCATGGTGGATTCAGGGTTGAAGTATCTCAGCACCGATGTGTATCAAATGCGATGAAAGCAACTAATACCCAGTTCATTGAATAACAGCGCCATCAGCGATCTGCGAGTGCCACTGGCAGCTTGCCTGCCAGTGCGGATACAAGTGGTTGATCAACCCGCAGCAAGCCCCCGCAGCGCAGACAAAAAATGGAATCGGTATTAATCAATCGTGGCCCAAGTCGGATACGACTCGATCCGGGCCGACCGATTAACAGGGCTACCGGGCTCATGGGTGCAACGAGAGGCACACTACGAAACTAGGGTGCCCCGTCAGGATTGATAGGGTGGTCGGGTGGAGAGTCTGGCGTCTTCGACGGGGCCGCCGATGGTGAAATGGTAAAGGGATTGCAAGGCATGACCGCGCAGGCCGAAAAGTTCGTGGACGGGGTCGTCGAAAAAGCAGCCGATGCCGGTTCCGCGCACGCCCGCCGCTTCGGCTTCGAGGTAGAGCAATTGCCCTATGGCACCGGTCTCCCAAAAAAGACGGCGATAAAACCACGGGCCGTATTCGCGCAGGGGGGACTCGAATTCGGCGATCATGCCGAGG